>Ga0187860_1003788_pt1 | contig 11741 bp, 7 predicted proteins | sample June2016WEW_10_4_FD_132981 | JGI IMG/M metagenome (GOLD analysis project Ga0187860, IMG submission 132981) | Peatland microbial communities from SPRUCE experiment site at the Marcell Experimental Forest, Minnesota, USA - June2016WEW_10_40 | ecosystem: Environmental > Terrestrial > Soil > Wetlands... | reverse complement strand
TGTGTGCTATGCGAAGCACAACCTCTTGCTCAAATCTGTCTCTTGCGTCGACACCCCGCACGATCAATTCGAGATCGTCTTTGAATCTGTCGCCCTTCTTGATGCCATCCGACCTCGCCTTCAGAATCGCCACAACCAAGTTGATAACGCTCGTCGCCAAGGCAACGCCGATGCCACATACACCAGCAATTCGGGACCGGTTTCATGCGGCACATACTCCACATTCTCGGGCAGCTTATCCACCCTGTCGTAAATCCTTCTGAAGGCATTAGGAGACGTGCCCCGATCAAAGCCGCCGCCCGTAACCCTGACCTTTATAGACAGGGCTTCTCCATCATTGCGGACGCATTCCCCGAAATCCCCGCATCCGCATGCAAAGTTCATTGTGCCAGTCCGATTGATTCATACACCTTTCCAAAGCACAGTTTTATTCGGGCGCCTTAGTTTTCTTTGTTTTCACTTCAATGAGCTTCTTAACTGCCGTTTTAAGCTCAGCATGATCGCTTAGAACGCTCGCCATACGCTCAACCAAATCGGTCAGCACCACTCTGATACTTGTTGCCAACTCAAGACACTCCTCGTCCGTTTGGGCGTGAAGGCCTTCACTCAATGCATTATGCAGCAACATCAACGGATTGTGGCCGTCTATCAGCAAAGCCTCAGGAACACCAGGCTTGATCGTTTCCATCGCTTTGCTAAATTGCGTTTCCTTCCTCGCCTCTTCCAGCTCGGCGATCATTTTTCCCGGAGCGTTTACCTTCTTCGATGCCTTGATAACCTCCGCCAAGATTTCTCTCTTTCTGGTTCTCAACTACGCGCCTGTAATACGCGAATGGGCCTCGAGTTCCCAGCGGAGCTAGGCTCAAGCCCTGAGATCATCCATTTGAGCTCAGCAAAAGCAAGCCGCCCAGACACCGGGCGGCTCGAATCATCTTGATTAGTACACCGTCCTGACAAATGCCGTTGAGACCTCAAGACTCAAGGCAACTGGACTGCGTATGCGTGTTCGGTGTCATCGATGCCGTACATGCCCGTGACAATCCGGTTGTCGCTCACTTTGTAAGCGGTACTGAAGTCACCCGGAAAGCCAAGCAGTTGGACGAAGCTGGTGTTCTTGGTACTCCACTGCGCCGCGTATGGAGTAAGGGTTTGATCCCAGGAGCCGCCCACGATGTCACCATAATCGTTAATGCCCTCTGCTGTGTCGCCGTTGGGCAGACCCCAGTAATTCGGAAGCAGAGTCAGTTTGTATTTCTGCCTCATAGGGTCCACCGGTTGCCAAAGGGAGCTATAACCATAAACCCAGTCCAGCGACAGGACATCGCCCACGATCTCACCCTTTTCGTTCATGTCACCAGCGATGGCGGCCGGCCAGTCCGGGGAAACTGGGAGTTGGATGGCCTTCCATTCGTTTCCGCTGGGGAGAAAGTTCCAAACGGCTCCAACATAAATGCCATCATCGTTATAAAAAGCGCCGGCGACCTGACCAAAATCATTCACGCCTAGTGCAAAACCGTACGGGAATTCCAACGTATCCAGCTGGTGAATCTTCCAAGTTCGAGTACGTGCGTCCAGTCTCCACACCACTGGAAGCTGGGCTCCGGTTTCGCTGCTCCAACTGTACCCAGCGATCAGAGTGCCCAATTTGTTGATGATGGTCGCATCGCTATTGTTGTAGGAGGTGTCCCCAATATCGGCAAGGGTGCCCAGATCAATCGGGGACTTGCTCTTCCAGAGGAAGCCGTGGATGGTGCCGTCTGACGTCGCGGCGTGGCCGACAACCAGCCCGGTGTCCGCGATCGATGGCCAGTCGAACCAACCTAGATAAGCATTGAGTGCACCCAGGTCGGACCAAGCCGGACCATGAGGGCTGAGCAGCTGAATCGTAAACAGATGGGTTTCACTGTCGGAGTTGGTGTCACCCTGCGCGACCGCGACGCCAAAGTCGTTGACACCTCCCATCTCAGCCCAGGTTCCTCCGGGGTATGTGCCAAGGTCCCAAACCCTGGTGTGGTGAACTGCGGCCATTTCCGTGCCAGCGCTCGGGCGACTTGTAGTATCGCTCTTGTTTGGGATTCCAATCCAGTTGCGATGGCCGGGAATAGGATGTTTGCTGAAGCGCGGCACACCTGTTTGCTGCGCCCATGCCACCGACATCAAACATGCGAATAGCATTAAAGCCGTAATACTGCTGCGTCTCATGAGTAAACCTCCATGAAATGAATCTTCGTTATGAGCGGACAACGACATCCGATTAGCGGGTGTAACCATCCGCTCGGTTTCCGTTGCCTTGCACACATGAAGCAACGGAATCAGTTTCTTCATCGATGAGCGCCGATCCAGTCCAGGATCGGCTTCCACACCATCGTTTCGGCATCAATCTCGAGGATCGGATCGGAGGCCGCACCCCACCGTGGGCGCGGCCTCCGGAGCCTGTGCTAAGGCTAAGCAGGCGGCGAGAGCGCGACTACTGGACGCCACAAATTCTGCCGCTGAAATCACCGTTCCATCGTCCGCTCACCCCAAACGGACTACTGGGATCGTTCCAAAGAATGAATGGGCCTGCGATGTCCAGCTGTCCCGAAGCAGACGCGAATCTATGGGTCCCTTTCACAATATTCGCGGTGGCCTTGTAGAGGCCTAAGAATCTCCCAGTGGGCCAGATTACGACGGCCTCCGGGACTTTATAGGTGAAACTGTCCAGGCAGTCATTCGATCCGTGCCACACAGGCTCAGAGGTCAAGCAGACCTTATACACTCCCCCTTTAAAGATCGAAAACGGCCCGTGTGGGTACTCAGTCCCGTCGTTGCCCGACATGCCGCCTTGGAGGAACTCGCCGTCAAGGTTGACAAAGATCGGGCCGCCCCATGTATCTGTAGGCGCGAACTGATTTGCAGAGGGCAGGCTGCCTTGCACGAAGGCGTGAAGTGCCTTGCAGTTCTGCTGCGCCTGGACTTGTGAACCGGGCACAATGAGAAGAACAAGTGCGAATGCTAAATCGAACACGAAGGTAGATGCAACAACGCTTTTCCGTCTCATAGTCAAAGCTCCTTAGGCTGGATTTCGTCGATTTCTTTGCTCCTGCATAATGATGTTTCTTGTGCAAGATTTGCGCGCGCCAAGCGTTTTTGCAATGAACGACGTCTGACCATCGCATGAATTCTTATGAACGGACGCGGGCGGAGAAGTGCGTCAGCCTGGTCAGCGGCCATGGAACCGCATTTTTTTCAAAGGCTTATACTGAATGGCGGTGAAGAACGCGCGATGCATGCTCCTGCCCATTCGACGTTACAAGTACGCTTTGGCGACTTTGCGTTGGACTTGACCTCGGGCGACCTCCGCAAAGATGGTCAAAAACTCGCGCTTCCGCCGAAGGCTTTTGAGGTGCTCAAAGCCTTAGTCGAACGGCCCGGCGAAGTGGTGACACGCGAAGAATTGCGCGCGAGACTTTGGGCCGCGGATACCTTCGTCGAATTCGATGACAGTCTGAACCATGCCGTCAACAAGCTACGGTTGGCTCTAGGAGACTCTGCCGAGAATCCTCAGTTTATCCAGACCTTGCCTCGCTTCGGTTACCGCTTCATCGCCCCTGAACTTCGTGCCGCCGAGCCGGAACCGGCGATTCGGTTCTTGGCAGTGCTGCCGTTCGCTAATCTGTCAGCCGATCCGCACCAGGACTACTTTGCCGATGGAATGACGGACGCACTTATCACTGACCTGTCGAAAATAGGGGCCGTCAAAGTCATCTCCCGCACCTCGGTGATGCAGTTCAAAGGAGTGAAAAAGCCGCTGCCAGAGATCGCGTGCGAATTGGGGGTGGACGGAGTAATCGAAGGGGCGGTTCAACGCTCGGACGGACGGGTGCGGATCACGGTGCAGCTCATCCGAGCGGCAACCGATACCCACCTGTGGGCGGAAAGCTATGAACGGGACTTTCGAGATGTATTGAGCTTGCAAGGCGAGGTGGCCCGAGCCGTGGCCCGAGAGATCAAAGTAGCGCTCACTCCTGAGGAATCAGCCCACCTTGCCAGTGTCCGCCCTGTCAACCCTGAGGCCTTTGAGGCCTACCTCAAAGGTCAGTTCCATTGGTACAGGCTTTCTCCAGAGCATCTGAACGCCGCTCTCGAATACTTTGAACTCGCCCTTAAGAAAGATCCCGCTTATGCCCTCGCCTACGTGGGTGTGGCCAACGTCTGGATGATGCGCGGGGATACCGGATCGATGGCCCCCGGCGAGGCGTTCCCAAAAGCGAAAGAGGCCATCTCAAGAGCTTTGGAACTCGACGATTCGATTGCCGAGGCCCACATCACTCGCGCCAACATTGTTAGCCTTTACGACCACGATTGGTCCACCGCTGAGCAGGAATTTCGGAGCGGCACTGAACTCAATTCCAACAGTGCAGATGGCCATTTCATGTACGCCGACTTCCTGATATGGATGAAACGTTGGGAGGAGTGGAATGCAGAGATTCAGCGAGTTCTGGAACTAGATCCCGTCAATCCCTTCTTTCGGTGTTTCTACGGTTGGCATTTGGTCTACCAGCACCGCTGTGACGAAGCTATCAGGCAGCTCCATAAGGCGCTTGCAATCGAACCAGATTTTTCGTCGGCGCACATGGGGCTCTGGGGAGCGTTTTATAAGAAGGGATTGTGGGAGGAAGCGCTAGCTGAAGCCCGGAAGTTTTTTTCGGTCTTGGGCGACCGCAAAGTAGAGAAGGCACTGACGCGCGGATATGCGGAGGGTGGCTATGCCAGAGCCATGCACCTCGGGGCGGAAGAGTTGGCCAAGCGCGCCAAGCGGTCCCATGTTCCAGGCGTGCGCATCGCGCGATTGTATGCTCACGCCGGAGAGAACGATCAAGTCATGAAATGGCTGCAGACAGCGTGCGAGCAGCGGGAAACGACCTTGGTTCATCTTGGCGTAGGTTGGGATTGGGATACCCTGCGCGCCGACTCACGCTTCCAGGATCTGCTGCGCCGTGTCGGCTTGACTTCCTGACGACCCGATCAAGAAACTCATCTTCGCTTCCAAGGAAGGGGAGTTTCCCCGACCGAAGGCTCATGCCGCTTCCCGCTCATAGTACTTCAGCAGACGAGTTTGATTTCCACAGGGGTCAAAAGCCGAGTGCTGCAACTGCGGACTCAGTATTGCGGTCCCGGCGCCTACTCCGCCAAGCATGACAATGGCTGCCGCAGTGCATCCCCGTGCGCGCAACTGCACACCTATCGTGCTGTCGAGAGTGTCGGGTCGGACGTCCTGTTCGTTGACGCTTTGCATTGGCGTAAGGATGGGGTCGATATCAGCTAGGCCCGAGGACACCGTGTGGATGTACGTCTGAAGCGACTTGTCAGCGCCGGTTATGGGATCCGGATCGAACAGCACCCTGGGGCGGAAGTTACGCTGCCACACGCTTCGAAGCGGCAACATGGGAGATCAGCTTCGCACAAAGCAAGAACGCCGAACAGAGTCTTTGGAACAATCGCGGGGAAAATCCGGAATCTGCACCAGGAATCGTGCAGATTTCGACTCGCAGAGGTTTTTGCGGGCCACACCGGCCACGGAGAACGTTGCCGCCTGCATATGTGATTCACCTCACTGACAAGCAGACTCGGCGGTGGCATAGTTCGGGGCGACCAGAACCCCACGCAGAACTTCGGGCTACTTCGAACCGCGATTGGCTTAGGAGTGGTAAGGTTTGCCCAGCACTCGCATTATTCGGTTGGTCTTTCTTGGCATCAGCGCGACGCTAATGGCGCTGCCGAGCGTTGCACAACAGCTCATCGCCACGGTGCCAGTTGGTTTGGATCCCTATTCAGTGGCAGTTAACACGATCACGAATAAGATTTACGTCGCAAATGAGTATGGCAACAGTGTTACCGTCATCGATGGCGGGACTTTCTCCACAATTACGATACCAGTGCAAAGTCCAACTTACCTTGCGGTCAATGAAACCACGAACAAAATTTACGTCTCTACTATTTGGTCGGAAGTAACGGTAATCGACGGTGCTACCAACTCAACTACTCAGGTACAGGTAAGCGCACCTGAGCAACTGGCAGTGAACCCCATAACCAACAGAATTTACGTCGTCGGTGCCTTCAATGGAGTGACCGTCATAGATGGCAGTACGCTTTCCACAGTCAGCGTACCGGTCGGGACTGTCCCTGTGGGGGTTGCAGTCAATCAGATAACCAACAAGATCTACATTACAAATCAATATGGCTACTCGGTAACGGTTATCGACGGGGTGACGAATTCCACGGTTACCGTTCCGGTCGGCCAATATCCAGGCCCGATCGCTGTCAACCCCTACACTAACAAGATCTACGTTCTTAATACGTTCTCGCTCGATGGCAACGCGACCGTGACGGTTATCGACGGGGCAACGCTCTCTACCACAACCTTTGACGTCGGAACGCGCGCCTCGGCGCTCGCTCTGAACATATTCACTAACAAAGTCTACGTAATCGTACCAACCGACCAATATGATAATTTCATTACAGTGATCAATGGGACAACCCTTTCAAGAACAACCATCCCTCTGGGCCTGCGGCAGCCGATAGGCTTGGCCGTGGAACCGGTAAGCAACAAAATCTATTTCACATATCAGAACTATGGTCATGACAATGGATTGGTGGTGATCAATGGTGACACAGATTCCGTGACTCTTGTTGCTACTGGGAATGTGATGTATACCCTGGCGGTCGATTCCGTTGCGGACCGGATCTATGTCGCAGATCCGGCGGACGAAGCTCTATGGGTGGTTGCTGGTCCCGTCAAAACACAATTCATTCCTGTCACCCCCTGTCGCGTAGTGGACACGCGAAATCCGGATGGGCAATTTGGCGGTCCGCCAATCTCCGGTGGCGCACACCGGGATTTCCCCATCCCGCAGGGTAGCTGCAACATTCCTACCAGCGCCGCTGCGTACTCCATGAATATCACTGTAGTCCCATTGGGATACCTGGGATATCTGACGGTTTGGCCCACTGGAGAGAACCAGCCTCAAGTTTCTACGATGAACTCGCTGGACGGTCGCGTGAAGGCCAATGCCGCAATCGTACCCGCCGGGGCCAATGAAGCCGTAAGCATATTCGCCAGCGACTCGACGAATGTCGTGGTCGACATAAATGGCTATTTCCAGCGCCCCACTGGCCCCACGCTTGCTTTCTACCCATTAACGCCTTGCCGGGTGGCAGATACGCGCGGGCCCAATGGTCTACTAGGCGGTCCGAGGCTGATAGGAGGCCAAGAACGTGATTTCCCAGTTTTGGCTGCGACTGCTTGTGGGATCCCGGCGACCGCGCAGGCGTACTCCTTTAATCTCACGGCGGTACCCAAGAGCACTCTGGGCTATCTGACGGTGTGGCCAGCGGGTCAGAACCAACCGATCGTTTCAACATTGAATGCGCCCACAGGGGTGATCACCGCGAATGCCGCAATTGTGCCGGCGGGCGAAAACGGCGACATTGCAGTCTTCCCCAGCGATGATACCGACTTGGTAATTGATGTCAGCGGCTACTTTGCACCTCCGAGTACGGGTGGGCTGTCGCTGTATTCTCTGTTGCCGTGTCGCGTGCTGGATACGCGCAAAACCCGAGGCGCTTTCACGGGAACACTACTGGTGGATGTAATTGATAGCGGCTGTGGAGTGTCGGAGGCGGAAGCGTTTGTGCTAAACGCCACGGTTGTGCCCCAGGGTTCTTTGGGCTATCTAACGGTGTGGCCAACGACTGAATTCAAACCTCTCGCCTCAACGCTGAACGCTGTGGATGGCGCCGTTACCTCGAATATGGTGATCGTGCCCAACATTGATGGATGGCTGGATGTGTTTGCCAGCAGTTCAACCAATCTGATCTTGGACAGCTTTAGCTACTTCGCCCCTTAGGATTTCGGACTCGAAGCAAATGGGTCAGAGGGGTATTGCCGACGTAAGTTCTGCGAGAGAATCCGACCGCGGAGTTTCTGAAGTAAGGAACCTGATGTTCTGGTCTGTACTAGCTGCGGGGTTCGGTGGTGCGACAAGAAGTCGCTTACGTACAGCTTTGTTCCTGCTTTTATTTGCCTCTTTCAGTCTCCCCATGTTTTCCCAGAACGCGGTGCGGATTCAACAAGCGCCATTTGCCCTTCAGAGCGGCGCCGCCAAGCTCATCGGACCCTATGCTCTCGACCAGAAATTGCGCTTGATCTTCGGGTTGCAGCCGCCGCACATGGGACAGGAGGAGCAACTTCTGCGTGAGTTGCAGGATACGAACTCACCGCAGTTTCATAAGTATCTAAGTGCACAAGAATGGAACGACCGCTTTGCGCCATCAACGGCGGATGAGCAATCGGTAGTGGATTGGGCAAGAAGTCAGGGCCTGACGATCACGCAAAGATATCCCAACCGCCTGCTGGTGGACGTTGAAGCGCCGGTCGCCGTCATTGAGAAGGCCCTGGGAGTAACCATCAACCGCTACCAGTTGGGCGACAAATCATTTTTCTCCAGTGATCAAGGTCCCCTGATCCCGGGCCGCCTGGCAGGCACCGTTCATTCTGTAGTGGGCCCGAACAACATTGAGGTAATGCATCACCCCAACCATGGCCAGCGCGACATATTCGGACCTGACTATGCACCCGGTCCAGCTTTCGCGCTGGGAGAGCACCTGCAGCGAGATGGCAATCGCGAGAAACTCGAAGCGGCAATGGAAGCCCATAGGAAGGGGAGCGACCCGTTCATAACAAACCGGGCCTTCGATCCCACCGACATTTATGCCTCTACTGCTTATGATTACGCGGCGCTCGCAAACCTGAATCATTGCTGCAATCCACTCAATAACCCAAACGGGGCGCCCCGAGAAGCTTCTATTGCCGTCGCTATCTGGAACGATTTCGATCAGAACGACCTCATCGGATTCCTCACTACCTACCCCTATCTTGCTTCGAATGTACAAAAAGTCTTCGTCGATGGAACCCCGATGTGCTGCGATGGCGAAGCCACTTTAGATACAGAGTGGACCACGGCGACGGCCAATAGCTTCAGTTCATCGACAAATACGGCAAAGGTCTACGTATATGAGGGCGTCAACGGCAATGACACTTTGGACGTGCTTAATCGGATACTGACCGACAACCTGACGCGCGTGGTCAACATGAGTTGGGGAGGGGCTGAAGTATACGAAATTCCAACTCGGTCGATGGATATGTTCCATGCCGTCTTCAATCAACTGGCCGGGCAAGGCTGGACGCTGGTGGCGGCCTCCGGAGATAGCGGAGCTACGGATGACTGCGCTGATCACCTCTCGGTGAACCACCCCGCATCGGACCCGGAGGTCACGGCGGTGGGTGGAACGAATTTGGTACTCGGTTCCTCGGAGGTTGCTTGGAGTGGAGGGCCGTATGGTTGCTTACAAAATGACGGCGGCACTGGCGGCGGATGTAGCACGTACTATGCCGCTCCCAGTTATCAGACCAGTCCCGCGTGCGGGACGAGTAGCCGCAGCGTACCCGATATCGCATTGAACTCCGATTGGGTCAACAGTCCGCAAAATTTTTACTTCCAGGGGGCCTTGGTACCGACTGGAGGTACCAGCATCGCTTCACCTGAGATGGCGGGATTCGCTGCTCAAGAAAATGCATACTTGCTCTATTTGGGGAACATAGTAGGCAACACCTGTGGGGCCGCCGGAAATGCCAGCTGCGTGCCCATGGGGAACGCAAATGTCTATCTCTATGCCGAAGGGCTTAACCAACCGTTTGCGGCCCATTATCCCTTCTACGATACGACAACCGGCTGCAACGGCAACGATATTACCCAGCAATATGGACTTACGCCCTTCTGCGCCGGGTATGGCTATGACATGGTGACGGGCTGGGGCTCAGCCAACATGCTGCAGTTGGCGTGGACAGTCAACACCTATCTGGCGGGGGACTTTGGCGCTCCTACGATCACGCTCTCTGGACCACCCGCAAATCGTTGGTATAACTCCGACCAGGTCGTGAACTGGACAATCACCGACACGACCACCAATGGCCATCCTCCAAACGGCATCGCCGGTTTCAGCGCCGCTTGGGATTATGATCCCGGAGATGACTACAGCGAAGCTACGCCGGGTTCAGGCAACTCGTTCTACGCGGGACCGCAATCGCCTAATGCGACGCGCGGCTCTCTCAATCTGTCCGCTGGCGGCTTGGGTTGCCATACTCTAAATGTGCGGGCGTGGGACAATGCCGGCCAACCTACCGCTGATTCCATCTACGGTCCTTTGTGCTATGACACCGTTCCACCCGTGACTACTGTCACTCTGAACGGTACTCTATTGGGTTCCTATTACGTCCTACAAGTACAAGTCACATTAACCGCAATCGACGATCTGAGCGGAGTTGCGAGCACTATGTACCAGATCGACTCGAGCGGATGGAACACCTATACGGGGCCGTTTGTAGTAACGGCACTCGGCCCGCATACCCTTACTTTTTACAGTACGGATAATGCGGGAAATGTCGAAACGCCCAAATCGACACAATTCGTAGTCATCGGAACCACAAGAAACACGCTGACAGTTTCAAAGATTGGAGGAGGCACGGGCACTGTAACTAGCATTGATGGCGGAATAAACTGTGGAAGCGTCTGCTCCAACCGCTACTATGATGGAACGCCGGTTACCTTGAGCCCGTGGCCGGCACAAGGTTCGGAGTTCACGAACTGGGCTGGCTGCAACTCGCAGTCTCAAGAAAACTGTACCGCCGTAGTCCTCAGCGACATAACCGTCACGGCTACCTTCGTTCCCGCAACTGCGTTGCGGTTCGTCCCGGTCACTCCGTGCCGCGTTGTCGATACCCGCAATCCAAATGGAGAGTTCGGTGGTCCGCCCATCCAGGGAGGGACTTATCGGAACTTTGCCATTCCGGATCAGCTTAGCTGCGGAATTCCTTCCTCAGCAGCTGCCTACTCTCTGAACGTCACCGTCGTCCCGATTGCAACCCTGAGATATCTGACGGTGTGGCCCGCCGGGCAAGCACAGCCGGTGATCTCCACCTTGAACTCCCCGGATGGAGAGGTGAAGGCAAATGCGGCTATCGTGCCGGCAGGCACCAATGAAGCTATCAGCGTCTATGCCACCGACACGACGCAGTTAGTTCTCGACATCAATGGCTATTTCGTCAGCGACAGTTCCCAACTTGCCTTCTTCCCGCTGGCGCCTTGCCGGGTGGCCGATACCCGCAACGCCAACGGCGCTTTGGGAGGGCCATCTCTGCTCGGACGGCAAGAGCGCGATTTTCCGATCCTGACCGCCATCTCCTGCAATATACCGTCGAGTGCGCAGGCGTACTCTTTGAACTTCACCGTGGTACCCAAGACTGATCTTGGTTTTCTGACCGTGTGGCCTTATGGACAGAATCGGCCCTTGGTTTCCACCCTGAACGACCTGGCGGGGAAGGTGTTGGCCAATGCTGCGGTTGTGCCGTCGGGCACTAGTGGTGAGATTGCGGTGTACCCCAGTGATGACACGGACCTGGTTATAGACGTCAATGGGTATTTCGCCCCGGCCAACTCAGGACAAAATCCATTGTCTCTCTACACTTTACTGCCCTGCCGCCCGCTGGATACCCGGCTCACGACGGGTGCGTTCGATGGCCTGTTAACGCCCTCGGCCAATATCGCGGGTAGCTTTTGCGCAGTACCAAGTGCGCAAGGCGCCTACGTGCTGAATGCTACCGTAGTGCCGCAAGGAAGCATGGGCTATTTAACCTTGTGGCC
>Ga0187860_1003776_pt1 | contig 11765 bp, 9 predicted proteins | sample June2016WEW_10_4_FD_132981 | JGI IMG/M metagenome (GOLD analysis project Ga0187860, IMG submission 132981) | Peatland microbial communities from SPRUCE experiment site at the Marcell Experimental Forest, Minnesota, USA - June2016WEW_10_40 | ecosystem: Environmental > Terrestrial > Soil > Wetlands... | reverse complement strand
GCTTGCTGTATTCCATGTCAACCGTGAAACACCACATTCTGCAATCCAAATCACCCTTGGCGATTTATTTAGTGTATTAACAATTAATACTTAATAAACCTTTCAGTGCATCTGTTCAACAGATGTACATCTGTTGTTAAGTTGCACTTGTATAGCAGATTATAACATTCCGAATTTGCAAGTGGATTAGAATGAACATTTTATATTATATGGAACCAAAAACAGGTCAAGGAGGCGTAGGCAATGTTGCTCATTATCTACCGAAGGCCTTAGCAAAAAAGGCAAATGTTGCCTACTTCCCTCAACGTAGGTCAATAAAAAACGCTTATAATCTTCTCAATATATACAGGAAATTTGTATTAAGGGAGTTCGACGTCATTCAGTTTAATTATGTTCCCACTTGGATCAATGGAAGTTATATGCTAATCAAATTTGCAAAGAAGCTGGGGACTCGTACGGTCTTAAATATTCACGGGATCATCCAGTTGGAACGTAAATTAGCGCGCCGCCATGGGGCAATTCCTTTGATGATCCTCCCGCTTGCTTTATCCTCCTGTAGTTTGGCAGATAAAGTAGTCGTGAATACAGAGTATATGCGTCAACAAGCAGCCACCTGGTACGGAATTGCTCGTGACAAAATGGTTGTCATACCTAACGGAGTAGACTTAAGAGAATTTAGTGAACGTTCGCACACAATAGCGTTAGATGGCGATCCAGCTATTTTGAATGTTGGTTGGCCCTCGAGGCTAAAAGGCTTTGATATTTTGGCTCAAGCGATAGCCCAACTTCGGTCAAGTCTTCCAAATATTAAATTGCACATGGTGGGCGGGGGGGGAGATATGAGTTACTTGCCTCTATTGAAGGAGAAAGGAATCGAAAAATATGTGGTTTTCCATGGTATGGTTGAGCACTCGAAGCTTCCTCGCTATTACAGATCTGCAGACATTTGCGTTATCGCATCGAGACGTGAGGGTTTTCCCATAACGCTCCTTGAGGCAATGGCTTCAGGATTGCCTGTAATAGCTTCCAATATTGGGAGTCTTCAAGAAATCATATCTAATGGCAAAGACGGTGTACTATTCAAAAGTGAGGATGCTGACGACTTATCAAAAGCAATTCTTGCTTTGTACCGAGATGAAGACTTGAAGGAAAAAATATCGGTTAATGCTTTAAAAACGGCAACAAAATATAGTTGGGAAAATATTGCGGAAAAATATATTTCTTTATACAAAAGCCTGGGTAAGTAAAATTCCTGTTGATTTGTATTGCGTCAGCAAAGGGATTCGGGTTTTTAAGACGAGCACACATTAATCTCTTTTGAACCTTAACGTAAGCGTGTGCCAGCTTGTTGTAAAATTATTAAAGTTGAAATGTAGTTTTAAGTTTGTCTGACCTTGAATATCGATGGTAAAGGATAGAGAATCCCGAATTCTCGCGCGTCTTACTGTCTAAACTGAACTCAGTGGTATCCAGAGTTGTAAAGGGAGCTTATTATATATAAGACATTCCTGTAGGCGTCACAGTACTCGCAGAAAACTGAGAGAACAGCTTTCAATTTACGGTGTAAAAGTCGTAATTCCTTTCTGGCGAATCAGAATATTTTAGCAGTGTTAAGGCTGAACAGACTAGAAAAGCCAAATCAATCAACAATGCTCGAAAGATAAAAAGAAATTAACAAAAACCAATCGAGTTAGCAACAGATTGACATGCAAATCGAACTTGACAAAATTCGCATTATTGATAACTAAGCTATGTATTTATTGATGAGGTTTTTGGAGTTGTTTCGATTCAACGTCTCCGTCATTGTGGTCAATTATAATTGCTATGCCACGTTGAGCGAGTGTATTAGAAGTATTCTCCGCTCGAAAGGGGTTGGAGAACTATTATTGGTTGATAATGCTTCTACTGACGGAAGCATGGACTTGATAGCAGATTGTGCTGATGTTCGCTTAAAGATTATTCGCTTGAACCGGAATGTTGGCTTAGCCAAGGCAAGGAATCTGGCAGCTTCTAAAACAAGAAGTCGTTATATTGCCTTTACTGATGCCGATTCTGTGGTTGACACAGAATGGTTACAAGACCCCTGTTTGCTTCTTGAGGCGCGTAAAGAAATTGGTGCAGTTCAATGCTTGATCATGTACCGCACGCAACCAAATGTGATTTGGAATGCTGGAGTAGGATTCGACGATTTCTGCTGGTGGGACATGCCAAAGGAAAGCCTTGCCTCTTATCGTCGTATTTTATTTCCTATAGGTGCAGGTTTCGTGATTAGACGAGACGCATGGAATCTTGTTAATGGGTTTGACGCTGCTCTTTTCATAGGATACGATGATATAGATCTGGGGATCAGGCTATGGCTTAGCGGTTATGAGGTAATTTGTAGTTATAAGGGAATAGTCTACCATGAAGGTGGAAACCTTAGACGCCGCAAAGATATTGCCCCAATTTTTCAGTTTTATGCTATAAGAAATATGTTCTATTTATGGGCGAAAGATCTTCAGGGAAGGACACTTACAAAACAAGTGCTACCGTTTTCCTTACTTTATCCATTCATGGCTTTTTGGCGCTCTGGAGTTTTAGGGCTTATGGCGGGTATTTCCTTCTTGAAAAAATTACCCTCAATCATAGTTAAGCGACAAGAGGTTCAACGAACGAGGAAAATCTCGGATGAAAAGATAATGCAAGTGTTGCACCGCAGTGGAATCTTGCCTGTGCAGGAATTTGCGAGTGATTTTCGACTATTCTACAATTATGTTTTCCGAAGAATTCGAGCTACAGTGGAAAAATCCTAATGATTCAGGTTAAACTGGATTTGTTTCCTAAACACGCTATGCCTTGTCCCTTTAATAGTTTAAAATGGTTAGCAGGGCATCTTTCTTAGTCATAAAGTGATAGATTAATTCTTGAGAACATAGCACGGATGGGTCTGAGCCCATATGTTCTAAGGCGCCAAATTAGTTGGTAAAGTGCGAATCATTAAGTAAGAGGTTAAACAGCTCAAATTTGTCTCTAAATCAAGAAATATGAGTTATTACCATTTATACTAATTTGGGACAAACCAATGCGCCAGGATAACTATGTGTGCAAGGAGATAGAGGAACAGGAAAGAATAAATAATAGACTTTACATAAATGCGCGCTAAACGGCTACTCATCTCTGGTTTGTTCCAATGAAAATTAAATAGAACTACTGGTTGCTTAATGTGAGATTTATGGATTTCAAAGTTAAACTTGCCAAGATATCGATGAAGCTTTTTCCTTCAATCCCGGAATACACTGTGAGGGGTTGCAAACGTGAAGGATCGCTTCTGTCTGAAGCACTCAACCATAGAAACTTTTTAGATGCTGACGAAGCAAAAAAGAACAGGATACTATTTGGAATGGCACAAGCTCATTACTGGAATGATCAAAGGAAACCTATTGACCTTTTCTATCCTAACATTTCGCTGAAAAAAGTTTTGCAAGGAAAGACAGTCCTGGATTTGGGGAGCTGGTGCGGAGGCGAATCAGTTTCGTTTGCTGAAAGATGGAATGTCCAAGCTATGCATGGAATAGACACAGATAGCCGTTTCATAAAGGCGGCCTCCATGTTTTCGGCAAGTAGAAAAAATCAGCTAAGGTATCAGTTTACATTAGGAGTCAGTGAAGCTCTTCCCTATAGGCGTCATACTTTTGACGCTATCATCGCTAGAGATGTCTTCGAACACGTAGCATCATTGGTTAAAACCCTACGCGAATGCAAAAGAACACTAAAGCCCAAAGGCAAATTATTCACCGTTTTTCCATCATATTATTTTCCATTTGGAGGAGCGCATTTAGATTTTGTCACGAAAACACCGTGCATTCAATGGTTTTTCGATGCGGAAACCTTGAATCGAGCTTATGACCAAATTCTTGATTCAAGAGGACCAGAAGCATATTGGTACAAGAACGCAAGCGCCAAGTTGCCTTGGAAAAAACTAGGCGGAGGCATTGGAGTAAACGGAACAACTCTTCGCGAGTTTAAAACTGCTGCGAAGCAATCTGGCTTTACTGAATTGACTATTTTTCCAACACCTCTCCTCTCAGTATCCGACATATCAGTTTCTCATCCAAAGGTAAAACTTACTTGTCAATTATTGAAGCCTTTGCTTAAGAATGAATTATTGCAAGAATATTTGTCTCATAGAATTGTGGCGTTGCTAATTGCTTAAGAACTTGCGAGCATGCTTGTTCCTAAATTTGTAATTAGTTGGGTCACATACCTTGTATTGGGGTGAGCAACTAAACCTCTTATTGGCGTGTGCAATGAAGGGATACGGTGCTCTAGAAACCTATTCTGCAAAGTGGATTTATCTTTTGTCCAAAGAATCCTTAGCGAAACCTTCATCCGTTAGTCTCTCGAGGACCATTACAGAGAAACCCTCTTGGATTGTTCAAAAGGCATATTGTAAGGCAAGTAATGCACATTCCAAGTGGCTTCATGAAGCATTGCAGGTTATTCCATATCCAAGAAATCAGTTAAAAGGGCGTAAGGAGCATCTTGAGAGTTGATATGGAATTTCGCAGTCATAGTCCTCAAACGTTCAAGAGAGCCTACGGAAACGGGTGGCTGTAGAGCGTGTTTTCAGCAGACTCAAGACCCTGGCAAGTCTGACAAATGCATAATCTTAGAGGATTGCCAAAGTAACGTTTTATTCTCAACTATGCGTCCTAATTATGCTTCTCAAAGCTCAAGCAGCGATTAACAACCACAAATTAAGCAAAGCCAGAAGCACCAGATAATTCGAACTAATTTAGAAACAACATGTGCGCTATCAAGAATGACTAAGATACAAATTCCAACTTCTAACTATTTAGTTCCAAAATTATTTACGCTGTATTTTAGAGATGAGGACTTAAAAATATAAAAAAAGTCTATTATCTCTCCTCCATTGGCGGGGGCTGAGAACGTTAACTTCAAAAGTATTGAAAATGAGATTTGATTTAGCTGTTCGAATACAAGTCACGGCGACAGAAATTTAGATGAGATGGCTTAATAATCTATCTAAATAGCCCTTTTGTCTCTTTCTTCATAAAATACTCATCATGGGTTATGCTCCAGTAAACAATAAACAAAAAGTCTATATAGCAAAAAGCGAATACCACATCTCTTTCGTGCTTGGGTTATACCAGAAAATGAGCGGAGAAATAGAAATTTGAGTAGTAATAAGCCTCGAGTAAGCATAGGGTTGCCCGTTTTTGATGGTGAGAAATACCTCAAGGAAGCATTGGACTCTATTCTGGCTCAGACATATTCAGATTTCGAGCTAGTGGTCTCTGATAATGCTTCTACTGACAGCACTGAACAGATTTGCCGAGAGTACGCAGCCAAAGACGGACGAATTCGCTATTATCGTAATGAGAAAAATATTGGGGCTCCCAAGAATTTTAACCGCGTCTTTGAATTGTCCTCTGGCGAGTACTTTAAATGGGCAGCATATGATGACGTTCATGCTCCTACGTATTTGCAAAAGTGTATAAGCGTACTTGATCAGGACCCGTCTGTTGTCTTGTGTCACTCCCTGACTGGTCGCATTAATGAGCATGGCATCCTAGTGGATATCTATAATCAAGGGATGTTAAGGAGAATTGGGTCAGAAAAGCCACATGAACGCTTTGGTGACTTGATAGGCCTATTACATGCCTGTTGTCCGATTTTCGGAGTGGTTCGCGCCACTTTCTTTAGAAACACGCCTCTTCATGGAGAGTACATTGGAGCGGATAGAAATCTGTTGGCAGAAATCGGTCTGATAGGTCGAATCCATGAAGTCCCAGAATGCTTGTTTTTCCAAAGAGATCACCCTGACGCATACACATCAAAATATTATGGAAACAACCGATCAACAACATCGTTAAATCGCCTCCAAAAAGAAACAGCTTATTGGTCTAAAGACCAATGGACTAGTTTCCCTTACTGGAAGAATTGCGTTGAATATTTCAGATCCGTAAATCGAACACCACTTACTTGGCATGAGCGGCTATTGTGTTACGACCAAATATTTAGATGGATTAAGAGAGAAGGCTGGATATTTATGTGGAGCGACCTGAAAAACTTCCTACTGAGCAATTCACGCCTTGCACGCAAGCTGATTCCATTCGTCGTGTTGAGTGCGCGTCGGTGGATAAAGAGTAAGCAATTCATAGTGAAAGCGTAAAATGGCGAAGACTAACAGATATGTACCTACTTTGTTGGGTTCCTTAATTACATTTTGAACTTGAAATAGGTTGGGATGAGAAATGGCAATCAGTGTAGTCGTTGTTACATACAATAGACCTAAAGAAGTTAAAAAAGCAGTTGAGAGTTTGTTAAATCAATCGGTTAAACCTTTTGAGATCGTAATAATAGACAATGGATCTACTCTACCTTTAAGCATGAAAGTGGACAGCCCATTTGTAAAACAAGTAAGATTTGATAAAGAAATCGGTATAAGCAACGCAAGAAACTATGGAATTTGCATTGCAAAAGGAGAATATGTAGCCTTCATAGACGACGATTGCATCGCTAGCAGAAATTGGTTAGAAGAAATTCAAAAAGGAATCAGGACAGGCGCCGAAGTTTTGGGAGGACCGCTAAGACCTAGATTTGGTGCAAAGCCGCCTAAATGGTGGAAAGAAAAAAACCTCGGTTATTTCGTAGGAGTCGGTAATGCAGAAAAGGGGGAAATTTGGGGAGGTAATATGGCTTTCGAAAAAAAGATTTTTAACAAAATTGGGGTCTTTAACCCGAAAATAGGCCCGCGAAAAGGGAAACTTTTGAAAGGTGAAGACTCATTCTTGATTGCTAAGGCAAAAGCGCAATGTAAAGTTTTGTTTTTGCCGAATGCCATAGTTTTTCACACAGTAGGACCAGAAAGACTAACTCTAAGCTACATCATCCGTTGGGCTTACAATAGTGGAAAAAGTCAAAAAATCGCGTTCGGACCCAATCCATTAGCATTTTATCGATTCTTGAAAGTCACGTTAGAGTGGCTCAATCCTTTCATGGCATCTGATAAATCAGGTAGGATTCTAAGAGTTGCGATTATGGCTGAACAAGTCGGCACTCTTATTTGAGAGCAGTGCAAAGAATTAACCTAGTAAAAAACCGACTCATCATAAGAGGCGACTTCAAACTTTAACCTAATCGCTCGCTAAATATTAATAAAAACTTTAGCCTCTATAATAGTCTCAACCTTGCGAGAGCGCAAATCGATTGAGAAATAGTAAAGTGAGGAACTATCAAGATCGCTTTAACTAGCGCCCAGCACTGCTTTATTATATTAGGAAAAATCAAATATAAGACAAAACAGTAAAACCTATTGTTTCCAAAAGGTGTTGACATGCGCGTACTAGTAACTGGATATAAGGGTTATGTTGGCACAGTTATGGTGCCAATATTGCTAGCTGAAGGCTTTAATGTTACAGGGATTGACAGTGGTCTGTTTGATGAATGTGTTTTTGGGGAAAAACAATTAACGTATGATCCATTATCAAACGTTAACCAAATTCGGAAAGACATCCGGGATATAACGCTATTTGACTTGCAAAATGTTGATGCAGTTATTCACCTTGCAGCTTTGTCTAATGATCCCTTAAGTAATCTCAATCCTGAGGTGACTTATCAGATTAATCATAAAGCTTCGGTCAAGTTAGCTAGGCTTGCTAAAAAAGCTGGTATTCAACGTTTTGTTTTCTCGTCTTCTTGCAGCATCTATGGTGCAGCCGGTCTAGAAATGGCTACCGAAGAGTCAGAACTTAATCCTTTGACTCCTTATGGAATCTCTAAAATGCTTTCAGAGCGAGATATATCAAAGTTAGCGGATTCCCATTTCAGTCCCACTTTTTTGCGTTCTGCCACAGCTTATGGTTTATCCAGAATGTTACGCTTTGATATAGTTCTAAACAACCTTGTTGCTTGGGCCTATACCACCGGTTCTGTTTTATTGAAGAGTGATGGTACTGCTTGGCGACCAATCGTTCATGTCGAAGATATGTCTAGAGCATTTATCGCTGCTCTGAAATCGTCACGCGATCTCGTGCATAATCAAGCTTTTAACGTAGGAATAACCTCGGAGAACTTTAGAGTTAGAGAAATTGCTGAAATTGTTAAAGAAACTGTACCTAGTTCTAAGCTTCAATTTGCAGATACCGCTGAGCCTGACAAGCGTTCGTATCGTGTTGACTTTAGCAAAATACATAATACCTTAACAGAGTTTAAACCGAAATGGAACGCAAGAGCAGGAGCAAAACAACTTTTTGATGCGTATAAAAAATTTGGAGTTACCCTGGAAGAATTTGAGGGTCCAAGATATCGACGCATCTCACACCTTGAAGCTGGCCTTAAGTCAGGCCTTTTGGATAAAACAATGCGCCGAACAGACATTTAGTTAATTGATTAGTGAAAAATGATGGTTAAATTGGGAGTGATGGTTAAATTGGGAAAAAAACATTATGCAGATAATTCTTTGCCCGCTTGTCGATTTTGTGGCACCCCATTGCAACATACATTTGTCGATTTAGGAATGCAACCGCTTTGTGAAAGTTATTTGAAAAAAGAGCAATTAAATCAAATGGAAGCTTTCTATCCGTTACATACTTACGTTTGCAATAGTTGTTTTCTCGTTCAATTACAGGAATATGTTGCTCCAAAGGAAATCTTCAGTGAATATGCGTACTTTTCCTCGTATTCCGACGCTTGGTTAAAACATGCCCAAAATTATGTTGATATGATCACCAACAAACTAAGATTAAGCAAGAAAAGTTTGGTGCTAGAGGTCGCAAGTAACGATGGGTATCTTCTTCAGTTTTTTGTCAAGAAAGGGATTCCTGTTCTGGGGATTGAACCAGCGGGTAATGTTGCCGAAGTCGCCATCAGAAAAGGCGTTAAAACTCTTGTAAAGTTCTTTGATTTAGATACCGCCCGCGAACTAGCTGTCGAACAAAAAAATGCAGATTTGTTAATTGGAAATAACGTTTTAGCGCAGGTTCCCGACCTTAATGCATTTGTTGAAAGCACAAAAATCATTCTCAAACCCACAGGCGTCATTACAATGGAGTTTCCACACTTGATGAGGTTAATCGATAGAAACCAGTTTGACACTATTTATCATGAGCATTTTTCATACTTCTCGTTTGTTTCAGTGGAGAAGATATTTGCGGCTCATGATTTAACAATTTATGATGTTGAAGAATTGCCTACCCATGGGGGCTCATTAAGAATTTATGCCCGTCATGCTGAAGACGAATCCAAACCTGTCACCGCATTTGTCACCAAGCTTAGAGAACTGGAAATATCTGAGGGGTTCGCTGACCTGCAGAAATATTTTTCATTTGCCGAGAAAGTGAGGGAAACAAAGAGGAATTTCCTTTATTTTCTTATAAAACTTAAACGAAATGGGAAGTCAATTGTTGGGTACGGTGCTCCAGGCAAAGGGAATACACTGCTCAATTATTGCGGAATCCGTACTGATTTTCTTGATTACACCGTCGATCGTAATCCCTATAAACAAGGCAAGTTCTTGCCAGGGACGCATATACCCATTCTTCATCCAGACAAAATAAAGGAAACTAAACCGGACTATGTGTTGATTTTGCCTTGGAACATAAAAGAGGAAATAATAAGCCAGCTTTCTTACATTCGTGATTGGGGTGGCAGATTCATCGTTCCAATTCCTGAAGTGAAGCTATACGATGCCAACGGGATCGAAATATCCGTATATTGAGTCAGGAGATAAAAAAAGATGAAAGTTGTTTTGTTCTGCGGTGGCCTTGGGCTGAGGATGCATCCAACGACTGAGACCGTTCCTAAACCTTTAGTTCGCATTGGAGAAAAGCCTATTTTGTGGTACCTAATGAAATATTACTCATTTTTTGGACACAAAGACTTTGTTCTCTGCTTGGGTTACAAAGGAGACGAGATTAAGAAGTTTTTCTTGAACTACGATGAGTGTCTTGAAAACGATTTTGTTCTCACGCGGGGAGGCAAGAAGCGGCATTTGCTCAAAAGCGACATCGAAGACTGGCGAATAACCTTTGCGGAGACTGGTTTAAATTCAAATATTGGTCAGAGACTGAAGTTAATACAAAAATATGTGGAAGGTGAGGAGACGTTTCTAGCTAACTATAGTGATGGTCTAACTGATTTGCGTCTTCCTAACCTAATTGATTTCTTCATCAAACATGGAAAAACAGGTTGCTTCATTGCAGTAAAACCTTTTTACGTCTTCCACATTGTCTCAACTGATACTGATGATTGCGTGAAAAGAATCTATCAAGTCACTAAAGCTAACCTGAGAATTAATGGAGGATATTTTGTTTTCAAGAACACTATATTCGATTATCTTAAAGATGGAGAAGACCTTGTCAACGAACCTTTTCAAAGATTGATTAAGAAACATGAATTAGTTGCATACAGGTACGATGGGTTCTGGGCTAGTTTAGATACATACAAAGACAAACAGCGGCTCGACGAAATGGTCGCTAAGGGAAATGGATCTTGGGAGATATGGAAAAAAGTTTAGAAATCTCTGGGTGAAAAAGAGCATGCATAAAGTTAGATTTTTTGAGGACAAACAAAAACTAAATATCCTTTGCCTCGGAGCTCACCCAGATGATATAGAAATCGGATGCGGAGGAACTATTTTAAGGCTAATAGAGGAAGTACCTGAAGCTCAATTCTATTGGGCCGTATTCAGTGGAGACGAAAAGCGAGGCAAAGAGGCTTTCAATAGCGCCAATGAGATATTAAAGAAAGTTAAGGGCAAGACCATAGATGTCCAAGATTTTAGAGAATCGTATTTCCCTTTTGTAGGCGGCCAAATTAAGGATTATTTTGAGAAGTTGGCGAAAAAGTTCTTGCCAGATATTGTATTCACTCATTGTGGCAGAGATGCCCATCAAGACCACCGATTGATCTCTTCTCTGACTTGGAACACATTTAGAGATCATTTCATCTTGGAGTATGAAGTTCCTAAATATGACGGGGACTTAAGGACTCCCAACCTATATGTTTACTTGCATGAATCTCACGTTGAAAGAAAAATACGTTTCCTCTGTGACCTTTTTCAAACTCAGAAGAAAAAGCAGTGGTTCGATGAAGAAACTTTTAGATCGATTTTAAGGATTCGTGGTGTGGAGTCCAATTCTCCAAGCAAGTATGCTGAAGCCTTCTATTGTCGAAAAATTGTTTTCTGAAAGAATTTAAAAGCACATGCTTTTTTGACTTGGTTTATTGCGGGGAGTTCAATTCAAATGGAGTATGAAGACCTGGTTAAAGGGATAAAAATACCTACACTCGGCATTGGAACATGGGGAATGGGCGGCAAGCACACGGCTGATTACTCAAATGACGCGGAGTCTATAATCGCTATCAGGACTGCAATAGACTTAGAAATGACTCATATAGACACAGCAGAATACTACGGAGCTGGTCATGCCGAAGAACTTGTGGGAAATGCTATCAAACCTTACAAAAGAGGGGATCTTTTCATAACAACAAAAGTATATAGAACACACCTTCATTATGCTGATGTTCTATCTTCTATTAAGAGCAGTCTAAAGCGCCTATGTACTGACTACATAGATCTTTATCTAGTTCATTGGCCAAGTCCGACAGTGCCAATTAAGGAGACCATGAAAGCTTTGGAACAGTGCGTTGATGAAGGCTACACTCGCTTCATTGGAGTCAGCAACTTTTCGGTTCAGTTGTTTCAGGAGGCTCAGAGTCAACTAGAAAAATATAGCCTTGTCGCAGATCAAGTATATTAT
>Ga0187860_1003771_pt1 | contig 11787 bp, 7 predicted proteins | sample June2016WEW_10_4_FD_132981 | JGI IMG/M metagenome (GOLD analysis project Ga0187860, IMG submission 132981) | Peatland microbial communities from SPRUCE experiment site at the Marcell Experimental Forest, Minnesota, USA - June2016WEW_10_40 | ecosystem: Environmental > Terrestrial > Soil > Wetlands... | reverse complement strand
GCTCGTGGCGCCAGCGGCTCGTGCTGCTGGCGTTGCTCGTCGGGATCATCGCCGTGCCGATCGCCGTCGGGGTCGTGTCCGGCCGGCACTACGGGCTGATCTGGCAAGGCCGGTACACGGTGGCGATCGGTGTCGGCTCGCCCATCTTCGCCGGGTACGTGCTGACGTCGTGGTTCGAGCGGGCGCGGGGGCCTGGGCGGCGCGCGGTGGTGCTGGCGGGCGCCGGGACCAGGGTGCAGGCCGGGGCCGGGGTCCAGGTGGCGGGCGCCGGCGGTTCTGCTGGTGAGAGTGGTGGCGGCGGCTTTGTGGGCGGCGGTGGTGGGGGCGGCAGACCGGCGACTGGCGGCCACGCGACTGGCGGCCCCGCGGACGACAGCGCCGGCCGTAAGGGTGGCGGATTGATGTCGCGCCGGCGGGTTTCGTGGGCTGTGCTGGGTGTGGCGCTGCTGTTGGCGGGGAGCCAGTTCACATCGTTGCTCTGGGACCTCCGCCGGTTCATGGTCGGAGCGGACGGGCCGTTGAGCGGAGTGTTCAGCGGTATCTGGCACCCGCCTGTCGATGGTTTTGTGCTGCTGATCTCGGCGGCGTGCGGCGTTCTTACGCTCACGGTGTTGCTGGTGTGGTCGCCGCCGACAGCGGAAAGCTCACCCGCGCCACCAACCGGCCCAGGGGTCGTCGGCAGCGCGTAGTTTGCCGACCCACGCCTCGACGCGCACCCTCCTGCTATACTACGAACGTACGTTCGCTTCAGTCAGCGGGTTTCGGTGATGCGAGTGGCGTGCGTCTCGCGTGATCGTCACGCCTTTGGTCAGTCTTGTCGCGCCGGGTCGGGCGCGTGGGTGTCGAAGGAGGCTGTGGTGTCGATCGCGAGACTTTGTGCGGCTGTCTCCGAGCTTTCCTCGATCGTGGCGACGCTCGATGCCGAGGCGCTTGAGTGCTCCGATGCGCTGGCGCTGGTCTCGGCCTTCGTCGAGGGCGAGAACCTCTGCGCTGCGGGCAAAGCCTTGTGCGCCGCCAGGGCTGCTGGCGCCGGCGCGCACCGCCGGGCTGGTCACGCTGACCCCGCCAGCTGGCTGGCCGCGCTGTCGGGAGAGCCGCGGGGCCGAGCCCAGGATGCCCTTCAGACGGCTTCGAGCTTGTCGGACTTGCCGTTGCTGGACGAGGCGATGCGTGCTGGTCAGCTATCGCCGACCATGGCTCGGACGGTGGCCGACGCCGCCTCGAAAGATCCCGGATCGGAGTCTTCACTGCTCGACACCGCACGCACCGGCTCGCTTCGTCGGCTCCGTGAAGAAGCGGAGAGGGTGAAGGCGGCAGCCCGTTCGAAGGAGGACGACGAAGCCCGCTACGAGGCGATCCGCAAGGGTCGGTACCTACGGACCTTTACTGGTTCCGACGGCGGCTTCAAGGGGCAGTTCTCCCTCACACCGGACGCCGGAGCCAAGGTGCTCTCGATCCTGCAGCCAGCGTCGGATTTCTTCTTCGACGAGGCTCGTCGGGAGGGTCGTCGTGAGCCCGGCGAGGCGCACCTTGCCGATGCGCTCGTGGCGGTTGTAACCGGCGAATGGCTGGGCACCCAGAGCGTTGGCGACGCGGCTGATGCGTTCGGGCACGCCGGCGGCTGCGTGATCGGCACGGGCGCGGGTGGTGTCGGCGGCTGGGACCCAGGCGACACGGTCGATCCGAGCGACTTCACGGACCGAGGCGATATCGAGGATCCGCTCGCTGAAGTTGACGTGAGGGGTGCTGCCGGCGACAGCCAGAGGCGCGACACCGTTCTGGCAGGTTCCGGATGGGCTGGCAGCGGTGAACTTGCGGACCCCACCGACCTCGATCGGGGAACCGGTGGCCTGCGTGCGTCTCCTGCCTACGGTTTGCCGCCTGGCCCTCCGGCCCTGCGCGAGCAGGACGGAGGCGGCGGCGGCGTGTCGCCGAAGTCCAAGAAGGGGCGCAGGGCCAAGCCGCCGGGCGCCGTCGTGATCTGCCGAGTCGACCTTGCCGCCTTGCGGCGCGGCGAGGTGCTGACCGGGGAGATGTGCGAGATACCCGGAGTGGGACCTGTGCCGGTGTCGGTCGCACGCGAGCTGTTTGGAGACTGTTTCTTGAAATTCGTCATCACCAGCGGAGTGGACATCCAAGCGGTGCTCCACTTCGGGCGCTACCCGAGAGCTCACCAACGAACAGCTCTGCAGTTCCGGGATCCTTGCTGCGTGGTCCCTGGCTGTGGCCGGACGTTCGGCCTCCAGTACGACCACACCGATCCATGGAGTGCCGGCGGTGCCACTTCGCTAGACAACCTCGCCCGACTGTGCACGCCGCATCATGCGATGAAGACCCACCGGGGCTATCAGCTCAAAGGCGGGCCCGAACATTGGGAGTGGGTCGCACCCGACTCCTCGGCCAGGGAAAGTGGCGGGGAGGGTGAAATTGAGTGCAATCGCAAGCCCGAGCGTGAGCCCGTGCGCAAGCCCGAGCCCAAGCCCAAGCCCTAGCCCAAGCCCGAACGTGAGCCCGAGCCCGATGGTGAGCGTGAGCCTCCGCCGGCGTAAGCAGTCGCGAGTGCGTTCCCAACTTGTGCCGGCTCGCCAATGGTCGCGCGAGTGCTAGTCAACGGCTCAACGGCTCAACGGCTCAGCGGCTCAACGGGTCAGCCGATCAGCGGCTCAACGGCTCAACGGGTCAACGGGTCAGCCGATCAGCGGCTCAGCGGCTCAACGGGTCAGCCGATCAGCGGGTCAGCCGATCAGCGGGTCAGCCGAGCCGGTGGCCGGCCTTCCACACGCCAAGTGGCCCGAGGCCGTAGCTCCAAGCGAATGCTCCCTCGTGGTCGGCGTCCCATGCGACGAGGTCCGCCCGCAGACCAGCTGCGATCCGGCCTCGATCGACAAGGCGCAGTGAGGCCGCTCCGCCGGCGGTGGCGGCCACGAGCGCCGCATCCACGGACAGCCCAAGCTCAGCAATCGCGAGTGCCACGATGAGGCTCATCGACGTCGTGCCACAGGTACCGGGGTTGTGATCCGATCCGAGAGCGATGGTGGCCCCGGCATCCACGAGCGTCCGCACGGGCGGAGTCCTGCCCATGGCCAATGCCGTCACAGGTGCAAGGGTTGCCACGACTCCCGACGCAGCGAGAGCTCGAGCGTCGGCCTCCTTGATCCGGAGGAGGTGGTCAGCGGACGCGCAGCCGAGCTCCGCCGCAAGCTGGGAGCCGCCGGTCCGTGCGAGCTCGTCGGCGTGGATTCTCGGCACCAAGCCTGCGCGGAGGGCGGCTCCCAGCATGCGGCGGGTCTGATCGACGGTGAAGTAGCCCTCGTCACAGAACACGTCGGCATGCCGGGCGCCGGCTGAGCGCGCAGCGGTCGCCCACTCGCACACGGCGGCGGCGTAGCCCTCCTGATCGCCGGCGAACTCGGGACCGACGCCGTGGCCGGCGAGCCACGTCACCTCGACTGATGGCATCGAGTCCTCGAGCGCCAGCCGAGCGAGGATCCCCACCGCCTCGAGCTCGCCTGCCTCGTTCAAGTGATAGCCGGTCTTGGCCTCGACCGTGGTCGTCCCCGAGGCAAGCCACGAGCGCAGCCGATCTCGCACGCCGGCTTCCAAAATCGCGGCCGGCGTGGCACGTGTGGCGGCCACGGTCGAGGCGATGCCACCACCGGCAGCGGCGATCTCGGAGTAGGACGCTCCAGCAGAACGCATGGCGATCTCCGCGAACCGGTTCCCGCCGTAGAGCGGGTGCGTGTGAGCATCGACGAGACCGGGCGTGACCAACGCCCCGCCGAGATCGACGACCTCCGCTGCTTGCCATTCAGCGCCGTGACCGATGCCGTCAACGAACCCAGCTTCAGGGCCGGCGTATGCGATAAGGCCATCACGCACGGCCACCACGGCGCCGGAGACCGTGCCGACGGGCCCGCCAGCGCCGCCAGCGCCGGCAGCGCCGGCAGCCCCGGCAGCGCCGGCAGCGCCGGCGGTGAACAGCCGCCCGATCGAACGGAGCACGAGCATCAGTCAACCCCCAGTGCGACACCGACAGCCTGCCCGAGCCGCTCAGCCACCCGCCGCGGAGAGCCCAGCGTCACGTGCTCGCCACCTTGCACCATCACCTTGCCCCCGACCACCACCGTGTCGACGTCGGCTGCACCCGCCCCGAACACGACACGGGCGAGCAGCGCCTCATCGGCAGCGGGATCCGAGGCGGACGCGGACGCCGACGCGGACGCCGACGCCAACCCGAGCGAAGCACCGGCCAATCGCACCGAGTCCAGCCGCACCGAGACCAGGTCAGCCAGACCCCCAACTGCGAGACCACCCGAAGGCCAACCGAGGGCGCGAGCCCCTCCCAGCGTTGCTGCCGAGAGCAGCGCCGACACCTTCCACAACCCGCGACGCTCCTCGAACAACCGCGAGTTGAGCTCGACAGCTCGGGTCTCCTCGAAGGGGTCGATCACCGCGTGACTGTCGCTTCCGATCGACAGCACAGCCCCCGCCTCGGCCAGTTCAGCGAATTGGCCTACGCCATCGCCGAGATCCCGATCGGTGGTCGGGCAGGCGCACACGCCACAACGAGCGAGACCGAGCCGAGTGAGGTCCGAGGCGGTGAGATGCGTGGCGTGCACGGCCGTCGTGCCACCAGTCAGAGCGCCCACCGAGGCGAGCAGATCCGTCGGCGTCAGCCCGACGACCTTCAGGCACTCCTCGTTCTCCCGCCGTTGCTCGGAGAGATGGACATGCAGGGGCAGCTCGTTCGAGTGAGCGACGGCGATGACTGTGCCCATGGCAGGCCGTGGCACGGCCCGCACGCTATGGATGGCGACGCCGAGCCGGCGGGACGCGGTGGCCGACTGCGACAACTGCGACAACTGCGAGAACCGTTCCGACCACCGCTCGCCCGAGCCGTCGCCGAACCGCAGCTGCACCCCCGACAAGGGCGAACCATCGACACCGGCCTGCAAGTAGCAGGCATCGAGAAGGGTGAGACGGATCCCGGCAGCCGAAGCGGCGTCGATCAGCGCGATACCCATCGAATTCGGATCGGAGTACGGGACGCCGGCGGCGCCGTGGTGGAGGTAGTGGAACTCCCCGACAGCGGTGTAGCCGGCGAGCAGCATCTCGGCATACACGAGCTCCGCGAGCGAGCGGTACGAATCGGGATCGAGCCGGCCCGCCACCGAGTACATAAGCTCGCGCCAGGTCCAGAAGTCGCCCGAGCGTGTCTCGCTCACCCCCCGCAACGCCCGGTGGAACGCATGCGAGTGGGCGTTGACGAAGCCTGGAAGGCACACGTCCCCGCCGAGGAGCACGGCGGAGGGATACGAAGCAGCATCGACACCGGTCCGGACCTCGGTGATCTCACCGCGGTCGTCATGAGAGATCAGGACACCGGTAGCGATGCCCGTCTCGGCCCCGAGCCACGCCCGTTCGGCGAAGAGCATCGTCACTCCGGCCGGCCGATCCCCTCCGAGGGCAGCCACAGGCCCCGTTCGCGCGCCACGTCGAGCGCCCGAGGGTACCCGGCATCGGCGTGGCGCATGACGCCGGTCCCGGCGTCGTTGGTCAGTACTCGTTCCAGTTTCTCGGCAGCAAGCGAAGTGCCGTCGGCCACGACGACGGTGCCGGCGTGGATCGAGCGCCCGATCCCCACACCCCCTCCGTGGTGCACGCTCACCCACGTGGCGCCACTGGCGGTGTTGAGCAAGGCGTTCAGGATCGGCCAGTCGGCGATGGCGTCGCTGCCGTCGGCCATAGCTTCGGTCTCCCGGTACGGGGACGCCACGGACCCCGAGTCGAGGTGGTCACGGCCGATGACGATCGGTGCCGCCACCTCGCCGGCGGCCACGAGATCGTTGAACCTGGCGCCGGCGCGGTTGCGCTCGCGGTACCCGAGCCAGCAGATGCGCGCCGGCAGGCCCTGAAACACCACCTTGTCCTCGGCCATCCTGAGCCAGCGCAACATGTCCTCGGCCTCGGGGAACTCGGCGATCACCGCCTTGTCGGTGGCACCGATGTCGGAGGGATCACCCGAAAGCGCAGCCCACCGGAACGGTCCCTTGCCCTCGCAGAACAACGGCCGGATGTACGCCGGCACAAAGCCCGGGTAGTCGAACGCCCGTGAGTACCCTTGGTCCCTGGCCTCGGCGCGGATGCCGTTGCCGTAGTCGAACACCTCGGCCCCCTTGTCGAGGAAACCCACCATCGCCTCGACATGGACCGCCATCGACGCCTTCGATCGGCGCACGTACTCATCGAGATCGCGCTCGCGCAGCTCGTTCGCCTCGTCCAGCGTCAGGCCTGCCGGCACGTAGGAAGTGGGGTCGTGGGCCGAGGTCTGGTCCGTGACGACATCAGCAGCGAAGTCCTCAGCCAGGAGCTGCGGCAGCACCTCGGCGGCGTTCCCGATGAGCGCCACCGACAACGGCCGGCGGTCGCGGGCCGCTTCGAGCACCAACCGCACAGCATCGGCAACCTTGTCGGTGGCGGCGTCCACGTAGCGGGTCTCGAGGCGCCGCTCGACGCGGTGCGGATCGACCTCGACACACAACGCCACGCCGCCGTTCATCGTGACGGCGAGCGGTTGTGCACCACCCATGCCGCCGAGCCCGGCCGTGAGGACGATCCTGCCGGCGAGCGAGCCGCCGAAGCGAGCGGTCCCGATCGCCGCGAACGTCTCGTAAGTCCCCTGCAGGATGCCTTGCGTACCGATGTAGATCCACGAGCCGGCGGTCATCTGGCCGTACATCGTCAGGCCTTTGGCTTCGAGGCGGCGGAACTCCTCGGGAGTCGCCCAGTCCGGCACGAGGAGGGAGTTGGCGATGAGGACTCGCGGGGCCCACTCGTGGGTGCGGAAGACGCCGACGGGTTTCCCGGATTGGACGAGGAGGGTCTCGTCGGCCTCCAGCTCCCGCAATGTCGCCACGATCGTGTCGAACGCCTGCCACGATCGGGCGGCTCGACCCGTGCCGCCGTATACGATCAGATCATCCGGCCGTTCGGCGACGTCGGGATCGAGATTGTTCATGAGCATGCGGAGGGCGGCCTCCTGCTGCCAGCCCCGGCAGCTGAGCTCGGTCCCCCGAGGCGCATGGACGACCCGAGGCCCGTGCAGCGGAGAGCCCGTGGAATGTGTCATCGCAGTACTCCGATCTCGTGCTCGACTGCCTGGACCAGTGCCCCTCCGGACACGAACCCGATGACAGCGTCGACGTCCGGTTTTAGCTCTCGGTCAGCTTCGAGCGGCGCCACCAGCTCCCGCAGTGCTCGCACGGCAGCGCTCGATCCCGGTGACGGCCGCAGGGGCGCTCGCAAGTCGCACGCCTGAGCCGCAGCGAGCACCTCTAAAGCGATGACCGCCCCGGTGTTGCGCACGCAGTCGCGGGCGTGTCGGGCAGCGATCATGCCCATGCTGACGTGGTCCTCCTGGCCGGCGGAGGACGGGATCGAGTCGATCGTCGCCGGGTGGGCGAGGCTCTTGGACTCCGATACGAGCGAGGCGGCCGTGTACTGGCAGACCATGAACCCGGAGTTCACGCCGGCTTGGCCGACGAGGAACGGTGGGAGGCCGTTGGAGGTCTTCGTGTCGAGCAGGCGGAACAGGCGCCGCTCCGAGATCGAGGCCAATCCCACGCAGGCTGCCGCCAGCGAGTCGCAGGCGTGACCGACCGGCTGCCCGTGGAAGTTCCCGCACGAAAGGATCTCGTCGTCGTCCGGCAGCACGATCGGGTTGTCGGAGACGGCTGCGAACTCGTAGCTGAGCGTGCGGATCGTGTTGGCGAGCACGTCGCGGAAAGCGCCGTGCACCTGGGGGGCGCAGCGGATGGAGTAGGCGTCCTGGACGATGTGATGACTCTCTCGGTGTGACGCCAGCACCTCACTGCCGGCGAGCAGCCGAACAAGGTTTTCGGCTGAGGCCTGCTGCCCGGGGTGCGGCCGTAGGCCGATGACCCGGGCGTCGAAGGCCTGGTCAGTCCCGAGGATGCCTTCGATGGTCAGGGCAGCCGCGATGTCGGCGCTCTTGGCCAGGTTGAGCGCCTTCGCCGCGGCCAGGGCGCCGATGGCCGTCATGCCCTGCGTGCCGTTGATGAGGGCGAGCCCTTCCTTCGCCCTGAGCTCGAGCGGCTCGAGGCCGACTCGGGCGAGGGCATCCCGGGCCGGTACGACCTCGCCCCCGTAGTGCACCTTGCCCTCCCCTACAGCGCCGAGGGCGAGGTGGGCGAGCGGCGCGAGATCGCCGGATGCCCCGAGCGAGCCTTGCTCAGGGACGATCGGCAGGATCCCGTGGTCGAGCAGGGCGACGAAGCGCTCGGCCACCTCGAGCCGGACGCCCGAGTGCCCGAGGGCGAGCAGGTGAGCCCGGAGCACCAGCATCGCCCGTACCTCTTCGGCGGACAGCTCCGGACCTACCGCGACGGCGTGAGACCGAAGCAAGGAGTGCTGCAGGGCAGTCGCGTCCGACGGCGTCAGCATGATGTCGGCAAGGCTGCCGAACCCGGTCGTCACCCCGTAGACGATCGCCCCGGAGCTCACGGCTCGCTCCACGACCTCCCGGGACACGGCGATGCGCTGGCGGGCGCTGTCGCTCAATCGAACGGGTGCTCCGCGAGCGACGGACACGACGTCGTCGAGGCTCAGGGTGCCACCGAGCTCCACCGGGTGTCCGGCTGCGGTGGACACGCCATCTCCATTGACGGCTGCATCAGGCATCCCGGGAGTATGTCAGGTCGGCTTGGATGCCCGGATCGAGTACATGAGCGGGAGGTCGGGCTTACCGGCCGGCATCCGGTAGAGACGTGGCCCCACCTGCTCCATGAACGAGAAGCGAGCGAACGACACCTCGCGCCACTCATGGAAGTACTCGATCCTCAGGCCAGCGTCGATGATCGAGCAGATCACCTCTGAAACCGGGTGAGGCCACTCGACGCTGCGCTCGTTCGCGAGCTTGGCATCGGGGTCGGCGTAGTCGCTCCCGTCGTCCCAGACTTCGGCCTGGTCGTTGAAGTAGGGGTACTCGAACTCGAGCGTCTCGTACGTGAGCATCTGCAGGAACGGATGGAATTCGCTCAGGTACAGCGCTCCACCGGGTACCAGCAACGCAGCCACGACGTTCGCCCATGCCCGGAGGTCCGGGATCCAGCACAGCGCACCCTTGCCCGTGTACACGACGTCGTAGGTCTCGCCGAGCGCCTCCACGGCGTCGTAGACGTTCGCCACGACGAAACGAGCCCCCATCCCGCAACTGCTCGCGAGCGCCCGCGCCTCGGCGATCGCAGGCGGGGAGAAATCAAGGCCGGTGACCTGAGCGCCGTGCCTCGCCAGGCTGAGCGTGTCCATGCCGAGGTGGCACTGGAGATGGGCGATGCGCTTGCCACTCAGGTCGCCCAGCTCGTCGATCTCGAATCCGTGCAGGTGCTCCTCTCCCGCCACGAACCGGTCCACCGCATAGAAGCCACTCGCCAGATGCAACGGCACCCGTTCATCCCAGCTTGCCCGGTTGAGGGCGAGGTAGTCGCCGACGGCCCCTTGAATTTCGTCGTCCGGTACCCGCATTTGGGAGACTGTACGGGTTCATGGCAAAACCCCAGGACGACCACCTGAGTGTGCGCACACTCCGAGCCGGCGCCACGGTGCCCGATCCAGCGGGTAGCGAGCCCGGCGAGGGCGGGCACCGCCCAGCGATCGCGTACCAGCCGGCGCTCGACGGCATCCGCGCCGTCGCCATCGTCGCCGTGCTCGTGTACCGCGGCGGAGTGTCATGGGCCCAGGGCGGTTTCCTCGGGGTGGAGGCGTTCTTCGTCCTCTCCGGGTTCCTCATCACGTCGCTTCTCGTGTCCGAATGGGCGCAGCGGCGGACGATCCATCTCGGCCAGTTCTGGGCCAGGCGGGCCCGTCGGCTGCTACCGGCGCTCTTCTGCCTGGTGGTGGTGATCGGCATATATCAGGCGATCGCCGGGGCGTCGAAGGCGGTCCCAAACCTGCTCGCCGACGGGCTCGCCACCCTCGCCTACATCGGCAATTGGCACCAGATCTGGACAGGCAGCGGCTACTTCGCCCAAACCGCCCGGCCGTCGCCGCTGCAGCACACGTGGTCGCTCGCGATCGAGGAGCAGTTCTACCTCATCTGGCCGCTCGTGGTGCTCGGGGTCTTCAGCCTCTTCGCCCGGGCTCGAGACACCCGCTCGGCGCGGCGGTCATCCCTGCGACTGCTGTTCGGTCTCGCCATCGCAGGGGCGATCGCCTCGGCCGTCGAGATGGCCTGGTTGTTCCACGGCGGCTCCGGCCTCGACCGCGTCTACTACGGGACCGACACGAGGGCCCAAGGCCTGCTGGCCGGGGCCGCTCTGGCCTTCGGCCTGGCGCTTTGGCGCGAGCGTGCCGGCCATCGCGGGCTGGCCCCGGTGGGTCACCGGGCTCTCGGCGCTCTCGGGATCGTCGGCGCAGCAGGCGTCGTGGGTGGCATGTACCTCGCCGGCAACAGCGGGGGAGCGGGCGGTGGGTTGTACCGTGGTGGGTTTCTCGGGTTCGATGCCGCCGCGGTCTGCCTGATCGCATCAGCCTCCCTGGCGCCGACCATGCCGGTCGGTTGGTTGCTGGCGACCTGGCCGCTGCGGTCGATCGGCCAGATCTCCTACGGGCTGTACCTGTGGCACTACCCGCTGTACCTGTGGTTGGACCAGCAGACGACCGGGCTGGCGGGGGCCTCGCTGTTCGGGTTGCGCATCGCGGCGACGCTCGCGGTGTCGATCGTGTCGTACTTCGCTGTGGAGCAGCCGATCCGCCAGCACCGGTTGCCGGTCTGGGTCGTGCGTGTGCTGGCCGTGCCGGGGGCGGCCGGTGCCGTCGTCGCTCTCCTGGTGGCCTCCAGCGTCTCAGCCGCAGCGGGCCCGGGGATGTCGTCGAATAACGGCCCTGCCCCGCCCGGGTCCAGCACGAGCACGACCATTCCCGCTCTACGCGGCGCAATCTCGTGGGTGGGCGACCAGCCGGCTTGCAAATTGCAGCTGCCGGCGGACATGCCGGCCATCGGGACGTTCCACACGTGCCCCCCTGTGAGGGTGATGATGCTCGGCGATTCCATCGCCACGACGCTCGCGTTCGGTCTCTCCGCGAACCAGGCGCACTACGGGGTCGTGGTGGCGGACGATGCTCAGATCGGCTGCAGCTTCGGGGTGAAGGGCCTCGGGGACTGGGCTGGCACCGGTTTCGCGGTGCAGTACGCCCCTTGCATCACGCAGTTCGAGACCTGGCGCCAGCAAGAGGAGTCGTGGCACCCGCAGGCGTTGGTCGTCCTGATGGGGTACTGGGATTGCTTCGATCGTGAATGGGACGGCCAGGATGTCCACATCGGCGAGCCGGTGTTCGACTCCTACCTGTTCGATCGCATGGTCCAGTTCGTCCGGGAGGACGGGGCCGGCGGGATACCGATCGTGCTGTTGACCGTGCCCTTCGTGGATCCGGCGCCGTTCGCCAACGGGTCGCCACCACCGTCGGCGTCACCCGAGCGCCACGCGCTGATCAACGAGATGCTGGCGAAGCTCGCTGCTCGGTTCCCCACCCAGGTGCACCTCGTGGACACGGACACGTACGTCTCGCCTGGCAACCACTTCGCCTCCGACGTGAACGGCCACCTGTGCCGGTGGTCCGACGGCATCCACTTCCAGAAGTACTGCGGTGAGCTCGTCGCCTCCCACGTGCTGCCACTCGTCCGCCGGCTCGTCGCGGCGCGGGGAGGTCCCGGTCCTTCGGGAGCGCCGAAGTCATAGCCCGGCGGCGCGCTGTCGCCGATCGCGCTTG
>Ga0187860_1003769_pt1 | contig 11794 bp, 8 predicted proteins | sample June2016WEW_10_4_FD_132981 | JGI IMG/M metagenome (GOLD analysis project Ga0187860, IMG submission 132981) | Peatland microbial communities from SPRUCE experiment site at the Marcell Experimental Forest, Minnesota, USA - June2016WEW_10_40 | ecosystem: Environmental > Terrestrial > Soil > Wetlands... | reverse complement strand
GCCTCGGGCGCGGACGTCATCATGAGCATGGTGGCTGATGACATTGCCTCGCGCGCCATCTGGCTTGGAGAAAATGGCGCGCTGGCGGGCTTGAAGCCAGGCGCGGTTTGCCTCGAATCGAGCACGGTGACCGTAGGCTGGGTGCGCGAATTGGCCGCGGCGGCGGTTGCGCGCGGCTGCGAGTTTCTCGACACGCCCGTGACCGGCAGCAAAAACCAGGCGGCGGCAGGCGAGTTGATTATCCTGGCCGGAGGTTCTGCCGCCACGTTGGAAAAAGTCTGCCCCGTGCTCGCGGCCTTGAGCAAAAGCATCCGGCTGATCGGCCCCGTCGGCAGCGGCGCGGTGCTCAAGCTCGTCAACAACTTCATGTGCGCGGCGCAAATCGTCTCCCTGGCCCAGGGGCTGGCCATGATCGAGCGCGCCGGGCTGGACCGCGCGCGGGCGCTGGAAGTTCTGCTCAACGGCGCGCCCGGCAGCCCGATGGTGAAAACCGTCGCCGAGCGGATGGTCGCGCGAGATTACACGCCGAATTTTCCGTTGCGCCTGGCGGCCAAGGACGCTCGCTACGCGATGGCGGAAGCCGCCAAATTGTCGCTTGACTTGACAATGGCCGCGGCGGCGTTGAAGGCCTTTGAGAACGCCGCCGCCAGCGGGCACGGCGACCAGGACATGGCCGCGGTGGTTGAACCGCTTCGACAAACCGCCGTTTGAGGCGCTTTGCCAGTCGCGCGGGCCTATTTTTTCAAGAAGCCCTGCATGTCAAGCCAGTCGGCAAAACGCTCGATCCAATGGTCGCTGGGCAGTCCCTGTTTGCGCATCCCAAAACCGTGCCCACCCTTGGCAAAGATGTGCAGTTCGGCTTGCTTTCCCGCCGCGATCCAATCCCGATAAAGGGCAACGCTTTGCGGCGCCAAACCAAGCGGATCATCGGACGCCGCGACAATGAACGCGGGCGGCGCGTCGGACGGAACGCCGCCGGATTTGATCGTCCAATTGTACGCCAGATAAATCGGGGCGACGAAATCCGGCCGCGTCTGCGCTGTGTAATTGAACGCGACCGACGCCGCCACCGTGCCGCCTGCCGAAAAGCCGATAATGCCGATTCGATCGGGGTTGACGCCAAACTCCGCCGCGTGCTTGCGCACGTAGCCGATGGCCGCATTGCCGTCGGCCATGGCGAGCTTGACGACGGGGGTGACGACCTCATCCAGCGGCCCGCGCGTCGTCACCTCGCGGGTCGGATCGTCGGTTTTGCATTCCACCAGCCGATACTTGAGGACGAAACCGGTGACGCCTTTGGCGGCCAGCCAGCGGGCAACCTCGTTGCCTTCGCTGTCGATGGAAAGCGCGAAGAAAGCGCCGCCCGGGCAAATGACGACAGCCGTGCCGTTGGCCTTGGCGGGGTCGGCCTGGAAGACGCCAATGGTGGGGTCCACGACGTTAAAAACGACGCGGGTATTCCAGAGGTTGGTCCGGTTTTCCTGTTCCGTTTGCTTCCAGCTCTCCGAGCCGGGTGCCGGCCCGTCGTAGAGCCGGATGACTTTGTCCTGGGCGGCGGCCCTCATGCAAAAGAGGCACAGAAGCAGTATTGAAGTGTGGTGTATGTGAGTCATGGGGCGGATTGTCGGTCGCGACTGGTTCCCGGTCAATGGGAAACCCGCCAGCACCAGGCCAAATGCACCGTCCCCACAACAGAAAAACATCGAGCAAACTCCCGGCGACGCCTATTCTGTAACTATCATGCAGACGGCACGACGAGTTCAGAAGTTCAAACCGATCAATCGCAGGCGTCTGGCGGCTAGGCACGCCAAGGGTGTCTTGCGGGTCAAACATATTACCTTGGCGGCATCGAATACCGCTCAAAACAACCGCCTGGACGTCAGCCGTGTGCAATTGACAGACGATGAGGATTTCCCGGCCACCTGAAAGCCCGAACGGACCGGAGCGATCAGGAAAGCGACGGCTTTTTCTGCCGTCCGATTTCGCCCGGGTGATCGCCAAAATCCCTGCAACCTGCCCAATGGTCGGCGGACAAGCCGTGGCCTGGTGGGTTCAAATCTTTGGTATCCCAACCGACAAGCCCGTCACCAGCAGTGACATTGACTTCCGGGGGTCCCGTGACGACTTGAAAGCACTCTCCAAAGCCCTTGGGGCAAAGCCGGTTTGGCCCCACGAGTATGAAATGACCGTCTGGGTTGGAGGCATCCCGCTCACCATCAATGCCGAACGAACCATCGTTGACTTCATCCGTTCAGTCCCTGGCCTGGACGTGATTTACCCGGAAAAAGCGTCGGTCGGACAGACTGACACCGCCGGCGCGGTGGCTAGGAGAATACTGGTGCTGTCTCCGATATCGCTTGTGCTGGCGAAGCTGCACGGGCCCAAAGCGTTCGACCAGGACAACCGCCAAGATGAACTGCACCTCAAGGTGTGCCTGCTTGCCTCAAAAATCTTCCTCACACGCCTTATTAACACTAATTTTTTATTTTTTGATTTCTATATACTACAGTCTTTCCCCCGCCGCCGGTCACGGGCGCCTTCGCGCCAGGCAGCCGCTGCCGGGTTTTACGGCTGCGTGTTTTTTGTTTCCCTTTCCGGCGCGAAACCTTTATCAAGGACGGACCTGAGCTTATGCGCGCCGCACACGCGCCGCTCGAATATATGAAGAATACGCGCCAGTCCGCCGGCAAGAAAAGCCGCTCCGGGATCGTCGTGCCCCGGTCCAAGCCGCGGCGCTTTTACGGGCAAGGCGTGCCCGGCGTGGACCTTTCCAAACTGGCCGGTAAACTCATCGTCGTCGAAGGCGCCGACGGTTCGGGCCGCTCAACCCAAATCGCGCGCCTGGTGCAATGGCTCGAAGGCACCGGACATGCGACGGTGCAGACCGGGCTGAAACGCTCCACGCTGGTGAGCGAGGAACTGGAGCAGGCCCAGCAGGGCAACATCCTGAGCCACACCACGCTGAGCCTCTTTTATGCCACCGACTTCGCCGACCAGTTGGAAAACAGCATTCTGCCCGGCTTGCGCGCCGGCTTCATGGTGCTGGCCGACCGCTACATTTACACGCTGATGGTCCGCGACATGGTGCGCGGGATGGACGAGGCCTGGGTGAAAAACCTTTACGGCATCGCCCTGGTGCCGGATGTGGTCTTCTACTTGAATGTCCAGCCCGAGGAATTGGTCGAGCGCACCTTTGCCAAAAAGCAGTCGCTCGATTACTGGGAAAGCGGGATGGATTTGGGATTGTCCAGAGATATGTTTGACAGCTTCCTCCAATACCAATCCCTGGTCACCGCCAAGTTCAAGGAGTTGCAGCGCACCTACGGCTTTACCATCGTCGATGGCCACCGCTCTCCCGATGAAATCAACGTCGAATTGCGCCGCCGTATCGAAGGCATCCTGGCCCGCTGACACGATGAGCGCCGAACCCATACTTTGAATTATGGCCGAACCCACCGCCAAAGCGGATTACTTCGTCGGCGTCGATCTCGGCGGCACCAAGATTCTGGCCGGCGTGTTCGACGACAAGCTCAACTGCCTGGGCAAGACAAAAATGAGCACCAAATCCGAGCGCGGCCCCGAAGAAGTCATCGAGCGCATCGCCCGCTGCGCCCGCGACGCCGTCGATGAATGCGATTTGGACTTCAAGCAGGTGCGCGCGGTGGGCGTGGGCGCCCCCGGCGCCGTCGATGCCGAAACTGGCCGTGTCATTTTCGCCCCAAACCTCCAGTGGCAGGACGTGGCCTTGAAGAAGATACTGGAGAAGCAGTTGGGCCTGCCCGTCTCGGTGGAAAACGATTGCAACAGCGCGACTCTGGGCGTCTTTGAGAAGGAACTCCTCTCCAAGCCCCGCCATCTCATTGGCGTTTTTATCGGCACCGGCATCGGCGGCGGCATCATCCTGGACGGAAAGTTGTACTCCGGTTTCAACGGCACCGCCGGCGAAATCGGACACATGGTCATCCAGGTCGGCGGCCCCAAATGCAATTGCGGCAACCGCGGCTGCTTTGAAGCCCTGGCCAGCCGCGGCGCCATCTTCCGCACCATCCACGCCGCGATCAAAGACGGCCAGAAAACCGTCCTGACTGATATGCTCGGGCCGGAATTGACCGACTTGCGCAGCGGCGACCTCCGCAAGGCCATTCGCAAGGGGGACAAAGTCGTGGAGAAGATCGTCGAAGACGCCGCCGAATACACCGGCATTGCCGTGGCCAATTTGATTAATATTCTCAACCCGGAGGTCGTGGTCCTGGGCGGCGGCGTGATCGACGCCCTGGGCGATGATATGATGGCCATCATCGTCGAGACGGCCGAGGATTACGCCATGAGCGGGACCAACAAGGGCATAGAGGTCGTGGCCAGCAAGGTGGGAGACGACGCCGGCATTATCGGCGGCGCCGTCCTGGCCCGCAGGGCAACCAAGTAACGCGCCGCCGGCATGACCGGCAGAGCACAGCGGCCTTCCCGCCTCCCGCGCGGGCGCCGGCCCGAAATGGCGATTGTGAGCGGTAATAATCCACAGCGTCGCGCCGTGATCGACATCGGCACCAACTCCGTCAAGCTGTTGGTCGCCGATGTTGGCGGCGCCTCCCTTGTCCCCGTGACCGAGGTGAGCCAGCAAACCCGCCTGGGCGCGGGGCTTTATGCCACGCGCCGATTGCAGCGGCCCGCCATCGCCTTGACCGCCCAGGCTTGCGCGGAATTCTTCACCACCGCCCGCCACCTCAGCGCCTCCTCCGTCCGTATCGTTGCCACCAGCGCCGCCCGCGACGCCCTCAATGTGGCCGAACTGGCCGACGCCATCCGCCTCAGTTGCGGTTGCGATATCGAAGTCCTTTCGGGCGACAAGGAGGCGGATTGGGTTTTTCGCGGCGTCACCAGCGATCCGAAACTGGCCCGATGTCCCGTCCTCATCCTGGATGCCGGCGGGGGGAGCACCGAACTCATTGTCGGCGAAAACGCCGTGCCTCAATTTCGGAGCAGCTACAGCCTGGGCACCGTGCGTTTGCTGGAGCAACTCCACCCGTCCGATCCTCCGGGCTTGCGGTCGCTGCTCGCCTGCCGCCTCTGGCTGCGCGATTTCTTGAAGGCGCAAGTGGTGCCGCTGCTTAAACCCGCCCTCAGCGCCTGCCGGCCACCGCCTCAATTGGTCGGCACCGGCGGCACCGCCTCCATCCTGGCCCGCATCGAAGGCGGCATGGCCGACTTTGATCGCGACAAAATTGAATCGATCGTGCCGACGTTGGAGAGCATCCGCCGTCATTTGGAATCCCAGTGGCAAATGACGCTGGCGGAACGGCAGAAGATCATTGGCCTGCCGCCCAAACGCGGAGACGTCATCCTCACCGGCATGGCCATTTACGAAGCGATCATGGAGCAGTTCGGGTTCACCCAACTGACGGTCAGCACGCGCGGGTTGCGCTACTGGGCGTTGCTCCAACCCTGAGCGGGGACTAAAAAAAGGGCGGACGCCATTGCAGCGTCCGCCCCCCAACAACCAAACTAACCAACCCTTGACCTCAGGAGCATAACTGGGTGGGAAAACCAAAAACCCACCCAGCCTCTTCCCTGAGGCTACCATAATTGACGCACATTTTAGTCGAATGTTCAAATTTTATTTTTAGTTTTTTGCAGACCCTGCGAGCCAAGGCTGGTCAAATACCGCCTCTTCCCCTAAACTGTGGCAAGAGGGGCCGTTTCAGCCCGATTTGCCCCTGTATTGGCCCTTTTCGGCAAATGCGTATTACGAACCTGAACCCGGACTCGGATATCGGCGCCAGCGCGTGGCTGGTGGAGATTGACGATTGTCGCCTGCTCATGGACGCGGGGATGCATCCCAAACGCGACGGCCGTGCCGCCCTGCCTCTTTATTCCCTGTTGAATCACAAGGACTTGGACGCCATCGTCATTTCCCATTGCCACCACGACCATATCGGCTCCCTGCCGGTGGCCATGCGCAACTATCCCAAGGCTCACGTCCTGATGACCGATTTGAGCTACTTCCTGGCCGGGCGTGTCCTGCACAATTCCGTCAACGTCATGGTCCGCAAACGCGACGAGCACGGCATCCGGGACTACCCCCTGTTTACCCACGATGAGGTGGAGGGATACGAGGCCCGGTTCCAAGGCTTCAAATACCAGCGCGACATCCAATGGGGTTCGTTCCAGAAGACTCGCGCCGGGTTTGCGTCTCCCGATTTGGAATTCTTCGATGCCGGCCACGCTCTGGGCTCGGCTGGAATCCTCGTTCGCAGCAAGTCGCAGACTCTCTTTTACACGGGCGACGTCTGTTTCCACGATCAGACCATCCTCGCCGCCGCTCGCTTCCAGGACGTCCGGGCCGATGTTCTAATCATGGAAACCACCCGCGGCAATCGCGTGCCGCCCCGGGGCTTTACCCGCCAAGGTGAGATTGGCCGGCTGGCGGAAGCAATTCAGCGTGTCCTGGCCCGGCGCGGATGCGTTTTGATGCCGGCCTTCGCGCTGGGCCGCACCCAGGAGATTCTGGCGCAATTGGCGCTGCTGATGCGTGCCGGAAAGATCCCGCGCCAACCCATTTACATCGGCGGGTTGGGCAAGGTCTTCACCGAGATTTACGATCAAAAGGCCCATTTGACCCGCCGCCAGCTCGACGGCCTGAATCTGTCCCAGGAATTGCAATTGATCGTTCTGGATAAGGAGCAATTGGACTCCATGAAACTCACCGGCGGACGCATCTTTGTCCTGACCGCCGGCATGTTGACCGAATGCACGCCGGCCCACGACCTGGCCTTGCGCATGATCGGCGATGAACGGCAGGCGGTCTTCTTCGTCGGCTATGCCGATCCGGACACCCCCGGTGGCCGCCTCAAGGCGTCCAAACCTGGCGACACATTCGTGTTCAGCGGCGACGCGGGCGAAGTGACGCGGAAGTGCGAGGTGCGGGACTTTGACCTGACGGCGCACGCCGACCGGGAGGCCCTGCTCGATTTCGTCGGCGTGGTTTCCCCGCGCGTGATCTTGCTCGCGCATGGGGAGACATCTTCCCGGCAATGGTTTGAAGAACAAATCCGCGCCCGTTACCCTGCCGTGCAGGTCATCCAGCCCGCTCCCGGCCTGGTGGTCGAGACGCCACCTCCACTCGCTTCAAGACCCTCATAATCATTGAGGAAACGGGCGCTGACCATGACGTTGTCGGTTTGAATCAGCCGTCCTTTGCAATGGACGAGATTATAGACGCCGAAAAATTCGTACTGGCAGGAATCGAACAGTGCGAGATATTCGTGAAGTCTGCGTTGGCCGACATACGTTGGCGCCGTAATCATTTCCATGTAAATCAAGTCAATGGCTTGATGCGATAGCATTTGGTGCGCGCCCGATAGAACGGCATATTCGGCGCCCTGAACGTCGAGTTTCAAAACATGGATATGTTCGATGCTTTGTTCCTTGCAGAACGCATCAACAGTCTGTGTGGGCACTGTGATTTCGCCATCCGTGTCTAACAGATCGTCTCCCCAGTAGTGCGATGCCCGGTGATCGCTGGGTAACAGTGAGTTGGTCGCCCGGCTCCGATTGACCTTGAGCCTTGAAAAACCCGGCGTATCGGATAGCGCAATCATATACGTCGCGGCGCGGGCGTCACTGCCAAGCGATGAGCACAGAGCGCCATACGACTCTGGAAACGGCTCGAAACAGTGGATTGCGGCATCTGGAAACAGCGACCTGAAATGCAGTGCGGTCTGACCGATGTTCGCACCGACGTCGAACAGGACGGGGTTCGGCTGGGTGACCAACCTCCGCATTGTCAGAAATGGATCCAGACTTTGATCGTTCATGGATATGAGTGGGTGAGGTGGCGGATTAAGCGGGCAGCGGAGCGGCTTTCGTGCCGACACCCCGCACCCCGCCGTGGTCAAGATGGGATTGGTTGGCTACGCGACGACGACGAAGTACTTCTTCGCGTAGCCCGAAGATCAGCGGGCTTTGCGGTAGTGATTTAATTGCTTCCCGCGTCCAAGTATCGGCAAAGTCGAGAAACTCAGGCGTGCCGGCGGCCAGTGCGATGTGCCCGCCGAGGTGCCAGGCCTCGCTATCTGAGGGGTTCTCCGTCGTCAGTTGATGGAGGATTTGCAAAGCTTCGACCGCTCGTCCCTTCTTCCCCAGCCATCGCGCATAATCAAATCGGATGGGGCGGGATTTGGGCTCCGTTGAGACGGCGGTCCGAAAAGCCGTTTCGGCCGCGCCGTTTTGCTCCAGCTTGCTCAGGCAGAGTGCCAGGCAATGGTGCGGTCCAGCCTTGCGGATATCCGGGTTGACCGGCGTCAGCGCGGGATGATCGCGTTTGGCGATGCACTGGCGAAAACTCTCCGCCGCTTTTTCAAATTGTTCGAGATCGACCAGAGCCATGCCCAGGGTGAAATGCTGGGACGCGGTGAGGCCGCCTTGCCGAGCCAGCGGCGATTGGAGTATCTGGACGACTTCGACGCTATGCGTCGAGGCGAGAAGATGGTGGCTGAATTGGGTCAACAGCGCCTCGCGCACCTCGGGAGAAACCCGTCCGGAGGGGTGGCTGGAAAGGGACCTGAAAGCATGGCGATAGCAATTCAGCCCTTCTTCATGCTGGCCGGAATTCATCAGCTCGAGCCCGAGGTTCATCAGCAGGTTGGGGTCTTCGGGCGTCTCGCGCAGTACTTGATCCAGCAAACGCACGTTGCGGGTGATCTTGTCGCGGCTCTTTTTTACAACCTTGGAGTAACCGTGGTGTTTGAGCTTCGCCTTCCCAATCTTGTTCTCCATTCCCAGAGACTTGCGGAGGTCTTCCAAACTGGAAAATGCGGCTTCGTGGATCCGCCCGACATAATGGACGCCGGGCGCGTTGCGGAACAGGCGCGGCACATGGTTGCAGCCATGCGCCTCTTTTCCCGCGTCGAATATCGGGAGCCGGAAGGCGATGGCAGAGGTGTCGCCCATCTCTCGTAACAAAGCATCACGGCTCTCCGGCATCAGCTCTTCGTCCGCGTCCAAAGCGAGGACCCAATCTCCCGTTGCGTGCTCCAGCGCGGCATTCCGCGCGGCGCTGAAGTCGTCCGTCCAGGCAAAGGTGTGGACTTCGGCTCCCATTTCCGTGGCGATCTCGACCGTGCGATCACTCGAACCGGTATCGACGACGATAATCTGGCAAGCCATCCCGCTCAACGACTTGAGACATTGCGCCAGGAACCGTTCCTCGTTCCTGGTGATCAGGCAGATGCTCAGACGCGGCGAGGATTTCCAAGTCTCAAGCACATTGAGCGCATCCGGGCCGTTGAACGAAGCCGTGGAGTGACGGTCTTTAATGGTTTTCAAGAAGCCGGCTGGAGCCGCCCATTTCGGAGCCATGCGTTGAGCTTGGATGACGCACTCTCGGGCCAAGTCGATGTCACCCGCCAACGCGGCGATCTCGGCCAGCAACAGAACCGCCACCGGATGGAATGGCCGACGACGAAGCGCTTCACTGGCGGAAACCCACGCCTTTTCAAGCTGCCTTCGATCCAGCAACCCGCGCGCCTCATCCAGCGAACCGATCGCCGCAACCGGTGGGATTTCTTTTTGCGTCGGCTGTGCCGCCGGCCCAACCGGCGCCGGGGCGTTGAGCGCGATTCTTTTCTGACGCTCGATCAAGTCCTGTATTCTTTGTGAGGCAATGGCAGCCGAACGCTCCCACGTCCATTCCCGGCGAACATAATCGCTGGCGGCGCGGCCTTTGTTTCGAGCTTCTTCCGGCTGAGCGATGATCCGGCGAAGCGCCGCGGCCAGCGCTTGAGATTGAGGCTCAAGCCAGGACCCGGTATGCACCAGCTTCATCCCGCTGATCGATTGCGCCAGTTTTTTGCGCAAAGACGGGATGCGGTACACAAACTCGTCGGGGGCAAAATCGTCCGAGGCGCCGCCGGCGGTGGTGATCACCGGCAGGCCGCAGGCCATGGCCTCGAGGATCGGCAGGCCAAAACCTTCGCCGCGGTAAGGATGAACCAGTGCGTTGCAAGCAGTGTAAAGCCCCGGCATCGCTTCGGGTGGAAGTTCGTCCACCAAGTAAAGAATCTCCGGCGCGCCCGGTTTCTCCTGGGCCGCCTTGATTTCGGCGGACAGCGTCTGGGTGGCATACACACCGTTTTTGCCAAATCCCTTGATGACAAGGCAGACGTCGTCCGCCGCGGTAAAGGATTTCAAATAGGCATCCAGGAGGACATCGACCCCTTTGCGCAGGATCGCGCCTCCGACAAAAAGGAATTTGAACGTTTTATTTGTCGGCAATCCAACGGGTGAAGCGCCTGGGTGAAACCGGCCGGGATCGATCCCATTTGGAACCACTTTAACCTTAAATGGATCGACGCCCGAATCAACGAACGCCCTCCGGGTGTATTCGGATGGTACCCAGATCTCATCGACTTGCGCCAGGCGCCTGACCCAATCCGCAGGCAACACACTGTACTCCCAGGGCTGAATCAGAATCCAAGCTCCGGCGGAAGGCTTTTGCCAATTGGGAGGCCAGGAGTGGCGGATGATCACTTGCGGCGGCTTGGACGGGGTGATGCGGAGCCTCCGGGCCGTTTCCTGCAGCACAGCCGTGTTGGACAGGTGCGGTGGCAGTTTGTTCCGTCCCAGACAGCTCACGTGCATTCGCGGCTTGCTGGCAAGGCAGCGGGACAGTTCCCGATTGACGTGCGCAATGCTCCCCGTATCGAGAAAAGGTCCCTCCCAGGCCACGTTCACGTTTTGCGGTTGGGCATCGGGGAATTCCGGCACGGGCGTCAACGGCTGGCACGATGCATCCGGGCATGCCGCAACGGTAAGCTTTTGTTCAATGGCTGCGAGCCGCTCGGCCGCCCGGGCAGCCACCACGTCGCGCGCGCAATTCTTTTCCGCCGCGATTCGCGCCAGGCGGCCCTTGGCCGCCGCCTCCTCCGGATTGGCGTGGGCATGCCGAAGAAGTTGGCGCAGGTGAGTTTCGGACGGCTCGGCCCAACGCTGCCCACGCAAGTGGAGTAGCTCAGGCTCGGCGGCTCGCACGGGGACCAATTCATAAGAGATCCGCCAGCCATTCTCGCAAGACAGGTAATCTGTGTGCGAGCCCCAGCCGGTGGCGATTACCGGCAGTCTCATCATCATCGCCTCCAGATGAGCACGCCCCCACCCCTCCCCTCGCGTTGGCGCGACAAAACAATCCACGGCGCGGTAGAGACGCGGGAGATCCTGGTCGGCGATTTCCAAAACTTCGATTCGCGGCAAGTTTCGATCTCCGAGGGCCAGCGAAACAATGTGTTTTTCAATCGCCCGGCGGATGCCCGCGGCGGATTCAGCCGCCGTCTTCTCCGGCAGATGGGAGAGGATATAAAGGCAGATGTCGTCATCGCCGGAGAACTCGCGAAAATAAGCGCCCAGCAGAACATCCCAACCTGAACACTCGGACCACTCGAAGATGGAAAGCAGATTCCAACCGGCCCTGCCCGGAAGTGGAAGGGGAACGACCCGGTCGGGATCGAACTCGCGGGCATCGATTGCCGGGGGAAGCACAAAGAGTTTCCGACGTTCGACGCCACCTTTGACCATCGCTTCCAAAACGAAGCGGCTCGGCACCCAGATTTCATCGGTTTGATTGCAAATCTTGGCGCGCGCGAGCGGGAGCCGGTCGGATTCGATGGTGGTGCGGCCGATGTTGTATATGGCGCCGCCCACCCGTGTAAACTGGTCGCTGGCGTGCTCGCAAACACATATCCCGCCTAGGGCGAAGTTGTAATGTTCCCGCGTTTCTCTGAGAACGGCCTTGGTCTGCGCG
>Ga0187860_1003766_pt1 | contig 11798 bp, 6 predicted proteins | sample June2016WEW_10_4_FD_132981 | JGI IMG/M metagenome (GOLD analysis project Ga0187860, IMG submission 132981) | Peatland microbial communities from SPRUCE experiment site at the Marcell Experimental Forest, Minnesota, USA - June2016WEW_10_40 | ecosystem: Environmental > Terrestrial > Soil > Wetlands... | reverse complement strand
GTGCAAGACCTCCGGTACGGCTTGCGCCAGTTACGCCGCAATCCGGGTTTTGCTGCGGTGGCGCTGCTTTCTCTTGCGCTGGGCATTGGCGCTAACACGGCGATCTTCCAACTTCTGGATGCCGTCCGCTTGCGCCTGCTCCCGGTGGAAAGCCCGCAGCAACTCGCCGAAGTGCGTCTAACCAACTTACACGGCCGCATGGGAAGTTTCTTCAATTGGCACCCCATGCTCACCTATGCAATTTGGGAACAGATCCGGGCGAATCCCGAGCCCTTTTCCGGCGTTGCGGCCTGGGCGCCTGACGCCATCAATCTGGCCCCGCGCGGTGAAGTACATCTGGTGCGCGGGATCTGGGTAAGCGGTGATTTGTTCAACGTGCTGGGCGTTCATCCCCTTCTGGGCCGAACCTTCACGAAGGCGGACGATCAGCGCGGCTGCGGCGCCGGTCCGGGCGTAGTGGTGAGTTACTCGTTCTGGCAACGCGAGTTGGGTGGCGAGGCGTCAGCCATCGGCAGAAAGCTGACCGTTGACTATCATCCCGTCGAAGTCCTGGGGGTAACGCCGGCCAGTTTTTTCGGCCTGGACGTGGGCCATTCATTCGATGTGGCCCTTCCCATCTGCTCGCAGCCGGTTCTGGGGGGCGAGGACAACTACCTCGACACGAAATATGATTGGTGGCTGACGGTAATCGGCCGCTTGAAACCGGGTTGGACGCTCGAGAAAGCAACGGCATATTTGGGCTCGATTTCGCCAGGAATCTTTGAGGCCACACTGCCGTCCGCCTACGATGCGGAGCACGCCAAGAAGTATCTCGCTTTCCAGTTGGCGGCTTACCCGGCAGGGAGCGGCATCTCCTCTCTGCGTGAAAGCGCGTCGGATCCCCTGGGGCTGCTCCTCGCTATCACCGGCCTGGTGCTGCTCATCGCTTGCGCCAACCTGGCCAACCTCATGTTGGCACGCGCCAGCGCGCGCGAACGGGAGGTCGCCGTGCGGCTGGCGTTGGGCGCCGTGCGCCCCAGGCTTATTCGGCAGTTACTGTCCGAAAGCCTTCTGCTTGCGCTGGCCGGCGCCGGCGCCGGATTGCTGCTGGCCCGCGCGGTGGCCCGCTTTCTCACCACGTTCCTGAGTACTCAGTCGGATCAGGTGTTCTTGAATCTCGATCCGGACTGGCGAGTCTTCGGCTTTACGGCCGCAGTGGCGATGCTGGCTACCGTTTTATTTGGGTTGATGCCTGCCTTGCGCGCCACGCGCATCGCCCCCGGTGAGGCGATGAAGGCAGGAGGCCGTGGGCTTACGGCAGACCGGCAGCGCTTCGGCCTTCGCCGCGTGCTGGTGATCTCGCAAGTCGCTTTCTCGCTGGCGTTGATTGTCGTCGCGCTGCTCTTCACCCGCAGCCTGCGCAACCTGCTCACCGTGGATCTGGGATTTCAGCGCACCGGCATTCTGGTCACCAATCTCGATTTCACCCAGCTCCATCTGGAGGCTCGCTACCTGACTTTCAAGCAAGAACTGCTTGAGCGGATTCGTTCCACGCCAGGAGTGGAATCCGCCGCGGACGCAGCCATTGTCCCCATCAGCGGAAGCTCGTCGAATCGCACCGTCTGGCTGCAGGGCTCGGACCCATCACAAGCCAAGAGTTCCTGGTTCAACTGGGTGAGCCCGGATTTCTTCAAAACGATGGGAACTCCGCTGCTCGCGGGGCGTGGCTTCAACGATCTTGATACTCCAAAATCCCCCAAGGTCGCGATTGTGAATGAGGCCTTTGTTCGGCAATTCTCCACTGGGGCGAACCCGCTCGGCAAAAGGATATGGCAAAAGGCAGAGCTTGGACAGCCGCAAATTGAGTACGAAATCGTTGGATTGGTGAGGAACACGAAGTATCAAGATCTTCGCGAGGACTACCCGCCCTTGATCTACGTCCCAATGTCCCAACTCGATGACTGCCGTGGCGGCTGCGTGGATTCAGACACGATCCTGATTCGTTCCAATAGCTCCCTTGCCGGCCTCACCCCACGCGTCAAGCAGACCATTGCGCAGGCGAACCCGGATATCTCGATTGAGTTCAAATCGTTGCAGGACATGATTCATGACGAGCTAATCGGAGAGCGCCTGATGGCGACGCTTTCGGGCTTCTTCGGCGTCCTGGCTGCCCTGCTGGCCACGGTCGGCCTCTATGGCGTGATGTCCTACTTGGTGGCCCGGCGAACGAATGAGATTGGAATTCGCATGACGCTAGGCGCCGGACGGAGCGAGATCACGCGCATGATCCTTCGCGAAGCTGGAGTCCTGCTGAGTGTTGGGCTTGGTGTTGGCCTGGTGCTGGCGCTTGCCGGGGCCCGAGCGGTAGGATCCGTGCTCTTTGGCCTCAAACCCTATGATCCCTTGACGCTCGTTGCGGCCACCGCATTGCTCGCTGTGGTCGCCGTGGCGGCAAGCTATCTGCCCGCGCGCCGCGCCACGAAAGTCGATCCCATGGTGGCGCTCCGATATGAATGAAGGGGCGAAATCATCGATTGAGGGATGCGGGCTTAGGCTCACCACCGCGCAGTTCCGGGATTTCTTTATCCAATCCGATCTTTGTGAACAACGACGCAATTGCCGTACCCAGGCCTCCCGAGGGGGCCTCGGTCTCCCTGACGGCATTGCGCAGGATGTCTCGTACTTCTCCCTCCATGGTGCGGTGATGCCGCTTGGCGCGGCACTGCAGCCGCGACTTAACCTTAGCCTCGATCTTTCGAACGATGATTCGCGCCATCCCCGCTCCCTACTGTTATCGTGACATCAAGCATCGGAACTTTCGATGAACCCCAAGTGGATTCCCGCTTGCGCCGGAATGACGGCGGTGGTGAAGTCATGGTGGTGCTCTGCGCTGTCGAGCCTCCGCCTGGCAGAATGCGCAACCACGTCATTCCCGCGCAAGCGGGAACCCATTTTCTGTCGGCCAACTGAATTCTCCATCACAGCCGCTACCAGTTCAGCCGCAGCGAGAACTGGATTTGGCGGGAATTTTCCGCTGAGCTGATGTTGCCAAAATTCGAAGTTCCGTAGATCAGCCCAGGCCGGTCGAAGTTAGGATGGTTGGTCAGATTGAAGAAATCGGATCGAAACACTATCCCAAACCGCTCATTCCATCGCATCTGCCGTTCGAGGCTCGTATCCCACGCCGCCAGTCCGGGGCCTGTAATGACGTTGCGGCCTTCACTTCCGGGGATGCTGAACGCCCCGAGGCTATCGTAGTAAATGGGAGGAGGCGCAAAGGCGTTGGTCCTGAACCAGCGTCTGGGGGTACGCTGGCCTGCCGGCAAATTGGGATTGGCGACCAGGTCAGGCCGGTCTGTGCCGTTCGAGTCAGAGCCACTCAAGGCGGTGGCAAGCGTGGCCATGAGGGGCTGCCCGGATTGAAGCGTGAGAATATTCGACAAGTCCCAATTGCTGAACACGCGCGCTCCTGTCCCGCCGCGCAGCCACTGGCGGCCCGGGCCGAAAGGCAGTTGCCAGTTGCTCGAGAAAACGAAGCGCTGCCGTACGTCAAAATCAGAAAGCCCCCGCTCGGCCTTCAGATCATAGACGTTCTGAGCCTGATTGGTGCCGTTGAGCCCGGAAGCCGTGTCGATTGACTTGCCGAAAGTATAGCCACTTACAAAAGAGAGACCATGGGAGAACCGCCGCTCCAGGCGCGCGATCAAGGCGTTGTAGTTCGAGTTAACATCCGTGGCCCGGATAAACTGATTCGAGCCGGGCTGCGGGTGGTAGCCCCTCCGCTCGTCCGGCAGGTTCGGGACGCCCTGGTTCTGCAACGAGCGGCGGGGAAGTTTGTGCCCGTCGGAGCCGGCAACACTGATCGAGAGAACTGTATTGGGCGCAATTTGGCGATCGGCTGACAAACTCCATTCGTAGACGTAGGCGTTGCGAAGGTCAGGTGGCGAAGAAATGGCGGTGGGCTCAGAATTACCAAGCGTGTAGGCAAGCGGATAAGTGAGGATGGGCGGAGCAAAAGACTGCCCACACGCACCAGCACCGTAGAATCGGCAGGTGTCGAGGCCGAAAAGGAATTCGGTGATGGGCGCGCTAAGGCGCGTTTCGGAAGCATAGTCGAGTTCGCCAAGAGAATTGAAGACGCCAAATCCGCCGCGCAAGGAAGTAGTGTGACGCTGGCTGAGATCGTAAGCGAAACCAAAACGCGGAGCCCAGCCCGCCCAATCCGGACGGATCAGCGAGGGTGGCAGGCCGGCTTGCTGAGAAGTGATGAACGATAACCCATAGAGGCTTTGAAGGCGCTGAATCAGCGGGTTTTCAATTAATGCCGATGCCTGTTCGTGATCATTTCGCACAATAAAGCGCGCCGCATCACTAGGGTCGAGAATCGAGGCGCGTCCGTCGGCATTGGTGGGAGGCGAATAAAACTCCTCACGCAGGCCGTAGGTGAAGGTCAAGCGGCGGGTCGCGCGGAATTCGTCGGAAAAGTAAGCGCCGAGATAATCCAGGCGATCGTTTCCGCCGGAGTTTCCTGCCTGCGCGTAAGAGAGGAAGGGACGGCCCAGCAGAAAGTCCGAGAAGGCTGTGCCGGAAACCGAGCTTGCGCCGTCGCTGAAGGAAAAGACACCCTGCCCAAAATCCTCGACGAGATAGAAGAGGCGATAGCGCCGCACGTCGGCGCCGAACTTAAAGGTGTGCCGTCCGCTGACCCACGCCACATTATCTGTGAACTGAAAAGTGTTGTCCTTTCGGATTTGGGGTTGGAAGATGTCGCTGTCGCCCATGTCCGCGTAGCCGGGAACGTCGATGGCGGGAATGCCATCGTTGGTGGCGCCCGGTGCGCGCACAATTCCCAAGGACTCCAGGAATCCACTGTGAATGTTTTGAGCTCCTTTGGTTCCGAAATAATAAGCGTACCCGAACCGAAAATCGTTGATGAGTGTAGGCCGAAAAACCGACGTGAGTCCGAGTGCGAGGTTTCTTCCCGTGTCATCGTGGTTGGTACCGAATCCCGGCGGCGCGGAGGGATTCTGAGCGAAGGAGTCCGGCACGAAAGGAAAGAGTTGATTTTGATTAAACAGGAGAAACCGCCCAAAGAGTTGGTGCTTGGGCGTCAGCTCTTCGTCTATTCGCACCATGGCCTGGTCCGCCGTCACGCTCCGCAGCCCCACATTGATGTCGTTGTTCTGGCCGGGCGGCGCCGTGGTAATGTTCGGCAAGGGAATACGATCGAGAATGGCGTGGGACACCGGATCGACTCGCGAGGGCGGAATCAAGTTGCCTCGGAAGGGCTGGCCCGATGCAGGGTCGATAATTGCAGGAAAGGGATTGCCCGTTTCAGGATTAATACCGCTGAAATCCCCCGCTCGGAGGGCGGCACTCGGCAGCAAGGTGGTGTTGGTAACGCTCTGGCGAATGCGCAAGCCTTCGTAATTCGCAAAGAAGAATGTACGGTCATGCCGGATCGGCCCGCCCAAGCTCGCGCCAAACTGGTTCTGGTGATAAGGAGGAATGGGAAGCGCGGGGTCGTCGAAAAAGTTCTTTGCATCGAGCGCGCTACTCCGCACGAACTCGTACGCCGTGCCTGAAAAGCGGTTGCTGCCCGAGCGCGATGCAATATTGACTTGCGCGCCCGAGGTAACGCCCTGGTCGGTCCCGTAAGAATCCTCGACGACGCGGAACTCTCGGATCGCATCGATGGAGGGGTTCACCGTCAGACTGTAAGCAAAAGGCTCCATCAACGTGACGCCGTCGAGCGAGAAATTGTTGCGCTCGGAGCGCTGGCCGTTGACCGAAAAACCCAGACCCATCGCCGGAGTGTTGAACTGCTGCGTCGAGCCATTCGGATAGGGAGGAGTTGCACCTGCGGCTAGTAATGCGAGCTGTGAGAACTCCCGGCCGTTTAGAGGAAGAAGGGCTACCCGCCGATTTTCAATTTCGTCGCCGATGGCGGGCGAAGCCGCTTCAACCAATGGCGGCCGGGCGTCCACCTGGATTTCAGATCGAGCCGGGGCGATTTCCAGGCGAATGTTGAGGCGTGCCGGCTCTCCCACTCGCAGCACCAACCCGCGCGCCATCTTGGAAACAAAACCTGCCTTGGCAATTTTCATTTCGTAGCTTCCCACGGGCAAGAAAGGAAAGGTGTAAAAGCCGTTCTCGTCCGTCTGAATCCGCCGAATTTGGCCGGTAGCAGGATTGCGAAGCTCGAGCGAGGCCGCTGGAATCGCCGCTCCGCTCTGGTCGAGCACCATTCCCTCCAGGTGACTGTTCCACGTCTGTGCGTGAAGATTACGAGCCGGCATGGTCGCGCAAAGCAGGAAAGTTATGCTGGTGGCTAAGAGGGCATTCACCACAGAGGACACGGAGACCGCAGAGAGAAAATCACAGCCCTTCTCAGTGAACTCTGTGGCCTCTGTGGTGAGTCTTTTCAGGGTTTGGTTCCACATCAAAGTCTCTGGTTGGGGCAAACAGGAGGGGACAGGGATGGGCCCGTGAAGGCGCGCTCGTGCCACCCAACTCTGAAGGTAGGCACACACTCACGCATCAGGTCACATCTGTCCTGACCTTCTCCCATCCGGACTGTACCGTCGGCCCCGGAGTTTCACCGGATCCTGGGGCTTGCAGGTCTTCCGCGCTCTCTCAGTTGCGCGCTTGTTGAGGCGGCCTGTGACCGCCTTCGGCGCGGGAAAGCACCGGTACAAGACGAGCGCTTCGAACCACCCCTCGCGGGCTTTACCGCCGATTGGGAATTGGGAAGGAGCGCAATTCATTCCTTCCCTCACCCTGCCCCGAAGGTCAAGCACTTACAAAACGGATTCTACCACTTCGGCCATGCGAAACTCAAGCGCCACAGTCCTGTCCGAGCAGAGCGAGGAATCCCGCTCTGCTCGTCCCTTGATGTGCCAGGCGAACCAGAGCAAGATCCTCGCTGGGCTCGGAATGCCATTAGTATTCATGGGAACGGCCGGCACATTACTCTTTTGACAGAGCGCCGTGTACCCGTATAATCGATGTTCGTTACTCCGATTCGCGAATGGCCAATGCACCAAACAGGAATGCCCGTCGTCGCGGCGAACCGTGGGCCGCAGGGTCGGTGCTGGGGTATGCCTCAGCCAACATTTTCGACCGTCTTGGCGTCATTCATGCCGATCCGCTGATCGGGCCCTTTCTCCGAGGCGTGCCGAGCTTGTTCTTAGGCATCTTCCTGGTCTGGAGGCACCACACCCTGGACCAACTCAGGCCCGCTTCCCCGCGCTATATTGGCCGCCGCGCCATTTTACCTTTCATTTGGGCTGGCATTGTCTCGACGCTAGGATTGTTTCTCTTTTACTTTGCCATCCGCCTGGGCGGCGTTACCGTGACCATTCCGGTGCAAGATACCTACGTCATTTGGGGGACGCTGATCGCCTGGCGTTTCCTGCAAGAACGCATTCCTCGCTACGCGTTGTTGGGTGTGTTCCTGATTTTTGGCGGATTGGCAACGCTTTCCTGGGGGCAATCCAAGGGGCATCCCGCATCGCCACTCTGGTATTGGGCAATCCCCCTGGCTTTCTGCACCGCCCTCAGTTACGGGATCTCCGGGGTCTTATGGCGCGACGGCCAACTCCGAGGCGCGCATCAATCGACCGCGATCTTCTTGCAGTTCACCACCAGTGTGCTGGTCGGATTGGTGGGATGGGCTGCCCTGGCTCGCGGGCCGGCGTTGCTCGACACCAACTGGCATTCCATCCTGGCACTCCTTGCCAGCGGGGTCCTTTCCGGCATTTTCGCTGTCTACTGCTTGTTTACGGCTTTTCGCCTGATGGCCGTGGCGCGCGTCTCTGCTTTCTCCGCGCTCACGCCGCTGGTGGCAACGCTTTTCGCCCACTTCTTCCTCCACGAGTATTTGAGTGGGCTTGTGTTTGGGGGTGTAGTCCTGGTGTCCATCGGGGTCCTGCTCACTCAAGTCTTTCGGCCCGCCGAGGAAAAGCAAGCCTGAGTCGCCGAAGCGATCCCGACCCGCTGCGGAACTGACCCCTCACCCGGTCCGCGGCGGCTGATGAAAGCGCCGTCGCGGACCACCCTCTCCCCAAGGGAGAGGGCTTTCATTCCGACACGGTCAGCAGCATCAACGCCCAGGACGACAACAGCGGCCGAGTGACAAGAGGCTGATGGCCAGCAACTGACAACTGACCACTGACGACTCTTTTAGAGTGCCGGCCAGAGCTGTTCCCAAATCTTGAACTCGTGGTGAAAGCCGGTCTCCTCCGCGCGTGTAAGCTTACTTCCAGAGGCTACGTCAAGGGTTTGCTGAAAGATCTTGCGGCCCACTTCTTCGATAGTCTCCTGGCGCTCCAGGATCGTGCCGGCATTGATATCCAAATCCTCGTAGGTTCGGGCGAGTTGAGGATTCGAGCCGATCTTCATGACCGGCCCGAGAGCGCAGCCGATACCCGTACCGCGGCCCGTGGTGAACAGGCACACCTGCGCGCCGCTCAGGAAAAGCGCGGGCGTGCAGAGATGGTCGTATCCCGGGGTATAGAGAACGTAGAGGCCCTTGCGATCGCCGAGCCACTCTCCATAATCGATGAGGTCCTCAACGATCGAAGTTCCACCCTTGGCCTTCACTCCACTTGATTTCAGGTAGATATTGTAGAGTCCACCCTTGATGTTGCCGGGCGAGGGATTATCGCGAAAATCCTCGCCGAACTTCTTCACATAAGCCTCGTAGCGCTTCAGGGCCCCCATCAACTTCTTCCCCACGGCGCGCGTGCGCGCCCGGCGCACCAGGTCCACCATGGCGGCGCCCTGGAGTTCAGGAATCTCCGGAAGAAAGACCGCGGCGCCGGCCCGCACGAACATATCAGAGGCAACTCCCACGGCGGGGTTGGCGGTCACCCCTGACCAACGATCCGAGCCACCGCATTCCGTTCCCACGATGAGTTCTGAGATGGGCGCCGGTTGGCGCTTAAACCCATTGGCGTAGTGAAGCAGTTTCTCGACGACTTCCAGCCCGCGCTCGACCGTCTTGCGGCTGCCTCCCAGGTGCTGGATGGTCATATTCACCACGCGCTGGTTGTAATCCGGCACCGCATTCTGGAACACCGGGGCCGAGCATTCCACGCAGGTCTTCCCACAGCCGAGGTCAACATAAACCGCCGCGCCGAGATTCGGGTGGCGCAGAGTGTTGGCGAGCCACTGATTTAACATTGCCACCGCGTGGCCATCCGGCATGCCGCAGCCGGACTCGTGGACGATGGGAACCACGCCGTCCACGTTGGGAAACTTCTGGCGCGTGTAGACTTCCGCCATGGCGCGCCGGGCGATCTCTTTCACCTCCGTCGAAGAGCACATTCCGGAAGTCACCACTCCGATCAGGTTACGGATGCCCACGCCTCCGTCAGGACGCCGGTAGCCCTCAAACGTCAGACGCGACAGGTCAGAGTCGAGGAGGGTGGGGCGAGGGTTATCGCGATATTGCACCCGCAGGCGGGGCAGCCGCCGCTGGATGTTCGTCTCATTGACCGGGTCGCCGGGCTTAAGTGAAACGGACGCCAAGCCGATGGGATCGCCCAGCGAAATAAAGGCTGACCCTTCCGGAATATCCTTGATGGCGAAGCTTTGACCGCGCAGGGCACGCCCCGATACTGTGAGCAACTGCCCGCCGTACTTCAGTTCGGTCCCCGCCTCGATGAACTCCGCCGTCACCACGGCGACGTTGTCTTTTTCGGGCTTTATGACAATCGCCACATCCTCAAGTGCTACCGGTTCCATCGACTTTCCTCTCGAACTGGCTCATTTTTGCGTCAAAAACGAGTTCGTTTTGAGTTCGTTTTTTGACTCAATTTTGGATAAACTCTTTTGTTTCCAACAAATCTTTGAGTTCGTTCCCACTATTTTTGAAGTCCCACCACCCCAACCCCTTTTCACCTGAGGAGGGGGAACCCCGGCAAGTCTTTCTTTGCCGATCTTGGAGTGCGGGAGCGCCAGCTCCCGCCTTAGCGCCGGAATTCCACGGCGGCAGCTTCCCTGCCGCACTCCAAAAGGCCGATCCTTTGTTTTCATAAACATTCTGGCGTTGTTCCGCCACCCCCACTCTCCCGCACGGATATGAGCCCGGGCTTGAGGACACAGAACCTCCAAGTTAGCGTAACCCCTCAGGCGGAGGCATTGTCAAGAGTTATGCAGGGAAGGGTTGCGCCCCCGGTGTAGCCCGTCGGTATCTCGCCTGAACCGTCTTCGACGAAACTTACCCCACTGGCAGTTCCACCACCTTAGGCGCTCGCACTTTCGAGCCGACGAAAGCGTAGTAGGTGATGAAGACGTAGCACACCAAGACCACCGTCATTGCCACCGCCATGCTGTGGGTCATTTGAAAGAGCAACCCCATGATGGGCGTGGCCACCGCGCCGCCGATAATGGCCATGATGATCATGGACCCGCCCAGCTTGGTATTGGGCCCGAGTTCTTTGATGCCCAGGGCGAAAATCGTGGGGAACATCAGCGACATGAAGAAGCTGGTCAGGAACAACGCCCAAACTCCCACCCATCCGGGAAATAGTATCCCGAGGCCCACCAGCGTCACGTTGACACACCCGTAAATCCCCATCAGCCGGCTGGGCTGAAAGAATTTCATCAGGTAAGTGGCCGTGAACCTGCCGACGCCAAACGCCACAAGGCTTCCGGTCAGGAAGTAGCCGGCCACTTTCTCGGGCTGGCGGGTGTAATCCTGCATGTACTGAATGAAGTAGCTCCAGGTTCCCACCTGCGCGCCGACATAGAAAAACTGCGCGATCACTCCTTGCACGAAGTGGCTTTGGTGGAACAAATCTTTGAACCTGCCGTGCACGCGGCTGCCTTCGGGTTCCGCTTCATCGGCGATCTTGGGAAACCTGGTTCGGATGATGAGCAACGCCCAGATGAAAACCACTGTACCCAGCACAAGGTAGGGCGTCACAACGCGCATGGTTTCGGCCGCCAGATACGCGTCGTACCTGCCTGCCGCCCTCAAAGCGCTGACCTGCTCAGGTTTAAGCTCGACCCCTGAAAAAATGAAAATCGTTCCAACGAGCACGCCGGTCACCGCCCCGAGAGGATTGAAAGCTTGCGAGAAATTCAGACGCCGCTCCGAGGTTTTTGGATCGCCTAAGAGCGCAATAAAGGAATTCGCGCCGGTTTCCAGAAATGCCGCGCCGCTGGCGATCACGAACAATGCAACGAGGAAAAAACTGTAGAGCCGCACGTGTGCGGCCGGCCAGAACAGCATGGTGCCGGCGCTGTAAAGAAACAGGCCCGTCACGAGACCCACCTTGTACCCGTATTTTCGCATCACCAGGGCGGCAGGCATCGAGAGCAGGAAGTATCCCATGTAGAAAGCCGATTGGATCAGGCCCGCCTTGAGGCGTGTCATTTCAAACGACTTCATGAACTGCTTGATCAGAATGTCATTCATGTTGCTCGGAATGCCCCAGAGCAGGAACAACGCCGTTACCAGAACAAACGGCACCGTACATCCGGCCAAGAACAGCCGGGACGCTTCCTGGGGATTCGAGGTGTCGGTCGTCTTCAGCATAATTGGAACTCCCAAAATGAGCGAGTAGCGCGGACCTGCTTTTTAGCTCCCCGATTCTCTCCGCGTCACTGCGAAGAGCCGGAGAGTCGTAAGGGCGGCGACTCTGCGCTGCGCGCTACTTCATGCCGGTTTATCCGGGCGCTATCCAGAGCTGCGCTCTGCGGCAGCCGGGGCGCAGTGCTTAAGCTCACGGAGCGAAGATGTCCGGAAGATGCGTCTGCCACCAGGGGAAGGGCGTGCCGAAAATCACCCACTCGCCCGGTTTCGGAGC
>Ga0187860_1003763_pt1 | contig 11800 bp, 18 predicted proteins | sample June2016WEW_10_4_FD_132981 | JGI IMG/M metagenome (GOLD analysis project Ga0187860, IMG submission 132981) | Peatland microbial communities from SPRUCE experiment site at the Marcell Experimental Forest, Minnesota, USA - June2016WEW_10_40 | ecosystem: Environmental > Terrestrial > Soil >... | reverse complement strand
GGCGGCGAACAAATAGACGGCGCCAGTAGCGAGCCCCAACGACCCGGTGACGTCCCGCATGCTGGGGACACCACACGAGAGCCCGACGACCGCCGTTCCGAGGAGCGCGAGGATGAGCGGCGCCGGCCTCGCGTCAAAAGTCCGCACGCCTTTCCACATCAAGCCCGGTGCGAGTACTAGCAGGCTGCCCCCAAGGATCGACCCGAGCGCTAGATGCAAAGCCGACCCCAGCATCAGGGAAAAGACGCCTCCGGCGGCTACGAGGTTGGCAAGCCCCCACAGCCCCAATACCGGTATTTTTCTGTTCTGCAACCAGGCAGTGGACAGGACCGCGCCAGCACACGCAGCGACGAAGCTCTCCATTACCATGAGGGTCGGTAAATGAAGATTCACGATCCGACGTCTCCTAAGGCACGCTGCCCCACCACACGCAGCCTTCCCACTCCGCTGCGAGGCAATGCGTGGTCTGCTGAGAGCGGCTCGCTCAATTTTCCTATCAGCCTCTCCCTCAAAAAACCGGCGCTTAGATAACTAAAATTTTAACGTGTCTCGGGCGTTTTCTTTGAGGCTCTGCGTTCGCGGCTATGGCGCCGCGGTTAATTTTCTCTGATCTCGCGCGCTATAACTTCGCCTGCAGCAGCAATCACCAGCTAATACCTACCTAGCATACTGAGGACTCGGCATACCCTGGAGATGCGCCTATGGTGCGGCAACTGCATCTGCTCGCCGTCCCGATCGCCACCAGTGTGCTCACGAGGTAGTATGGAATATCCGATGAATGATCGGGCGCGCTTGATCCTCGTCGGGATCGTCGTAGCGGCGATCTGCGGAGTCATGGTCTCCGCTTCCTTTGTCCACCTACTGATTTAGGCCGTCTGTCGCGAGTTTGACCCCCTCAAGCCTTCAGCGCAACCAATCCCCATCCGCGGCTCAACATAGCCCTGCCGCAGGGTCAAACCTTCCAAAATCCGTGACGCACCTCACATCCAATATTCTGATCTAACCGCCCAAAATCCGTGACCTAATCGTCCGCTCGCGCGGTGCGCACTCTCCGGTACGCCGGGGCTTTTTCTTTGATCGGCACAGTAGGCGGGGTACTTGCAGCCCAATTTCGCCTCAATTGATGCAAATCAAAGACGCAAGCATTTAACTCGCGCATATTGCGGCATGGACAATTTCGCCCTATTACGAGCCCTCGCAAGCGAACAGCGAGCGCGCGACGCCTCTGAGCTGGCCCTCAAAAAGGAATGGGAGGCCTTGGCGATCGAATGGCATCTGTTGGCGACCATGACCGAAAAGGCGACCAACAAGGCTCATCCTGAAACTAAATATGCGTGAGGCCGCCTCAGGTAGCGCCTGCTATTGCACCACCACGATCCGCGTAGGCTTCTCGCGTGGCCTCCCCGTCCAAGACTATTTCACGCTGAATTTCCTACCTTTGCTATCAAACACAAACTGCTCACCGGTGATGAGCCGAATCTCCAGTACGGGTCGGTTGCCTTCGAGCTTGGACTGCGGAATGCCGTCAACGAGGGCGTGGCCTTTGAGCAAAGTGTTCCACACGGTTGGGAAATCATTTCCCTTCCGCACTGATTCGGTGCACAGCTGCGCCAAGTCGTGTGCTCCCTCGCCGGGCATGAACAAATTCAATGCGGCGACCAGCCGCCGGGCTTTGATGTAGATCAATGCATTGCTGAAAATTCGGTCGGTGTTTCCGCGTGATGAGCGCGTGCGCATGTTGCAGCGCACACAGACTGTCTTGCGTGGAAAGTCCAGGACGCAGACTATAGCTGAGCGCCAGCCGGCCGGCGCAAGAAGAACCTCGCCCTAGTGAGGCACAGGGGGGCAATCAAAAACAAGGAGAACGCCCATGGAAACGCCGCGCAATCAACAGCCTTCTGATACCTCGGCAAGGCAAAGAGCGTCTAACGAACTGGTCAAGCTCATTCGCAAATTGCGCTGGATGGGAATGGAAGAGGAAGCGCAGGGTCTGCAGAACGAGTTGGAGCAACGGCATGCTACCCGTGCGGACAGCGTTCTCGCAACGACCCCCGAAACGGATTAATCAACGTCCCGGGTCGCATCCGCCCAACGCGAATTGAGATCGCCCGCTTCTACGACACCTAGCGCCGCTAGCGAGACCGCCTCTAGCCTGCGGGCCACGGACCTTTAGCGAGGACCTATTTTCAATGGCGGCTTCGACCAGTCCGATGATATATTTGCGTGCCCACATAAATCGGCGGGTAAGTCTAACCTTCGGACGCGGACGATCCTTGATGCACGGGGTCGCCCCCCGAATGTGGTAGCCCGTCCATTGTTAGGCGGAGGAGCCGGGGGTCGCTCCCCCGGCTTCCTTTTTTCCGAGCACCACGTACTTTGCAGCAACCAATCCCCAGCCTCGCCTACCGTCCGCACCCTCCAAAATCCGTCACCCCTCTCCGCCTCCAATATTCGTGACCTAACCATCCAAAATCCGACGCCTAAGATTCAAAAATCCGTGACCTCTCACCGGCCATCCGAGCAGTGTGGTAAGCAGAAGGACCGCTACGGGTTCGCGTACCACCGGCTCAAGCCTGCCGATGCGCCGATGTCGCGGGCGGACCATCTCCAGATCGCGGCGGATGCTGTTAGGATGTTCGACGAGTACCTGCCTAACTAATGGGAAAATTCCGTGATTTATCCCGTTCTTTCTCATCAGCTATTTCAGCGCGCCGCTGGTTAGCTGCGTTCTCGACCGCCCTCTGTATATTTCCTTGAGCTTGCGCGGCTTCGGCTCTCAACTTATCGAGGTTTGACGAAACGATAGCCACAAAACCATCGATATCTCGTTGCAGATTTTGGTCATCGGGAAGTGTCACAATCAGTTCCTGCCCACGAATTTCCCAATCGCCCCCGATCATTTGGCAGGCGTTTGGGGCTAGTTCAAACGACTTGGCATCGCCGGTAAATGGGATGGCAACATCTACAAATGTGACCCTCATTGTAATTTGTCGTCCGTAATCGTCAATCGGTTGATCCACTTCGCGGCGAGTGCCCTGCTTTTTGTCAGGCTGAAGCGTTGCCACCACCAACTTGTACTTCGCAGCGATCCGTTCAAGTACGCCAGCGAGGCTCGGTTGATTAAATTGACTTTTCGGAAGCGAATGCACTTCTCTCACAGCGCTATCAGAACAATCCATCTGATACTGTCCCCAAGAGTTTTTAAAAAGCTGACGATGCATAAAGACCTCCGTCGCACGAATCGCCCGCACTGCGTACAGGGAGCCTGAGGGTTCACGCATTGTTCTATCTCTTCGCCGAGATCGCCCGCGAGCCCGAGCGCAGCTTCAAGATGCTCGATCATCGCTAACCTTTGATCGCATTTCGCGTCGGGAGCCGCGACGCCGAATTGCTCGCGCCGGAGTTTCGTCCCATGGACTCCGGCGCGCTCGCCGACCAGGAGCCGTTCACCGCATGGCTTCGCCGCGGTATCGGCCGAGACCGGATCACGGTGGAAGACAAGCTCTTCGGACCGCTCGGCACGGCCGATCTTATCCGCGACCAGAGCCGGCAGCGGTTCGGTCGCTCGGCCGCCGCGATCGAGCGCCAACGTCAGATTCGATTTTAAATGCTGCAACCTCGCACACAGTTCCAAATCAGCAACATCGTTCGGGGTGCTACTATTGAGCAACGCCCCGCAACCACAACACTCCGGCAACATCCAGCAAACGCACAATCTAACCACGCCACACATTCCATAAAAGTCAAGCACGCTGAATTTGATCGCCGTCACTTCCTCCTCCAACGGCACCGATCTTGCGGCGGTCGTGTACGGCGGCGACATCTACATCTCGACCGACGGCGGACAACACTGGACCAACGACACGACCGGCACGAGCCTGAGCGGCCTCCAAGCATATCTAATAGATTGCGGTATCGGATGCGCGGGGCGGCGGTGGATAACCCAACGGCAATTCGCCGCACGCGCGAAGCTCTTGCGTGCTCATGAAGATGAGGAAAGGTGGCAAACAGATTTGCGGTAGCGGCGGCGATGGCGCATAGGTCTGAACTGTTTGATCATCTTGATCTTGTTGCTTCCGATGCAAAGGCAAAGCGTGCCGAATTGGGAATCGAGCACGCTTTGCATGTCCCTGTGTTACCTTAATTCGATCAGTTCCCCGCGGCCCAGGCATAGGAGGAGTTTCAAATGGTGTTGCGGTGAACGGCAGCGGCCAGCCAGCCGTGAAATCGCTCAGCTTCCATTCTGGCCTGTCTTCAGGCAACCGCTTCGGAGCAGTCTCGGCTGATGGTGCCGCATCAACTGGTTGGTCGACGGCGATTTTCACGCACATCGCAACAACGATCGCAAATGTCGCAAAGGCGAGCAACAATATCTGGCTGACCCGTGGATACCTCCGGTTGGAACTTGCCTCCTCATTTGGATGGGGTTTGTTTCGATTCCGAGAGGCTACGAGTTCACGTGATTCCGAGGCGATACGAAGCGCAAGGTTCTTGAAGTAAGTGGCCAACCTTTCAGCGCCTTCGCTCAAAGCATTGAGGATTCCACCAACGTGCTTCCGCGCTTCGGGGCCGATGTGCTTAGTGAGAAATACGAGCACACACAGTAATGAGAGTAAGGCGAGCCACGAACTAGGAGCCGAGGCTAAGATGTCGTGCGCCACTTCATAGCTGTAGACCAGGAACCCAACAATGTACGTCACCGATATGATGGTCGTAATCGCCAGCACGCGTGGTGTAGATATCCGCTCCGCGCCGATGTGGCGCGGGGTATCATTAGCATGAATGTTCTTTTCGCCCTTACGAGGGCGGCCCGACCGGCGCTTCGCCATCGCCCGCCCCTCGGTTGGTGATCTCTGAATCGGAGCACATCGCTGGTTGGAAGCCCGTTGGATGCGCTTTGCGGCGTTGCGCTGCTCGACGGGCCTCGGGCCCGTGTGCTGGGGCCGTTTTTTCCGTGACTTGAAATTCAATCGCCTCGTACAAAATCAAATCGGAGACCCGAACAATCCGCCGGTCCCCGACCGCAATGTGGAGGACGGGGATTTCCGCGGTCACCCGATCAGGCAGAGAATACCGACGTAGGTTGTCATCCGACGAACCGGCGCCTATTTTGTCAGTTGATAGGCGCCACCATCTGTTGATGTTTAACGAGCTCTCGCATACAATTACTAGTAGGCTGATTCGGCTTGGATTTTCACCCCCGACTCTCTTGACAGAGTCGACTGAGGCGTTAGGGTACCGGGTTTGCGGGTAGTTTTCCCCAGTCGGGCAAAATACCCTCTTGGCAAGCCCTCTAGGTACCTCATAATTGAGGGAGGCAATTTCGGAATTAGCCGCGGCAGCGCAGCTGCTGGGGCTTCCAGATCGGGGCCCGCGGAACCGTGGGCAGAGGATAGCCTTCATTTACGCCACCAGGCGTTAATGCGGGGCCGATACAGCCTCCAGTCCATCGATCGGTTGCAGCCGATCGGCCGAGCGCCCCGAGCCTAAAGCACACCAAGACGGCACCGGAGCGATACAATTGAATTCTCCGTGTACGACAGTCTTGTGTCAATAACTAAGCCCCGAGCATCGCTCGGGGTTTTCTGTTTTTAATCCCAATAGTTTAGGGGGTTAATTTCCCCACTCGGGTAAATGAATAAGCTTAAATTAAATAGCAGCGGGTAGCTGGCATCGGCAGCGATCCGATTCAACCTAAATATTCGCAGGACGCTATGGCTACGAGCAAAAGACATCGTCCCACAAGAAAAATCATTCTTAAAGATAGAGAGCCGCAAAAGCGCTATCCATCAAGCATTGGATTGACCGTACTTGCGTTGCGCCAATATTGGCTCCAAGAGATTGGTAAAATTGAAAAGAATACGCCGGCCATTAGTGTTGATGACTTCATGCGGGAAAGTGGTTTCGAGAGATCACTACTGCAAATAATGAGCCTCTACCCAGATATTTCGAGGCCTCAATACGACTCACCTGAAAAGCAAATGTATAAGATACCGCAACACCAGACGAATATGGATTATTACAAGTTGAGAGCTTTTGCGAAGTACACCGGACTAAGGTCGACTGGAGTATTTTTGTTGTTCACTCAACTTGTAGGGGAAGAACTTCGTGCGATCAATGAAGGCCGCGATCCCCGAAGTGCATGTTTAGAAATACTTGAGGGCGTAAAGCGCATGATAGATCGAACGAAACAATATTTAGATCAACCAACGGATCGAATCCTTCCAGGTCGTTATTTCTGGAAGCAATACCAAGATGCTCCAGGGGAATACGGACTTCTTCCCAACATGGAATTGCTAAAGCTTTGGCGCGATGCTTTCTTGGACGGACCGCTTCCACCGGATTCTACTGCCGACGATGACGACGATTCATCGCCATAAAGCCATTTTGCGACAGGTCAATCTCGGAAACACAACATACGTCAATGGAATCCAAATGAGTCTGGTGCAGATCGACACCAGCCAAGCCGCAACCGACACCATCGACTACATCGCCACCGACCAATCCGGCCTCACCGCGACATCAACAAGAACCGTCATCATCGAAGCCAGCCCTTCCATTGTGCCTATGGACAATGCGTCAACATCCACGGCCACCTCATCAACCTCCCCCCAATCGGGGCACGGAAGCGCCAGCGACACCGCAACCTCGACAGAGACCGCATCAGGCGCGACCTCAACAACAGACGCCACATCCACCGCTCAACGACGCCGCCAAGTGCCGCGCCGCCTCCCAAAATCCGTGAGCTGCTCCACGTCCAATATCCGCGCTCTATTCGTCCAAAATCCGACGCCTAAAATTCCAAAATCCGTGACCTCCAGCACGCCCGCCTCACGCATCAAGAGGCGGCGTGGTATACTCCGCCGCATATGGCCGCGAAGAAAACTACACCCAAAGAACTCGGCGAAATGCTCGGCTACGTCGTCAAGCACATGGCCACCAAAGACGATCTGGCCGCCGTTGAAGCGCGGCTCGACAAGCGGATTGACAAACTTGAACACCGGCTCGACCGCGTTGAAGCAAAGATAGACCGCCTCGACACGAAGCTGAGCAAGTTCGAGGAAAGCGAAATCGACAAGCGCATGCAATTGGAAGTCCGGGTCGCGGCCATCGAAAAGCACCTGGGTCTCAACAAGAAAATCGCCGCCTAGCCGATACCATCGACTACGTCGCCACCCTGCCTGCGCAGGCCGGCGACCAATCCGGCCTCACCTCGACCAGCACAAGAACCGTCATAGTCGAAGCCCCCGCTGCAACTGCCAGCGACGACGCAGCAACATCCACGCAGTCAGGGCAGGGAAGTGCCTCCGCAGCTTCATCCGCCGCCACCTCCACCCGCAGTAATCGCCGAAGCCGCGCGTCTCGGTCACGCAAAAAACACTGACTCCGGCACCTTTGATCAAATCACGGCCGCATCAGCCGGTCTTCGCAAACAGGCGAACGACCAACGCCACTGCCTACTCTTCGAACACTCCTCGTCTGAAAACACAATTTCCGAATCGAGCGCCTTTTCGAGCATCTCTTTGCGCTCAATAAGAGTGCTCGTAGAAGTCTGACAAACGAGCACTCCCGCATAAATATCTAAATGCAACGTGGACCTTATCGACCTGCTTTTATCGAGATCGGAAATAATATTAGCGACCGAAGCGTTTTCGGCAAACTTCTTAACTTCGACGACCGCAGTCGGAACAAATTTGTCGCCGTCCATCTTGCCAATCACAACGTCGGCGCGTTCGCCCTTGATTCGTTCCCCCGAAGATGATTCTGCAAGTACGCGGTAGATAGCGTGGTACTTAAGCTCCGTTCTAACCGGCTTGCCAAGCACGTTATGCAATTCAACCGCCATCAATGCCGTTAGAAACTCCTCCCGCATATCATTGTCATTCGGCCCACCCCAAATTTCTCTGCCTTTTAGGACGGCGCATCTGCCTACCTCGCATATGACCCTTCGCATGTCTGTCTTGTCGAGTTCACGTGCCATCATTGCCATCTCCATTTCGCACCGTCAGCCGGTACAGCCGTACGATCTCTTCCCACATCAGACGATACGTGAACCGCCCGCACATCCAAGGAGCCTAGCCGCTTTATCGCGCCCGCGACAGCCACCCTCTCCGCAACAGCCACCGCAACACCCGCCCCCGCCAGCCCGCCAACAGACGCAACCTCAACCGCAACAACAGACCCACGTTCGACCGCTTAATAGCGCCCCGAAATCCCCGCCAGCCTCCCAAAATCCGTGACGCGTCCCGCGTCCAATATCCGTGACCTAACCTTCCAAAATCCGTTGACCTGACACGACAACGCCTCAGCGTAGGAAAACGCCATATGGCGGCGTGAGCTTACCAATCGCCACCACTTGCCGAAAACGCGATTTCATGCCGTCAACCGTAACCTCTTTCGTTGGCACCACGCACGCGGTCGATGCGCCCTGCCGAAACCTAACCCGACACTGATCGGGGCATTCAACAAATCTCCAAAGATCGATCTCATGATCTACTAGCGCCAGGTCACTCATCAATAGTCCACCCGCCGGCAACTTGCCCGTCACTTTCCCGATTCCGACAGGAAGCGGGTTCCAGTTCCTTCGATCTTCTGACATTTCTACTGCTTGGTTCGACGTGCCCGCGGGAAATGCGCTGCCGCGCAGGAAAATCACTGCGGGATCGCGATATCTTTGCCCAAATTGTTGCACCATAGCGATAGGTGCCTTCTGCGAGTGGTAAAGCCAGATTGTTCGGCCCGTATTCGTAATGTCGTCGCGCTTTCGCCGAACAATCGCTTCAACAGACTCGCCCGCATGCCACCCAATTATGCTGATGATTGCCGGCTGCATGATACATTCCATGAGTATGGTCACTCCGCTCTCACCAATAATATACTCAAAACGATGGACAAGGTTCGCGATTTGCGCGTCGCGTCGGTCAAGCAGAAGAGCCTCGATGGACTCGTTCGATCTTAAAGAGCACTGCCAGGTTCGCTGCCGGCCTCTTCTCGCTTACTGTCATTCAGTTTGATGTATTCATCTAATGGGCGCCGCCCCTCGCGCGCGCAAGAGGGCCGAGCCTCGCTGCGCTGTGGCCGCACCGAGACCCTCTTGCGCTTGCTACCCCGCTCTTCGCCACAGCGGCAGGGGCCATGGCGGAAGTCATGGCCTTCTGCCGATCGCAGGGGAAGGGAAATGTCGGAGACGTATCTGGGGCCGGACGGCAAGCGCTTCGCGGCGGACGTGGAGCAAACCCCGGCAGGCTTGCAGCTCATGTTGAACGGCGTGAAGCCGCAGACCATGAAGGACAAGCTCGATTGGCTGATCGCGCAGCCGTTGCAGCCCCGCAAGCAGCAGAAGCCTTGCGACATGGGCCTCTTCGACACCGAAAGCCGCAAGCAGCTGGAGATGTTCTGATCGGGAGATTTCGGAAGCGCGAGCGTCCTCGTCAGCGCCCCTTCCGGTACAGCAAGCGACCGAGAACCCTGTTTACCGGCGGCCGTTGATCGCTCAGCGGCGCATATCTCGCGCACCGACAACCGGGATACCGGCACTGCCCGCGCTTTCTGCGCTGCTGGTATTTCTCAAAACAAAACGGGCAGCCAGGATTCCGCCCTCCGCAACGCGAACACGGCGCCGATATCCAATTGTGATCCTTTCCGCTGTGCTCGCAATTCTTACAGCTCGGCATACTCGCATTTCAGTTGCTACAGTGTGCCATGTTGGCCGCGCTTCTGCCACTTCCCGTCAGCTATCCGCGCAGGGACAGGGGAGTCACGTCGCGCCCAATGCTGGAGCCATCCAACACCAACTCGGCTTCAGTGCCACAACCCAACACCAACTCAGCTTCGGCGGCATAACAAAGCCGCACCACCGTGCGCCCACTGCCCAAATCCGCGATGCTTTCGCCGTTCAAATTGGCGTGCTAGATCGTCGAAAATCCGTGTGTTCCTTTTTCGATTTTCGTGAGGTTCATGGTAGCGTAGGCACCTCCCGCTAATATGCCCGTCATTCCTAAGAGCGCTCGCGTTCCGCTCACCGCCAAACAGCCGGCGGCTTGCCCGCATTGCGGCGGCCACTCGCTGACGCGTCGCGGCACCCGCAAGAAGAAGCTTGAGATTGTCCAACTGTGGCGTTGCGCTTCTTGCAAGCGCACATTCACGCCCGGCCCCGCAGCGCTCCACAACAGGACGTATCCGCTGCGCATGATCCTTTCAGCACTCTCCAATTACGATATCGGCTTCTCCCTCGACGAGACCGCTGCGCGCCTGAAAAAGAAGACCCACCGCACCGTTTCGCCCTCGACGCTCGCGTCGTGGCTGGACCAGTACAAGCGCCATTGCAGCTATCGCCGGCTCCGCGCGCAAGGCCTCTCCCGCTTTCCCGCGACCCAGACGATCCGCACCATCAAGCTCTACCACCGCCAAGTCTATAGTTTTGCCTACCACCGCCCGAAGCTCGACTTCCTGCGAGCCGGCGTGCTCGACGACAAACGCAAAGGCGACACGCGCTTCGCGCCACTTGCCGATTTCCTCGAACACGTCCCCACCGATTGTCCGCACGAGATCTTCAGCGGGGAAGGGAACACCAAAGCCCGCGCCTCTCAGGCCGAAGCGACGTTCGCCGACACCACTCACGCGATCGTCAATATCCGGGAGAATGCGGCGACCGAAACCGCCGCGCTCATCATTCCTGCGGTAGGCAATAACAAGTTGCGGCACGAGACGCTTCAGCGATTTATGCTCGCAAACGATTCCGTCACCCTCGCTGTTGAGATACCGATATGGCTTCGGGAGCCTGACATCGCCGCCATCGAAGCGCGGTGGGGGATTAGCCTCGCTGCGAACGTCCCGCGTGGCGAGCGCGTCATCACCGGCCACATTGACTTCCTCCAAGTCAGGAATGGCGCCGTACATCTTCTCGACTACAAGCCCGACGCCACCACGAACAAGCCGTTCGCGCAGCTGACGGTCTACGCACTCGCTCTCTCGCACCTGACCGGCATTCCGCTGTTCGATTTCAAATGCGCGTGGTTCAACGAGCAGCAATATTGCGAGTTCTTTCCCCGCACGATTCTCGCGCGCAAGGCTCCCGTCCAGCTTAGAAAGCGTGCCGCTTGACAGCAGTCACGTCGGATTACGCGGTATATTGACGGCAGGGAATGGCTCAACAGAGCGATATCTTTTGCTTCGTACAATATCTGTTTTACGAACTCGCAACTGACATGCGGCATTTGCGTCATATGTTATACTGTCGTCATGACAAAATTGCTTGAGGAAGCGATCCATCGCTTACGCCAACTGCCCGCAGCAATGCAGGACAACGCTGCACGCGCAGTCATACTCCAATTGGAGGAAGAACCTGAGCCTGGAGATCGTGAAGCTGTCGCTGCGGGGCGAAACGATTTCAAAAACGGCGATTTTGTCACGCTCGAACAACTCCGACATGAAATGGGGTCTGGTAATCGGTAGCCGGGCCAAGCGGCAATTCCGCCGCCTCCCTGCCGATGATCGGGACGTAATTGACGCCGTATTCTCTGAAATGTGCGACGACCCATTCAAGGGTGACGTAAAAACGTTGCACGGCTTGAACAGCTTACGACGAAGGGTCGGCGACTGGCGCGTTCTTTTCGAACTTATTGAATCAAAGAAGCTAATTATCGTGACCGCAATAAAGCGGCGAGGTTCAAGTACGTACTAGAGCATTTTCCGAAAAGACTGAATCGCGGGATTCCCCTGCGGGAACGAATCGGATTCAAGGTTCGTGCTGGAATGGAGGCCAGCATGGATGGCGAAACCGTATTCGGAGGATCTGCGT
>Ga0187860_1003758_pt1 | contig 11810 bp, 9 predicted proteins | sample June2016WEW_10_4_FD_132981 | JGI IMG/M metagenome (GOLD analysis project Ga0187860, IMG submission 132981) | Peatland microbial communities from SPRUCE experiment site at the Marcell Experimental Forest, Minnesota, USA - June2016WEW_10_40 | ecosystem: Environmental > Terrestrial > Soil > Wetlands... | reverse complement strand
CCAAGCTTCGAGGGTGCGACGTTGTTCGAGGGAGATGGGTAGCGGCGCTGCTGCAGACCACATGCGAGCAGCATCGCACAGCCTGATCCTGTTGTCTAGCTATTACTGAGACGTTCCACTAGTGCCCCGGGGGGCGGCTGTGGGAGATGGATTGGAGGTGGTCACGCCCTGGTGGAAGGCCATGTAGCGGAGCCGCTCGAGCAGCCCCTCGAGCACCACCGGCCAGGCGAAGCCGCGGGCGTCGTGCCGGGCTGCGCGACGCAGGCGGCGGGCCAGCCCGGGACGTTCCACCAGCCCCCGGAGCGCCGCCGCCACCTCGGCGCCGTCCTCGCTCTCGATCACCACCGCGTTGCCGTAGGGCCGGGCGTACTCCTCGCCGGTCGCCCCGACCATGGCCACACCCCCCGCCGCCATCGCCTCCAGGCCGACCAGCCCGAACGGTTCGTGGCCCGAGTTGGCGAGGACGGCCGTGGCCGCGAGGTCGATCTCCGGGATCACCCTCTCGTGCAGGAAGCGGCGGAGGTTCACGATGGCGGCACCACGGCTCTCCCGGAGGGCGCGCGCCACCCCGGCGGCATCGTCGACCCGCTCGTCCCAGTCGCAGACGGAGAGGCCGAGGTGGTGAGCCCGGCCGAGCACCTCGGCGCCGTGCAACTCGATGCCGCCCCGGATCAGGAGCCGGGCCGTCAATCCCTCGGCCCGCAGCTCAGCGATCGCCTCGATCGCCTGGATCCAGCGTTTGTCGGGGGTGAAACGCCCGATCTTGAAGGCCAGGCAGGGCGTCCCAGCGGCATGCCGGATCGCCGCCGCCGCCCCCGGATCGGGCCGCACCAGGGCGCTCTCGGGGATGCCGTTGGGGATCACCACCGGGTTGACCCCGGAGCCGAGCATGAGCTGCTTCATGTAGCGGCTGACCGTGGTCGTGGAGGCCGCGCGGCTCAGCGCCGGCCAATCGATCTCGCCCCAGCCGAAACGGCTGTTGGCATTCCAGAGCAGGATCGCGTGGCGGCGCAGACCGGCGGCGTCCAGGCCATCGCTGAGCCGGCGGCAGAAGAGCGCCGTGTGCCACTCCTCGCAGAGGACGGCGACCACCTTCCCTTGGGCGACGGCGGGGCCGACGACGCGCTGGATCAGGGCGTCGGGGAGGGTTCGGCTGAGGGTGTCCGCCTTGGCCCATTCACCCTCGTACACGCCCGCCGGATAGTGCTGGCTCACCTCCTGGCACCAGCGGAGCAGCCTCACCCCCTTCGAGGTCTCCTCTGGGGGCAGCGCGGGGTCCCCGACGAAGACGAGGGTGGTGGCGTAGCCGGCCGCCGCGAAGGCTCGGGTCAGCTCCCGGGCGCGCACTCCGAGACCACCCGCGAGGCTGTAGCGATCCGGCCCCTCGAAGGAGACCATGACCACCTCGAGAGTCGCGGGATCGAACATGTCGGCCACAACTATTTCAACCGCTAGCATGACAAAGATCCGCTTTTCGCGTACCCTGGGGGCGCGTCGAGTGACACCACGAGACTCGGCTGGGCTCTTCGTGGCGAGGCTGCAGCATATGGCTGGGACGAAGCTGATCTCCACGCGTCTGACGGTTTGCGTCGCCTGCGGACATGAGTCCCGAGTGGTGGCGTCGACGTCCGAGGAAGTGGTCAGCCGGTGCTACGCGTGCGGAGACGTCACCCGCACCCCGCATCAGATCCCACCCGCCTGGTCGGTCGAGGCCGGCATCCGCGAGCGCCCTCAGGGACCCGCGTCCACCAGCCCGGCGACGCCTCGCCACCCCGCCACCGCAGGTCGGGCCGCCGCCGGCTGAGGGCCGGCGGCGTGGTCAGCAGGCCGGACCCGACCCGCTGAGCGCCAGTCCCGGAGAGGCGGCCTCGGCCGGGGACGAGGTCACCGCGTAGACGGTCGTCGGGTCGCCGCTCGGGAAGATCACCGGCGCGTCAGCCCAGACGAAGTCGTAGTCGGAGCCCGCCACCACCGAACCGCCCGCGACTGTCGCCGAGGCCCCCGTGCACTGGTTGACGAGCAGCAGGTCGAAGCTGATCGTCATCTGCCCCGGCTGCGGGTCGAGGTCGACGTTAACCTGGACCAGGCAGGAACCGCCCGCCGTCACCGTGCACCCTCCACCACCCTGCGGGCTGAGGCTCAGGCCCACGATCGGGCCCGCGGCGAGCGGAGCCGGCGGGGGTGGCGATGGGGACGCGGCCGCCGGCGACGGCACCGCGGAGACGGTGGCGGGCGGCGTCGCCGGCGGTGTCGCGGGGGGAGCCGCGCTGCGGGCGGGAGCCGGAGCTGCCGAGAAGGGCGGCGGGGTGGCGCCGACCGGCGCACCCGTACGGCTGCCGCTCAGCATGACGACGACCCCGGCGACCAGGGCGGCCGCGACCAGTGGAGCGAGCCAGAGCACCAGCCGCCGGCCGGTGGCGGGCCGCCACCCCGCCGGTGCGCGCCCCGGCGGGAGGCCAGCCGGAGCCGCCCGGCGACGGAGCAGCCTCAACCCCGTCACCGACCCGCGCCGCATCAGCCTCGCCAGGGTGAGCGCCCGGCCCCGGACCACCCTGATCCCGGCGACCGCAGGTCTCCCGACGGGCCTCAGCCGGATGGCCGCCCCGGCCAGGATCGAGCTGGCCTCCGCCGGCGCCGAGGAAGCCACGGGTGCCCCCGGCTCTTCCACCCTCGGCGCCGGGGATCGGGTGGCGCGGGTGGGTGCCGGTGAGGCCGGGGCGGGGGCGGGCTCCGAGAGTTGGGGCGGTCGCGAACCGCCGGCCGGCCGGGGGGTGGTCGCCAGGGCCGGGGTCGCGAGCGGTCGCACCGCACGCAGCGGGCTGACCAGGGCGCTGATCTCGCGCCGGATCCGGGCGTCGGGTTCGCCCGCCACCTCGCGGAGGGCGGCCCGGGCGGCGTCCGCCGAGGTCGCCCCGTCGAAGGCCGGGCTGGGGCCGCCGAGGACCGCGTCGAGGGCCTCCATCTCCTCGGACCGCCGGTGGGTGTCAGAGGCCGGCTGACCCCGCCGGTGCGGGGGGGTCATGGCGATGCGGAGCGCGGCGGCGACCGCCTCGATGTCGTCCCGAACGTTGGGGCCGCCCCGGGGCTGGCGGCGGCCACGCGACCCCACCACCGCCGTGGTGGCGTCGACGCCGAGACCGGCGTCGACGGCCCGCGCCCGGCCGTCCAGCCCCACCAGGATGTTCCCCGGGTGCAGGGTCCCGTGGGTGGCACCGGCCGCGTGCAGGGCGGTCAGACCGTCGAGGACGTCGTCGCCGATCGACGCGAGATGACGCGGCTCGAGACGGGCCACGGCCGCCAGCCGGCGCAGGCTGACGCCCGGGTCGTGGGGTCGGATCACCCATACCGAGCCCCCCTCCTCCCACGCCGGCTCGGGCGCCAGAAGGCCGGGGTGGTCCAGGCGGGAGAGGCCGGAGGTCGCGCCCAGGAGGGCGGCGCGCTGCGCCGGGTCGCGGCCGCTCAGCCGACGGGCGACGTGGAGAGCGTCCCCGGCGTCCGCCGCGAGCCAGGTGCGGGAGGCCGCGGTGGATCCGAGCAGACCGAGGAGGACCAGCCCGCGCCCACCGACCTCCAGCTGGTCGCGCTCGCGCAGCCCGTCACTCATGAGCTTCTCCCGAATGAGTCTTTCCCGCTGGCTGCGAAAGGGGGATGATCAGATCGTGAGCCGCACCCGCGGGTGACGGCGAGCAGCAGGAGAAGGCGGAGCCGAGGGCGTTGAAGATGCTCTTCTCGTCGCGGTTCGGGATCGACCTCGGGACGGCCAACACGGTGGTCTGCCGACCGGGCCGGCGGATCGTGCTCAACGAACCGTCGGTCATGGCCGTCCGGGTCAACGGCCATTCCGGCCCGCCGGTGCGGGTCGGGCACGAGGCGCGCGAGCTGGTCGGCCGGACCCCGGTCGGGCTCACCACCGTGCGCCCCATCCGCGACGGCGTGATCACGGATCTGCAGTCCGCCCGCAGCTTCATCATCGCCATCCTCCACCTAGCCCTCCGATACCCCTGGGAGCGGCTCCGCCCCTGCGCGGCGGTCGGGGTCCCCGCGGGGGCCACCTCGCTGGAGCGCCGAGCCCTGATCGAGGCGGTGGAGGAGGCGGGGGTCAGCCGCGTCGAGCTGGTGCCCGAGCCCGTCGCAGGCGCGATCGGCTGCGGCATCGACCCCCTCCAGCCGCGCGCCCACATGGTCGTCGACGTCGGCGGCGGCACCGCCGAGGTCTCCGCCTTCTGCTTCGGCGGCATCCTGGCGACGCGCTCCTGCCGCATCGCGGGCGACGAGATGACCCTCGCGCTCCACCAGTACCTGCGCCAGGAGCACCAGCTGATGGTCGGCGAGCTGACCGCCGAGGATGTCAAGATCCGGCTCCGCGACGCCGCCGCCGAGGGGCAGCCGCTGGTGGTCGAGGGCCGAGACGTGCTCAGCTCGCGCCCGCGTCTGGTCACGCTCGACCCCAAGGATGTCGCCGACGCCCTGCGGCCGACCGTCGACGGCATCATCGACGCGCTGACCGGCTGTCTCGAGGACCTGCCCCCCCAGGCGGTCGGCGACATCATGCACGAGGGGGTCATCGCCTTCGGCGGCGGGTCACTCCTCGCCGGCTTCGAACAGCGGCTGGAGGAGGAGTTCGGCTTCTCCGTGCAGCACGCCGAGCGGCCGCTGACCTGCGTCGCCGAGGGTGCCGCGCTGGTCATCTCGATGCCGCGGGTCATCGCCGCGTACTCCGCCCGCTAGCGGTCTCCGCGGCCGCGGCGGGCGCCACCGGGGACGGGCTCGGGCTCGACGGCGTGGCGGCGCCCACCGTGGTCACGGGAGCGGTCGCCGGTGCCGGAGACGCCGAGGAGGGGGGGGCCAGCTCCAGAGTGCCGGTGGGCGCGGGCGGCTTCGTCGAGATGATCCCCGCCTGGTTGGCCGCGAAGTACTGGAGGAGCTGATCCACCGAGGGTTCGCAGTCGTAGTAGCCCTGGCCGCCCCCGTGCACGGCGCAGAGCACCACGACCTGGGGGTCGTCGAGCGGGTAGACGGCGTCGTACCAGGCGTCGGGGCCACCGTGGGGGGCGGACGGGTCCTGGGCGGTCCCCGTCTTCCCGCCGGCCGGCTCGGGCAGGTTCTGGAGCATGGTCCCGGTGCCCTGGGTGACCTCCAGCGCCAGACCGGCGTCCACCGGACCGAGCCGTGCGGCGAAGGGGAGCGCCGCCGCCGCGAGGTGGAGGAGCGGCGTCGCGCCGCCGTTGCCGGCGACGTCCATCCCCAGGTGGGGAGTGACCAGGCTTCCGGTCGCCACCGCGTCCAGCCAGCGGATGTCCTGCAGGGGCGTCACCGCCGTGTAGCCCTGGCCGATCCCCATCATGGGGGTCACCCCCGGGTACCAGGTGTCACCCGCGGGCATGTGACCCGGGTAGAAGAACTCGCCCGCGCTCTGCTCGTCGACCGGGAGGTCGATGCCGGTGAGCCCGCCCACTCCGAGCTCGGTGGCCGCCTGGGCGATCCGCTGCGGACCGAGTGCGAGCGCCAGTTGGTAGAAGTAGACGTCGTTCGACCAGGCGATGGCCTCGGGCAGGTCCTGGGGCGGCAGGCACTCCCAGTTCGCGTAGCGGATCCCGTCGTAGGTGTAGGAGCAGCCGGTGGGGATCACCGCCGAGGACGGGATCGCGTCATATGCGGCGTCGGCGGCTGCGGTGACCAGCTTGAAGGTCGAGCCCGGCGGCATCTCGGCCTCGGTGGCGTTGGCCGCGCCGTCGAGTCCCTCGCCGGCCATCGCCAGGATGGCGCCCGTCTGGGCGTCCATCACGATCATCGAGCCCCAGTCGCCGGTCTGGCTCTGCGGGTAGGCGCCGGCCATCGACTTCTGAAGCAGCGCCGAGGCCTCCTCCTCGAGCCCCAGGTCGATGCTGAGCTGGAGGGTGCCGCCGGGGATGGGCGCCGTCTGGCCGCTGGCCGCCACCGCGCCTCCGAACGGGTCGACGAGGACCCGCTGGTCGCCGTCAACCCCACGCAGGTAGGTGTCGTACTCCTCCTCCAGGCCGGAGTGGCCGACCACGTCCCCCGGGGGCAGCAGACCGAGCTGAGCCACCTGACCGGCCCACTCGGGGCCGGTGGAGCCGAGCAGCGGCGCCAGCAGGCTGCCCTCGGGGTAGACGAGCCGGTACGACGGTTCGAGGATCACTCCCGGCAGGCCGGCGGAGCTGATCCGCGCCCCCACCGCCTCGCTCACCGTGCCGGGGAGGTCGACCGACAGCTCGGAGCCGGCCGCGTCGATCTCGCGGTCGAGCCGCCCCGGCGCCGACCCCAGCAGGGCCGCCAGCTCGGTCACGGCGCCGCTGCGCCCCTGGATCAGACCGGGGATCACCGCCACCTGGTAGGCCCGAGCCTCGTAGGCGAGGGGGACACCGTGGCGATCCACGATCTCGCCACGCGGGGCAGGGAGGTCGATGCTGCGGGTCACCTCGGCGAGCGCCGCCGCGCGCAGCTCCGCCCCGCTCTGGCGCTGGAGCTCGAGGGTGACCACCGCCGTCCCGACCAGGGCCAGGGTGAGCGCGGCCGCGCTCACCCTCACCAGGCGAGGCATCCGGCGCAGCCCGCGGGGAGGCCGCCAGAGGATCCGCGCTCGCGAGTCGCGGGCGATGCCGGCGCCCGCGCCCACCGCCCCCAGATGAGCGACGGCGCTCGAGCCTCCGGCACTGATCAACGGGCAGGGGACGCCGGCGAGCGGCAGCAGACCGATGCCCCCCGCCGCCGAGATCAGGACCTCCGACCCCAGCAGGAAGGCGAAACCCCCACCCACCAGCCCGGCGGCCTCGGTGCGCGCCCCCTTGGTGATGACGAGCAGGCGCCACATCACCACGGCGGTGCAGAGGAAGACGGCGGCGCCGGCCAGCAGACCCCGCTGCTCCACCAGGCTGACCAGGGCCAGGTCGGTCTCGCGAGCGGGGAGGTACTGGGAGAGGAGCGGGTAGGGGACCGCGGAGCCACGCCCGAGCAGCCCGGCCGAGGCGATCGCGATGTGGGCCTGGAGGACCGTCCAGCCCGAGCCGAGGGCGCTGGCGCCGCCGCTCAGGAAGGCCTGCAGGCGCGCCAGCTGATAGGGGCGCAGCAGGGCCAGTCCGACCGGGGCGAGGGCGGCAGCCCCCACCGCGGTCACCAGCAGGCTGCGCACCCGCACCCGGGCCTGGGTGGCGACCGCCGCGAAGATGATCACCAGGAGCAGCGAGGTGCTGAGGTCGGGCTCGATCAGGGTGAGGCCGATGGGGACCGCCGCGACCCCGAGCGCGATCAGGTAGCGGTGCCGGCGAGCCGGGTTGCCGAGGACGTCGGCGAGCACCAGCAGCAGGCCGATCTTGGCGAACTCCGAGGGTTGAAAGAGCTGGCTGCCCACCTCCAGCCAGCGCCGTCCCCCGTCCACGCCGCTGCTGCCCGCGACCACCACCGCGCCCAGGAGGAGCGCGGCGCCAGCGTAGACGAGCCGGCCGAGCACCACCCAGACGCGCATCCGGACCAGGGAGAGGGCGATCGCGACCCCGAACCCGAGGAGCACGGTCGCCAGCTGGTGCTCAGCTTCGGTCGGGTCTCCGACACCGACGAGGTTGAGGACCCCGAGGGCGGCGAGCCCGGCCATGCCGAGCCAGAGCAGCGGGTCACCCCGGCCGAGACGGCGCCATCCCCGCCCCGAGGAGGGGTCGACGCGTCGGTCGGATGGCGACGGGTCCCATGGATGTCGCTGCATCCATCGCCCTCGGAACACTCAGCCGCCGGAGAGTCACTCGAGACGGTGCGCACACCCACCACCGCGCAACTCGGTCATCTCCATGGTACTCGTGAGGCCGGAATAGCAAGAGATCGATGTTCGGCGAGCGGCGACCCGGCGCTCGGCCTTCGAACCCGGGCTCACCGGCCGCCGGTCCATGCGCGGGCGGCGGGTGGCCATGGCCGGCCCCGGCGGCGCGTCCCGACAAGCCCCCGTCCATGATCGCTACCATCACCGCGATGACCGAAGCGTCCGAGGTGGCGGGGCCGGCGCCTCTCAGGGTTGCCGTGCCCCGCGAGCGGCAGGACGGGGAGCGCCGGGTGGCGCTGGTTCCCGGGGCGCTGCGGTCCCTGCTGCGGGCTGGGTTGGAGGTGGCGGTCGAGGCCGGCGCCGGTGAGCCCGCCGGGTACCACGACGCCGCCTACACCGAGGCGGGCGCGACCGTCGTCGCCGACCTGGGCGGCCTTCTCCACGGCGCGGGCGTGGTCCTCCACGTCGGCCCCCCCTCGGACGGCGAGATCCAGGCCATGAGCGCGGGGACCACCCTGGTCGGTCTGTTCCGGGCGACCTCCAACCTTCCCCTGCTGGAGCGCCTGGCCGCCGCGCGGATCGACGTCCACAGCCTGGAGCTGCTGCCCCGGATCACGCGCGCCCAGGAGATGGACGTGCTCTCCTCCATGGCCACCGCTGCCGGCTACCACGGGGTGCTGATGGCCGCCGTGCGCCTCCCCCGCTTCATGCCCCTGCTGATGACCGCCGCCGGGACGGTGCGCCCGGCGCGCGTGCTGGTGGTCGGCGCCGGGGTGGCCGGCCTGCAGGCGATCGCCACCGCGCGCCGGCTCGGCGCCGTGGTCGAGGCATTCGACGTCCGGCCCGTGGTCCGCGAGCAGGTGGAGAGCCTGGGAGCCCGGTTCATCGACGTCGGGGTCGAGGCGGCGGAGACCGGGACCGGCTACGCGGCTCAGCTGAGCGGCGAGGCCGAGGAGCGCGAGCGCGAGGTGCTCAGCCGCCACGTCGCGGACGCGGACTGCGTCATCACCACCGCGCTTATCGCGGGCCGTGATGCGCCCCGCCTGATCAGCGCCGAGATGGTCGCGGCGATGCGGCCCGGCTCGGTCATCGTCGACCTCGCCGCCGAGGGTGGGGGCAACTGCGAGCTCACCGAGCCGGGCGACGAGGTCGAGGTCTCCGGCGTGCGGATCTGCGGGCAGACCGACCTGGCAAGCCGGATGGCCGGCGACACCAGCCAGCTCTACGCCGGCAACATCTCGCGCTTCGTGCTCCACCTGGTCAAAGACGGGAAGGTCCGTGACGACCTGGAGGACGAGATTCTCGGTGCCACCTGCGTCGTCCAGCGCGGCGCGCTGCGCGGCGCCGCCGCTCCGCCGCCGGCGCCGGTCACTCCCGTGCAGCAGTAGGAGCCCGCATGTCCGAGAGCAACCTGGTCCTGATCGGGTTCTTCATCTTCGTGATCTCCGTCTTCCTCGGTCTGGAGCTGATCACCAAGGTCCCGTCCCTGCTCCACACCCCGCTGATGTCGGGGACCAACTTCATCCATGGGATCGTGGTGATCGGGGCGATCACCATCGCCGCCACAGTGAACAACGCGCTGGCGGGGGTGATCGCCGTCATCGCCGTCTTCCTGGGCACGCTCAACGTGGTGGGTGGCTGGGTGGTGACCGACCGCATGCTGGGGATGTTCCGGGGCACCGGCCAGCAGCGCGGCCACCAGGCGGCCGATCCGCCGGCGGCGGCCGGGCCCCCGGAGGGCAAGGCCTGATGCTCGGCGCCACCGTCTACTCGCTCCCCCCGGCCTGGGCCCTGCTCGGCTACGTACTGGCGATCGCCTGCTTCGCCCGCGGCATCAAGATGCTGACCTCGCCGAAGACGGCGCACCTGGGCAACCGCGTGGCCGGGGTCGGGATGCTGATCGCCATCGGCGTGACCCTGGGCCAGTTCCACGTCGGGTGGCAGTACATCGTCCCCGCCGCCGCGTTGGGAGCCATCATCGGGGCGGTCTGGGCGCTGCGCGTGCCGATGACCGCCATGCCCCAGATGGTGGCGATGTTCAACGGCATGGGCGGCGGCGCCGCCGCCCTGATCGCACTCGGCGACTTCCACCGGCTCACCCTGGGCGGCGTCGTCCTCGGCCCCATCGACTCCGGGACCATCCTGCTCAGCTGCCTGATCGGCAGCATCAGCTTCGCCGGCAGCATGATCGCCTTCGCCAAGCTCCAGGAGCTGATGACCGGCACCCCCATCACCTGGCCGTTCCAGCACGAGATCAACGGGGCGCTGCTGCTCGTCCTGGTCGCGATCGGGATCGTGATCATGGTCACGGGCGGCGGCGGTGCCCTGATGATCGTCTTCTTCATCGGAGCCCTGGCCCTGGGGGTGATGGCGGTCCTGCCGGTGGGCGGCGCCGACATGCCGGTCATCATCTCCCTGCTGAACTCCTTCACCGGAGTGGCCGCGGCGGTGACCGGCTTCGTGATCGGCAACTACTCGCTGGTGGTGGCCGGTGCCCTGGTCGGCGCCTCGGGTTCCATCCTCACCGTGCTCATGAGCAAGGCCATGAACCGGCCGATCACCAACGTCCTCTTCGGCGCCTTCGGTCAGGTGGCGGAGGGGCCGGCAGGAGCCGCGCTTGCGCCGGGCAAGACCGTGCACCCGACCAGCGCCGAGGACCTGGCCGTGCTGCTCGCCTACTCCCAGCAGGTGATCTTCGTCCCCGGCTACGGCCTGGCGGTGGCCCGCGCCCAGCATGAGGTGAAGGAGCTCGCCGACATCCTCAAGGCACGCGGGGTGCGGGTGCTCTACGCCATCCACCCGGTGGCCGGCCGCATGCCGGGGCACATGAACGTGCTGCTCGCCGAGGCCGACGTCCCCTACGACGAGCTCAAGGAGATGGACCAGGTCAACCCCGAGTTTGCCCGCACCGACGTGGCCGTGGTGATCGGGGCCAACGACGTGGTCAACCCCGCCGCCCTCAACGACCCCAAGAGCCCGATCTGGGGCATGCCCATCCTCCGGGCCGACCAGGCCAAGACGGTGGTGGTCCTCAAGCGCAGCATGAGGCCCGGGTTTGCGGGCATCGAGAACGAGCTCTTCTACCACGACAACACGCTGATGCTCTTCGGCGACGCCAAGGACTCGGTGAACAAGCTGATCGCCGAGGTCAAGCTGCAGGCGGCTGCGTAAACCGCCCCGGTGTCCGACCCGAGGCAGCGGGGCGTCTGCGTCGTGACCGGGGGGGGCAGGGGGATCGGTGCCGCCACGGCGCGGCGCGCGGCCGCCGCGGGCTGGTAGGTGTGCCTCTCGTGGCACGCGGACCGGGCCGCGGCCGAGAGGGTCGCCACGGAGATCGGGGGCCGGGCGGTGCGAGCCGACGCCGGTGCCGAGGCGGATGTCGTCGCTCTCTTCGCCGCCGCCGCTGAGCTGGGTGAGCTCACCGCCACCGTGGCCAACGCCGGCATCGTCGCGCCCCAGGCACGGCTCGACGAGATGGGCGCCGACCGGATGCGACGGATGCTCGAGGTCAACGTGCTGGGGGTGATGCTCACCGCCCGGGAGGCGGTCCGACGGATGTCCACCCTCCACGGGGGCCGCGGGGGCTCGATCGTCACCGTCTCCTCGGGCGCCAGCCGGCTGGGATCCCCCGGCGAGTACGTCGACTACGCGGCGAGCAAGGGGGCGGTGGACACCTTCACGCTCGGGCTGGCCCGCGAGGTCGCCACCGAGGGGATCCGGGTCAACGCCGTCCGTCCCGGCATCGTCGACACCGAGATCCACGCCAGCGGGGGCCAGCCGGACCGGGCGGCGCGGCTCGGGGCGACGATCCCGGTGGGCCGGCCCGGCCGCGCCGAGGAGGTGGCCGCCGCGATCGTCTGGCTGCTGGGCGACGAGTCGCCCTACACCACCGGCGCCATCCTGGACGTCAGCGGCGGTCGCTAGATCCCATAGCTTCTTGTCAAGCCTCGGGGGCGGTTGGAGGAGTCGTGGCGGCGCTGCCATGCGCCGCATCGAACGCCTTGCCACCACGCCAGACGCCCCAGACGAGTGAGAGGGCCTT
>Ga0187860_1003750_pt1 | contig 11827 bp, 13 predicted proteins | sample June2016WEW_10_4_FD_132981 | JGI IMG/M metagenome (GOLD analysis project Ga0187860, IMG submission 132981) | Peatland microbial communities from SPRUCE experiment site at the Marcell Experimental Forest, Minnesota, USA - June2016WEW_10_40 | ecosystem: Environmental > Terrestrial > Soil >... | reverse complement strand
CGCATCGGACCAGCCGCCCGCGAAGCCCGGCCAAAGTCTGCGCAACACCCCGCCCTCCAGCCCTCCGCCAAATCCGTCCACGAACACTTCAACGAATGCCTGAGTATGGGTATCAAAGAAGTCATCCAGACGATCAACCAGATACAAGCCGACGGCGTCATTGATCGCTACGCCATCGGCGGCGCGGTCGGCGCTACTTTCTATCTGGAACCCGTTGCCACGCTGGACGTGGACATCTTCGCGGGTTTCAAGCCTGCACCGGGGAGTTTGATCGTCAGTCTGCAGCCCGTCTTCGATTACCTCAGAACGAAGGGATGCACGATGGAGGGCGAATACGTCATTATTGGAGGCTGGCCCGTCCAGTTTCTCCCACCCGGAACTCCGCTTGTGGAAGAAGCCTTGAAGGAAGCTGTAAGCAAAGACGTGGATGGAGCGCCGGCGCGTGTCTTTACCGCCGAACATCTCGCCGCTATCGCGCTGCAAACCGGGCGCGCCAAGGACAAAGCGCGTCTTCTCCAATTCGTCGAGGCCGGCGCGCTCGATGCCACGCGCTTTCAAACCATCCTCGCCCGGCATGGCCTCGTTGACGCATGGCAAAAGTTTGAACGGTATTTTCTCCGCGACACGCCATGAGCCTCGACCTGCAAAAGATTCTCCAAAGCAAACGCGCTCTGCGCCGCGACCTCGCGGCGCGGCCCGTTGCGGAAAAGCTGCGCTTGCTCGATGCCCTGCGCGAACGGGAACTGGCCATTCGCGGCCGCCCGCTTCATCCCAGCGCTCCCCGCGAGCAACCCGCGGTTCATCGCACCAAACCAGTATGAACCCTAAGAAATCCATAACCGAAGTCCAAGGGGCGGCGATCACTATCCTCTCCCAAAAGCGCAAGGACTGCATCTGTTCGACCGACGTCGCCCCTTTCAAGAACGCCGGGCAATCCGGTGACCTCGTTCCCAACTGGCTTCGAAACAGGAACATCGCCGAATTCCTCCGGGCAATGCCGGAACTGGAGCGCCGGCTGAGCGTGGTGGAGGAATTGGAAGCGGTGGTGTTTGCCAACCTCCAGCGTGCCATCCGCCTCCGCCAGTCCATTTTGCAGAAGGTTTTTAGTGGGAGAATCTAATTCTGAACACAAATTCACGTCGTTTATTGTGAAAAATATGCAAAAACGGCTTTACTTTTTGATCCATTCTTTTAATTTGTTCTCATGTTAATCGAATTCAAAGTGGCAAATTTCCGTTCCATACGCGAGGAGCAGAAGTTTAGCCTGGTGGCAAGCAATACAGACAAGAATCTGCCGTCGTGCGTGATTGACCGCGAATTGCCTGGACTATCCGGCGTCAGGTTCCTTAAAGGGGCCGCGATTTATGGAGCGAACGCATCTGGAAAATCAAACGTTCTCGCCGCTATAAGGTATGTGGCGGGCTTTGTCGTGCGATCTGCCACACGGATTCAGCCGGGAGGTAAAACCGGCGCACAGCCGTTTAAACTAGACCGGGAATCAGCCGCAAAACCATCCGAGTTTGAGATTACATTTGTAGCCGATGGTGTGCGCTTCGTATTTGGTTTCGCGGTCACGCCGCAGCGAGTGGTCGAGGAGTATTTGGTCGCGTATCCCAAAGGCGTACCGCAACGGTGGTATCAACGCACATTCAAAGCGAGCAAGGGAACTTATGAGTGGGCGAAGCCATCGACGGCATTCAGCCAAGACAAAAGCCTGCAAGACAAAACGCGAGAGAATTCCTTGTTCCTCTCTGTTGGGCCGCAATTCAATCACGCACAACTAACGCAAGTTTTCAACTGGTTCAACGACGGATTGCATTTTATCCACCTGGGGGCGGAAAGGAGGATGGGGCACGGCCTTCATCACGGCTTTACTGCGGAACAGATCAAGAACCCCGCTCAACATGACCGAATAATCAATCTTCTCCGAAGCGCTGAGTTCGGGGTGGTTGACGTGGACGCGAAAGAAAAAGAGATCACTTTTGAAGAAATGAAACAAATGGTTCCTCCGGCTTTGTCGGCTAAATTGGAAAAGGAGCATGGCCTGGAGCCATTCAGGGGATTGGAGATCAATCTAACGCATAAAGCCGAGGGAATTGAGCCGGTAACGCTAGACTTCGATGAGGAAGAATCGGACGGAACTCGCCGCTTTTTTGCGCTGATCGGCCCGTGGCTGGACATCCTCGATAATGGCTACACGGTGTTCGTTGATGAAATCGAAACAAGTTTACATCCGATTCTAGTGAAGGAGCTTTTAAAGCTTTTATTCTGTAGCAAGAATAATCCCAAAGGCGCACAGATTGTTTTCACCACACACAATCCCGTGTTTCTGGACAGCACCCTCATACGGCGCGACCAAGTATGGTTCACCGAAAAGTCTCTGGGCGGCGAGACTCACCTCTATCCCTTGAGTGACTATCAGCCTCGAAAGGATGAGGCCCTTGCAAAGGGATACCTCGCGGGACGTTACGGGGCGGTGCCATTCTTGCAGGAAGGTTTGAAAATATGAGTCGCCGACGCTCATTCGCGCGAGGACCAGCGGCTTTCCGCCGTGGAAAGCCTCGCTTTCCGTCGTCTGGCAAAGCGTTTCTTATTGTCACGGAGGGCCAGAAGACAGAGCCGAATTACTTTCTTGCGCTACGAAACCTGCTCCAACTCGCGGCAGCGGATATACAAATTGAACACCCACCAGGAACAGATCCCTTGACACTTACTGCGGCGGCGATTCGCATCCGAGACGAGCGGAAGAATCAGGCAAGGAAGGGGTTCACCATTGCTTACGACGAAGTGTGGGTGGTTTTTGATCTCGAGAAGCCGCACGACGAACGCCGGAAACTTGCGGCTGAAGCGATGAAAACGAAGAAGGCAGCAGGTATCAAGTTCGCTTTTTCTGATCCGTGCTTTGAATTTTGGTTGTTGCTTCACGAAGACTATACAACTGCGCAATTTGCGGACTGTGACCAAGTGATTAAGCGATTGAAAGGCTTCTGGAAAAACTATTCCAAGGGGATGAGGCCGACAACTGAGTTCCTTTCAAAAATACCCATCGCGGTTGTCCGTGCAGAGCGTTGCCGGAAACACCATGAGACGTCCGGCGGCGACGGGAATCCCTCCACGATGGTAGATATTTTGGTTCGACAGCTTAACTCAGCGACGCGCAGTCAACTTCAATTCAAACTGAGCTAACGTCATTCGCCTCGCGATGAGCAATCCACAACCACTTGTCCAAAAGCTTTGGAATTATTGCCACATCCTTCGCGATGACGGCCTATCCTACGGCGATTACGTCGAACAATTGACATTCCTGCAGTTCTTGAAAAAGGCGGACGAGCAAGCCATGCAGCCGTTCAATAAGCCGTCACCCATTTCCAAAGGTGTCGGATAGGACCCGCTCTTGAGGCTCATACACGGCGACCTGGATATTCATTAAAACACAGGACGGAGAGCCGCCGCGCTGACGAACAAGAGGCGGCTCTTTCCCCCTCACGTCACGGATATTTGTGGACCGTATATTCGGTTTCATCAGTGCCGGTGGCCCAGAGGAGGGGGTATTGCGCCTGGGGCACCCAGCCGGCGTGGCCGTCGCAATAAATCACGTTGCCGCCCGCCGTGCCGTGATTGTCGATGTAATCGGGATAATTATCGTTTGACGTTTTGCCGGCCGGGTAGTTGACAGGGTCGTCACCATCGTAAATCAGAAACATGCGGGAAATCGAAGCCCGCTGGCCTTTCACATTGATCGTCAAGTGCGGAATGTTCCAGACGACATAAGTGTCCGAGGCGTCATTGAGATAGACATAGCCCGCGACGACCTTCTGCGTCTTGCGAATGTTGTAAGGCGCGCTGACGTTGGGCGTGCTGCCGTTGAGGAAGCCCGAAACTTCATAGCTCGTCCCCGGGCCGCTTTTCATCCCCGCGTCGTAAGTGGCGCCGTCTTCGGCGATGTATTGCAAATCCGGGATGATGGTGGGGTTGCCGTGCAGCCGGTTAGCGTAGGACACCCCGCTGTCGTTGCGCGAGTAAAAGGGAAGATTATTGCCCAACGGGATCGGGGCGTTGGTGATCCGGTGCTGGGTGTTGGGACAGATAAATGTCTTGAGGTTGCGAACGTAAGCCGGATAAAGCCAGTTCAGGTCGTCGTCAGCATAATTGTCGGTGCCGCTGAGCGCGCCCTGGGAATCATCGTCGGCGTAAAGCTGGCTGCCAGTTCCCATCTGTCTCTCATTGTTGAGGCAGGCGGTGCGCTTGCTCTGGTCCTTGGCATTGCTCAGGGCGGGCAGCAGCAAGGCGGCCACCATCGCGATGATGGCGATGACGACCAATAGTTCGATCAGCGTGAAGGCCAACCGTGGTTGACGGCAATTCGTTTTCATAACGGCACAGCCGCTGCCACTCGGCCTGCCAGAGCGTGAATATATCCGGCGGGCGCGGAAAAGACCAGCAAACCATTCACCCAACTTGGTTGACTTTGGCCGCAAAGACAAAATCGCTTTCGGTCAATCCGTCGATCTTATGCGTCCACAGCGTCAGCTTGACCTTCCCCCAGGCAAGGTAAATATCCGGGTGATGGTTCTGTTGTTCGGCCAGTTCCCCCACGCGGTTGGTGAAGGCCAGCGCCTGGCGGAAATCCGGGAATTTGAATTCCTTCTCAAGGTGATGTTGGTTGATGACCAGCCAGCCGCCCGCCAATTGTTGCGCCAGGGCGGCCAAATCCGCCCCCGCCAGCGGCGGCACGCCGCCTCTGCAGGGGACACATTGTTTTTCGGCTAAATCGGCCACGGCCCATTATAGCATTAGCACCCCTCCGCGCGCAAGGCCTGGCGCAACTGCCGCGCCAGCTCCGCGCCGGAGATTTGGCCCGGGGCCGCGCAATGATCCAGGTAGCCGTAGGTCAGGCACGATCCCAGGGTCGCAAACAGCACCCGGGTGTGCGCCCAGGCCTCGCCCATGCCGATGACGCAGAGCGGTTTGGCCCAATCGCGCTCCAGCAGGGAGCGCAGAATGGCAACGTCGCTTTGGTCGTGAAGCATCGTCGATACTTTGGCGATCGAGCCGATCTGGTGCGCCTTCTCCACGATGGCGCGCAGCTTGCGCAACGGCGGCGTCTTCTCAAACTGATGGTAAGAGACGATGCAGGCCTTTTGCAGTTTCGCCGCCTCCCGGGCCACGTCCTGGCATATCACGCTGCCCAATTCGACATCCACCGCCGCCAGTTCGCGCAACCCTTGCCGGTAAAGCTCCAGCCGCTGCAGATCGTCCGCCGGCCATTGCCCCCCTTCGGAACAAAGCCGGACGGTCAGCAGGACCGGTTTGCCGCGCGATTGGATCGCCTTGCACCGCTCCAGCCAATCGGGTGGCCGCTCCATCCTGTCCAGGCGCACTTCCACAATGTCCGTCGGTATGTTCCCGCGGCGCGCCAGCGTCGAAAGGGTCCCCACCACGCGCGGCGTCCGGCCCACGGTCAGCGCGCCGCGGGCGGTTCGAAAAACAACCGTTGCCGTGGTCATGGCTGTCATGATGCGGAAAAGTCTTTAAACCTCAAACCTCAAACTTTAAGCTGGTTCCACGTATGAACAAATACATCATCAAGCCCGCGGCGGCCGCTCCCGCCGGCGGCCCGTATAGCCACGGCGTTCGCATTGGCGATTTGCTATTTTGCGCGGGGCAAATCCCCATTGTTCCGGCAACAGGACAACCGCTGGCGGGCGACATCCGGGCGCAGACTCAACGAGTCCTGGAAAACATCAAGATCATCCTCCACGACCAGGGTCTGACGCTGGCCAACGTCGTCAAAACCACCGTTTTCATGACCGATCTTGCCGACTTTTCCAAGATGAACGAGGTCTATGGCGGGTTCTTTGACAAGGACCCGCCCGCCCGCACGACCGTCCAAGTCGCCGCCCTGCCGCGCGGCGCTCAGGTGGAGATCGAAGCCATCGCTCACTACTGATCCTTGTGCCGCAGATTGTTCCCCTTGCGATTGCCTTTGTCGTTGGCGCGCTGCTGGTCTGGCTGATTTCTTTTTTTTCCGGCAGAGGCCTGGAAAAAGAGTTGCGCCTGCAACTGCAACAACGGGACACGGACCTGGAATCCACGCGCCGGCAACTCACCGACACGACCGCCGAATTGGCGGGAGCCAAAGCCAAAGCCGAGGCCGCCCAACAAATGCTGGCCGAAAGCCTCCGCGGCGCCAAGGAAGCGCAGGAAAAGGCGCTGGCCGATTTGCGCCAGGCCTTCAAGGCCCTGAGCGCCGACGCCCTCAAGGAAAGCGCTCCCCAGTTCTTGCAACTGGCCAACGAAACAATGGCCAAATTCCAGGAGTCGGCCAAGGGGGACCTGGCCCAGCGCCAGCAAGCCATTGCCACGCTGGTGGAACCGTTGAAGGAACAATTGGAAAGCTACCAGCGGCGCCTGCAACAAAGCGAAACCTCCCAGGCGGCCGTCCTTGGCGAAGTCAAAAAACAACTCGAAGGGCTGGCCCAAAACAGCCAGGCCCTCTCCTCCGAAACCTTCCAATTGCGCAAGGTTCTCAGTTCCAACCAGGCCCGCGGGCGGTGGGGCGAGGAAACCCTGCGCCGCGTCGTCGAGGCCGCCGGCCTCAGCCCACACTGTGATTTCAGCGAACAAACGCAGTCCGACGACAAGAAGCCCGACCTTCTGGTCCATCTGCCCGGCGACCGGGTGATTATTGTTGATTCAAAAGTCCCCGACCTCGAATTCCTGCGGGCCATCGACGCCGCCGACCCGCAACAGCGGGCCGAGGCTCTGGGCCTGCACGCCGCCAAACTCAAGGACACCATCCGCGATCTCGCCCGGAAGGATTACCCGGCGCAATTCCCCAACGCGCTGGATTACGTGGTGTTGTTCCTGCCCGCGGAGTCGCTTTTCAGCGCCGCGCTGGAGGCGGACCGGGAATTGATTTTGTGGGCCGCGCAGCGCCAGATCATGCTGGCGACGCCCGCCTCCCTGATCGCGCTGTTGCGGGCCGTCAGCGTCAGTTGGCAGCAAAACGCGCAGAGGGAGAACGCGCGCGAAATCGTGGCCACCGCACAGGAACTTTTCAATCGCGTGGGCAAATTCATCGAGCATTTCGAGAAAATCCGGGCCGGCTTGGAGCGGGCCAACGCCGCCTACGACGATGCCCGCGGTAGTTACGATCGCATGGTGCGCCCCAGCGGCAACAAAATGCTTAAACTCACAGGCGGCGATCCTGCCAAAGAACTGCCCGAGATCGCGCCGCTGGAGGCGACGTTGCGCCTGCCGCCAGGCTGACAAAGTCGGGAGCGGCATCCTGCCTGGCAGCTTGTCCGGTGAGAGTTTCTACAAACCGGTCCACAAACACCAATTCTCATCGATGTTTTGACACGCGGACTTTTTGTCGTGGCGTCTCGCCTAGTCTTTGCCGCCGCCTGTCTTCTGTTCGTCACCGACCGATTCCATCAGGGCGATCAGCGGCAGGAACATGGCGATGACGATGCTGCCGACAATGACCGCCAAAACGACAATCATAATCGGCTCCAATAGGGAGGTCATCGCGGCGACAGCGTTATCGACTTCCTCGTCGTAGTTGTCGGCGATCTTCATCAACATTTCGGGCAGGGCGCCGGTTTGTTCGCCGACATCGACCATGCTCACGACCATGGGTGGGAAGACCCCCGAAGCCTCCAAGGGCGCGGTGATGGTTTCGCCCTCCTTGACGCTCTCATGAACGGCGCCGACGGCGTTGCCGACAACGACGTTGCCGGAAGTTTCCTTCACGATCGTCAGAGCTTGCAAAATCGGCACGCCGCTGCTGACCAGGGTGCCCAGTGTGCGGGTAAAGCGCGAGATGGCCACTTTGGTCACCACCGGGCCGATCACAGGCATGACCAGCTTGGTTTTGTCCCAGAGCTTGCGCCCGAGCTTGAATCGGATGAGGACGTTGAACGTTACGATGAATCCAATGATATACAGACCGGTGCGAATGAAATGAATCCGGATCATGTCGCTGACGCCCATCACGAAGGCGGTGAATGGCGGCAATTCCTGGCCTCCGCCCAGTGTGCCGGCGAAGATTTCCTTGAACTTGGGAATGATCACGACCATCAACACGCCCATGATCGCGGTGGCGACCACCAGCACCGCAACCGGGTAGAACATCGCCGCGACGACCTTGCCCTTGATCTTCTGGGCTTTCTCCATGAATTCGGAAAGGCGTTTGAGCACCACTTCGAGCACGCCGCCGATTTCACCGGCTTTGACCATGTTGACGAACAGGCGGTTGAACACCTTGGGGTGCTGCGCGAGCGCTTCGGAAAAGGTGCTGCCGCCTTCAATGGCGTCACCAAGGTCGCCCAGGATGTTCTTGAGATTGGCGCTCTTCTCCTGTTTTTGAAGCACGCGCAAGCCGCGGAGCAGGGGCAGGCCCGCCTGCACCAGCGTGGCCAACTGCCGCGTGAATGTCGTCAGGACCTTCGTCTTGACCCGCCCGCTCAGGCCGGGAATTTGAATGTTTAAATTGAGATTGATGCCGCCTTTTTTTCCCTTCTTGGCGGACGCCTTCTTGGCCGCGGGGCTGGGCCCGCCCTTATCCTCGACCACTTTGGTGGGGAAAAAGCCCATCTCCTTGATGCGGCCGATGGCCTCGTTTTGGTTGGCGACCTCGAGGGTTCCCTTGGTTTCCTTGCCCCTCGAATCCATGGCGACATAATTATATCTTGGCATAAGTCTCAGGTGTATTTGACGACTTCCTCTATCGTCGTCTCGCCGTCGAATATCCCGCGCATCCCGTCCTCGCGCAGGGTGACCATGCCCAATTCGACGGCTTTCTGGCGGATGACGACCGTCGGCGCGCGCTCGTTGACCAGCAGCCGAATCGGCTCCGAGGCGACCAGAAGTTCAAAAATGCCGCGCCGCCCCCTGTACCCGGTGTCATTGCAAGCGGCGCAACCGCGGCCGTAATAAAAAACTTTGTCCCCAACGTCATGCGGCGAAAGATTGAGCAGCGACAACTGAGTTTCCGTTGGCTCGAACGGCGTGCGGCACTTCTTGCAGATCGTGCGCACCAGCCGTTGGCCCAGGACCGCCATGAGCGTCGAGGAAATCAGAAATGGCTCAACGCCCATGTCGATCAATCGCGTCACCGCGCCGGGCGCGTCGTTGGTGTGCAGTGTGCTCAACACCAGGTGGCCCGTCAGCGATGCCTGAATCGCTATCTGGGAGGTCTCCAAATCCCGCATTTCCCCCAGCATGATGACGTCCGGGTCCTGGCGCAGAAAGGCGCGCAATGCTTTGCCGAATGTCATCCCCACGCCTTCGTTGACCGCCACCTGCATAATGCCCTCAATGTCATACTCCACCGGGTCCTCGATCGTGAGCAATTTCGATTCGATGCTGTTGACAGCCCGCAGGCACGAATAAAGTGTCGTCGTTTTGCCGCAGCCCGTCGGCCCGGTGACGACCAAGATGCCGTTGGGCTGCTGGATCGCCTCAGAGATGTAATCGAACACCGCCTTGGGAAAACCCAGAGCCTTGATGTCCAGGTTCACCGCCGCGCGGTCCAGCACGCGCAAGACGACCGATTCGCCAAATTGCGTCGGCAGGGTGGAGACGCGCAAATCGATGTTGCGGCCCGCGATGTTCATGCTGATGCGGCCATCCTGGGGCACCCGCCGCTCGGAGATGTCCAGGCTGGCCATCACCTTGAGGCGGGAGATGACCGGCAGGGCCAGGTGCTTGGGCGGGGGTGACATTTCATAGAGCGCGCCGTCCACCCGGTAGCGGATTTTGAATTCGTCCTCGAACGGCTCAAAGTGGATGTCGCTGGCACGGTCCTGCACCGCTTGGTAGAGCACCAGGTTGACGAACCGGACGATGGGCGTTACGTTGGCCGCTTTCTCCAAGTCAGCCGCCGCTCCGGTGGCCACCGCCTCAGCCGCCTCGCGCGCAACTTCGTTGTCCTGCCCAAGTTCCTTGAGGATGTCGGCCACGCTGGTCTGGGAATCACCGTAATACCGGCTGACGGCCTTCTCGACGTCCCCCGGATCGGCCACCATGGGGACGATTTCCTTGCGAACCACGTAGCCCAGTTCATCGACCAGAGCCGGATTGAGCGGATCGGCCATCGCCACATGCACCGTTCCATCGTGAATGGCCACGGGCAGACATTTATACATCCGCGCCGCGTCGGGTGGCACGGCGGAGAGAATATCCGGCGTCAGTTCCAGCGTGTCGAGATGGATGACTTCCGTCCCCAAATGGGTGGCAATGATCTGGAGCTGCGTGTCCATGTCCAAAAACCCAAAATCCTGGAGAATTTCCCCAATGGGCTTGCCGCTCCGATTGTGCTCTTCGATCACCTCCTCCAATTGCAGATCGTCCAACAATCCTTGGGATCGGATCAAATCGAGCAGCGGACTGGAGACGGGGGCGGCGGGCATAACAGGTCAGTGGGCCATTTCCGGCTGGGAAGCCGCCAATTCCGCCTGCTGGGCCTCCCATTCGGCCAGCTTCTGGATGACGGTGGTCGGATCCTGCGATTTGTTGACACACTCCTCGCGCGAGATGATGCCTTGCTGGTACTTCTCCATCAGCAGCCCGTCCAGCGTCACCATCCCCCATTTGGCGCCGGTTTGAATATCGGAGTTGATGCGGAAGGTCTTGTTGTCGCGTATCAGCGCGGCAATGGCCGGCGTGTTGACCATGATTTCATACACCGCTATGCGCCCAGGCTTGTCGCAGCGGGGCAGCAACAATTGCGAGATGACCGCCTGCAATACGGTCGAAAGCTGGATGCGGATGGTTTCCTGCTGGTTGATCGGGAACGCGTTGACAATACGATCAATGGTCTTGGACGCCCCGGTCGTGTGCAGCGTCCCAAAGACAAGGTGCCCCGTCTCCGCCGCCGTGATCGCCGCTTCCATCGTTTCCAAGTCCCGCAACTCGCCCACCAGAATCACGTCCGGGTCCTGCCGCAATGCCCGCCGCAGCGCCTCGGCGAAGCTCGGAACGTCGATGTGGACTTCCCGCTGGGTGACGATCGACTTTTTGTGATAGTGATAATACTCAATAGGGTCCTCGACGGTGATGATATGCGCGTCATCGCGCACTTCGTTGATGATGTTGATCATCGACGCCAGCGTCGTCGTCTTGCCCGAACCGGTCGGCCCCGTCACCAGCACCAAGCCCCTCGGCTTGTGCAGCATTGTCATGATCGTCGGCCGCGGCATCCCGATCTCTTCCAGCGTCAGCAGCTTGGTGGGTATCTGGCGCAGGACCACGCCAAAATTGCCCCTCTCTTTGAACACGCTCACACGGAAGCGCGCCATTTCCCCGAACGCGAAACCAAAGTCGGCCCCGCCCTGCTCGCGCGTGTGCTGAATGTGGTCTTCCGAGGTGATGCTCTTCATCAATTCCTCGGTGTCTTCGGGCCGCAACATCGGCCCGTCAACCCGGTGGAGAATGCCATGAACCCGGATCACCGGCGGCAGTCCCACGCGAATATGCAAGTCGGACGCCCCTTCGGAAACCACCAACTGCAACAGATCTGACATGGAATAGGACATAAATTTTCAGCCACGCCCCGCGGACCGGTGGAGTAATCGCGCCGGCAGGCAATGATCGCAGCAGTGCCCGCCGTTGCTACTCCATCGTTCCGAGGGTAATTTCGTTTTCATCAGTCAACATCTCCTACTGTCGCGCGGATGACTTCATCGGCCGTCGTCAAGCCCGCCATGACTTTGCGCGATCCGTCCTCGCGCAGCGTCCTCATCCCCATTTCCCGCGCCCGCGCCCGCAAGATTGACGATGGCACGCGGTCGTAAATCAGTTTGCGCGCCTCGTCGTCGAT
>Ga0187860_1003746_pt1 | contig 11840 bp, 8 predicted proteins | sample June2016WEW_10_4_FD_132981 | JGI IMG/M metagenome (GOLD analysis project Ga0187860, IMG submission 132981) | Peatland microbial communities from SPRUCE experiment site at the Marcell Experimental Forest, Minnesota, USA - June2016WEW_10_40 | ecosystem: Environmental > Terrestrial > Soil > Wetlands... | reverse complement strand
CGTGTCATCGTAGGAAATAAACATGTCGTTGGACGCCGGGACATTGGTGATGCTCAGGTAAGCGGCTTGGGCCACGTTGTCCCAATGATAGAGGTTGCTTTGGTAGTAAAGGCTGATGATGTTGGCGTAGGTGGCAGTGGAGGCGGTCGGGACATTGTTGGTCGGCCAGGATTGCCGCGGTTGGGTCAGCCCCGGTCCGCTGGTCCAGATGTAGCCGTAAAAGGGCAGCCCCACACCCAATTTTGCCGGCTGGATGCCATTGTTGACAAAATTGCTGACCGCGCCGTTGATCGAAGGCACCAGTTCGGAAGGGGTGCTTGGAAAAGTGTAGCCGCCGTCGTAAATCGGCGAGTTAAACCAGGTGACCCAGCCCGCATAGGGGCCGGACAAATCGTAGGTCATGATGTTGATCTGATCGAATTGGCCTTGCACCGACGCCAGCATGGCAAACTCCGCGGTGGGGGAGTCGCCATACTCGGGATAGGCCGGCGCGGCCACCGTCAACAACTTATTCGCGCCCAGCGTGGCGCGCAAGGCGTTGACCAGGTTGGTGTATGGATTGGCGTCGGCGGAGTTGAACGGCTCCCAATCCAGGTCCACTCCATCGTACCCATAAGCGGACATGAAATTGGCGGCGTTGGCGACAAACAGGCCGAGATTGGCCGCCGTGGTGGCGCCCAAAAAACCCGTCTCGCTCCCCGCCCCGCCCACGCAAACCAGGGCCTTTCGTCCGGCGGCGTGGGCGACGCCAACGAGCTTGGCGCATGCCGCCGCCGTCAGATTATTGGCATTGCTGTCAAGCGACCCGTCGGAATTGGGGACCAGCGAGAAATGGATGACGTGGGTGACGGTCGTCAAATCGATGTTCGACGGCGCCATGGCGCCCGATTCGTAACCGGGATAATAACCGGTGACCCACAAATCGCCCCGGCATAGGCCCGGCAGCAGGCAACAGCAGGCGATCCACAGCAGCCGCTTCCACGGGCGACCCTCAAAAGAGGATCGAATCCGGGTCAGCGGCGGCATGTTGCGCAACCCATAGCCAGTCAACATTGTTCTTGCCGCCAGGCACCTGCGGATCGTGTCCCTTGGCATTTTTCAAAGAGGCCGTATGCCATTTTTGATATTGAGCGTGGCCGTCGGCAAAGGAATACACGCCGCCGTTGTTATGGTAAGCGGCCGGGACGTCGGGAAAAGTGCCGCCGTGAGTGTCCATCTCCAGGTATCCATCGTTGATACTATACATGTTCTCCTCGGTAAACACAAACGCATCGGACGGGGCGGGGTGGGTAATATCGGATTCCTTGGAATACTGCAGGGCCGGAGAATCGTCATTGAATTTGGCCGCCGCCATGTAAACGGCGCCCATCTGGCCGTTCATCGAATAGCTTCTTAGCCGGTCCCCATTCGCGGAGGGCACCGTATCGGCAGGACATTTGTAAACACCCTGCGCGTTTGCCACATAGGGCGCCAGCAAACCCGTCGAGTATATCGCGATGTTTGTGTTTCCCGTTTCATCGCCCGGCCCCTCGGCGCCAACGGCAGTGCTGTCGATCCAGGAGGTGCCCGGCGCCCCGGCTCCGGAATAGCCGGAGAACGGGGAATTGGGCAGCAGGTAATCCTTGTTATCGCCCTTGTACATGGCCGCGCCAACCTGAAGTTCTTTCAGATTGCTGGCGCATTTGGCATTGAGCGAGGACGCCTTGGCCCTGGCCAGGGCCGGCAGAAGCAGCGCGGCCAGGATGGCGATGATGGCAATGACAACAAGGAGTTCGATCAGCGTGAATCCACGCCGGCAACCGCGCCCGTTTTCGCTGTCGAAATTGCGGGTTGAAAAGCGATTGCTCACCGGATGGCGAATGTTATTGAACACGCCGTTCGGCGCGTGAATTGCTTGCTTTTTCATTGGTCCTTTTTAACCGGAGTGGAATAGCCACTCCGGTTTCATTTTCATCTTATTCCGCGCAATACCAACTCAAGGCACCTCTACCTGGTAGAAGAACTGCTGGATGCCGGCTGGAATCGTGTAGGGCGAGTTCGTGGCCACCGGCGTGTAGGGACCGTTGACCTTTGACGAGCCAAGAAGAACGCCAGCGGGCCAGGTCAGGGTGACGCTGTTGCCCGAACGAGTGTAAGTGAAGCTCGCTTTGTTCAGGTAATGCGACTGGATTTGAGCCGGGCTGAGCGCGTAGTTATAAAACGCCACGTCGGCCGTTCCCGCATTGCCGCCAAAAAAGGCAAGGTCGCTGCGCTGGCCGAGAACCTCGTTATCGCCCGCCAGGCTTGGGTCGCCATTGATCCCTTGCGGGGCGTATCCCGAACTGGCAACTGTAAAGGAACTGCCCACCTGCCCGTTGACATAAAACAGGATGTTGACGCCATCGTCAGTAATGACGAGGTGATTCCACGTGCCCGGAGTCGAAAAGGCATCCCCAAAATCCGTTCCGAACGACCCGGAAGCTCCCCCGTTGAAGATCACCATTGTCCAGTAACTCGGAATGGACCCATATTCATAGATGAGCCAGCCACTGACGAAATTGCCGCTGTCAGGATTGGACATGGATGAGATCGGCACTCGGAATTGGCCATCCACAGAATCCGGCCTGATCCAGGCCTCCATAGACCAAGGCCCGAACGGATTGAGTTCCAAGGCATAGGGAATATCGACCGTGCCGCCCTGGCCCGCGGTGGTGGTCTGCGCGTCTTGCAGATCAACGCCAGGAACCGGATTATTCGGAATCCCTGTGGGAATGCCCCAGGCGATGGTTCCGTAGTTTGTGTCGTAGGCTCCGTCAAAACTGCCAACGGCGTCGGTGGCTGTAACCGAATTCGACGCTTCATTCAGAAGCCAGTAAGCCACGGGTTGATCCGCCGCCACAATGGCGCTGTATCCGCTCAAGGCGACGTTGACGGCCCGCGCCTGAACGCTCAGAGTCGCCGAATTGCTGTAGCTGGTGAAAGGGTTGGTGACGATCACCGCATATTGGTTTCCGCTGTCAGTCATTTGAACATTCGTCAACCAGAGTGTGTCAGCGGTCTGGCCTGGCAGCAAGCTGAAGCTCGTGCCGCTGTTGGTGCTTGCCGACCATTGATAGCCAAGTGGCAGCGCCCCGCCGGCGGCCACCCGAAACGCCGCATGGCTGCCGACGTTGCGCGTGATGGAGAACGGCGGCCCAAGTATATTGAGGTTGGTCTGCACGGTGAGGGTGACCGTTTGTGAATTGGTGGAACTGACCGAGTTGGTGATCAATACGGAAAAGCCCGCGCCATTGTCAGCCGGGTACTGGGAAACAAAAGAGTAGGTGGCGTCGGTGGCCCCCGCAATCGGGCCTACCCCTTGCCGGCTCCATTGATAATAGAGAGGAGTCGTGCCGTTGGCCGTGACAGTAAAGGAAACCTCGGTTCCCGAATAATTGGTCTCATCCGACGGTTGCGTCAGGATGCCAGGCGGTGTCGGCACAACCCTGAAAGAGTTTGTGCCCACTTGATAGTGGGTTTGTATTTGGGCCAGAGTCAGTGCGTTGGTGTAAAAGGCCACTTCATCGACGCCGCCGTTAAAGGTGCTGTATGGGCCCGAAGGAACCAGCCCGGCGTTGGCAACAGCCCCAACGGCTCCATCGTAGCTGGGATCCGGAAGATACCCGGTGATTCCTCCCGCCGAATACGCCAGCGCGCCGTTGATGTAGAAATACTCATTGGTTCCATCAAATGTTCCCACCAAATGGGTCCACTGCAGCGGAACCACCGCCGTTGCCGCGCCAAAAAGGAAGCCGCCGTTTCTCAGGTTAAACAGCCATTGGCTGCCCGGTCCCGGCGTGGCGCCTAAAAGCCAGCCGGAGGCGTTGCCGTATGGCGCGCCGCCATAAGTGCCGAACATTCCAACGAGCGACATATACCCGCCCCCGATGTTCGCCGTATAGGACTGGGCCCAGCACTCGATCGAAAACGCCGCCCCATGCACTCCGTCGGCCGCCACGGGCGCAAGAAGCGGGTTAAAGGGGATATCCACGTACCCATAGTCCGAAGAAGCCTCCCCGGTAAAACCAATCGAATTGGTGTCGATTCCGGGCAACCCCAGCTCCGGCACCATCCCCGCGCTGTCATACTCATACGTCGCGTTGTTCTGGGTGGGCGAGGAATCAATGGCGGTCGTGGCGCCGGGCAATTCCTCGAAACGATAATAGGCGACCGGGTTGTCCCCCAGGATCGTCGTGGGATAATCCGCGGCCTTGGCCGCGCCTGCGGCGATGACCAGCGCCGTCGCGGCCACGATGGGGCGTCGCAGAAGCGAACCAGTCATCAGTTGGATTGATTTCATAGTTATTTTTTTTGTTTTTATTTCTGTTTCTGACAACGCGCCAGGCAGACTTCCTCTGCCGCGCTTCGTTCTTGCTGGCCCTCTTTTATCACAGTCGCATTGGAATGCAATAAAAATTATTACATTTTTTCTTGCCCTCTTTCGGGCGCTCCCATACCCTTTTTGCCACGGGCATGAACTGGAATCTCTATCTGGGTCTCCTGCGGCCCCAAGGGGCGTTGCACCGGCTTGAAAAGCGCCTGAGCCTGACTTAATGCCGGAAACAAGCGCATTTATGAAACGGTTTCAATACGTTGTTGCAATGGCCGCTGTCGGGCTGGCGGCCGCCTGCGCCGCGCTCGGGCAGGCCCCCGCCAACGGAGAAATCGTCTCCCTGCGCCAGTTGAAAAACCTGACGCCGGAACAGGCCGCGGCACGATTGCCCGTCCGCCTTAGAGGCATCGTGGTTTGTTATGACGCCGGATGGCACCAATTGTATGTCCACGATGAGCGGGAAACGCTCTACTTCAACGCCGACGATTTCGCCACCCAGCCCAGGAAAGGCGATGTCGTCGAGATTACGGGCCAGGCCCGCGGCACAAACACGCTGGATAATCCAAAGCTCTCCATAGTCGGCCAGGGCCTTCTGCCCCCGGCCCGCCTCCTCGCATTATCGGACCTGGCCCTCGATCATGGCGAATGGGTCGAGGTTCAAGGCCGTGTCCTCTCCGCCGAATCAAGCCGGGGACGCCTGGCCCTGTTGCTGCATGAGAAGGGACAAAACTGCCTCGTTTATTTGCTCGGTTCCCCCGCCACAAATGATTTCAAGCAGTGGCTGGATTGCCGGGTGCGGGTGCGCGGCATCAACGCCAGCCGCATGGCTGGCGACCGCCTGGAGTCGGGCCTATTGTTCGTGCCGGGCGCCGACGAAGTCAAAATCCTCCAGCCTGCGGACGTCAAACCCGCCCAAATCCCGGTGGTTTCGATTGGCAGTCTGCTCAACCGGCAATTGGGTTCGTGGACAAACCAGTGGGTGCATATCAACGGGTTGGTGGTTTCGTACCAGCCCGGCCAATCGTTAATTGTAAAAGACCCCACCGGTGTCATCCGCGCACAAGTGATCCAATTGACCGAAATCCGCGGCGACGAGCGAGTTGATGTCTGGGGCTTCCTGGAAGCAGGAATAGAGGAGACGTTCCTCAACAACTCGTACTTCGAAGTGGCGCACCCACCGCCTCAAGATGTTTCCGCCGCTCCCCCGCCCGCGCCGCTTTCCAGGGTGGCGCGCCTTCCCGCCGTCCTGACGCAAGTTTCGGACATTTTAAAGTTGCGGCCCGAAGAAGCGGCCCAACATCTGGCCGTGCGATTGCGCGGCGTCATCACTTACGCCGATGCCGAATGGCGCAACGGCTTTCTCCAAGATCGAGGAAACGCGATTTATGTGGACCTGGACCCTGCCCAGAAGCATCTGCAATCTGGTCAATGGGTCGAACTGACCGGCCAAACCAGTCCGGGTGGCTTCGCCCCGGAAGTCCTCAGCTCCAGGATCGACTTATTAGGCCTGACCAACCTGCCCACCCCCGCGCAGGTGGACTTGGAGGACTTGGCCAACGGCCGTTTCGATTCCCACTGGGTCGAGATGGAAGGTTTGGTGCGGCGGGTGGACGAGTTGTCCGGTCACGCCAGTTTGAGCCTGATGACACCCAAAGGCCGCTTCAAAGCCATTATTCCAGGCTTTGAGAACAAACCATTGCCGACCAACCTGATTGACGCCCTGGTCAGTGTGCAAGGAGCTTGCACCTCCGAATTAAACGTCCGCCGCCAACTCAGCGGCATCACCCTCCACGTCCCCAGTCTGGACCATATCAAAATCCTGGAGCCGGCTCCCGCCGATCCTTTCGCCATCGGCACCACGCGCATTGACGCGGTGGCGACCTTTGACCCCGACCGGTTCGCGGGCCGCCGCGTTAAAATCCAGGGCGTGGTCACCCTGCGCATGACCGGACAAGGTTTCATTTTACAGGATGCCTGGAGCGGCATGCGCGTCTTCACCCGCCAGACCAACCAAGTCCAACTGGGTGATTTGGTCGAGGCCATTGGGTTCCCGGCCATTGGCAATTTCTCTCCCTACCTGGAGGAGGCCGCCTTTCGCGTGCTGGGCACCGGCCCATTGCCCTCCGCCAAGCCGGTGACCGCCGAGCAAATCCTGCTCTACGGCACAAATGACGGCCAAATCGTCACCATGGACGCCCGCCTCTTGCAAAGCGTGCCCCGCTCGGCCAACCCTCAACTGGTTTTGCAGGACGGCCCCATTATCTTCACCGCCCAACTGGAACCGCAAACCCGGCGCCAGGAAGTCCCCGATCTGGTGTCGGGCTGCCGATTGCGGCTGACCGGCGTCTGTTCCATTCAAGGTGGCGAAGGCCACGAACCGCAGGCCTTCCGTTTGCTCCTCAGAAATCCCGCCGACGCCCAATTGGTCGAATCGCCCCCCTATTGGACGGCCCGCCGCTCCTTCATCCTGGCAGGAAGCATGATGCTGGCCGTTTCCGCCGCCCTCGGATGGGTGGCCTTGCTCCGCCGCCAGGTCAGGAGCCAGACCCGGCTCATCCGCCAAAAACTGGAGGACGAAGCCGCCCTGGAGGAGCGCTATCGCGAACTCTTCGAGAATGCCACCGACATGCTTTACACTCACGACCGCGAGGGCCTGATCACCTCTGTCAATCAAACCGGTGAACGCCTCCTCCAGCGCTCCCGCCGCGAACTCCTGGGCCGCAACATCCTGGATTTCGTCGCCGAGGAGCAACGCGCCTCCGCCCGCCAATGGCTGGAGCGTTTGCTCACGGGCGCCGCCATGCCCGATATGGAATGGGACGTCGTCGCCGCCTCTGGCGAACGGGTCAAACTGGAGATCAGCGCCCGCTTGATCGACCGCGACGGTCACGAACTGGAAATCGAGGGCATCGCGCGCGACATCACCGAACGCAAACGCCTGGAACGCGAAATTCTTGAAATCAGCAATCGCGAGCAGCGCCGCATCGGCCATGACCTGCATGACGGCGTTTGCCAGCAACTGGCCGGCATCGCCTTCCTGACTTCCTCCCTCGCCGAGGAATTGGCCGACGAGGGCGTTGCCCTCTCTTCCCAGGCCGAGAAGATCGGCGGCATGGTCAACCAAGTCATCGACCAAACCCGCGGCGTCGCCCGCGGCTTGTTTCCGGTCCAATTGGACGAAAAGGGCCTGGTCGCCGCGCTGGAGGAACTGGCCTCCAACGCCCGTGAAGTCTTCAAAATCGATTGCCGCTTCTCCGTCAAAGGCCCGCCCCTCACCGTCGAAAATGAAATTGCCCTCCACCTCTACTATATCGTCCTGGAGGCCCTGGCCAACGCCGCCAAACACAGCGGCGCCGCCCACGTGGACATCTCCCTCCACCCCTCGGGCGACCGCTGGCTGCTCAGTATCCAGGATGACGGCGCCGGGTTCTCGCTCCCGGTTCGCAACCAGGAAGGCATGGGCCTTCGCATCTTGCGCTATCGCGCCCGCGTCATCGGCGCCACTTTGAACTTGCACAGCCGGCCCGGTTCCGGCACCACCGTCTCATGTCTGTTTCTTCCGGTCTCGCGAGAAGTGCCGCGGGGCGGCGCTCCTCAACACCGCCGCGAAGAACCGGGGCGCGCGGAAACGGCCCGCCCCTGATCACCCATGAGGAAACCCCCGCCAGTGAAGAGCCGAATCCTTATTGTTGACGATCATCCCGTCTTCTGCGAGGGCCTCCGCCGCATGCTCGACCGCCACCCCTCCCTCGTTGTTTGCGGCCAGGTCCCCGACGCCGCCTCCGCCATGAAAGCCGTCGCCGAACTGAAGCCGGACCTCGCCCTGGTGGACATCTCGCTGGAGGGGACCAATGGCATCGACCTCATCAAGAGCCTCAAAGCCAAACACGAGGACTTGCCCATCCTGGTCGTCTCCATGCACGACGAATCGCTCTATGCCGAGCGCGCCCTGCGCGCCGGCGCTCAGGGTTACATCATGAAAAACCAGCCCATTCAAATCGTGCGCGCCGCCATTTTCAAGGTGCTCGGCGGCGATGTTTTCCTGAGCGACAAAATGTCCACCGCCGTTCTGGCCAGGCTCTTGCTCGGCAGAAAAGACCAGCCCGCCTCCCCGCTGGAGCAACTGAGCGACCGCGAACTGGAGGTCTTCCAGATGCTGGGCGAGGGCAAATCCTCGCGCCAGATTGCCGAAGACCTGGACTTGACCATTCCCACCATCCATTCCTTCCGCAACCGCATCAAGGAGAAGCTCCAATACAAGAACTCCACCGAACTGGTCCTCCACGCCATGCAATGGGTCCGCGAACGCGACGGCGGCTCCTGATCCCTTGTTTTTCTTCAACAATGGTCAAATATGGGGTGGCCAAAAGCCGTCCTCTTGCGCTCCCATTTACATGGTTGGCTAGATGATAGTTATGGCTGGGATTCAGCAATATTTGCCTTGAGAGCTTGCAGCACAGCAGCTTCATGCGCTGGAAATGCCGCTGCATCCTGCTGAAACGCCTCCCACGCCTGAGCCACTGCGCCAACCACGATAGCACTCCCAGATTGGTGTTGGGAGAACCGTCGGAAGCCCAAGCCGGTGCATGCCTGATAAACGCACTGGGCCACTTGCTCCAACAGTTGGGCGGGATATCGCTTGGTGTATCCACCCGGTTGGACTGAAGGCGAAAGCCGCTTTAAATCCTGCCACATCCGATCAATCCCGCTGGCTGCCCCGCCCTCACCCGCCAGCTTCAGAATGCACTCAATGCCAACCCTTCGTGCATCGTCAGCGGGATGAGTTCCGCTGTCCTGGTATGGATCACCACGCGTCGCGCTGAGCCGCAAATTGGCCAAGCCGTAGGCCGGACCACACCAGTAGGTCGCTACCATGTCGCAGGCAAATTCCACGTGCCAGAGCGACGTCCACAGCGTTAAATTCTTCGCGATAGCATCCAACGTGGCCTGCGGCGATCCCTGCTGGCGTCCTTTCCGAACCGCGTCAGCAAAATACTTATGGATAATCGCGAGCACCGGTACCTCAAGCACTGGCCGCTCTCGATAGACAACAAAGTGAGCAAGCTCGTGGTAAAGATCCGGCAGTGCCAGCAACTCCGACGCTTGGCCCTGCGGGGTCATTATGATGTCCGTCTCCATGAGTGCCTGGAAATACTGGAAGCTCAACGCGCCGCATAGCGGCGGTGTATCCTTATATCCAACTTCCCGGCAAATCTGCGCAAGCAGTGAGGTTAAAAACTGATCCTCCTGCGAACACCGTTTGAGTATCAGAAGCGACGTATCCTCGATGCTCACAATCAACTCGGAAATACGCTTGAACTCCCTGAAGAAATTCGGCTCCAGCTTCGGGTCGCCCAGGTCTGGGTCGTGCAGCGTGTGTTCAATCCAGGTGGCTGCCCGCGACACCCGCCTTGCCGCGTCTCTCCGATGCGTTTCGAAGTCGCCGGGCAGCGTCTCCTCCAAAGCAGCCAACTCGCCCAGGATCCAATTCGCCCGGCGTTTCAGGTCCAACAACAGCTTTTGCAGCAGACTTGTCATCAGATCCGGCGTAGCCGTCGAAAAGCCGCGGACGCGGTTTCGTCTGCCGCTTCGCACACAATGTCCAGGGCCTTGAATGCGGGCTCGCGAAGGGCTACGTCCTTGCCCAGATCATCCACCACTCCCCGGATCTCCGTAACCGTTTCCTCTAGAGCACCCTTCACGCGCTTGCGCAGCCGCTCCAGCAGGTCTGCCGGCACCTGCGCTTGGTCTTCAGTCCACGGCTTGCCCTCGTCCTCGATGGCCGCAACCAGCGAACTCAACAGGACTTTCAGGTCCTGCCGGGCTTGCTTGACTGTCTCCTCGGTCTCTCCGTTGCCCACCCGGCCCAATAAATAGCGCCGCTTCAGTACTAATACAGCGTCATTGAATTTCCGCGCATAATCCGCGTTAAGAGCGTAATCGTGCGCAATAATTGATAGCTCGCTCATATACTAATTCCTATTTGGCTGGTCTTCCATAACTTTTCTCCTACAGGAACGACGGCTGGACCACCGGCCGACCCCGCTTCTTCCTCCCTGCTGCTTCCTGCGCAACCTCAGGGCGCGAAGAGGACACCGAGGCCCTCTCCACGCAAAGACGCTGGAACACGCAGTACTCACAATTGTTCGGATTGTCCGTGAAAGCAAAATCCTCAAGCTTGGCCTCCGTCAGCTTCTTAGAACGGCAAAGTGAAGAGATCCTGTGCATGCTCCGATAGAGTTGGTCCTCCAGCTCGTCAAAAATCTCCCGCGAACATTCATGCTCAATGATAACCCCATCCTGCACCTGGCACTCCAGCAACTGGATGTCTTCCGGTGCCCGCACCGTGTAGAACTTGGACTGCCATAAGGCCCAGCCGTACAGCACCATTTGCAGCCTCGCGCCCGTGTCCCCACCAATTTCGTAGGACTTCCAATCGATAATTGTAGGGTGGTCCAGCGAACGCTCGAACAGCAAATCGAGCTGAACCATGATCCGCACGTTTTCGAAGCTCACCCAGAATTGTTTCTCAGCGTGGCAATCGTGCCGCCCCTGCAGTTCCCCCCACAATTTCGGGATCTCCGACAGCCGTTTATACGCGGCCCGGATTTCGCAGCAGACCTCATCAAATTCCTTCTTCGAAACGCCTTTGCCGTTTTCATGGGGAACCAAAGCGCAGAAATCTTCGTGCTCGCCCTTGACCATCCCATCCTCCCGGTACCGCCGATTCGCTGAGAATTCCAACTGTTCCTTGGCGCGCTGAACATTCAATTCTGCCAGATCATCCCAGTTCAGATGTGCTCCCTTCTTCAGAGCGGGAACCACGTAATGCTGGACGCCCTCGTGGATAAGCGTGCCGCGCCACAGTTCCAGGGTCTTCAACTGCTTCAGGGTAAATGCCTCCCGCCGCCAGTCCTTTGCTGCATGGCTTGCCGCTATCTCTCGGAAGAAGAACTGCCTCTGGCACCGCCGGAACAGCCTGTCGGTCGAGATGGACCATTGAAAGCTCATTCGTTTCCCTTCTTTGTTCCACGGGAGCGCTCTGTTTGCCTTTTTTCTAGCACGTCGAGTAAAGCATCCCAGTCCTTTGGGGAAGCAATTTCCTGAGCCCTTTGGAAGAAGCGCCTAGCGTTTGCACTGCCGGCCAGTTTAGCCAGTTCAGGAGGTAGTTTATTGGCGAGTTGGAGCAGCCCGATGGCGTCAATGTCCAACGCTTGTGCCAAATCACGAATCGTTTCGGCTCCGGGCAAATAGTCGAGACGGTCGTTTTCGATTTTAGAAAGGTAAGTGAAGTCCACGCCTGCTGCTTCGGCCAGCGACCGAAGTGTCATGCCCTTTTTCTGCCGCAGTTCGCGTAGTTTTGCGCCAAATCCAGTTTGCATCGTGGTTGAAATATAGCGAATGTTGAGTTGAAGTCAACATCTGTTTTCTTTTTTTGGCGCCCGGTTCTCGGCATCGGAACACGCTCAACGCGCGACATGGCTGGCGT
>Ga0187860_1003743_pt1 | contig 11845 bp, 14 predicted proteins | sample June2016WEW_10_4_FD_132981 | JGI IMG/M metagenome (GOLD analysis project Ga0187860, IMG submission 132981) | Peatland microbial communities from SPRUCE experiment site at the Marcell Experimental Forest, Minnesota, USA - June2016WEW_10_40 | ecosystem: Environmental > Terrestrial > Soil >... | reverse complement strand
CACTTTCATAGAAACGTGATTCGCGCGGGCAGTGAATTCGAGAGTCGGATGAGACACTTGTTCGCATCGTTGCCTGCGCGGATTGGTGATTCCGGGTACTAGGTTCCGTCACCCTGAGGTGCGAGCGTGCCGAGCCTCGAAGGGCGACGGCCCGGGTACTTCGGCCGATTCATCCTTCGAGGCCCGCCTTCGGGCGGGCACCTCAGAATGACGGTTAACGGGCGGCGTAATGTGCCCCCGGTCCTTTCTGGCCGCCCTGCGGGCGCTCGTTGGCTAATTTGCAGGCAGCGTAGCCGTTAAAACGGTGTCCGGCTGCGGATGGCCGCCGCCAGCGTCCCTTCGTCGAGATAATCGAGTTCCCCGCCGACCGGCACCCCATGCGCCAGCCGTGTCACCTTGACCTTGGCGTCATGCAAGAGGTCGGTGATGTAATGAGCGGTGCTCTGGCCGTCGACCGTGGCGTTCAGCGCCAGGATGATTTCGTTGACCGCCGGATCGTGCGCGCGCTTGACCAGCGCGCCGATCGACAGATCGTCCGGCCCGACGCCGTCGAGCGGGGAGAGCGTGCCGCCGAGCACGTGGTAGCGCGCGTTGATGGCGTGCGCGCGTTCGAGTGCCCACAGATCGGCGACGTCGGCCACCACCACGATGGCGGAAGGGTCGCGCCGCGCATCGGTGCAGATCGTGCAGGGATTCTGCGTGTCGATATTGCCGCAAATCCGGCACACCTCGATCTTCTCGATCGCGGTCTGCAAGGCGGCGGCAAGCGGCGCCATAATGAGCTCGCGCTTCTTGATGAGGAACAAGGCCGCGCGGCGCGCCGAGCGTGGACCAAGCCCGGGCAGGCGCGCGAGCAGCTGGATCAGGCGTTCGATCTCGGGGCCGGCGACGACGGCGGGCATGGGCATTAACAGGTGAGCAAGGGTTCCAATGGCAAGTAGTCGATAGACGCTATAGCTTACAATGCTCGACACGGGAGCGCAGAATGCTGGCGCGGCAGATTGCGGTTGGGTTTGGCATCGCCGTCATATTTCCTTTGTTGGTCTATTATGGCGTGGCGACGTTTTATCCTGCGCCCAAACGACAAGCTATCGTCGCCGCGGTGATGATGCCTCCCAATCCGACGCCCGAGGAGCGTCAAACATTTTCGGAAAAACAGCGTGAACGGGAGCATAAGCAACAGGAACAAGACGAAGCATTCAAAAACGCCGCCAAGGATTTTGCCCGTCATCTGGTAATCTTTTCGACGCCATTGGGCGTCGCCGCCATCCTCATCGGCGCCTATATTCCGCTTCATGCGATCGGTACGGGACTGATTTTTGGCGGCATTTTCACGGTTGCGTGGGGCTATTGGAGCTATTGGTTTTACCTCGATGACTGGGTGCGTTTCGTATCTTTGCTCGCCGGTTTCCTTATCCTGCTCTTCGTAGGCCATCGCCGGATCGTTGGAACCGGCACGCGGACCAGCGCATCCTGACTGGCCACAGACTCCGCGCGAGCGGCTTCAAAACAGCTTCAGCCCCGGCGGCAGCGGCAACCCGCCGGTGAGCGCCTGCATCTTGTCCTGCAACAAGGTTTCGAGCTTGCGGCGGGCGTCGGCAGATGCGGCGACGATGAGGTCCTCGAGGATTTCCTTCTGGTCCGGCTTGAGCAGCGACTCGTCGACGTGCACGGTCCTGACCTCGCCCTTGCCGGAAAGCTTTAGCGTGACGAGCCCGCCGCCGGCCGTGCCCTCGACTTCCAAACGGTCGAGCTCGGCCTGCATCGCCTCCATCTTCGATTTGAGTTCGGCGGCCTGTTTCATCAGGCCCAGAAAATCGGCCATGGCGGCACCTGCTTATGGTTCGTCGTCGGCGCGGCCGGCCTCGCCGGGCGCATCGTACGGCATCTCATCCAACGCGGCGGGCGCGCTCGCGGGCGGGCGCACGTCGACGATTTCGGCGCCGGGAAAGCGCGCCAGCACCGCCTGCACCAGCGGATCGCCGCGCACGCCGTCTTTCAGCTCCGCCTTGCGCGTTTGTGCCTGCGCGTAGAGGCTGGGCAGGCCCGGCTCGGCGGAGACGATGACCATCCATCGCCTGCCGGTCCAATCGCCGAGCTTTTTCGACAGTTCGCCGGTAAACGTTTTCGGCGCGCTTGATTCGAGGCCGATCTCCAGCCTGCCGTCCTCGAAACGCACCAGCCGCACGTCGCGTTCAAGCGCGCTCTTGATCGCCAGGTCGCGTTTTTCGCCGGCAAGCGCGACCAAGTCCTCGAAATTTTGCAGCGCCCGCGCCGGCACGCTCAACTCGGCGCTGCCGACAACCGGCTCATGCGCCGGCAATTCGGCCGCGGCAACCGCGGCAACCGCAGCGACTGAGGCAACCGCCGCGCCCCCTCCCTTCCCTCCCCCGCGTGCGGGGGAGGGAAGGGAGGGGGAATGCGGGATCTCCGAGCGCGGCGCCTCGGAACGCGCCGACAGCTCCGAACGCGGCGATGGCTGGCCGGTCGGCGTCGGCGCTGCCGGCCTTGTGCCGTTGCCGCGCGTTCCCTCGCCGAGCGAGCGGATCACCTCGTCGGGCGTCGGCAGGTCGGCGGCGTAGGCGATGCGGACCAAAACCATCTCGGCGGCAGCGAGCGGCCGCCCGGCCGCCGCGACCTCCTCGAGGCCCTTGAGCAGCATCTGCCAGGTGCGCGCCAGAACGCGCATCGAGAGTTTTGCCGCAAAGGCGCGTCCGCGCGTCCTTTCGGTTTCGGTGAGCGAGACGTCGTCGGCCAAAGCCGGCACCACCTTGACCCGGGTGACGAAATGCGTGAACTCGGCGAGATCGCCGAGCACCATCGTGGGATCGGCGCCGGTATCGTATTGGTCGCGCACTTCCTGCAAGGCGCGAGGCAGATCGGCGCGCATCAGCGCTTCGAAGAGATCGATCACGCGCGTGCGGTCGGCGAGGCCGAGCATCTGCCGCACGTCCTCGGCGCGCACCGGTCCCGCGGCGTGGGCGATTGCCTGATCGAACAGCGAGAGCGCATCGCGCACGGAGCCTTCGGCGGCGCGTGCGATCAGCGCCAACGCTTCCGGCTCGGCGGTGATCGTTTCCTTGCCGGCGATGCCTTGCAGATGCTTGACCAGAAGCGCCGCGTCGACCCGGCGCAGATCAAAACGCTGGCAGCGCGACAGCACCGTGATCGGCACTTTACGGATTTCCGTCGTCGCGAACACGAATTTGGCGTGCGGCGGCGGCTCCTCCAGCGTCTTTAAGAGCGCATTGAAGGCGGCGCCGGAGAGCATGTGCACTTCGTCGAGGATATAGACCTTGGTGCGGGCCGAGACCGGCGCGTAGCGGATGGCCTCGTTGATCGCGCGCACGTCCTCGACGCTGTTGTGCGAGGCCGCATCCATCTCGATCACGTCGAGATGCCGGCTTTCCATGATCGCCTGGCAGTGGATGCCCAGCACCGGCATGTTGATCGTCGGCCCGGTGACGGAACCGTCCGCCAGCTCGTAATTGAGCGCGCGGGCGAGAATCCGCGCCGTCGTGGTCTTGCCGACGCCGCGCACGCCGGTGAGCACCCAGGCCTGCGGGATGCGGCCCGTCTCGAAGGCGTTCGAAATGGTGCGCACCATGGCGTCCTGGCCGATCAGATCGGCGAAGGTCGACGGCCGGTATTTGCGCGCCAGCACGCGGTAGGATGCGGTCGGGGTCGTGGCGTCGTTCATTGGTGCGATCGTAGCAAAAAATGTAGCCTGGGTTGAGCGAAGCGAAACCCGGGGGGTGGCCTACCAGCTTCTCGATCGTTCCCGGATTTCGCTCCGCTCAATCCGGGCTACATGATGTGATTAAGTGGGAGGCTGACGAGCGACCCGAACCGCGCTCGTTAGGGCTGCTTCCTTCCGGACCTGACCCGGTTGGCGAGTGGCTCGTCCACCGCCAACCTCCCGCCGCCTATATTGGCCGCGGAGGGCGGGAAAGCAAGCGGCTGGCAGCTATTGACCCACCGTGGAATTGGCATTCCACTTTGCGTAAGCCGAGCTACTCCGAGGTCGTAGTTATCCCTGCCGAGTGTGGGGCGAAATCCCCTCAAGGAACGAATGCCGGCTCACGCGGTTTAGTGCCACGCATGACCGCGATAGAGAGGATGTATGAAGCGTTACAGGCTCTACAGCTTATCTGCTCTCGCTTTATTCGCATTCGTCAGTGCGGGAACGGCGCTCGCCGATCCGAGGGGCCTTTGGCTGGCGCAGGATGGTGCGACAGTGCGCGTGATTTCCTGTGGCAATGGGCTTTGCGCGACCATAGCGAGCCCCAAATCACCGATTGATCCGGCCACCGGCGCGCCTTGGGCCGACAAGAATAATGCCGATCCGGGGATGCGCAATCGGCCGCTCCTTGGCGTCGAGGTTCTTAGCTCCATGATGCCGGACGGCCCCGGAAGGTGGTCGGGGCCGCTCTACAATACGGACAATGGCCAAACCTACCCAGGACATCTCCTCGAAATCGACCGCAATACGATCAGGGTCGAAGGATGCGTCCTCTTCATTTGTGGCGGCCAGAACATGCGGCGAATGCAATAATTCTCCACATTGCTGTTGCATGACGCGCGCCCGGGCGTGGAAAGCCGGCGCCTTCGCCGCCACGCACTGTCCATGGCCAATAGATGAGGCGGTGATGTCAGAAACGGAACTCTCGGACTCGTTTTCTCGGACTCTTGGGAGACTGCAATGATCCGGCCATCTGCCGCGCTGGTGCTGTGTGGGGTTGCGATGAGCGTCGCGGCGCTCGGCGGCTGCGCCGACAATGCGCCGCCGCCGGCCGAGCCGACATTCTATCAAGACCTTGCACAACCCGACGTCACGGTGGATGCCGCCGCCGCGGCATCGATGATTTCGGGCTATCGCAGCAACAACGGTCTTCCCCCGGTCACCGTCGATCCCGAACTGATGCGGCTCGCCGGCGAGCAGGCGCACGCCATGGCGGCGCACGACAAGATGGATCACGATATCGGGCGTCCGTTCCAGGACCGCATCCGCAATTCGCCGTTCCGCGGCGGCGTGGCGGTCGAGAATATTTCCGCGGGCTACCACACGCTCGCCGAGGCTTTTTCCGGCTGGCGCGATTCGCCACCGCATCGCGCCAACATGCTCAATCCCAGCGTGGCTCGCATGGGCATCGCGGCGGTCTATGCGCCGGCCTCGAAGTACAAGGTGTTCTGGGCGCTGATCCTCGCCGGGCCCGAGGGGCATCACGGATAATTTCCTCCCCCGCTTCGCGCGGCGGAAAAGGGAGCGCACCTTGACCTCGGTGACCGACGCGGCTTCTATCAGCGCAAAAGAGGCCGCGATCAGGAGCAGGAAACATGAAGTTCCGCATCGCTATCGTGCCGACGATGTCGCGCCGTCCGCGGCCGCCCTGTGAAGCGGCCAAGTGAGCCGCCCTGTTTGGTCATCGTGCCCAACAAGCCCGATCTCAGCCTAGAGCCGCGCCAAGCCTATGCGGGGAGCCGCATCGAGCGCGCCGCGACTTATCGCAGCGATGAGGTCGCGCTCGCGGCTCTGGCGGAGCATGAAAGTGCCGGCTGCTATGTGATCGGCGGCGAGCTTGTGGTGCTGAAGAAACAGGGCGACGAATTCGACCCGCTGTTTTCGCTCGCTGAGGCCCGCGCGTTCGGCGCTGCGCGCGAGACCGTGTTCCTCGGGCTGATCGACGAAGCGCCGCGCTTCGCTGTCGGCCTCGACCCGGAATCGGTCGCGCCGCTGCAGGCGCGCGCTGATCTCAAACTCATCGATCTGCGCACGATTGCGGTGCAGGGCGTCGTCGCCGCCGAGCATCTGCCGCCGCTGGCGGAAGCCAAGGCGATCCTCGGCTGGCATGTCCGCCATCGCTTCTGTCCCATTTGCGGCGCGGCGACGCTCCGGACGCTGGGCGGTTGGCGGCGCGACTGTCCCTCCTGCAAGGCCGAGCATTTCCCGCGCACCGATCCGGTCGTCATCATGCTGGCGATCGCCGGCGAGCGCTGCGTGCTCGGCCGCTCGCCGCGCTTCCCGCAAACCATGTGGTCGTGTCTCGCCGGCTTTGTCGAACCGGGCGAATCGATCGAGGAAGCGGTGCGGCGCGAGGTGCGCGAGGAAGTCGGGCTTGACTGCGCGCGGGTAAAATATTTTGCCTCGCAGCCTTGGCCGTTCCCGTCTTCGCTGATGATCGGCTGCCACGCCGAAGCGCTGACCGAAGCGATCGTCATCGATCGCAGCGAGATCGAGGAGGCGCGCTGGTTCGACCGCTCGGAGCTCGAGCTGATGCTGGCGAGGAAGCATCCGCAGCGCCTGACCACGCCGCCGCCGATCGCCATCGGCCACCACATCATCCGCGCCTTTGTCGAGCAAGGCCGCGATGTCCTGGGGGACTCTTGGGGGACTAATGTCTTTGGGCGTTGACGCCTCACACCCAGCGCCGACGGACGGCGCGACGGCGCCACGCATCCTTTGCACCGGCATCATCGTGCTCGACGAGGTTTTTCACGTCGAAGATTTTCCGCAGCCCGACGCCAAGGTCGAGGCGAAAGGTTTCTTCATCGTCAATGGCGGTTGCGCGGCGAACGCGGCCGTCGCCGTCGCCCGCCTTGGCGGCCGCGCGGCGCTGGCCGGCCCGCTGGGCGGGCCCGCCGGAGCGGACGGCAACGGCGACCTCGTGCTGGCGGCGCTCCTGCGCGAGAACGTCGACTGCAGCGCCTGTCAGCGGGTCGATGGATTGGCGACGGCGCTGTCGGCGATTTTCATCGACCCAAGCGGTGATCGCACCATCGTGACCTACCGCGACCCGCGGATCGCCGCGGTCACGCCGGATGATCCGGAAAGTGTCGCCGCTGCGGCCGACCTCGTGCTTGCCGACAACAGATATCCGCAATTCGTGCGGCCGATCTGCGAGGCGGCGCGCCGCCGCAAGGTGCGGATCGTGCTCGACGCCGACAAGGCAAGCGTCGAGGACGATCCGCTGTTTCGCGTTGCCTCGCATGTCGTCTTTTCCTCGGAGTGCCTCACCGCCACGACCGACCGCAGCGATCTTGCCGAAGGGCTGCAGCGGATCGCGCGGCATACCGACGCGTTCCTTGCGGTCAGCAACGGGCCAAACGACATCCTTTTCCTCGACGGCCGGTCGCTGCGCCGCGTGCCGGTGTTCGCCATCCGCGCGGTCGATACGCTCGCCGCCGGCGATGCCTTGCACGGCGGATTCGCGCTGGCGCTGGCCGAAGGACAAAGCGAGGTCGAGGCCTTGCGCTTCGGCGCCGCGGTCGCCGCGATCAAGTGCACCCGCATGGGCGGCTCCGCGGGCACGCCGAGACGGGCGGAAGTCGAGACGTTCTTGGCCAAGCACGCACACGTCATTCCGGGCTCCGAGCTTCGCTCGGCCCCGGAATGACGGCTTGATTTGGAATATTATTCTCTATAGATAGGCTAGCTCGTGTCGGATTGAAAAATATTACTCCCAAGCCGCCCGCGTTGGAATTTGCTGAGGTTCATCGCGCATGGACGCCATTGACCGGAAAATCCTTGCCGTTCTGCAAGACGACGCCGCGCTGTCGGTTGCCGAGATCGGCTCACGCGTCGGCCTGTCCTCGACGCCCTGCTGGAAACGCATTCAGCGCCTGGAAGCTGACGGCGTCATTCTCAAACGCGTCGCGCTGGTCGATCAGGACCGCATCGGGCTCGGCATCACTGTCTTCGTCTCGATCGAGACCGGGGACCACTCGCAGGACTGGCTCGAGCGCTTTGCCAAGGTCGTCCGCGCCATGCCGGAAGTCATGGAGTTTTATCGCATGGCCGGCGACGTCGATTACATGCTGCGCGTCGTGGTGCCCGACATCGCCGGCTACGACGCCTTCTACAAGCGGCTGATTGCGGCGGTGCCGCTGACCAACGTGACCTCGCGCTTCGCCATGGAGAAGATCAAGTCGACGACGGCGCTGCCGATTCGGTGAACGCGCTCACGAACCGGTGTAGGCGACGGAGATCGACTGGCGCGGGAGCAGAAAGATTTGATCGCTCAGCGTCAGCGTATTGGTCAGAACGTAGCCATAGGTCGGATTATAGCTGTACTGAGCCTGGCCCAGGATCAGGTAGGTGTTCGGTACCGCCAGCCCAGATGGGACGGTCACCGCCTGACCCACCGCAAGCGCGGTGCCGTTGAGCGTATTGCTCCAGACTACCGTCGCCTGGCCCTGACTGTTGATCGAGATTTCCGAGACCGTCGCCTGCAGGTTGGCGGCCGCGTAGGGGGCAATGATGGCGGAGGACGCATTGAGGATGTTCGACATATCGGCGTTGTCGATGGCGGTGTACTGGCTCGACAGATCGGCGACCGCGTGTGCGACCAACGTCACCTTGCGCTTGACGGCGATCCCCTGCGTGACCTCGGCGCTGCCGAGGTAGAGCGCCAACATCAGCGGCAGCAGGATGGCGAATTCGACGGCGGATACGGCGCGGCGATCTTTTAGGAAACGCGCCAGGGGACAGGTCAGGCGAACGGCGAAAGCGGTCATGGCGTGCGCCCCATCACGACGATGCAGACGAAGCATAGGGTTCATTTTGGAACACGGCGGTGGCGGCGAGCAGATCCAAGCCGCCGCTCAAGTTGCTCAGATTGAGCACACTGAAATAGACCGGATACTGGTAATAAAGGCGCACGACCACCACGTCGCCCGGTCCGCCGGGATTATAGCCCAGACTCGAACTGTTGAAGGCGCCGTTGCTGATCGGCATCCCGAAGTTGACCGAGGAGAAAGACGAATAGGTCTCGACGTCGACATAGACGCCGCTGTTGCAATTGAAGATCGCTTGGATCTGGTTGCAGACCTGCTGCTTGAACTGGGCGGCGGTCCAGCCCTGCGTTTGCGCCTGGCCGGTCATGATCAGACGTCCGGCGCTGGCGGCCGCCGTCTCCAGCGACTGGCCGGCGAGGAAGATCGTCGCGGTCTGGATGATGCCGAAGGTCAAGGCGAGGAACGGCGTCGCGACCAGAGCGAATTCGATGCTCGCCGACGCCCGGCGTTGCCGAACAAAGCGCCGCAGCAGCGGTGAGGCGACCATCCGAACCGCGCGCGCCGCGAGCGTCGACTTCAGCCGATCGGACATAGACAACCTCAACCGAATGTCGCGCATTGGCGCGAGGTGACACGGTTGAATATTACCAAAGAGCCGTTGGGAATTTGTTGCACAGGTTGTCGAGAACGGCAGGAGCCGCGTTAACGAGACGTCAACCTCGTGCCGGGGGATTTGCAGCCGATCGTCCAACGCGATGGCGAACCGGCGCGCTGGCGCGTCCTCAATGCCCCGCCGCCATGGCTCCGGCGCCCGAGGCTTGCGCGTTGCGGGTGGAGGCCTCGGTGAGGACCTTGGTGAAATAGTCGGAGTCGTCGCCAAGCGTGATCCGCGGCGAGCAGATCGGCGTGCAGCTATAGGTTTCGCGATCGACGCCGCGATAGACCACGACGATCTTGTCGTTCGGTCCCTGCACCTCCACGGTCTTCTCCAGCAGCACGGCGCCGCCGCGGTCCATGACGATGAAGTTGGTCGCGCCGTAGCCCTTGCCGGTGATCACGGCGAGGCCGCCGGGCTGTATCGAAAGGTCGGCGATCAGCGGATTGCCGATCACGACCGTTGCGGCCCGATCCGGCAGCTGCAGGATCCTGGCTTGGTCGAGCAGCACGACGATCGGTCCGGCCGCTGCTGCCGGCCAGACAATGGCGATGAGGAACAGGGCGGCGGATAGCCAATGCAGCAGGCTTGGGATAGCCCGGCCTCGCGCGCACAATTCCGTCATCGCGACTCTCCGAAACGCTACGCGGAGTAGATAACCGAAGCGAGCTGCACTTCGAGGAGTCCAATTGACTGCAAAATGGTGAAAGAAGTGCAAATCCGAGTGCCCGGCCGCTGTCACAGCGTGGTGACGCTTGCTAAACGACGATGGCAAATGTCGGGGACGGATCGAAACGACATTAGGTGGAACTTAATGAGGTGGAACTTAATGCCATTTTTCCAATCGGGACATGGGACTTGCCCGATCGGAGAGACTTGCCCGATCCGGGCCAGCAGCAAAGCAAGGAATTGTCTTTGCCGTTATAAGATGGAGTGTTGCGTCCAATGCCAGCCATCAAATTCCTTGCCATGCCGTTCGGCGATCTCCGCCGCAGGCTGGATCAGAGCGTAACCTACGACTGGGCGATGCGATGTCCCATCATGGTTTATGGCTCGTTCATATTGTTTCGCGACGTTCTCGGATTCTGTCAGCAGGTCGCCCAGGACCCGGTCGCGTTCGAGCAGTTCGACGCCGGCACCTTCGTCGCCATGCTGGCCCGGATCTCGCAGTGGATGTTTGTAATCCTGCTATCGATCCAGCCGCTGTTTCGGCTCCGTCCCGTCGCCAAATCCGAAGAGATCCTGCCGCGCGTCGTTGCGCTGATCGCCGTTAGTCTGCCGCTGATGTACATGCTGCTCGATCGGGCGCCGCCGAGCCTCGCTTTCAATCTGGTTGCCGTTGTCGTCAGCGTGCTCGCCAATGTGATGTCGTTGGTCACCGTCAGTTTTCTTGGCCGCTCGCTGAGCGTGATGCCGGAGGCGAGGCGGCCGGTGCAGCGCGGCCCCTATGGTATGGTGCGACATCCGCTATATTTGTTCGAGATGCTGGCCACGGCTGCCGTCGCGCTGCAATATCGCTCGCTGCTAGCGTTCGGGCTGCTGCTGTTGGTGATCACGCTGCAAGTGGCGCGGGCGCGTTGGGAAGAAGGCGTGCTCGCGCGCGTCTTGCCCGATTTCGCTGCCTACCGATCGCAGACCTCCTTTCTAATCCCGCGCGATCCCGTGCATTTCCTCGCTTCGTTTATGATGGACGCCGCAGTGCGACGCCGTGCGGCGCTCGTCGTCGTGTCCATGGTCGCGGTGCTGGCGTTGGTGGCGACAGTGTTGCCGAGGCTGATTGTATAGCTCAGCCGGCGAGGCGCCTGCGTTCGGAATGCTGCGCTTCCTGTTGGTCTATATCCATGCGCGCCCTTCACTGCTGAATGGATGCACGAGCCGGGGGAGGCGGTAACCTTGTCATATCGATCCACAAGAGGCGGTACGTTGAAATACGAGCAGCAACCCGCGCGATTCTTCGCTGATAATGAAACACGATGTTAACTACATCAAAGGACGGTCGCTTGATTGCAGCTTTCGCTGATCGATTTAACTCCGCCGAAATCTCTCATTGCTAGCGTCGGGTTTGATCCAAATGCCCCGGAAAACGGGCATTGGGTCGAGCTCAGACAGCCACGTGTGGACCTAAGGAGCCAACCGATGAAAACCCTCGTTTTGCGTTTCGTGAAGGACCAATCCGGCGCCACGGCCATTGAGTATGGCCTGATCGCCGCCGGCATCTCCGTTGCCATCATCGCCGTCGTGAACGGCCTCGGAACCAAGTTGAACACGACGTTCAGCAGCATTTCCAGCCAGCTTAACTAAACGTCCTCTTGTGCTTGGCCACGAGAGGGCTCCGGTCGGTTACCGGAGCCCTTTCGCATTCGTGCGCTTGCTCGGCGTGGCGCGCTCGCTAACCCACTCTCAACCTGCGCCGGATAAACCCGGCGCTGGAAAGACATCGACAGTGCCACATTGCCATGGTCATGCTGACTGAAGCGATCAAATTGACGTTGTTCCCGGCCATGATGGCGTTTGCCGCCTCGAGCGATCTATTCACGATGACGATCGCCAACCGCGTCTCGCTCATCCTCGTCGGCGGCTTTGCGCTACTCGCCGCCATGACCGGGATGAGCGCCGCCGAAATGCTGTCGCATGTCGGCGCCGCCGCCGCGGTGCTCGCCGTCGTTTTCGTCTTCT
>Ga0187860_1003740_pt1 | contig 11855 bp, 11 predicted proteins | sample June2016WEW_10_4_FD_132981 | JGI IMG/M metagenome (GOLD analysis project Ga0187860, IMG submission 132981) | Peatland microbial communities from SPRUCE experiment site at the Marcell Experimental Forest, Minnesota, USA - June2016WEW_10_40 | ecosystem: Environmental > Terrestrial > Soil >... | reverse complement strand
GCAGGGGCGGACGATCTACCAGCGCATTCTGACCTGGATCATCAACAAGATAAGCCGGACGATCCTGAAGGCGGCCTTTGTGGCCATCGCGTTCGTGGTGACCGGCAAGTTTGTCGTCTCCGCCTTTGCCATGCTGCTGCTGGTCTTCATGACGGATTTCGCGAAGATTTCGCTCGCCACCGACAATGTTCGGCCATCGAAGAAACCGGAAACATGGAACATTGGAGGTTTCATTACCGTGTCCGTTGTGCTGGGTGTCGCGATGGTTGTGGAATCGCTGCTGCTCCTGTGGATCGGCTGGTCGCGTTTCGGTTTGGCAACCAACAACGATTCTCTCTGCACTTTCAGCTTTCTCCTGCTGCTCTACTTTGCTGTGTTCTCCGTCGTGTCCGCGCGGGAGCGCCACTGGTTTTGGGCGACGATGCCCAGCAAGACCTTCCTTTCAGCCATCGCGGCGGATGCGATCGTGGGCACCGCCTTGACCTTCTTGGGCCTCCCGGGACTCACCGCATTGCCTTGGTGGCAGCCGCTTGCGATTTTCGCTTATGCGATGGTTTCGTGCCTTGCCGTCAACGACGCCTTGAAGGTCCTGATGATCAAATGGCGCGTTCTTAACGCCGTCGCCAAGAAACCGGTCGATGTGACTCCACAGATCGCCAAACGAGCCTATGAACTATACGAGCAGCGAGGACGGCAGGACGGTCACGCAGTCCAGGACTGGGGACAGGCGGAGCGGGAGATTCGGAAAACTGCACCCCAGAAAGAAACGCGCACAATTCAGGGGGCTGGGGGCCGGTCAATGGGAAAGCCGGAGCGCTGATCATTTCCGGAGGATTCGTTTTTCGAGTATTCTCAGTCATGGTTTTTGGTTTTTGGTTTGGCAACGATCAAATCGCCCGCCCCGCCCAACCGGGAAGTCACCGCCATTTTGGAAAAATAAGTGTCCCGCCGGATACTTCGACTCTCTGGCCATTGATCCACCCTCTGTCTTGGCCGTGCCAATGACATTCGCGCCGAACGCCGCCAACGGTGACATGTCCGCACATGCTTCATCCGTCAGCGGATGTCTGAGTGTTCATCACTTCTCACCCCATTGGGGCAGCGAGCCACCGCGCTCTTGAACATTGGCACTGAGCAAAAGACCATCCGTGAAGTTGCCCATGAATGTGGCGTTGCTTACTGGCGGCTGCGACTGGATCTGAAATGTTTTATGCGCGGCGGGTTGAAGCAAATTATCGAACACAGTCCGTGTGCGGACATCCTGATCGTGAAGGGGGTGCAGAAGGCGTTTTTCGACTGGTGCAACAGTGAATACGAACTGACGGGCCACGCCCCCTCGGGGGCCGCGGCCCAGGAATTTTTGGAATCCGAGGATTGCCGAATCCGGATGCTGCGGCGCACGGTTTACACCCATTTGGAGAAATGGAGAAAGACCCGTCGGATTCCGCCGCGAAAGCACAGACCGAAGGTGAAATATAAGAAGAGTGAAGGGCTAACGGTTAAACCGATCTCCCAGCACTGATTCAATCCGCTGCCCCTGGATGGAGAAGGATGGAGCAGGTCACTCGGCCGCCATCGCACGCTTTAGTTTATTGGCATAGACTGTAAGATCGGCCATGCGTTTAACCGATGGGCTTGTGTTGAACCATCGCGCGGCGTCTTCTGGAGTGGTCAGTTCGAGGTAATCCTCCATGATCACCTCCGCCGAATTGCCGGTTTCCAGCGCCACCTTGTCGGGTTCGGAGGTTTGAGCGACCCGGTAGGAAATGAAGCTGTTGCGAAACCGGTTCGCGCCCGCCTTGATCTGGCGCTTCGTAGCAAAACGATCCCAGGCCTGAAACACGCTCTGCGGCGTTGACCACTGCTCACAGATTCGTCCTGTCAAACCTTCGAAAGGCTCAATCCATTTCCTGAGGTTCGGCAGCAGCGGCATGATGCGGCGCCGTTTCTTCTTCGTGATCGCTTTGGGAAGAATAATGTATCCCTTGCCCTTCCGGAAGAAGATGTGTTTCCACTCCATGAAGGCAATTTCCTCTGTCCGCACGCCGCTGAAGGCCTTGATCGCCATGGAAGGGATCAGTTGCAGCGGGGCGTGCCACAGGAGATCTTCAATCTGTTCCGGCAGGAAAATTTCATTGTCCCGCTTGTCATCTTCGGGGACGCGGTTGGTGCTGGTGGCCTCGGTGGACAATTCTTTCGGCAGGTAACCATGCTTCCGGGCGTAGTTGAATAATTCGACGATCGCATTCCGGTAATTGTTTCGTGACCGGCCCTTGAGCTGCCCTCCGTGTCGTGCGCCCTTGGCCAGCGATTTCAACCCGCGCAGCCAGTTTTCAATTTGTTCCGTGGAGACGTCGGCGATCTGGCCCGGGAAATCCTTGGCAAATCGACCCAATCGAACGTCCAAATCCCGAACGTGATAATCGCCACGCTTGTCCAACTCCAGAGTCTTGACCATCTCTTGGATCAGATCGGGAATCGTGATCGGTTTGAGTTTGGTTCGCGCATGCTTCTGATAAAAGCTGGCCACGCTTCGAAGGTCCGCGTCTTTGACCAGCCGTTTGGCCTCACCATATTCGCGGGCCGCCACATCCAGCCGCACTTTCAATCCTTTCAACTGGGCCTCCGCGGCGAGATAAATCCGGCGATCCTCACCTCTGAGTTCCAAGGCCCGCAATTCGCCGTGGGCCAGCTTCGTGGCCACCGCTTCGGCGCAGGCCTTGGCCTTTCGCAGCAAGTTGCATCGCTCCCGAATGCGGCGCCCGTGAAAGGAGTATTCGACAATCCAGGACTCATACCACGCCCCGGCGATTTTCTGCGGGCTGAAGCGAACATGCACGCGCACCGAATCGCGTTTCACGTCGAAAGGAGAACGCTTGGCCGGTCTGCGACTGCGTCCCTTGATTTTTCGTTGGATGAGTGCCACAAATCAAAAGTTTGGCACTAAACTGGCACTAAAACATGGTGAAAGCAAGAAATAGCCCGTATTTATTGGAGCGGGTGAAGGGAATCGAACCCTCATCTCAGGCTTGGGAAGCCCGCATTCTACCACTGAACCACACCCGCGCTCAGCCTCGCTATCTTACCTGGCCCGCTGGCTTTGGCAAGCCTCGAAAACTTCGCGTCAGGCGCCTGGCTTTGGAGGGCGCTGCCGACCCAACTGGCGCTCCAGCACGTTGATGCGCCGAATCAATTCGGGCAATTGGTGCAGCGCGATGACTTCGCGCTTGGCTTGACGGTCGGGTTGGGCCGGGGAGCCCAGCCATTTGCCACCGTCGGGAATGTCGTGCATGACGCCGGCTTGGGCGGCGACGATGACTTTGTTGCCAATTTTGAGGTGGCCGGCAATGCCCGCCTGGCCGGCCAAGGTCGCGTAACTGCCCACTTTGGTGCTGCCGGCAATGCCCACCTGGGCGACGATCAGAGAGTGTTCGCCAATGCTCACGTTGTGCGCGATCTGCACCAGGTTGTCGATCTTGGTGCCTTTGCCAATGAGGGTCGGCCCCAGCGCGCCGCGGTCAATGGTGACGTTGGCCCCAATTTCCACGTCGTCGTGGATGATGACGTGGCCGACTTGCGGAACTTTGCGATGGATGCCGGCGTCGAAGACGTAGCCGAAGCCGTCGGCGCCAATGACCGCGCCGGCATGAATGCGGACGCGTTGTCCCACCTGGGTCTGGGTGTAGAGGACGACGTTGGGAAAAAGCTGGGTGTCAGCGCCGATGATGACGTTGTCTCCAATATGGTTGCCGCCGCGCAGCACGACGCGCGGGCCGATTCTGACTTTTTCGCCGATGACGCAATGCGGACCGATGTGGGCGGTCGGGTCGATTTCGGCGGATTCGGCGACGACGGCCGAGGGATGACGGGCCGGGGTGAAGGCGCGTTCGGGAAAGAACAAGGGCAGAACGCGGGCAAAGGCGATGCGGGCATTGGCGACGCGGATAAGGACTTTGCCCGCCGAGGTGTAGGGGCCGTCGGTCAGAATGGCGGCGGCGGCGCTCTGTTCGGCCTTGAGAAAGAAGGTTTCGTTTTCGGCGAAGGTGAGATCGCCGGGTTTGGCGGTGGCGGCCGGGGCGAAGCCGGTGAGCGCAATGGCAGGGTCGCCCACGACCTGTCCTTCGAGTTCTTTGGCAATCTCAGCAGCGGTAAACATCTGTGTTTATTGTTCGGAACGCGTCCAAGCCAGCGATTTACGTGAATACCGGCGTCAGTATAAAGGCCCGGCGATGGACAATTCAACCACAACTTTAAGGCCGAAGTGACGCGGAAAGGGGGCGGGTTGCCGGAGGGGATTGATGCCGCGCTGAGAGGTTGGAGCGCAGGGATTGGTTTGGAAGAATGCTGATCAAAAACTGACGTGCCAGGGCGGCAAAGCGGGCAGGACGGCGCGCGCGCCGCCCCGCCACGCACTTGGTTAGAAACCGCCATCGACGAACCAACGTCCGGTCTTGGGATCCCGCTTGAGCGCGAGATTGTTGGTTTGAACGTCGCCGCTCTTCAATTTGATGCTGTAAGGAACGAATTGGGCCTCATTGACTTTAGAGGTGAAAGGCTGGCCCAGACTGACAATTTGCAGGCCGCCGACCGCGTCGCGGATCTGCTGATTGAACGGGAACGGGCAGAATTTCGCCGCCTCGGTCCAATCGCTGTTTTGCAGGGCCTTGAAGAAGGCCTGGGTGGCTTGTTCGGCGGTCATGGCAACGTACTTCTGGTTGTCGGGCAGGATTTGAGGTTCCTTGTCCCACTGGACATTCGCCGGAAGGTCAAGATGAAAGACGGAGGGATCGATGTCCTCGTCGTAGTCGATCTGGCTCAGTTCGATCACCTTCACATCGCCGGCGTCCGTGGTGAGTGAAACAGCGACGTCTTCCAGGTGTGCGGTTCCATCATCAAACCGATAAACACGGCGGGTGTCGGCAAGATCAAAGAACTTGTTTTTCAAGTAGTCGTTGTCCGGCAGGCCGGATTTGGCCAGAACCGTGACGATGGATTTGGGGCGGCCGTCGGCGCCGGTTTCGGCGCTGACCTGGAGTTGCCAGCCTTTGGCCTTGGCGTTTTCCAACTCATTGGTCAGGGCCTGGCTCAGGCTGGCGATGCGCACCAGCCAGCCGGTGTCAAAAGCGCCGAGGGTCGGCCGCGCCACCTTCATCGCGTAGTTGAGCGGGCGCAGATAGAGCAGGGTCGTTTGGCCGTCCATTAACGCGACGCGGCCGGGTTTTTCAACGCGCCATTTGCCCGTGGCTCCCGCTTGTGGAACCTCCGATCCCCACTGCCACCAAAACTCGATGGCGGCAAAGTCGCTGGCGGGATTGATGGCCATGAAGTTGTCGGCGGGAGGAGTTCGCATCAGACCCTTGAGATGCACGGAATGGAGGTTGGCGGCGGCCTCGGCCCCCCTGATTAGAATCTCTTCGGCCTTGGCGCTGGCCTTGGAGGGGGCCAACAACGAAATTGCCACAATGGCCGCGGCGGCGCCGGCCGCTCCAAGCCCTAAAACCCATCGTATCATTGATTTGATCATAAGTGATTGTCTTTCTTTTTCCGCTTGAATCCGGAGAACCTCGCGCATGACGGGGGCCACGAAGGAGACTTGCGCGTCGCGGGCGCCGGCCGCCAGCCGCTCATGCAAGCGGCGGACGGCGGCGTCTTCGGCGCGGCAGGTTTCGCAAGCCGCGAGATGTTCGCGGCGCTGGCGGGCCAGCTCGGCGGCGAGCAAACCCTCCAAATCGGCGGCCACAGTGTCCCGGCATTCGGTGCAGTTCATGGATTAAGCGTATTATTGACTGATTGTTCCGCGCGCTCGCAGGCCCGCAATTCCTGACGCAACAGGGCGTAGGCCCGCGAGAGCGTTTTGGTGACGGTGCCCAGCGGCATTGCGAGGCGTTCGGCCATTTCCAGGCAGGACAACCCCTCGTAATAGCGCAGCAAAATCACCCGGCGATACGATTCGGGGAGCGCGGCGATGACTTCCTCCAGCGGATACTCCGCGGCGGGGCCGGATTCGGCGGCGGCCTGCAGGGTTTCCGCGACCGCGCGGACTTGTTCGCGCCGCTTGGTGTCGCGAAAACGCTCGCGGGTCACGCGGCAGGCGATGCCCAGCAACCAGGCATAGAACGACTCCGGTTTGCGCAGCTTTTTCAGGGAAAGAAAGGCGCGCACGAACGATTCCTGCGCGGCTTCCTCCGCTTCGCTGGCATTGCCCAACCGGCCGGCCAGAAAAGCAAACAACGGCCGTTGATAGCGCTGCACCAGCAGGCGGAAGTCTTCCGGGCTGCCGTCACGACTGTGTTCAACGCAACGGGCGTCAGACACTTCGAGCGGCTCATCCGGTGAATTCATATCGTTACCCTATAGTGACGCCGGGGCGAAATCTGCGACAAAAATCAGCGAAAGCCTTTGTTAATTCTGATGGGCGAGGGTTGAAACCAAAGTTGCAAGGCCTCTTTGGCATTGGCGACGGCTTCTGCTTCCGTATCTCCAGCGGAAGCGCAACCGGGCAATTCTGGAAAGACCGCCGACCAACGATTGGTTTTTGGGTCCAATTCAACCACGAGGCGCAGTTTCATGCCGGCAATTTAACCCGGAATCTCCGGCGATGAAATGCCGGAGTTGCCATCCCACGGCTCAATGGCTTAGAGTAATGGCATGGCGGCGACTTTGGAGCATGATGCGGCGGCCCGCCGACTGGCCGAGTGTGTCGAGAAGGACCCGGCGCGGCTGGGGGGCGCGCCGGTCTTTCGCGGAACGCGCGTCCCCGTCAAAAGTCTGTTCGACCATCTCAACGCGGGTGATTCCCTGGAGACATTTCTGGATGATTTTCCGGGCGTGACGCGGGATCAGGCCCGGACGGTTCTGGAACTGGCTGAACTGCGCTTGTTGGAAGAGGTTCAAGCACGGTGAAGGTCTTGCTCGACCACTGTGTCCCGCGTCGTTTTGGAGGGATGCTCGCAGGCCATCAGGTTCGCACCGCATTTGAAAATCAGCCACCGAGGTAGGCGGCGCGAACTTTGGGGTTGGCGCGAAGGGCGGCGGAGGTGTCGCGCAGGATGATCTGGCCGGTCTCCAGGACGCAGCCGTGGCGGGAGATGTCGAGGGCGAGGTTGGCGTTTTGCTCGACCAGGAGGATGGTGAGTCCGCGCTGGCGGTTGATTTCGACGATTTTTTCAAAGATGGTCTTGACAAGAATGGGGGCGATGCCCAGGGACGGTTCGTCGAGCATGAGGAAATTGGGGCGGCTCATCAGGGCCCGCCCAATGGCCAGCATTTGCTGTTCGCCGCCGGAGAGGGTGCCGGCGATTTGCCGGAGGCGTTCCTTGAGGCGGGGGAAAATGCCGAAGACATAATCCATCTCTCCTTCAATGAGGCGGCGGTCGCGCTGCAGGAAAGCGCCCATCATCAGGTTCTCCAGGACGGTGAGGTTGGCAAAAACCATGCGCCCCTCGGGCACCTGGGAGAGGCCCAGTTGAACGATCTGGTGGGCGGGCAGGCGGGCGATGTCCCGGCCCTGGTAAAGGATTTCGCCCTCCTGTGAGCGCAGCAAGCCGGAGATGGCGCGCAAGGTGGTGGTTTTGCCCGCGCCGTTGGCGCCGATCAAGGTAACGATTTCCCCTTGGCCCACTTGGAGGGAAATGCCGCGCAAGGCGCGGATGGCGCCATAGTTGACCGTCAGATTTTTAACTTCGAGCATTCTAATCCTCGTGGTCGTCCCCCAGATATGCTTCGATGACTTTGGGGTCGCTGCGGACTTGGTCGGGTGTCCCTTCGGCGATTTTGACGCCGTAATCCAGGACGGCGACGCGCTGGCAGATTCCCATGACCACTTGCATGTCGTGCTCGACCAGCAGGACGGCAATCTGGAACTTGTCTTTGACGAAGCGGATCAGTTTCATCAAGTCCAATTTCTCGGTGGGATTCATGCCCGCGGCCGGTTCGTCCAGCAGGAGGAGCCGGGGGCGGGTAGCCAGGGCGCGGACAATTTCCAGGCGGCGCTGGTCGCCGTAAGGCAGGCTGGTGGCGGGCTCATCGCGGAGTTTGGCCAGCCGGAAGATGTCCAGAATCTCCATCACCTGGCCGGCCACCGCCTCTTCGGCCTTGCGAAAGCCGCGCCCGCGCCAGAGGGCGTCGCGAATGCCGTGGGGACGATGAAGCTGGACGGCGGCGCGAACGTTGTCAAACACACTGAGGCTGCCAAACAGACGGATGTTCTGAAAGGTGCGCGCGATGCCCAGACGGGCCAATTGGGGCGCTTTGAGGCGGGCGGTCGGCCGGCAGTTGAACGTGATGGCGCCGGCAGTCGGGGCATAGACACCTGTGATCAGGTTGAAAACGGTGGTCTTGCCCGCGCCATTGGGACCGATCAAGCCGACCAACTCCTGGCCTGCCACGCTGAGAGTCAACTCGGAGACGGCGGTCAACCCGCCGAAGCGGAGCGTAACCCGGTCCAGCAGCAGCGAGGCGCTCATACGCTGGAGGCGGACTTTTTGCCGAAGGTGAACAGGCCCTGCGGGCGCGCCATCATCAGGCCGATGATCAGAAGCGAGTAAATGATCATGCGGTAACTGGCGAATTCGCGCACGCGCAGGAATTCCGGCAGAAGAGTCAGCACGATGGCGGCGGCGATCACCCCGGCCGTGCGGCCCATGCCGCCGAGGATCACCATGACCACGAAGTCGATCGAGCGGATGAAACCGAAGCCGTCTGGCTGCATGACTTGTTTGTGGTGGGCATAGAGGCCCCCGGCCACGCCGGCGAAAAATGCGCCAACAACAAAGGCCGTCACTTTGTAACGGGTGGGACTGACGCCGATGGCGGCGGCGGCAACCTCATCGTCGTGGACGCAGATGAAGCCGCAGCCATACGTGGAGTTGACCAGGCTGGTGACGACATAAACCGTGACGGCTGCCGCCCCCCAGGTCCAGAACAGGGTGGTCAGTTTGGGGATGCCGGTCAGGCCGGTGGCGGCGCCGAAGGCCTGGGAGTTCTGGAAGACCACGCGGATGATCTCGCCAAAGCCGAGCGTGACAATGGCCAGGTAATCGCCCTTGAGTCGCAAGGAGGGCACGCCGACAATCAAACCGACGCAGGCGGCCATCAGGCCGCCGACCAGCAGGCTAAGCGGAAAGAACGCGTTGGAGGTGAGCATCGTCAGTTTGGCGGCGGTGAATCCGCCGACGGCCATGAAACCGGCGTGGCCGAGGCTGAACTGCCCGGTGTGGCCGTTGATCAGGTTCAAACTGACGGCCATAATGACTGCGATGCCGACATCCATGGCAACGCCCAGGTAATAGCGATTGTAGTGGGGAGAGAACCAGGAGACCGCAAAAGCGGCGGCCAGCGCGGCGAGCAGCCATCTTCTTGATCCGGCTATCATCACACTTTCTCCACTTGTGCCTTGCCCAGCAGGCCGGCGGGTTTGAAGAGGAGGATCAAGATCAAGATGGCAAAAGCGATGCCATCCCGGTAATCGGACAGCCCGGGAATGCCGCCGGCGAAGGTTTCGAGCAACCCGATCAAAACGCCGCCCAAGGCCGCGCCGGGGAGGTTTCCGATGCCGCCGACCACCGCCGCCGTGAAGGCGCGCAAGCCGGGTTGCACGCCCATGAGCGGCTCGATGCCCGGGGCGCGCATCGCGTAAAAGACACCCGCCACCGCCGCCAGGGCGGAGCCTAGGGCGAAGGTGAAGCTGATGACGCGGTTGATATTGACGCCCATCAGGGCGGCGGCGCTCTCGTTGAAAGAAACCGCCCGCATGGCGACGCCGATCCTGGTGCGGCGGACAACCCACCAGAGCGCAACGAGCAGGAGCACGGTGACGAGCAGGACGCCGATATCATTCGTATTGAAAGATAGGCCGCGCCACTGGCAGTCGCGCTGGGGAATGAGCTTGGGAAAAGGGCGGGTGGCGGCGCCAAAGACAGCAGGGTGCTGACAGGTGAATTCCAGAAAGAGCGAAACGCCGATGGCGGTAATAAGCACCGTCAGCTTGGGCCGGCGGCGCAAGGGCCGATAGGCCAGAAACTCAATCAACATCCCGATCAGCGCGCACAAACCGGCGGCCAACAATATGATCACCGCCGCGCCGCAGTAGGATTGAGGCGCAAGCACGCGGGCCACGGGCGCCGCCAGGAAGCTCGCGGCAAAGGCGCCCAGCATGAGCACGTCGCAGTGGGCAAAGTTGATAAACCCCAGCACGCCATAGACCATCGTGTAGCCCAGCGCGATAAGCGCGTAAATGGAACCGAGCGCAAGGCCGTTGATGAGTTGTTGCAAAAACCATTGCACGCGCGGTGAATGCCTTGGGTTATGGATTGACCGTCTCGACGTACTTGAACCGTCCGTCCTTGACTTGCAGGATGACAGCCGGTTTGGTCGCGTCGCGTTTTTCATTGATGCTGGTCTTGCCGGTCACACCATCGAAATCCCGCGTGGCCGCCAGCGCATCGCGGATTTTCGCGCCGTCGGTGGAGCCGGCCCGTTTGATGGCGTCGGCCAGAATCATCACCGAGTCGAATCCCAAGGCCGCCATGGCGTCGGGGGTCTTGCCGTCGAACCGCTTTCGATACGAGGCGACGAATTGGCGGCTTCTCTCCGTGGCGACATCCGGCGCGTAATGGGTGGAGAAGAACTCGCCCTCGACGGCGTCCTGGCCGATTTTGACCAGTTGATCGGATTCCCAGCCGTCGCCGCCGAAGAGCGGGACGGTCAGGTTCAGTTCCTTGGCCTGAATGCAGATCAGGGCCACATCGGTGTAGTATCCGGGAATGAACACCGCGTCGGGGCTGGCCGACTTGATGGCGGTCAGTTGGGCTTTGAAATCCTTGTCGCCCCCATTGTAGTCCAGTCCGGCAACAATCTGGCCCCCTGTGGCGGCAAAACCCGCCTTGAAGAATTTCGCCAGGCCGATGCTGTAATCACTTTTCACATCGGTGAAGATGGCCACCTTTTTGGCCTTGAGGGTTTTGGCGGCAAAATTCGCCATGACAGTCCCCTGGAACGGATCGATGAAGCACACACGGAAAATGTAATCGCCCGTCTCGGTGACCTTCGGGTTGGTGGACGAGGGTGAAATCATGGGGATGTGGCTCTGCTGGCATATTGGGGCGGCTTCGAGCGAACGGCTGGAGGCGACCTCGCCGAGGATCGCGACAACGCCATCCCGAGAAATGAGCTTGTTGACCGACGTGGCGGGCTCACCGGCTTTGGAAAGATCATCTTCGGTCAGCAGTTGAATTTTTTTGCCCAACACGCCGCCGCCGGCGTTAATCTGTTCGACTCCCAGAAGGGTGCCTTCGTGGGAGGACACTCCGAAGGTGGCCTCCTTGCCCGTCAGAGAGGCGAATTCGCCGACCTTGATGACGTCGGCGGAACTTGGTTCATTGGATTTGTTGCAACCGGCGGCGAGCATCGCGGCGGCCAAGGCGATCACCGGGCGGAGCCGCCGGCGCGCGTGAAACCGCGTCGTATTGGGACGATTTACTGGCATAGGCTGAGCGTGCATTTCTTCTGGTTGACCGGCTTGCGGGAAGCGCGCGCCGTTCAAGGCACGGCCAAGTTAGAGAACAATCCGCGAAGATTCAACGCTGAATGCAGGGGGCATTGGCCCTGAGGCGTCGGGATCAGCCGGCACTTCCTGACGCGGCGGCCGCCTCGGCGGGCGACGAACGCTCCGCTGGCGGTTCCGCTGTCGGCAATGGGCGGCAAAGAGTCGCAAATGCACTTTTTTGAAGATCTACAGAGCAGTCCATTGGATGGACTACACGGCGCGCACCGCCAGCCAGATCTTCTCCCTCGCCCCGCGACGAAGGAGCGGGGAGAGGGTTGGGGTGAGGGGTTGCCTCCTGTCGCCTATCTTG
>Ga0187860_1003736_pt1 | contig 11860 bp, 6 predicted proteins | sample June2016WEW_10_4_FD_132981 | JGI IMG/M metagenome (GOLD analysis project Ga0187860, IMG submission 132981) | Peatland microbial communities from SPRUCE experiment site at the Marcell Experimental Forest, Minnesota, USA - June2016WEW_10_40 | ecosystem: Environmental > Terrestrial > Soil > Wetlands... | reverse complement strand
TCGCTGCTTCGATTTTGGGCAAGGCCGGCACAGGAATGACCCAGGCAAAATTCGTTCCCTCTCCGTGAAATGAAGTATCGATAACCAAAGTTTCGGTGCCATCAGCGAAGTGAATCAAGGCGCGCTGATCAGGAATTTCAACTTTTGCAAACGGCGTTGGAGGTATGACACAGCCGTCTCCAAAGGCGCTGGCCGAAGCAAACAGGAGACAACCTACCAGTAAACCCATTGTCTTTGGATTCATGCCGGTCAAATAACAGAATCGCCCAGCAATTGCGAGTTTAATTGTCATGGGCACGGTGGTTCGATCTACTCGGGCTACGGTAAAATGGCGTCCGCGGCAGGAATCGCACCTGCGGCCTTCACCGTCGCAAAGCGACGCTCTGATCTAACTGAGCTACGCGGACGAAATGATTTGGAATTGGCATCCGTGATCGGACTCGCACGGATTAGGCCCGGTTTGAAGGGCCAGTTGCTCGACCTGCTTTGCATCCACGGACTGCTTGCGTAGGGCGAACAAATGGCCCCCGAGGTTGGTATCGCACCAACGTCTCCTCCTCTTCAGAGAGGCGCTAATCTGCCTCAGATACTCAGGGGTGCTTGCGCACGATCACCATTGCGCGCGGCCAAAATGGTCGTCCCGCGCAGGAACGCTCCGCGATCTCTCGCCTACAAGGCGAGTGCTCTGCTTTTGAGCTACGAGACGATGGTGAGTTGCGGCTTGACTCCAAACCGGTTCGATGGCCGGAACACGATGTTCACTTTCACTCGCGGCCGGATGCGGATGACACGTTTTGGCCTATAGCTCCGGCGATAAAGCAACTGACTTTGATAACGCATGATGGGTTTCATTGGATTTCCTTTTGTTGACGGTTTTATTAAATTCACCTGAATCTCATTCTCCTCGCATCTAAACGGCGGAAACGGCGTGACGACTGGCGGCTTGGCTTGTCTGTATCCATTGGACCGGACGGCAGGCGGGCTTTCGCGGGCGTGAAGCTGTCCCGGTGCAATGACCAACAGAATGACAAAAAGGGCGGTCACGGCCCGATGTCTTTTAGAACATCGGCGGCTCCCCTTCGTGCTGGCCCTGGCGGCGGTCATTTTTATGCTGCCCGCTTTGTCAGTGGGACTCCTGGGCGATGACCTTGTCCAGCGACTGAACCAGTTCACGCCAGCTCAATTGCCGCCGCACGCCGTGGACACAGGGTTTGTGGCGACGGACTCGGGCACATTGGGCACGGTCCTCGTCAATTTGTTCGGCTATGTCCGCGGAAAGGAAGCGGCGACGCGGGCCAGAGACTACGGCATCGCGCCGTGGTGGGCGTCGGAAGGCTGGACGGCCGCGTTGTGTCGGCCCTTGACGGCGTTCACTCACTGGCTGGATTACCGCCTGTATCCCAACTCGCCCGCGCTGATGCACGCGCAGAATATCGCCTGGTACGCCGCGGCGGTTTTTCTGGCGGCAACGCTTTACCGCAAAATCGCGGTCTCCGCCGGCGGCTGCGATCTCCGGGAAAAAACCGCTGAGTCAAGTGTCCGGCTTAAAACGCAGGCGGGCGTTTGCGCCGCGGGCTTGGCGGCCTGCTTGTGGTTGCTGGATAAAAACACTTATGTCCCTGTGATGTACGTGGCAAACCGCGGCTTTATCATATCGCTTGTTTTTGGGCTGCTGTGTTTGCACGCCCACCTTCGATGGCGAACAGGCAAATCCATCGCGTTGATGTGGCTTTCCGCCTTGTGCCTGCTGCTGTCGCTCCTGGCCGACGAGGGCGGGGCTTCAACGCTCGCCTTTCTGATGGCCTACGCGCTTGTGCTTGATCCTGGCGGGTGGCGAGCGCGTTTCACCAGTCTATTGCCCGCCGCAGTCGTGGTGATCGGCTGGCGCGCGGTTTATGTCGGCTGCGGTTTTGGTGTGAGGAACTTCCCTGGGTACGTTGACCCGGGCTACGCGCCATTCCTGTTCCTGAAAGACCTTGTCCCAAGGGTAATTGGGCTGCTCGGCGGACAACTGACCGGTATTCCGCCTGAATTGACAATGGCGCTAAACGCAAAGTGGCAAACGATTTTGGCGCTTCTATTCGCCGGTTTCAGTCTGATCTGCGCGGTGGTCTTTCTGCCAGTCGTGCGCCGGGACACAACGGCTCGATTTTGGGCTGTGATGATGCTGCTGGCCTTGGTGCCCGCGGCCACGGTCGCGCCGCTTACCAAGAACCTGGGGTTTGTCGCGGTTGGCGCTTTTGGGATGATTGCCTCATTTCTCGTTGGTTTCGCCGCCCCGCGGGAGCGCGCGGCCATGCCCCGACTGCTTCGGGCGATGTCCTGGTGCGTCGCGGTCTGGTTGGTGGCCGCGCACGTCGCCGGGGCGCTGGGGTGCAGAATCGTCTTGGCGCTGGCAAGCCCTTCCATTCCGGTGAGGGCGGCGCTCGCCTGTGATTTCGAATGTCCGCGGGAAATTGGTGGGCGGGATGTGGTGGTGATAAACGATCCAACCGTAATGTCCGCCTTCGTCCCGTTTGATCGCGCCTATCGTGGCCGCCCCCTGCCGAGATCCATGCGAATCCTGGTCCCGGGCAGCATCCCCTTTGACGTGAGCCGGCCGGATGCTTCCACTCTGATCCTCAAGGCAAAAGAATCCGACCTGTTTGCCTGCCCGGCCGTCGGACCCATCCATCCATGCTACGTCTGCAAAGCGGTCAACGACTTCCTCTTTGGCGAAAGAACCTGGAAAACAGGTGACCGCGTGACGGCCAAAGGGTTCATGGCCGAGATTCTGGAAGTCAGCCCAAGAGGAGCGCCGCGCTCCGTCGCGTTTCACTTCGGCCAACCACTTGAGTCCGACGGGATGGTTTGGTTGTTTTTCGACTGGCGCCGCATGGCGCATTTGCGTTTTGTGCTTCCGCGGATCGGGGAAACTGTTGAGGTTGCGGGCCCCCGCTCGCCGCGGACCGCAGGCCACACTGGAAATTAAAGGGGCCGGGAGTCTCATTGCCCTCCCGGCCCGTGCTATTTCAACAAAGAACAAACACCTCTTGCTATCTTGCGATACCAACCCGCGGTTTCACGGCGGCTCTTTCGGTGTTTAGAGGCACACCTCCTGCAAAGCCTTTAGGATATAAATTCAAAATTCGTCTCGTTCGTCTCAGTAACACTGACTTCTGGTCGTGGGCACACTCCATCGGTGAGGCTTCTCTGCTCGTCCTCGACATTTTCAATCTGTCGCCCGAAGACATCACCTGGATGTCGCGTCAATTACACTCACAGTCTGTTTGCCTTTCGTTAATTCTCTTTCACAATGTCACTTGCTGGAAAACAAAAAACCCCGCCTACATTCGTAAGCAGGGTTTGACAAAGTCTGTATCAATTCTTTACCTGCTTACCGCCAGTCTATCCAGATTGCCCTTGGTTTGCTGTCCAATAGGCGCCGAGGATAGTCCAAGGCTAAACACATAGCCTCGGTTATGCCGGCTATGACGCGTCCCGATAACCATCAGGACTCGCATCGTCCGCCAATTCATGGCTCCTATGTTTAAGCAAGTTTTCATCGAACTTGTAAGACGTTTAACATATCCCGTTAGTTACTGCAACAATTATTTTTGGGGTTGCTCAATATATTTTGACGAAAGAAGGCGACGAGGGATTTTGTCCGGCGCCCCGGCGATTTTCGTTGCGTTAGCCGCGAAACTCCCCGCATATCCTCAACATGAAATCAACATCCGTCGCTCTCCGATTCGCCGCCGCGACTTCGCGGAGTGGAATCCTCCGCCTGCTCGCGCTGGGGCTTGCCCAGACTCTTGCCCTCGCGCAGCCCGCCGCCGTTTCTCTGCCGGCGCGTGTCTTCATCGTGCCCAATTTTCACCCGGCCAGTTGCGGCTGGCTGGCCAATTGGTCCGTCGAGCGGAACTATTGCGCCAACTCCTACCTCGACCACCTGGACCGCGTTCGTGACGATGTCAACTATAGCTTCGTCATGTCCGAATGCAACAACATGATCGCCATCCGGAACTTTCAACCCGAACGCTTCGCCGAGTTGAAAGAGCGCGTGGCCGAAGGCCGCGTGGAACTGGTCAACGCCTTCTTCCTGGAACCGACGATCAACCTCTCCGGCGGCGAGGCGCTGGCCAGGATGGGACTCGAGGGTCTGCGCTGGCAGCAACAAGTGATGGGCGCCCGGCCCCGTTATTGCTGGGCCATTGATATCTGCGGCATGAACGCGCAGTTGCCGCAACTCTGCGACCAGCTTGGCCTCCAAGCCCTCGTCTATACGCGCGGCAACCGTTCGGGCAAGACCGTTTTCTGGTCCACGGCGCCCGACGGTTCGCGCATCCTCACGCTGGCGCCCGGCCACTACGCGGACGACCTCGACGGCGCTTACGCCGCACCGGAGCCGTTGAGTCAGGAGCAGTTGCTCAAGACCGCCAAGGCCATTTCGTCCAAGCTCGCCGCCACGCCCGCGGGCGCGCCTGTTTTGATCCTGGGGGGGCAGGGCGATTACTCGCTCGCCCCGGCGCGGCGCCAGAACCCCTCCGAATTTCTCCAGCAATGGAAAATGTTCCGTCCCGATTGCGACATTCGTTACACCGGGCTTTCAGCGTTTGTTGACGCGCTCCTGCCAGGCGTGAAGTCGGGCCGGATCCAACTGCCGACGGTGCCGGCGGCCACCAGCTACACGTTCGACTCGTTCTGGATTGAAAACCCGCGGGTCAAAACCTGGTACCGCCGCGACGAGCACGCGCTTGAATCCGCCGAGATGCTGGCCACCATCGCGAGCCTCATGGCCGGCTTCGATTATCCCGTGCAGCCGCTCTATTGCGCCTGGTTGCAGATGCTCCTTAACATGGACCGCAACACACTCTGGGGTTCGGCGGGCGGAATGGTCTTTGAGGACCAAACCTCCTGGGACGCCAGTGACCGGTTCGAGTGGGTGGAGAAACAAAGCGCCCTCGTGCTCGACGCGGCCGCGCGTCAATTGGCCGGCGAGGGCCCGGCGGTCTCGCTTTTTAACGCCGCAAACTGGCGGCGCACCGATCCGCTGCGTTTGCGATTACCCGCCAACACAAGCCTCTCCGGTGTGAGCTGCGAATCCGCCGGCGACGGCACGACGTTCGTTCAACTGGCCGTTCCGGCGACAGGGGTGGCCGGGGCAAAAGTTAAATCCCGAGCCGCCCCCTCTCCGAAGAGCATCCCCCTGCCCAAGACAATCGAAACCCGGTTCTATTCGGCGAGAGTCGATCCGGTCACTGGCGCGCTGGTTAGTTTGAAGTCCAAGCCCTCCGGACGCGAAATGCTCGGCGGGCCGGCCAATGTGATCGTGGCGGAAAAACACACCGGCGACGGCGATCCCGGCGATTTCACCGATGCGCGCCCGAAACGTCCCCGCCTCGGCACTGCGAGCGATTTCAGGACAACCGTCACCGCGACCGAAGGTCCGCTGGCCATCACGGTCAAATCGCAAGGGGAGTTTATCGGCGGCGGCGTGTTGAAACGCGTGACCCGATTCTTCAAGAATCATCCGCGCATTGAATTTGAAACCGATTTGAACGACATCCCAAATCTGACCGTCGTTGTCGCGGAATTCCCGCTCGCCCGGGTTCCGGCGGAAATCCGCCGCGGCATCCCCTTTGGTTTCTCGCGCGATGACGGCGTCGTCTCGGGCATCGTGCCCGCCGTGGGCTGGACCGATTACGCTTCGCCGGGCCAAGGCGGAGTGGCGCTGCTGGATCGCGGTTTGTCCGGACGCGAAATCAACTCCAACACTCCGGTGATTTACCTTTTCAACGCCACCGACAAGTACTACGGCTACCCCAACGCCTGGTTGAGCGGCAAAGGTCCGCATCACTTCGAATACGCGCTCTTCGCGCACGACACCCATTGGTCCGCCGCCCGTGTGCCGCAACTGGCTTGGGAATACAATTGTCCCGTCACGGTCGCCGCCCACTGCCGGGCCATGAAGCCAAAGTCCTTCGTCCAAACCTCCGACAACGTCATTCTTGAGGCGTTGCGCCGGGACGGCCCGGACATCGAGATGCGCCTGGTTGAATCATTTGGCCAACCCGGTCCGGCCGACGTCACGTTGAACCTGCCGCATCAATCCGCCGCGTTGACCGACCTGACCGGCGGGCGCCCACAGATACTGGACGGCGCGCCGACGTACCAATTCTCGGTCAGGCCGCAGCAGATCGTCACACTGCGCTTCCGAACCGGCACGCCGGTTCCGCAAATCACGCCGTTGACGCAATGGGATGAACTGGTCCCGGCCCGGAAGCTTCCCGCGTTGCATGATTACTTGAAAGACGTCAAAGGCCATCCCCCTAGCGGCTCATGAATGAAGCCGTAAAAAATCACCTCCCAAAACGTGAACACCGGCGCGCTTCATTTCCGCAATTGCGTTCGCCGCATCGTCGGGGTGGAATCAGTGCTTTCATAGGAGAAGAGCGCGCTCGTACGCGGCAAACACTTCCTGGGTAAAGCACGAGAATACGACGCGTTCGATTTCCGCCGCGCGATTCAGTGCGGCTCGTGTTTCCCGAATCGCAATGCGCGCCGCATCCGGAATCGGGTATCCATAGACCCCGCAACTGATGGCGGGAAACGCAAGCGTCCTCACTGCGTTGGCGCCGGCCAGGTCGAAGCACGCGCGATAGCACGAGGCGAGCAACTCCGGCTCTCCGCGCTTTCCACCGCCCCAAACCGGACCGACCGTGTGGATGACAAACCGGGCCGGCAGGCGATGGCCCTTGGTAAACTTCGCCTGTCCAGTCGGACAACCTCCAAGCCCGCGGCACTCAGCCAGCAACTCCGGTCCGGCCGCCCGATGGATCGCGCCATCCACGCCCCCTCCGCCCAACAGCGTTGTGTTCGCGGCATTGACAATCGCGTCCACCTCCAGCTTGGTGATGTCTGTCCTCGTGAGTTCGATTCGCGGCTCGTTGTTCATAATTCACATATCGACATTGATGCCCCGCTTTTTGTCTTCTCATCAAACTTAGCCCTTCGCCCCGGCCCTGTTTTCATTCAATGTCTTCACTCGATTCGCAATTAACATTCCTTCATGCGCCGCGCCCCGGCCTGCATTTCGTCCAGAAGTCTGCGCAGCGGCGGGGATGGCTTGCCCCGCCACAACGCCCCCAGAATCACCGGCGCAAACCCGGGCAACTCCAACGGCCGCACTTTGGGAGACATTATGGCCTTCGGGATCGCCACCGTCAGCCCGATGCCAAAGCCGCCGGCGACGTAGGCCTCGATGCTGTCTGTGGAGTTGATCTCAAGCCGGGGAAACCAATCGACTCCCAGCCGCGCCAGCCCCTGCTGAAAATTCTTGCAAAGAACTTCCGTCGCCGGCAGGCAGATCAGCGGCTCCTCGATCTTGTCCCGCTTCCACAACTGCTCGGCGCGTGTCACCGGGCTTTCCGCCGGCACCACCAGCACCAGCGGCAATTCCATCAGCACCGCCGAATGTGTCCCCGCCGCCGGTTTCCCTTCCATCAGCGCCACGACCACGTCGATCTCCTGCCGCTCCAACAGGCTCTCCAGTTCCGGCATGTATTCCGAGCGCAACGTGAATCTCAACCGCGGAAATTCCTTCCGCACTGCCCGCAGGACTTCCGGCAGATGGTCGCGCACGATGATGTCGGAAGAACCGATGCGCAGCACGTGCGTCGCGCCGCCCCTCAATTCTTCCGCCATCCCGTCCAGCCCGGCGAAAAATGGCTCGATGAAGCGATACAGTTTCTCGCCCGGCAGCGTCAGGGAAAACGGGCGGCGATGGAACAGCGTGACGCCCAGGCTTTCCTCCAATTGCGCGACCTGCCCGCTCACCGCCGGTTGCTGGATGCCGTAGGGGATGTTGCGCACCGCCTCGCTGATCCCCCCATGCCGCGCCACGTAATAGAACAACTCCAAGTGGTGGATGTTCATAGATTGATATTATTGATGACCGCCCAAGTTTTATCAATTCACGCTCCCGGCGCAAGTTGGGATAGCTTTGCGCAATGGACAGACATATACATCGTCAAAAGCGATACACCCGAAAGGAACAATTATGGACGCCCTGCCATTGATCATTCTGCTGGTTCTCGCAATCCCCATCGCTCTTGTTGTCTGGCTCATCGTCCGCGCCGTCAACGCCCAAAAAAGCATTGACGAACTTTCCCGCCGCCTCGGCTGGCTGGAATCCGAACACTTCCGGGCCAAGCGGGAAACTTCGCCCGCCCCCGCGGCCGCGTCCGAGGCCCCTCCTCCAAAAGCAGCGCTCCCGCCGCTACCAGTCATCACCCCCGCGCCTGTCGCTGCCTGGCCCGAACCGGTAATACCGCCGCCGTCCGCGCCGGTCTGGGAATCCCCCGCTCCCCCGCCCAAGCCGCCTGCCATTCCCTTGCCGCCGCCATCCCCAACTCCTCAACCCGCCATCAATTGGGAGCAGTTCATGGGCGTCAAGGGCTTCGCGTGGGTCGGCGGTTTGACGCTTTTTCTCGGCGTCGCCTTCTTTGTCAAATACTCCTTTGACAACAACCTCGTCCCGCCCGAACTGCGCATGGCCATCGGCTTCCTCACCGGCCTCGCCCTGCTCGTCGGCGGCTTGGTCCTGTCGCGGAAAGATTTCACCGTCCTTTCGCAGACGTTGTGCGCGACCGGCGTCGTCATCCTTTACGCCGTCACCTTTGCCTGCCACGCGCTCTACCACTTTGCCTTTTTCGGACTGTTGCCGACCTTCCTGCTGATGGCGCTCATTACCGCCGCGGCTTTTTTCCTCGCCGTGCGCCTCAACGCGCTGGTCGTCGCCATCCTCGGCATGTTAGGCGGATTCCTCACTCCGTTTTTGCTCTCCACCGGCCAGGACAATCCCCTGGGCCTCTTCGGTTACATCGCCCTCCTCGATGCCGGCCTGATCCTCGTCGCCTTGAACCGCCGCTGGCATTTCCTCTCCACTCTCGCCGCCGCGGGAACGGCCATTATGCAAGTGGCCTGGGCGGCTGCATTTTTTGTCGCCCGGGGATACTTCCAGGGCGATAAAATCCTTGTCGCGCTCGGTGTGCTGCTCGGCTTCAACGCGCTGTTTCTCGCGGCCAACGGCCTGGCCAGGCGCCGCGCGCAACTCAATTGGTGGCTCGCCGGCGCCAACCTCTGCCTTGCGTCCGTCGCGCTGGCCTTCACGCTCTTCTTCTTCACCTTCCCGTCCCTGGCGCATCGGCCCGTTTTGCTCTTCAGCTTCGTCGTTATTATTGACATCATTGTTGCCGCGCTCGTCTGGTTCGACGATAAGGCCTTCGTTGCCCACCCGATCACCGGCCTGGCCGTCTTCGGACTGATGGCCATCTGGACTTCGGTGCATCTGACCGGCGAACTGCTCAACTCCGCGCTGGCCTTTTACTTCATCTTCGCCCTCTTCCACTCCGCGCTGCCCGCCTGGCTGCAACGGCGCGGCCGCCTCATCACCGGCGGGGCGGCGAAATTGGCTCATTTTTTCCCGCCGCTCTCGCTGCTGCTCGTGCTGGTGCCGATCTTAAAATTCCAGGATCTCTCTTTCCTCGTCTGGCCGGTTGTCCTGCTGGTCGATTTGATCGCCGTCACGCTCGCGGCACTGACGGCGGCGTTGCTGCCCGTGCTGGCCGTCCTCGTCCTCACCCTCGCCGCGACCGGCGTGTTGATTTTCAAAATCCCCGCCGACCTCACCGGCTTGCCCGCCTCATTCTTCCTCCTTGGCGCGTTTGCGGTGTTCTTCGCCGCCGCCGGCGTTTGGCTGGTGCGAAAACTCATGCCCGGCGCTTTCAACGCCGGCCTCGCGGCTTCAGCCGGCATCGGCGCGCCCGAATCCACTGCCGCGCTGCTGCCCGCCAGTTCCGCCGTGCTGCCGTTCCTGCTGCTCATCATGGCCACGTTGCGGCTGCCCCTCGCCAATCCCTCGCCGGTGTTCGGCCTCGCGCTGCTGCTCCTGGCGCTGCTGTTCGGCCTGACCAGGATACTCGCGCTCGACTGGATGCCGCTCACCGGCCTCGTCTGCGCTTTCGCCCTCCAATGCGCGTGGCACTTCAACCGCTTCGACATTTCCGATCCACATCTCATTTCGCCGCCGGCGCTGCTGGGCTGGTACCTGCTTTTTTTCGCCGTGTTCGCCCTCTTTCCGTTCGTGTTCCGGAAAACATTCGCCCGATCATCCATGCCGTGGGCCGCCGCCGCCCTCGCCGGGCCTGCGCAATTCCTCCTGGTTTACCGCCTTGTGAAGGTTTCCTGGCCGAATTCAGTAATGGGTTTGTTGCCCGCCGCCTTTGCCATTCCCGCGCTCCTGAGCCTGTTCGTGGTGCTGAAAAGAATTCCCGCCCAAAACAAATCGCGCCTGTCTCAAGTGGCGTGGTTCGGCGGCGTGGCGCTGTTCTTCATCACGCTGATTTTTCCCGTCCAGTTTGACCGCCAATGGATGACCATCGGCTGGGCGCTCGAAGGCGCCGCCTTGCTCTGGCTCTTCCACCGCGTGCCGCATCCCGGCCTGCGGCTGACTGGCGTTGGCCTGCTCATCGCCGCTTTCGTCCGCCTTGCCCTCAATCCGGCCGTGCTCCAATACCACCCCCGCGCCGCAACTCCCATTTTCAACTGGTATCTTTACACCTACGGCATCGCGACTGTGGCGCTGTTTGTTGGCGCGCGATTGCTCGCCCCGCCGCGCCACCTGATTTTCAACTCAAATGCCCGCGCCCTGCTGGGCGCCCTCGGCGCAGTCCTGGCGTTCTTGTTGCTCAACATCGAAATCGCCGATTATTTCAGCCTGCCCGGCTCGACGCTCACCTTCCAGTTTGCCGGCAACTTCGCCCGCGACATGACCTATTCCATCGCCTGGGCGCTCTTCGCCCTCGGACTGCTGGTCTATGGCATCCTGAAAAAAATCTCCTTTGCCCGTTACGCGGCGATGGCTCTGCTCTGCCTTACGCTGCTGAAACTGTTCTTCCACGACCTCGCGCAATTGGGTCAGCTCTACCGCATCGGCGCCTTCGTCGGCGTGGCGATCATTGCCATGCTCGCGTCATTTGCGTATCAGAAATTCTTTTCCGCAACCTCCAAACCTGCCGAAGCCAAAAACCAGATCAAATCGTGAAGTCCCGACAAAAAGCGTCACCCCGGCTTGATCTATTTGCCGCGCTTTGCCCCCGCCCCATTCACACGTCCGCCGTGTGCCGATGCACCAGGAAATGCAGCCACCGGCGCGTGACCGGACGCCGATGTATCCGCCCGATCGCCTCCCCATACAAGGCCAGTTGCGGCCGGTAAAGCTGGATTTTCTCCGGCAACTGCTCCGCCGGAAAATGGTCCGTCTTGAAATCCACCAGCCAGATCTCTTCCGGCAGGATCGCCGCAAGGTCGATCACCCCTTGCACCACGACAAACTCTTCCCCGCCCATGGCCGTCTGCGGCGCCAATTCTTTCACCCCAAACCGGGCCGTGAACGGCAGTTCCCGCCGCACCCACGGCAATCGCGCCAAAAGTTCCGCCCCGACAGCCGATTGCCAGAAAGCCGCCAGCGCCTCGAAATCCAGGCAGCCGATTTCCTCCGAACTCAGCCTCTTCTCCCGGCCCAATCGCGCGGCTTCCTCCCTCAAGCCCCCGACCGTCCCCGCCCGCTCCAGCGCAACCAATTCCAAAAAACGATGGTGGGCGGAGCCGATTTCCGCCGCCGTCAACCGTCCTCCCTTCCCGGTCCTCGGGTACGGCGGCGTGTCAAACATAAAATACGGCGCCGCCTCCTCCTCCTCTCCCTCCCCGGCCATCTCGCGGCGCAACACCGAGACCGACGACTTGGCTGGCCGTTGTGTCGCCGCCATCTGCGGGTATCGCCAATCCAGCCGGTCCCGAATCTCCGGCGTGATGTCCG
>Ga0187860_1003735_pt1 | contig 11862 bp, 6 predicted proteins | sample June2016WEW_10_4_FD_132981 | JGI IMG/M metagenome (GOLD analysis project Ga0187860, IMG submission 132981) | Peatland microbial communities from SPRUCE experiment site at the Marcell Experimental Forest, Minnesota, USA - June2016WEW_10_40 | ecosystem: Environmental > Terrestrial > Soil > Wetlands... | reverse complement strand
TGGGGGTTGGGGTTCAAGGATCGCCCGTGGACGCCAGAGCAGGGGCGGCAATTGATTGAGTTTTTCAAGAACGACCCGAAGTACGGCGGCGTTTATCTTATTGGAGGCGTTGACCCGGCTTGGCGCACATTGGGCGGGCAATCCAGAACAGACCCCGCATGGTCGGTGGTCTATCGAATGTTCGATGCCATCAGCCCGTGGGACGCGGGGCGGTATCGGGACAACTCCAGCATGGATCGGGTGCGGGCGGCGTCATGGGAGGGGGATTTGGCCGAATTAAAGCGGCTGGGCCTGGGGTACATGCCGACGGCATTTCCCGGATTCTCCTGGGATAACCTGCTCGGCCGAGCGCCGGGAACCACGTCGATCCCGAGGGAAAAGGGAGAATTCTATTGGCGACAGTTCACCATCTTCAAGGAGATGGGTGTTCGCTCCGTTTTTGTCGGAATGTTTGATGAAGTAAACGAAGGAACGGCGATTTACAAAGTGGCCAACGATGTCCCGGTCGGCCGCTATTTTGTCACTTACGAGGGACTTCCCTCCGACTGGTATTTGCGATTGACAGGGGCCGCAACGCGCATGATTCACAATGAGATTCCGCTATTAAAGTCGATCCCCAATGCACTCCCGACGCCGGAAAACTGAGCGCGCAAACAAGGATTTTGGATGGTTAACCCATCTCCCCGCTTTCGGGGATTGTGCGCTTTTTCAGATACTGATAGATTTTTGATTGAAGACACAAGCCAGCCTCGGAAGCGGCGGCGAATCGTCTGGTCAGTCAGTAACTAAAAACAAGCATGAATTGATATGAAACACACCAGCCAGCAAACCCCACCCAGAAGACCTCGAGCAATGACTTCAGCGGGCTTGGCAGCGGCCTGCATATTTCTTTGCGGCACTCTGACTCAAGCCCAACCGACGATCAGCGGTATTTATCCAAACGGCACCAACCTGTTTCAGCCGGCGGCTAACTTGACTTTCACAGTGAAGTCCGCGGCGGGCATCACGAATGTCACTGTGAGTTTAATCACCACCACGATTCAGACGGGGTCGTCCTTTTTGAAGACTCTGACCGCCGGCAATGGCCTCACCATCAGCGGCCCCAGCACGAGCGAAACCGTGACCGCTCCCTTGGCGGCCAACAATTTGTATTCGGCGACGATTCAAGCCTTCGATGCCAACGGGCTTTCGACCAGCGTGACTGTGAGTTACTTTGACACGATTACTCCTGCTTACACGTGGGAGGCGGAAGATTGGGACTATACCAGCGGCGCGGGCGTCAGCGGGTTGTTCATCGACAATCCGCAGACCAATCAATATGCTGGATTGAATTCGACGACGAGCGTGGATGATTACAACGCGGCAGCAGGATCCGGAGGGTCTCCCTATCGTCCCCAAGGGTTGGAGACCGAAAACTGCGGCGATATTCCGCGTCTTGCCTATATCAACACCACCAATATAGACTACGATATCGGCTTTGGGCACGGCGGCACTTGGGCCAATTACACCCGTCATTACCCGGCGGGCACCTATAATGTTTTCATGCGGGGCGCGGATGGAAACGGGCAGGATGCTGATAGCGCGAGCATTTCGGTCGTTGCCGGCGGCGGCACCATCAATGGCACCGGCCCATTGTTTTTCTTCTCAGTCCCTGGCGGCGGGTGGCAGACCTATCACTGGGTTCCTTTAAAGGATTCGGCCGGCAATTTAGCCACATTCACCGCGGACGGCAGCGCGACGACCTTGCGGACCTTGGGGCAGGGTGGCGATTACAACGCCAACTTTTACATGTTGCTTCCGCAAAACACGAATATTGCCGTGTCCGCCAGCAGCATCACGAACATTTATCCGGATGGCGCGACGCAGTTCCAGCCGTCCAGCACGTTTTCGTTCAACGCCCTTTCCACAAATGGCATTGATCCCACCGGCATCACGGTGGTGTTGACCGGCACTAATTTGGTTGGTTTGACCAGTGACACGACATTCACATCGGCGGACGGGTTGACCGTTTCCGGCGTTTCCACCAATCAAAACGCGAGCCTGCCGCTGTCCCCGAATACGGCCTATTCGGCTTACATTCAAGTCATCGATGGAAGCGGCGTACCGGCGAGCTGGACAGTGAAATTTGACACCATTAGCCCGTACTATATCTGGGAGGCAGAGGACTATGACTATGAGATGGGACAATTCATTGACAATCCACAGACCAATGCCTACGCGGACCTGGACGGCATTACATACTTTGATTGTTACACGGACAATCAGCTTTCAGGCTCGTGGGAATACCGCAATCAGGTGTATTTGAGCGGCGGACTGGAGACTGAACCCGCCGGTGATGTTCCGCGGCAACCCTACACAAACGCCGCACTCGCCAACCCGGTCACGGGCGGGCCTTATACTGATTACGATGTCGGCTTCAACGATGGCGGCAACTGGGCCAATTACACGCGGCACTTCTCCGCGGGCACTTTCAACATTTATATGCGCGGCGCCAATGGCGGCGGAGCGCCGGCGGGCCCCAGCGGAACCCTTAGCTTGCTGGTCACCGGCCTTGGAACTTCAAATCAAACATATCGCTATCTGGGATCGTTCACAATCCCTCCCACGGGCTCCTGGCAGACCTATGTGTTCGAGCCATTAAAGGACAACAGCGGGAATCTTGTCAAGGTGACGTTTACGGGCCTCGAGACAACCTTGCATTATGAGGTCACAGGTGGAAGTCTGAACGAGGGATTCTTTATGCTCATGCCGGCGGACACCACTCTGCCGACAGTAAGCGGCCTTTATCCCAACGGCACTTCCCTGTTCCAGGCCACCAATAAGCTGAGCTTTTCGACCCAGTCCTCCGTTGGCATTGCGACCAACGGCATACTCGTCACATTGAACGGAACCGCCGTGCCGCTAGTCATTACGGGTTCATCAACGAATTGGAATGTCAGCTATACGGGTTTGACACCCAACACCACTTATACGGCTTCGATTTTAGTGAGGAACATCGAAGGCGCAACCTACTCGCAAGCCGTCACCTTCGACACCTACCAGCCCAACAATTACCAATGGGAGGCGGAAGATTGGGATTACACCAGCAACGGTGTCAGCGGGTTATACTTCGACAATCCGCAAGTTGACAAGTATGCCGGCCTGGCCTCCACGTCGGGAGTGGACGAGTTGGATAACAACCCAGGCTCCGTGACATTCGAATATCGTCCCGCCGACAGTGTTGGAGTTGGTCCGACAACGATTCCGGCCTCCGATGCGGCAAGACCTCAATTCGTGGGCGGAACCACGGATTACAAAGTCGATTACTTTGGCTACGGAAACTGGGCCAACTACACCCGCCATTATCCGGCCGGCACCTACAATATAATCGGCCGCTTCACTGAAGGCGGAGCTGCCACGGTGGCCACGATGTCAATCGTGACGAATGGCGCCGGGACGAGCACGCAAGAGACTGTCATGCTCGGCACGTTCAACATTCCTTTGGTGGGTTGGTCAACCTGGGAATATTGCACGCTGGAGGATGCCAGCAACAATCCCGTCAGCGTCACCTTTACAGGCGCGCTGACGACGTTGCAACTTGAAGGCAACCCGGTGGCTCTCAACGACCCGACCATCAATGCGGGCTTCTTCATGTTGCTCCCGGCTCCTCCGCAAGGACTCATGCTCAGTGCGTCAGTTGTTACGGCCGGGAATATCAAGTTATCATTCCCCACCACGACGGGGACGATGTATCAGATCAAATATACGTCCAATCTGAGCAGCACCAATTGGATCAATTTAGGCAGCCCCCTCTCGGGGAACAATGCAGTTCAATCGGTTAGCGATTTAATTGGCAGCGGCAGCCGGTTTTATAAATTGGAGGCGAGCCAATAGGATAATGCGGGATTTGTCGCAAAACGCTCCGGCAGTTGGCTATGGCCGGCTGCCGGAGCACAAGCATAAGGAGTGATATATTATATGTTGAAAGATGCCCGAGCGTCCGGCGGTGAGACTGATTGCGAAAAGTGCCTGAACAGGCGCGGCTTTACGTTGATTGAGTTGCTGGTGGTTATCGCCATCATAGCGATTCTGGCGGCGCTGCTGTTGCCCGCCTTGGCCAGGGCCAAGAAAGAGGGGCAGGGCATTTCCTGTTTGAGCAACATGCGGCAGTTGGAGACCGCCGCCATACTTTATGCCGGTGATAATCGGGAGTATTTTCCGGAAAACGAAGGCCATTCCGGCACGGCGCCAATCGGGATTAGTCCCTCCCTCCCGGACTGGGTAGCTGGCTCCTTCGCCACGTTGAGAGAGGACCCAAACGGGCAGGGGGACGACCCTGCCGGTGCGGCGACCAACGTATTTCTGTTGGGAACGCAGGGGTCTGTTTCAGGTGATGGATCGACGATATTGGTAGGCTCGATTGGAAACTACGCAAAGAACGCGATGACATACCGTTGCCCCGCGGACCAGACAATTGATCCGCTGTACAAAACAACTCGTGTCAGGTCCTGTTCGGTTAATTGCTATGTGGGGACCAGTTCCACCGAGGCCTTGATACGCGGGGAGATTGTTCCTGGTTACGCCGTGTTTGATAAGACGACTGATTTCGGCGCCAGAATGGGGGGCGCAAACTGCATTACTTTTGCGGATGAAAACCCGATGAGCCTCAACGACGGATTTCTTCTGATTGATGAGCCGGGCGGCCTGGGAGATACGCCGGCGGTGAATCACGGCAATTGCAGCTCGTTGACATTCGCTGATGGCCATGCCGAGCTCCATCCCTGGCATGATTCAATACTTAATGGCGGGACGGACACAGGTAATAACACCGATGGCTTTTGGCTGGCGGCACATTGCAGCTACAAGTGGGCGGCCAATCCGTAAACGGTTTCTAATTGGTTTTCGTCTGGTGCCTGGCGACGGCTTCCACCCGATTGCGCACGTGCATTTTTTGACAGATGTTTTTGACGTGTGATCGCACCGTTTCCACGCTGATTCCCAATTGATCCCCAATTTCCTTGTAAAGAAACCCCGAGGCCAGAAGTGTCAATACTTGTTCTTCGCGCGGCGTGAGGTTGTCTTTTTCCGGATAGGCCGGCGCCCGCACATGGAAATGCTCGACAACTTTGCATGCGATGTGGCTCGACATGGGAGCGCCGCCCGTATCGACATCGCGGACGGCCTCGAGCAATTTGTCCGGCGGGCTGGATTTCACCAGGTACCCGTTGGCCCCTGCCTTTAGGGCCTTAAATATTCGATCCGTATCCTCATAAACCGTCACCATGATAATCTGCGGCGACGGATCCAGGCGCTTCAACTGCGCCACGCACTGGATTCCCGACATTCCCGGAAGGCCGATGTCCATCAGGACCACGTCCGGGTTCAGAATGGGAATCTTCGCGAGCGCTTCCTCGGCGGTGGCGAATGCGCCGACACATCTGATGTCCGATGCCGTGCGTAGAATTGCGATAAGTTGCTCGCGCAAGCCCTTGTCGTCCTCCACAATTGCCACCGATTTAGTCATAAGCGATTTATCCAAGATTCTTTGGGCGCCACGCCGTTCCCGCCGTGATGCTGGCGGGAGCTTTGATCGGAAGGACAGACGACGAGGCGAAAGTGGACTGTGGTGCCCTTGCCTGGCGCGCTCTCGATTTGACAAATACCGCCAACGTCATCGAGCCGCCGTTTCATATTAATCAGCCCATTGCCGGGCGGAGCCACCAAAGGATCGAAACCGCAACCATCGTCATGCATCGATACAATCAGCGTGGATTCGACATAGGAGGCATGAACCGTCACTTGTGAGGCGCGCCCATGTTTGATGACGTTGGTGATGGCTTCCATTGCGGCCATGCTGATGTTATGGCGCACGCGGCTGGATATCTCAATCTCTGGCGGCAACGACAGTATGTGCAGCCGGCAGCGCAAATTGGCCTGGGTGCATTGGGTGTTGATTCTCTGCCGCAGGTAATTCCCGATCGCTTCGAGATTGTCGTTTTCGGGATTGACCGCCCAAACGGTCTCGTAAAGGGCCGCCACAAGGTCCCGGGATTTGAGACATATACGATAGAATTCTGTCCGCGCTTGCTCGGAGAATGTGGAATTGTTTTGCGCCATCGCGCTCAGCAATGAGATTTCCGTCACCCGCGCGCCAAGATCGTCGTGAATGTCCTGTGCAATGCGCAAACGCTCGCGTTCCAGCGCGCGCTGCTGTTCCAGGCGGGACATGGCGCGGCGCATCTTTTGCCAAGTGAAATATCGAACGCTCAGGGCCGACGCGGCCACCGTCAAAACCGCCAGCGCCGCCCAGAACCAGGGACTTTGCCAATAAGGCAGCGGAACGCGAATAGCGAGGGTCGCTTCCAAGCCGGTCGGCTTCCCTATCACAGAAACTTCCGCCACGCGAAGTCTGTAATTGCCCGGCGGCAGTGTTTCATAAGTGACATATCGATAATCGCTTATTCCGATGCTATACATCTCATTCCATTCCACCAATAGCTTATCGTTGGGGGCAACCGGCGCCACCAAGTCCCGGCTGGTGTGCCACTCGGCATGGCTTAGCGCATCGTCGTCCAATACCGCAAGCGCCCTGGTCCTGGGTTCGCGGCCGACCTCGACGATCTTGGCCATGCTCGGGCGCGTGCCATCGCGCGCCCATCCCTCTGGAGACTGGTTGAGTGAAGGAATTCCAGCCGGTTCGTCCAAGACAGGAGATCGAAGCAACACTTCAGGCTGGGTGTTGTTGGTGGAGAGCTTGGAAACGATCAACTTGTCAACGACATAGATGCCAATCGCGGTCGGCCCGCCGGCCGATGAGATAACCACCCAGACGTGCGAAGCATCCAACGGGGCGGAGACTGTTTCGCGCCGGTAGGTGAACGTCGAGTCCTCCAATGTTCCCTTCCACCCCGCGCTCTCCCCGCGTGAAACAAACTGTTTCTCCCCCACCAGGTCGCCCGACGCATTGTAAAAGCGAATCGTGACATACATTTCGCCTCCCCCTTGCCGCCAGTCTTTGTCAAATCCCTCCAGCTTGGTTCGAAGACGCATGAACTTCTGGTTTGAACCAGGCCCCGGCCCAAAAGTAAAAACCACATTTCTTGGGAAGGCGCCAAGGCTCAACTCCCTTCCTTGGTGCCAGGATAAGACTTTGTTACCCACCTCCACACGTCGAATTGTCAGCGCATTGGTGTTTTGTTCAGCGGACATCCGCGCCGCCGGCAGTCCCAAGGCTATCAAAAGAGCCATTACACCCAAATGCCTCATTACAACCCGAGTGATCATCCACTAAAGTTTATCACGTCGTTGGATTAAGGACAACCTCGAATTTGTTGGCCGTCCCGAAAGGCAGCCGTATCCCCGAAAACAGGGATTTACGCATGGCAATAAAGCGGTTACGGTATTGTTATGACGCTGTGACGAATTCTTTTTTTTCATTCACGCGACCCGCCAGAACCGGCCGAGTATCGTTCTCACTGGTATGGCCTTCGGCATTTTTGTCCATTCTTTTTTGGGCCGCGGAGGTTCGGGCCGCTGAAAACCAATTCGTCGCGGAAAACGACGTGGCCTGGACGGCATTTGGAAAGAACGAAAACGACTCCATGCCCCTTGGCAATGGAGACCTTGCCGCGAATATCTGGACGGAGCAGAACGGCGATGTGGTGCTGCTCATCGCCAAAGCCGATGCGTGGACGGAAACAGGAAAGCTGGCAAAACTGGGAAGAGTTAGAGTCAAATTAACGCCCAACCCCTTTGCAAACGCGTCCGGGTTCTCGCAGGCGCTGAAGCTCGAAAATGGCGCTGTTGAGATCAAAAACGGCGGCAGTCTTGTTAGAATCTGGATTGACGCAAATCATCCGGCGCTCCACGTTGAGACTCATCTGGATCGGCTGACGGATTTTCAGGCTGGCTTGGAGCTTTGGCGAACCAACACTCACTCCTTTTCAACTCCCTGTCCTGACCGGGCAGGTCTCTTCGAGTTTGGCGGCCACCCCGTGCCAATCGATTTCGCGCCCGACACGGTTTTTTCTCCCCAGCCAGGCCGCATCAGTTGGTGTCATTTCAACCCGGCTAGCATATATCCCGTGGTGATTGAGCAGGAACATTTGGAATCAATTTTGGGAAAATATCCCGACCCCTATTTGCATCGTTGCTTTGGCGCGACCATGACCGGCCCAAATCTGGTCAGCACTGACAGTTTCACCCTCAAATCGTCCGCTTCGGCTCGGGAGTTCCGTTTGGATTTGTATGCTCTAACTCTGCAAAAGGTCCCTTCTACCAGCATTTGGGAAACCGGGATGGCCCGGTTGACCAAAAGATTGAGCCGCGCCAATCTGGCGCAACAATGGGAGGCGCATCAGCAGTGGTGGAACGACTTTTGGAATCGAAGTTGGATTCACGTTGAAGGATCGCCCGACGCCGCAAAGGTGTCACAGGGTTATATCATGCAGCGTTACATGATGGCGTGCTCCTCTCGCGGCGCGCAGCCGGTTAAATTCAACGGCGGCTTGTTTACTGTCGGGCACGATGTGGCGGAGAACAGGGACTCCGACAAGGCGGATCACAATCCCGACTTCCGGGAGTGGGGCAGTTGCTATTGGAACCAGAACAATCGGCTGCTATATTGGCCGCTGATTGCCACCGGAGACAACGACCTGCTCAAGCCGTGGTTCGACATGTACGTGCGCGCGCTACCGTTGGCCAAGGACCGCACGCGGCTTTACTATCATCACGAAGGCGCCGCGTTTGTCGAGACGATGTACTTCTGGGGCCTGCCCAACATCAATGACTTTGGCTGGGATAATCCCACCACGGAACTGAGAAGCGAATGGATGCGCTACCACATTCAGGGCGCATTGGAAGTGGTAGCGCAAATGCTCGATTATTACGATAACACGCAAGACGCTGGATTCGCCCGCGAGTCAATCATTCCTTTCGCCGGGGCCTTGGTCACTTACTACGATCAGCATTGGCCGCGCGGCCCGGACGGGAAAATCAGAATGTCGCCCGTCCAATCGCTGGAAACTTATCAAAGGGATGCTGTTAATCCCACGCCGGACATCGCGGCGCTGGATAACATATTGCCCAGGCTTTTGGGTCTTCCGTTGAAATTGACAACCGGGAAGCAACGAAGGCTTTGGGCCAAAGTGCTGCGCGATCTTCCACCCATCGCAGTCGGGAGAACATCTGGTGGAAAAGTGCCTGCTTTTGGGAAAGGCCAGGCAGAGGGCCTACCCGTCATTCTTCCAGCGCAAGAATATGGCAAGCCCCGCAACGTTGAGAATCCGGAGCTATACGTGGCATTTCCGTATCGCTTGTATGGGGTCGGCAAGCCCAACCTCGATCTGGCTCGGGATACGTTTGCCGCCAGATTATTCCCGCAAGACACCTGCTGGGGGCAGGATGGCACGGAGGCGGCCATCCTGGGATTGACGGTTGAGGCCAAAAGAGCCGCCATTGCCGAGTTTACTGGCTACGGCAGCCAGCGGTATCGTTGGTTCTGGAATGCGGGCAATGACTGGATACCGGATTTGGACGATGGCGGCAGCGGAATGATCACGCTCCAATCAATGTTGATGCAATGCGATGGCCGCCGGATTTTGCTCTTGCCGGCCTGGCCCGGAGATTGGTCGGCTGACTTCAAACTTCACGCTCCCTATCAGACGACGGTCGAAGCCCGCGTTGAGGGCGGCAAAATCACAAATATGAAGGTGACGCCAGAATCGAGGGCCGGGGACGTCGTGATGGCGCCGGGTTTGTTGAATCGGTAAAACGCGTCACTTGCGGAAGCGGGCGGGTGAATTATCTTGGGCGATATGAGAAGTGTCGCCTCGTTGGGACGACCGGTTATCGGCCTTTGCTTTGCCCTGGGAACGGCCCTTTACGGGCAGATGACGGACGTGTTGACATACCACAATGACAACAGCCGCACGGGGCAGCAGTTGCACGAGGAGGTTCTCTCGACGTCGAATGTCAACACTAGCCATTTCGGCCTGTTGCGGGTGCTGACGGTGGACGGGAAGGTCGATGCCGAACCGCTCTACGCGGCGGGCGTCAAGATTCCGGGCGCCGGCTTGCGCAACGCGCTCTTCGTGGCGACCGAGCACGACTCGGTCTATGCGTTTAACGCGGACGGGACCAATGTCTTCTGGCACGTGTCGATGTTGGAAGCCGGAGAGACGACCTCCGACGATCGGGGTTGCTCGCAGGTGACGCCGGAAATCGGGATTACGGCGACGCCGGTCATTGACCGCAAAGCCGGGTCCAACGGCGTCATTTTTGTCGTGGCCATGAGCAAGAAGGGATCGACTTACTATCAACGCATTGACGCCCTGGACCTGACGACGGGGGCGGCCCTGCTTCCGCCAAAGGTTGTCAGCGCGGCGTTTCCCGGAACGGGCGACAACGCGGTGGGAACCAACGTTGTATTTGATCCCAAACAATACAAGGAACGGTGCGGTTTGCTTTTGTTGAACGGCATCATTTACACCGCCTGGGCGTCGCACTGCGATATCCGGCCCTACACCGGGTGGATCATGGGATATGACGAACAGACGCTGGCGCAGACGAGTGTGCTGAACGTCACCCCCAACGGAAACGAAGGGGCATTCTGGAATTCGGGCGCGGGCCTGGCCGCCGACGCGCAAGGAAATATCTACGCGCTTGATGGAAACGGGACGTTCGACGCGACGTTGACCGCGAGCGGGTTTCCGACCAATGGCGATTTTGGCAATTCGTTCCTCAAATTCTCGACAGCCGGCAATTCGCTGGCCGTGGCGGATTATTTCTGCATGTCCAATCAAGCGTCGGAAAACGGCAGCGACGAGGACCTTGGTTCCGGCGGGGCGCTGTTGCTGCCGGACATGGTGGACGCCAGCAACAACGTGCGGCAGCTTGCGGCCGGAGCGGGGAAGGACTCGAACATCTATATAGTTGACAGGAACGACATGGGGCAGTTCGATCCGACGACCAACGCGATCTGGCAACAACTGACCGGCGCGGCGCCGGGCGGCGTTTATGGCATGCCGGCGTATTTCAACGGCTTTCTTTATTACTGCGGGCAAGGCGACGCGCTGACGGCATATCCATTTGAGAACGCGCTGGCGCAAACGGTTGGGATCTCGCAAAGCGCCGAGACCTTTGTCTATCCGGGAGCCACGCCGGGCGTTTCGGCCAACGGGACGGCGGCGGGCATTGTGTGGGCAACGGAGAACACGTCGCCGGCTGTCCTGAACGCTTACAACGCCACCAACCTGGCTGAGGAGTTGTACAACAGCGATCAGGCCGGATCACGCGATCATTTTGGCGACGGGAACAAGTTCATCACGCCGATGATCGCCAGCGCGCGGGTCTATGTGGGCACGACCACGGGTGTCGGGGTCTTCGGGTTGCTGGATAACTCAACGCTGACGCCCTTGCAGGCATGGCGGAACACCAATTTCGGCAATCCCTCCAACGTCGGCGCCGGCGCCAACGGCGCGAGCCCGGCTGGCGATGGTATTCCCAATTTGATCAAATACGCGCTGGGACTCAATCCCCTCGCCGTCGCCGCCGCCAGCCAGCTTCCCTTGGCCAGCTTGCGGGAGAGCGATGGAAACATATATTTGACATTGACGGCCAATCGCGGCGCGATCGCGCCGGATGTCACTTATCTGGCGCAGGTTTCCGGCGACTTGATCAATTGGGTATCCGGCGGGACCAATACCGTAACACTGACCAATGTGCCCACCCAATTGGTTGTGCGCGACAATGTGCCCGCGAGTGCGGCGGGCCAGCGTTATATTCGGCTGTCCGTATCCAGTCCGTGATCTTGCTGCTTTGCCCCTAAATCTCCAAGGACATCTGTAAAGTCGAAAGCGGGGTCGCGCTTCGCTTGCCCCCGCA
>Ga0187860_1003734_pt1 | contig 11867 bp, 14 predicted proteins | sample June2016WEW_10_4_FD_132981 | JGI IMG/M metagenome (GOLD analysis project Ga0187860, IMG submission 132981) | Peatland microbial communities from SPRUCE experiment site at the Marcell Experimental Forest, Minnesota, USA - June2016WEW_10_40 | ecosystem: Environmental > Terrestrial > Soil >... | reverse complement strand
GCGTGGAACTCGCGAAAGGCGGGCTCAGACCCGATACCATCAGCGAACGCGGTCACCCCCGGTGGCTGCATCACCATCCCGGAACCCTCATAGAGGGTGGACCAGGGAACGGGGTCCGGTCAGACCATTCCGAGGGCTGTCGCGATAGCGGCATTCGATCGGCCCTCGGCGGTCAGCTGAGCTCTTGGCGCTCTCGCGGGGTCAGGGGGTCCAGCGGCTGCGGACGGCCGCGCGCGATCAGCTGAGTCGTTACCTTGGGGTCCATCGCCAGGCCTCCGGCGGCAACGCGGCGCAGCGTCGGGCGGCGTGTCCCAAACGGCTCGGCGTAGGTCAGCAGCCTCGAGCCCCGGCGGACCACAGGTCGCGCTCGCTTACTCGTCGGGCCGGTCCTGGAGGGGGGATGGGCTTGCCATGGGGGGCGACGCCGTGACGGTTCCGCTCGTCGCCAGGCCCCCGCCGAGTCCCACCGCGACAGCGCACGCGCCCACCAGCACCGCTCCGGCCGTGACCCCGTCGAAGAGATGGGCGGAGCCCAGGACGCTGTAGAGCAGCGTGCCCAACGGCTGCAGGCCGACCGCCTGGGTTGCGTAGAGACCCAGTAACCGGCCTCTGACGGCGGGGTCGGCGTCGGTCTGGATCACGGTGATGAGCGTGGTGTTGATGGCCACGAAGGCGAGGCTCACCCCCACCAGCGCTGGCAACGTCCAGCCCAACCAGGAGGAACGCGCCACCGTCGCCAGGCTCAGTGCGTAGAGGACACCCCCACCGACCAGGAACCAGCGGCGCCCCCGGCCGCGGCCAAGGGCACTGAGCAGCAGAGCGCCGGTGAGACCGCCCACTCCGCCCACGCTGTACATCAAGCCCAGCCCGCTGGAGCCGACGTGGAGCCGGCTCGAGGCCAGCACGGGCAGGAAGGGCATGTAGGACACGCCCAGCAGGGAGAGCATGGCCGCCGCTCCCATCACCCCACGGAGCAGGGGGGCGCGCCATGCAGCGGCGAACCCAGCAGCGACATCCGCCATCAGGCGGCGCGAGCCAGCCCGGCCCGCGGGCGCGATGTCCGGGACGACCACCCAGAGCACCGAGATGGGGGCGAGATAGGCGATGGCCAGGCAGGCGAAGCAGGCTCCGGGCCCCGCGACCGCGTAGAGCACCCCGGCGACGGACGGCCCCACGAGGCGGCAGACGCTCATCGCCGAGGCGGCAAGCGCCATGGCGTTCACCACCAGGTCCCGGCTGACCAAGTCAGCGACCAGGGCCTGGCTGGTGGGGAGGTCGACGGCCGCGCTGCTCCCGAAGACGACCGCGACCACCACGATGGCCCCGAGGCTGAAATGGCCGGTCGAGGCCAGGATCGCCAGGGTTGCCGCCCCGAGGCCCAGGGTCGACTGGGTGACCAGGAGGATGCGGCGCCGCGGGTAGCGATCGGCAAGCGCCCCACCGACCACGGAGAGTGCCACGGCGGGGAGGCCCGATGCAGCGGCAACGAACGCCACCGCGTTGACGCTTCTGGTCTCGGTGTAGACGAAGTAGCCGAGCGCCACGGTTTGCATCCAAGTGCCGAGGAGGACCGGCCACTGGGCCGACCAGTACCAGCGGTAGCTCCGCACCCGCAGCGCCGGGGGCAGCCAGCGGGGACCCGTCCCATTCCCCGCCAGTGGGAAGGCCGTATCCATCCCTGTGACTCTCCACGATTCGCAGCCCGGGCAGGCGGTTGGGGATCGGCACAAGCCCTGGCGGGCGCGCGCGGTGCCTTAGGGAAGGCCACCGACGGGGTGGCCCCCCCGGGGAGCGAGATTTCGCCCAATCAGGTCACCCCGCCCAGTTAGCCGGTGCGTGGCTCGGCTGAGCGGGAGGAGACGGGCTGGCGGGCGACCGCCCGGAGGCGCTCGGGGTAGGCCAGGGAACTCGGTTTCGAGTTGAGTTGGAGCTTCTGCTAGCCTGTTTCGAGGGCTTGCGGCGGCCGTCGGGAGATCTCAAAGCGTGTGTGGCTGGCCAGTGGGGCTGAAGATGTCGCCAGTGAGATACAGGAGTTGGCAGCGCGGAGAGGCTGATGTCAGCTGGATCTAGACGAGATTCACGGCGGGATCGGACTATCGCGGTCTTCGGGGCAACCGGGCATACGGGGCGCTTCGTCGTGTCGGAGCTCTTGCGGCGCGGCATTGCCCCGATCGCTGTCGGACGTGACGCGGCGAAGCTGGCCGAGTGCGGATTCGCGGATCGCGGCATCGAAGTCCGCGAGGCTTCGATCGACGATGCGGGTTCACTCGACCGCGCGTTCGTGGGCGCGGCGGCCGTCGTGAGCTGCGCCGGCCCGTTTCTCGATACCGCCCACGCCGTGGCTTCCGCGGCGCTCCGCACGAGCATCCATTATGTGGACGTCACCGCCGAGCAGGTGAGCGCGCGGGCGACCTTCGAGGCGTTCGATGAGCCCGCGCGGACCGCAGGCGTGGTCGTCATCCCGGCGATGGGCTTCTATGGCGGCTTCGCTGACCTGCTGGTCACGACGGCCATGGGCGATTGGGATGCCGCCGACGAGATCAAGATCGGCATTGCGCTGGATAGCTGGCATCCGACGCAAGGCACGCGGATCACCGGCGAACGGAACACGGCTCAACGCATGGTGGTCGCCGGTGGGCTGCTCGTGCCGCTGCCTCAACCCGCAGCCGAGACGGACTGGGATTTCCCGGAGCCGTTCGCGCGGCAAGCCGTCATCGAACTCCCCTTCTCGGAGATCGTCGTGATTGCGCGACATCTGCGCACATCCGGGCTCCACACGTATCTCAGCCAGAACGCCCTCCGCGATATCCGCGATCCGACGCCGCCGCCGCCAGAGCCCGTTGACGAAGCGGGCCTTTCGGCACAGAGGTTCCTGGTCGAGGCTATTGTGCGAAGAGGCGACCGGACGCGCCGCATCATCGCGCAAGGACGGGACATTTATGCCTTCTCTGCGCCGCTTGTCTGTGAGGCCGTTCAACGAATCCTTGACGCCAAGGTCCGCGACAATGGGGCTCAGGCCCCTGGCGCCATCTTTGATGCCAGGGACTTCCTGAGCGCCCTGGCGCAACATCATCTGACGTCCGTGGTTACGGGCGGATAGCCGCAACAGCGAGGCCACGGCCGCCATCTTCAGCAGGAGGAGGGAACAGCCTCCAACAGGTGATCAACCGGGCCGGCCCCGGGCTGCTGTTCGACAGCATTCCGACGTTCCACCGGCGTCGACAGGCACTCGGGGCGCTGAGCAGTGCACTCGAGGGCTCGCTGACGCGGCCGGACAGTGCGGCGCGTCCGCCTGAGGACTGGCTGACGCAGCCCCTTGGTCCAAACTAGGTCCATTCTATATGTGTGGTGATGCCCATGCCCCCAGATAGCCACTCCCAAGGTCAGACTGACCCTGGCGCTCACCCATCCCGTCGATCACCGCCTGGGGCTGAGCCCCGGGCACCGAGGCCCCGGGCGCCCGACGCGGTCGCGATAAGAGCCGGGCTGGAGGAGAGGCGGCGCACTCTGGAGGACGAAGTGCGAGCCCTCAGTGAGCACGACCCTGCGGAATCCGCCAACCTGCAGTTCGGGAAGCGGATCGGGGACGGCACCGCCTACGCCATCGACCGCATGACAGGGGCCTACCAGGCGCGAACCCTGTACCGGACCATCAGGCAGATCGAGGCGGCGCTTGACCGTCTGCGCGACGGCACGTACGGAACCTGCCAGGGGTGTGGCGAGGCTATACCCACAGAGAGGTTGGAGGCGGTCCCGTGGACCGCTTTCTGCGTCGGCTGCGCGTCGCGTCCGAGCTCGCGCCGGTAGGAGCCGCTCCGCTTGGGCGGGGCGCCGACCGCAGCCAACCTGTGATCCGGCTGCTCTGAGTCTCTTACCGACCGCGCGGCGGTGCAGGCCTCTCCGTCCGGAAAGGAGACGCATCCTCCGGGCGCCGCCTCACGGTCCAGCCCAGGCACAGCTCGCCGCCCAGGAGGCGGGGGCCTCTGGGGAGCTTCGTCCAACCTTCAAACGACCCCCCCATGGCCGTTCCAGCCGGAGGATTGGCTCGCTCCATCGCCCTGGGGTGGAGAGCGCTGGCCGCTACGACCGTGCGCGCCTCGAGCTTGCCATACGGCACGGATTCTCCATCGTGTACTCCTGGGGTGACGAGCGAGGCATCCAGCCGAGTGAACTCGGCGTCCGCATCACCTACTTTGGACCACCTCCGCGAACCGAGGAGAGCGTGCCAGACTGCGACTTCGCTGTCCCCTTTCACTGAGCCGAGCCATGCGGCCCAGCCTGGTCACCAGCAGCGGTTTCAGCAGAGGCGGTCGGAGCGTCGCGCGATGCAGCTACTGCCTTCCAAGCTGGATGTCCCCTCCGGCGGGGGAACAGCCGGACCTCGTTGGAGCGATGATGAAGCTCACTGTCAACCGTCGCTCGCCGCCAGGGGCGGCACCTTGGGGTCCTGATGGCAGCCGAGAAACCGGTGGTGGTGGTCGGCGCCGGCCTGGTCGGGCTGGCCGTCGCCCGCCAGCTGCTCATGGATTCTCCCGGGCGTGCGGTAACCGTGGTCGAGAAGGAGAACACGGTGGCGGCGCATCAGAGCGGCCGCAACAGCGGGGTGGTCCATTCGGGTGTCTACTACGCGCCGGGATCGATCCACGCCCGACTGTGCCGCCGCGGCGGCGCCCAACTCCGCGAGTTTTGCGCCGATGCGGGCATCCCGGTCCGTGGCTTCGGCAAGCTGATCGTTGCCACCAATGGCGACGAGACCAAGCGACTGCGTGGGCTCCTCGAGCACGCCCGGGCAAACGGGATCGCGGATGCCGCGATGATGGGCCCGATGGGCATCCGGGACATCGAACCTCACGCCCGCGGCGTTGCCGCGCTGCATGTCCCCTGCACGTCCAGCGTCGACTTCACGGCGGTCGCCGCCGCCATCGCGGAGGACATCCGGCGCCGGGGCGGCGAGGTCCGGCTCGGCTGTGAAGTTCGGGGAGGTCGCGTCCGCGGGGACGGCGTCGACGTGCTGACGGCCGACCGGCCGATCTCGGCGGATCAGGTCATCCTCTGCCCGGGACTTCAGGCGGATCGTCTGGCGCAGTCCTTCGGCGCGCCGCGCGAGCCGCGGATCGTTCCCTTCCGGGGAAGCTTCTGGCGGCTCCACTCCATCGCCGCGGCGCTGGTCAGGGGCCACCTCTACCCGGTGCCCGACCCAGCCCTGCCCTTCCTCGGAGTTCATGCCAGCCGCCGTCATGACGGTGAGGTCTGGCTGGGTCCCAACGCCGTCCTGGCGCTGGCCCGCGAGGGATACCGCCGCGGCCAGGCGGACTGGAGGACCATCCTGGAGGAGGCGGCCAGCCCCGGCCTTCATCGCCTGATGCTGCGCAACTGGAGGACCGGGCTGTGGGAGCTGGCCCGAGACCGGTCTGGCGAGCTGGTTGCCCGCTCGGCGCGCCGGCTGCTCCCCGAGCTCACAGCGCATGACATCTCGCCCGGTCCGTCCGGAGTCAGGGCCCAGGCTCTGGCACGCGACGGCCGCCTGGTCTCCGACTTCGTCTTCTGGCGTCGGGGTCGACTGCTTGCCGTGCGCAACGCCCCCTCCCCGGCGGCGACCGCGGCGCTCGCGATCGCCGAGCACATCGCCGGTGTATTCGGCGGCACGGTGCGCCTCGGCGCGTAGAGGGCCGAGGGCGCACGCTCGGCGGCGTGCGAGCACGGGCGGGGAGGGGAGGAGGGTGGGAGGCCGCACTTGGCAATATGAACGCACCAAACCTCCGCGTGTGAGGCAAGCGCTCCTCAGGGCGCCGATGCGACCGGCAGGCGCTGAGCCCGACTTCAGCAGAGGCCGCCGACTCGGCGGTGCTCACCGAGGTCAGTTCGGAACGACCCAAACGCGACGGGCTCCCGACTGGTTGGGCCCAACCGCACCGCATGCCTTACTCGCTCCACGATCGGCAGCCGCAACCCGTGCCGCCTGAACGCGAGCCCTCAACGCCGCGTGTGGAGATACGAGCCGGCCCACCCAAGACGGCCCTCACACTAGGGGGATTCGTGAGGTAAAGGAGTTGCGAGCGAAACTTGAACACCGCGCCCTCGTACTCAGCGTAGTGGCGGCTGCGGCGCTGGTCGCGGCATGTGGCTCCGCGTACGCCAGCCCCGGAGCCCTCGGAACCGCCGCCACAGCCGACCAGATGACGATTCGAACCTCGCCGACAGGTGTCGGCACCGTGCTCGCAGGGCCGAGTGGCCGCACCCTCTACATCCTCGTGGGCAACCAGGGGAAGGACATCGCGTGCTCAGGCGGCTGTCTGACCGTGTGGCCTCCGGTCACGATTGACTCGAGATCACCCCAGGCCGGCTCGGGCGTGACCGCCTCGCTGTCGACTGCACCGGCGGGTGGTGGGACGCTGCAGCTCACTGTATCCGGAGATCCCGTCCACTACTACGTCGGCGACACCGCTGCGGGCCTGTCAAACGGCGAGGGCATCAGCTCATACGGCGGCATCTGGGAAGCCCTGCAGCCGAATGGGCAGCCCCTCACGCCGGGCGCCGGCGGCAACCCTTACGGCTACTGAGCCTGGGAAGGCCAGGTGCACGTCGCGGCAGCCGAGTGAGGCCACCCTGGCTGTCCGCGATCACCGGGCTCAGAACACGGACCGCGCATCGAGGCTCATGACGCCGGGATTCTTGCGCCTCTGGGCAGCACCGGCGGGTGCTCGTGAAGCAGACTGGAGTACAGGGTCCCGGCGCCGGTGTTGATGACCACGACCTCTTCGTCGGGGTGGAGCCAGCCAGAGCCACGCAGATTCCGGGCGGCGGCGATGCAGGCGGCACCCTCGGGGCAGATGTAGAGGCCCTCCATCCCCGCCAGCTCTGCCTGGGCCGAGAGGATCTCCGGGTCGGTCACGGCGACAGCGCATCCATCTGTCGACCTCAGGGCATCCAGGATCAGGAAGTCGCCGAGCGGCTTGGGGACCTTGATACCGAAGGCCGCGGTCGCGGGTTCCGGCCACGGCTCGCACGCCGCCGCTCCCGATTCCCACGCCTTCACCACGGGAGCGCAGCCGCTGGCCTGCACGGCCACCATTCGGGGCGACCTGGAGCTCATCCAGCCGAGCTGCTGACACTCCCGGAGCGCCTTGTGGATGCCGATCAGTCCCACTCCTCCGCCGGCGGGGTAGAGGATCGTATCCGGTGCTCTCCAGCCCAGCTGCTCGAAGAGCTCGAGACCCATCGTCTTCTTGCCCTCGATGCGATACGGCTCGCGAAGGGTGGAGGCGTCGGCATAACCCTGGGTGGCGATCGCCTCCGCAACCATCGCCCCGGCGTCGCCGATGTGTCCATCGACCAGGTAGAGCCGAGCGCCGGCGATGGCGCACTCCGCTCGCGGCACCCGCGGCGCATCCTGGGGCATCACGATCAGGCACTCGATGCCAGCCCGCGCCCCGTAGGCGGCCCAGGCGGCGCCCGCATTTCCATTCGTGGGCATGGCGATGCGGGTGACCCCCAGCTCGCGAGCTCGGGAGACGCCCACCGCCGCGCCCCGGGCCTTGAAGGTCCCGGTCGGGAGGAGCCCCTCGTCCTTCAGGGAGAGTCGCTCGAGCCCCATCTCCTCACCGAGGCGGGGGAGGCGAAGAGTCGGCGTGACCGCTTCGCCGAGGCTGATCACGCCGGCCTCCGAGCTGACCGGCAACAGCTCGTGGTAGCGCCACAGGGAGGCGGGTCGCGCCGTCAGGTCCGCGGGCCGGCACACCTCCGCCAACGCCTCCAGGTCATAACGGGCCAGCAGCGGAGCTCCGCAGGCGCAGACGCTCTGGACCGTGCCGGCTTCGTGGCTGGAGCCGCACCGGCTGCACTCCAGGTGGTCCAGGTAGCTGTAGCGATTCATCGGGTCCGTGACCCCTCGATGATGACGTCCGCGGCGCGGCGGGCGCCGCCGCCGGCGGGCCGCCGAGCTTCACCTCCATGCGGGGCGCCTCCGCTGCCTGCCTACGTGTGCGCGGTCAGCCAAGCCGCGATGGCGGCTGTGACTTCCGGGTCCAGGTAAGCATCCGGCGCGTTGTACCGGGGCATGGCCTCGGCCTGCCCCAGCTCTGCGCGTGGCATTGGCTCATGCTTGAGGACGTGATTGGCGTTGTCGGGGAAGAGGAACGTGACGTCGGCTCGTCCCGCCGCAGCCCGCTGCAGCGGCTCCCCGTCCGCCTGCCAGTCCACTTGGAGGTCCTTCTTCCCGATGATGACGAGGACGGGAACCGCCACCCGGCCCAGGAGGCTGGCCGCGTCGGCGGTCCAGAGCTCCCGGGCAAAGGGTAGGTTGGCCGGCGTCTCCAGCGCCTGCAGGAGGAGCTTGACGCCCTCGGGGAGGACCGGATCCGGGGCCGTCGGCTCGCCGGCGAGGAATCGGGCGATGGCCGCATCGTAGAGAGCGAGGAGCGCCTCGCCGTCTTCGATCCCCGCGGCCTGCGCCGCGAGCTGGGATCGCGTGACGATCCCCACCCCCCGTCCGGGCGGGCCGGCGAGGATGAGCCCTGCCGGGGGGATCTCGGGGCCCTCAAGCTGGTAGCTGAGTGCGTGAAGGGTGCCCTCGCTGTTGCCGAGCGCGAAGATCCGGTCGCTTCGGACCCAGTCCTCGGTTTCCAGTACGCGCACCGCGCCGGCCAGCTCGTCGACATGGCTCTGCATCGTGATGGCGCCGATCAGCTGGGGGATGGTCTCGCGAACGTGGGGCCCGGAGGCGCGCTTGTCGTAGCGCAGCGATGCGATGCCGGCTCGTCCCAGCATCTCCGCCAGCAGACGGCCGCTGCCGTTGGGCCCCGGGAGCAGGGGCGAGTTCCAATCCCGGTCCGTGGGGCCGCTCCCCGCCACCAGCACGACATCGGGGAAGGGACCGGGACCAGGCGGACGCACCATCGTGCCGTGGACGGTGGTCGTGCCCAGGGGCCAGCTCACCTCCGAGCTCTCGCCCAACGAGTCAGGAGCGGTCATCGTTCACGTCCTCCATGAGTGATGGTGGAGCCGGGCCAGAGCGGCCAGGAGGGTGCTCGGTTGGACTATCGTCGCCGGTCATCGTTGAAGGGATGGTCGCGCCGATCTCCGCCAGGTCCATATAGGCATTGAAATCGGCATCATCAGATGCCATTATTGATGCCTACGGAGGAGATCTGAGATGCGAACCACCCTTGCCCTTGATGACGACCTGCTGGTCGAGGCTCAGCGTCTGACCGGCACCACCGAGCGGACTGCATTGATACGCGAGGCCCTCCGCGCGCTCATCGAGCGAGAGAGCGCCCGCCGGCTCGCCCGTCTTGGCGGGAGCGAGCCCGCGCTGACCGCGATCCCCCGCCGGCAGCCCGCATCCCGGTGATCCTGGTCGACTCCTCGATCTGGGTGGATCACTTGCGCTCGGGCAACGCGGCGCTCGGTGATCTGCTCGACCACGGGGCCGTGCTTGGTCATCCGTGGGTAACCGGCGAGCTTTCCTTGGGAAACCTTGGCCGGCGCAGCGAGGTGATCCGTCTCCTACAGGGGCTCCCCCAGGCCAGCGTGGCCTCAGATGAGGAGGTCCTGAGCTTCATCGACCGGGAGAGGCTGTCGGGGACGGGCATCGGCTACGTCGACGCCCAGCTTCTCGCCGCGACCCGGCTGACCCCCGACGCCAGACTCTGGACGGCCGAGCGGCGTCTGTCGGCCGTCGCCGCACGCCTGGCGATCGCCTTCGAGTTGCAGAGTCGCCGCCAACCGTCGGAGGACCAGCAGTAGCCCGCCGCAGAGCGTGAACCTCAGAGCCGGTGTCTTGCCTGATGGGACGGGGAGGAGAACGTGAGGGGCTCCGACCGAAGCTGCATCAAGTCTCCTCGGTGAGGACGTCGCGCAGCCTGCGGGCGAAGGGTTCGGGCTGGCCGGCGTACCCAGAGTCGCCGCCCAGAAAGCCGGCGTGATGGCTGGGGAAGACCGTCGCCTGCTGACCAAGCAGATCGGCTGTTGCCACCGACGTGCGTCCGGTGAAGGTCCCTGCGGACTCTTCGCCCACAGCGATCACGATGCGTGTCGGCGCCGCGGCCAGCGCGTCGAAGTCGGGGCGATAGCCGTTGACCGCCCAGGAACGGTCGGAGAGCAGAGGGTCGTCACGGGAGCCGTCGTCCTCGCTCGGCATCCCGAACTGCGCTGGATCCGGCGTCGGCTGGGCGAAGTAGTCGTCGGTGAACTCTCCCTGCCACGAGGTCATGGCGATGAAGGCCGCCATACCGGCACCTCGCCCCTTGGCCACGTACGCGTCCCGAAAGTTGGCCCGTGCGCGCGCGGCCGCCTCCGCGTCTGGAAGCACCGGCAGGAGGGGCGGCTCGTGGGCCACCAGGACGGTGACGTCGTTGGGATACGCTGCCACGAGCGCGAGCGCGGTGACGGCGCCGCCACTGCTTGCGAACATCTCGACCGGGCCGACCCCGAGAGCCCTGATGACAGTGTGCACATCGTCTGCTTGGATGCTCGGCAGGTGGTCGACGCGGCCATCCTTGCGTACGCTGCGGCCGAGACCGCGCGGGTCATAGGTGACCACGGTGCGGTCGGGGAAGTACGACGCCAACGCACGGAAGCCGCTGGCGTCCATCGGCTGCCCGATCATGAACAGCGGTGGGCGCCCGTCGGCGGTGGGCAGCGGGCCCTGGACGTCGTAGACGATGTCGACCTCGGTCGTTTCAAGCGTGTGTGTGTTCATGCCAGTCTCTCTCGGTCAGCCCGCAAGAAGCCGCTCGAGCTTGTCGAGCTGCTCGGACCAGCCCTGCTCGGCACCGCCCATGGCCTCAGCGGGAGGCATCGGCTCGAAGTAGGACTGGCGGATGGTGAGCGCGGTGCCTCCATCGCGGGCCTCGAAGGTCACCTCGATGAGCGTGGCGAAGAGCTCTCCCTGCTCGTCGTTGACGGCCCGGCCGCTCATGACGAGGCGGTGCGGACGCTCGATCTCGTAGTACTCGCCCCCCATGTGGTGGGAGAACTGCTCCTGGGCGGGGATGGAGCCCGGCCACTCCATCGCGAGCCGGTACGTCCCGCCGACGCGAAGGTCCACCTCTGCGGTGGGGCAGGTGAAGCCGTTTGGCCACCACCACTTCTTGAGCTGGTCCGGGTCGGTGAAGGCATCAAAGACCCGCTCCGGCGAGGCCTTGATGGTGCGCTCGAGGACGAGCTGCTTGGTCGGGATTGCGGATCGGAGGTCCACGGCGGTGTGGGTCTTAGGCATTTGGGCTCTCCTTCTCAGTGGTTGCTTCTGATTGGGCGGCGAGATGGGCCTCGAGACGGTCGAGGCGGTCGGACCATTCGGCGTGGGCGCGGCGGAGCCAGTCGTCCACAGGGATCAGGCCATCGAGCAGAAACCTCGCCGGGCGGCGCTGGCCGTCTCGGGCCCGACCGATGAGGCCGGCCCGCTCCAGCACCTTGAGGTGTTTGGTGATGGCAGGCTGCGTGAGCGTGGAGGCGCCTGCAAGCTCGACGACGCCGGCCTCGCCGGCCGTGAGGCGCTCGAGGATCGCGCGGCGGGTGGGGTCGGAAAGGGCGGCGAAGGCGCGGCTCAGGGGGTCGTCGGTATTCATTACCGCAAGGTTATATAACTAGCCGGTAAAAGTCAACCATGCCTGGCTGGGTGGGGCTAGCCCGGTCGCACGGAATCGAGGGCCGCGTGTCTTGGTTCGGTGATTCCCGAAGGCATCCCCACGGTCAAGGCCGGTCGGGGCGAGTGAGTATTGCGTGCGACCTGAACCATGTGCCGCTGGCCGCGTCTGTCAAGGTGGTGTAAGAGAGACGGACGCCATCCGGGCGTCGTCCGGCTCGTTCACGCTGCTGCGGTGATCGCGGGCACGCCCTCCGTGTCGATGGTGGTGTAGGTCTTGGTG
>Ga0187860_1003728_pt1 | contig 11877 bp, 13 predicted proteins | sample June2016WEW_10_4_FD_132981 | JGI IMG/M metagenome (GOLD analysis project Ga0187860, IMG submission 132981) | Peatland microbial communities from SPRUCE experiment site at the Marcell Experimental Forest, Minnesota, USA - June2016WEW_10_40 | ecosystem: Environmental > Terrestrial > Soil >... | reverse complement strand
ATCTCCTTCTCGGGCAAGGGCTTGGTGCCCCTGCCGTCGTGAACACTCATTGCTCTGTCGCCGCGATGTTGGAAGCGATTCTTCGCATTGACGGCTAAAAATCGCTGGGACAGCGGCACGCAACCCAGGTGCGGAAGATTCGGCCGAATGCGCCCGCCTTACCGATGGACCTGCCAATTTGGCGCCTGGAGAGGATTCGCCCTATTCCGCCGATTAGCGACATCGGAGGCGTTCTCCGGGTCCGAGCGCAATCGCAGATCGCGCGCGGACCCGCAAATTTCAGGCGATTCTCAGAAATGTGCGGAAATAGAAGGACCGGATAGTGGACTAGAAGGGAATTGAATTGGCGACCCCATGATGCGGTGGCGTGCGGGGGAATTGTTCGCAACTTTGGCGCGGCATTTGGGCCGAGAAAGAGGCAGCGGTCGTAGAGAGAATCTCATCGCCGGAAATTCGCCTCTGATTTCTGAACCTCTGTGCGCCTTCAGCTCCGGTATTGGACCCGAACGATTTCGCGAGGATTTGCGCTGATTGCACCGCGGCAGGACTGGCTTTAAAGGCGCAGCAGAGCAATGTGTGCGGCTGTCCGCGCAGGAGGGCGGACCGCTCATGGTCGTGGCATTGTCCAGAACGCGCGTGTTATCTCTCGAGCACGGGAGACTGTTGACGCCATGGACTGTGCAAGTTGCGGATCCGAAAATCCGGCTGACAAGAAGTTCTGCGGCGATTGCGGTAACGCACGCGGCGGTCGAACCATTCTTTCTGGATTAAGCTTGGCGCAAATCGAGCCAAGGCTCTGACCGAAGGAAGTGGCGGGAGCGTTAGCATGTCCAACCCCTATTACAAGCAACATTGGATCGATATCGAACCCGAGCGCCACGCCGCCTATGATCAGATACTCGGCTACCATCCCGCCCTCGAACCGATCATTCGGCCGCTGCAACTGAAGCCTGGCCTGCGCGTGCTCGATGTCGGTTCCGGCCCCGCATATACCACCATGGAACTGGCGCGGCGCGTAGCGCCCTTGGGCCAGGTGAGCGGTGTGGACATAAATGCGGAATTCATCGCCCGCTCGACGGAGCGCGCTCGCGAGGCCAAGCTTGCGATTGAGTTCACCCACAGTGCCTTTCCTCCGCTGCCGTTTCCCACCGCCAGCTTCGATCGCGTGTTCTGCAAAAACGTTCTCGGGTATGTCGATTCCGCCGCGGATACTGTCGTCGAAATGGCGCGCGTAACGGCGCCGGGCGGAATCGTCGTCGCGTCCGATAGCGACTGGGACCTGTTGGTGCTCGAGACCGGCGCCGCCAATCGCGCGCTTAACGAGCGCGTGCTGGCGGCGTCAAAATCGATCGCCATCAAAGAGCCACGCATCGGGCGCATGCTCTTCGGGATGTTCCGCGACGCTGGACTCGTTGATGTGAAAGTCAACATTATCGCCGGCGCCGATACCGTAGGGCGATCGCTCACGATGCTCAAGGCGAGTTTCTCACGCTACGCGCATGACTCGGGACATGTCGCCGAGGCGGAGATTGCCGCATGGCTCGCGTCGGTCGAACGCGCGATCAAAGAGGGCAGCTTTTTCTTCGTGCTGCCGCAATTCGTCGTCTGCGGCGCGAAGAAATGATCGTGGCAGGGCAAATCCGCGCTTGAATTAAAATCTCTTGTGCCTTCCGTAGGCTGTCAGAAAAAGAGTGTACAAACGCAGGCGATTCAGTGTAAGTCAGGGGGGCGTCTAAACAGGGAGGACTTATGAAGAACAGAAGTTGGATAGTCGTCATTCTCGCTATCGGTCTTTGGACCTTCATGCCGCGAGGCGTGGCGCGAGCAACAACCCCGGTGGGAGAATATGTGGTCTGTAGCACCGGTGTTGCGCCATATACGCCCACGACGGTTGGCCCGGACAGTTCCGTGGAACAGCAGGTTAGCTGCAACGCCGACGACTTTGCAGTGGGCGGAGGAGTTGAAGTCCTCAGCCCCTCGCTGCCGCTACCCCCGGGTGTATTGGTAACTACTCCAGAAAACTCGTTTCTTTTCACCGATGTAACTCCCACCGGTTGGCAGGTCGTTTTGCAAAACACCAACCTCGACCCGTTTTGCGCGCTGCCCAAACCGCCGGCGAAGCTCTGCCCGTCGGTGCAGTACAGAGTCTGCGTGTCTTGCGTCGGAGTAGCCAGTTGAACGAGCGTAATACGAACGCCGACGATTCAGTGTAAGTCAGGGGGGCGTCTAAACAGGGAGGACTTATGAAGAACAGAAGTTGGATAGTCGTCATTCTCGCTATCGGTCTTTGGACCTTTATGCCGCGAGGCGTTGCGCGAGCAGTCTCGGTGGGAGTTTACGTGAACTGTAGCACCGGTGCCCCGCCATATACGCCCACGACGGTTGGCCCCGACAGTTCCGTGGAACAGCAGGTTAGCTGCAACGCCGACGACGTTGCAGTGGGCGGAGGAGTTGAAGTCCTCAGCCCGTCGCTGCCGCTACCCCCGGGTGTATTGGTAACTACTCCAGAAAACTCGTTTCTTTTCACCGATGTAACTCCCACCGGTTGGCAGGTCGTTTTGCAAAACACCAACCTCGACCCGTATTGCGCGCTGCCCAAACCGCCGGCGAAGCTCTGCCCGTCGGTGCAGTACAGAGTCTGCGTGTCTTGCATATCTGCACCACCAGTTTGATTCCGTAGCATCGCCCATGTTCCCCATGGAGCTAAAGGCCTTCTAATACAGGCGAGAGGTTGAGTTTTTCACCTCTCGCCTAATCACATCAATCTTTGCCCTTTAAAAGGGAGTACCGAGATGCTTTGACGGTGGTTGTGGGCAAAGTGGTAAAGCCAGCCAGCACCCCCGGGTAACAAATTGCTGCGCGAGCGTCTATATAGGTCAGCGATGCGTTGTCAGAACGTCGGGACCAGTCACGAATTGGAGATAGCCAACACTCGATCACAGCAGGCAGCCTGCGAACAGAATGGCATTTTCCATTAAATCAAGCGCCTACTCACCGCGAAGGCCCTTGACCGAACAGATCGAACCTCCGGTACTTTGGGTGGGGCAGGAGCAAGAGCTCGGAATCGGCTAGTCGGTTCAGGCTGGAGACTTCCGCGAATCTTCCTCCGTCGTATCAACTGGCAAACGGTCGCGCCAAATTTACCGACGGAAATTCTGGACGCGAATTGCGCGACACCGATCGGAAAATGGATTTCTCCGCTCCCACAGATTTGCAAATGAGGCCACAAGGGCCGGTTGCCCGGTGATTCGCAGCGTGTATCGCCAGAGATCGGGAGTCAATGGCGCAACGCAGTCAATTCGAACTCTCAGACGCCCTTAGATCCCTTCGAAAGAAGCAAGATTCGCCTTGGTAGACGGATAGGAGAGCCAATGGCCCGGCCAGCCCATTCGTATTCGACCGACCCACGACATCGACGTGATCTTCCCGACGTACGTCCCTGAACGCGAACGCTCAGGCGACTGGATGTATGGCGCGAATCGAGCAATGTGTAGTGGTACCCGAAGAGGAGCGGGGAGATATGAAACATGGCTCGAAAGCGGACCGAGACCCCGAAAAACTGGCGTCTCAACTGGATCAACTTCGCGAACTGAATCCCGAGGGGCTCCGCGCGCAGTGGCAGACCTTGTTCGGCGCCGATCCACCCTCGAAACTTCGTTTTCCCCTGCTGGTTCAGGGGATCGCGTATCGGCTGCAGGAGAAAGCCCTTGGCGGCCTCAAGCCGGCGACTGTGCGGATGCTGGAGCGAATCGCCGACGATGCCTCCGCACGTCGACAGGCTGCCCCGACTCCCGCAAAGATTCGCGTAACCACCGGAACCGTACTGATCCGGGAGTGGCACGGCACGAAGCATCAGGTGACCGTGCTGCAAGACGGATTCTTCTACCGAGCAAAGCACTTTGATTCGCTGTCACAGATCGCGCGAACGATCACCGGCAGCCGCTGGTCAGGACCGCTGTTCTTCGGCTTGAAGTCGTCCAGGAAGGAGCAGAGTAATGAAGCCGCATAAGGAGCAGGCGCTGCGGTGCGCCATCTACACCCGCAAGTCCTCCGAAGAGGGCCTCGAGCTGCCCCGACTCCCGCAAAGATTCACGTGAGTACCGGCACCGTACTGGTCCGGGAGTGGCACGGCATCAAGCATCAGGTGACCGTGCTGCAAGACGGATTTCTGTACCGCGCCAAGCACTTTCGCTCGCTGTCGCAGATCGCACGAGCGATCACCGGCAGTCGCTGGTCAGGACCGCTGTTCTTCGGCATGAAGTCGTCCAGGAAGGAGCAGAGTTATGAAGCCGCGTAATGAGCAGGCGCTGCGTTGCGCAATTTACACCCGCAAGTCCTCGGAAGAGGGCCTCGAGCAGGAGTTCAATTCGCTCCACGCGCAGCGCGAGGCCTGTGAGGCGTACATCCGCAGTCAGCAGGGGGAAGGCTGGCGGCTGCGCAAGACCCCATACGATGACGGCGGCCTTTCCGGCGCGACGATGGAACGCCCCGCCCTCAAACAGCTGCTGGCCGACATCGAAGAGGGTCTGGTTGACGTCGTGGTGGTCTATAAAGTCGATCGCCTGACGCGGTCGCTGTCGGATTTCGCCCGGATGGTCGAGATCTTCGACGGCCACCAGGTCTCCTTCGTTCCGCTCAGTTGGCCAGCCCAGGAAAAGCTGCTCGGCTTCGCGGATCCCGCCTGATAAATCCGCGGCCCAGGAATTACTGACTGGACCCCTTAAGTATTTCCGATTTCAAATTCATCGAGACGGCGAATTTCTGGGCTATTGGGTAATCGCCGAAGTCCACCGCCCAAACGGGCAATGGAGAGAAAGCCCGAAAATCGCATCACGGGGCCTCGGGAGAGCCTCTCTCCGGTCCGTTTCGACTGCGGATATCCGCGCTCACACGGCATATTAACGCTAGGCTAAGAATAATATAGACAGCTTAAGACTCATTGGCGGAGGGAAGTGGATTCGAACTCTCGGTACCGGTTTCTAAACTGGCAGACGACAGCTTTCAGGCGACGTTTGCAATATAGCGACGAGTCCCCTGGAGGATATTCAAAAGGGCCCTGTTGGATTGTGGAGATGCCTAACTCACCCCCGCACCCGGCGCAGGCGCGACGGCCAGCCTCATGGTTCGACCATTCCGTCACAGGCCTGCGCGGCCTCCTCCCATGTGAGACTAGATTTTCGCAGCCGTAGTATGCGCGGGCTTTGATCGTGTACGAACGCCGGCGCGAAGAAATTTTCATAGCCGGGAGACGGTTGGCACGCTATTCGGATCCAACGCCGATCCACTTTGGCGCCTATCGTTATATCCTCGTTTAAACTTTGTTCGCAGCGGGAGAATCGCCATGGGCATTCTTGAGCGGCGCTTCAGGAAGTCTCTGCGCAAGCGTGTCAGACGGGGGTTTCGCGGCTATCCAGTTGCCACAGTTGCCTATTACGGCCCCGACGATCAGCGGGCCAGCAAGGTGGCGGTCGGCATCACAAACGGCGAGGGACGAGAGGTGGCCGAACTCCGGCGCTGGTTTTCCGAAACCGGCGACGTGCGGTTCGACCTCGTCATCAGCCGCCAGATCGTTGAGTTCATTGCGACGCATGCGGTGCGCACGGTGGCGGGCGTGGAGCGGATAATTGGCTGTCCGCATGAAGAGGGACTGGATTACGCGCAAGGCGATGTTTGTCCCGCTTGCCCCTACTGGGCGCATCGTGATCGCTGGACCGGGGAAACGGTCCACTGACGCCCGGGAGGCAAACCGTGTGAGACCAAGCCGGAGTTGAGGGTGCGAAATGGCCACGGCGCAAAGACATCACTGGCAGTTTGCGGCACTCTTTCGGCAAAGCGCCCTTCGGCTGGCGCTCGCAGCCGGCGATTGCGCGGGTGCAGGAAGCGGTGGCGGAGATCAGGAAGGTCAAGCGCAAGGACCCGGCGCTGGCCGCCGAAGGCGCGGTGTTGTTCCTGGAAAAGGCCTCGCCGGCATTGGAGCAGGTGGACAGTTCGTCCGGGGCAATCGGTAACGCCGTCAACCGCGCGATCGAAGCACTCGTCCCCATCATCGCCACCGCACCGGCTGATCTTGCTCGGCGTTCCGCCTGGCTGGAGCGGCTCGGGCAGGGCTACGGCTACAAGATCACCAGCGCCGATGTGTGGACGACCTATTCGCATACGATGCGGGTGGTCGAGCGGCTCGGGCGCCGCGATGAGATCCGCGCGCGCGTCCGGGAGCTGGCGGCTGATGGAGGATTTGTCGCCGAGGTACTTGGGCGAGAACTCAAACCTGGCGAACAGCCAGGAACCTCAAAAAAGTCAAAACCGCGAGCGGACTGAGAAACCGTATCTCGTGATTTACCGGTATAGAGTCCTATGATGCTCTGCGCTGTGAATAATCGTCGCTGGTGACAGTTGAATCGGAAGCGTGAGGGCGAAGAAATACTGACGCATCACCTGCTGGGAGCAGGAGCACAAGTACAAATGGCGACGGCCAGGGAACACGGAAACCACAAAACCCACCATCGCCGAGGTCCTGACGGAGTTCCTGGCCGAAGAACAAGAACGCCTGTCAGCCAAGAGCTTCGCGCGCTATCGGCATGCGATTGAACTTTTCGAGCAGAGCCTCAACAGCCACGCTCACCAGGCTCTTTTGGAAGCCGACGCCAAACTCTTCAACCGGCTGTACAACTCCGAAGGTGATGCACACCGCGAGTTCTGCGCGATCTTCGGACCAAAGAGGCGTTCTTCCGAGGTTAGGAAACGAAGAGGCTCGTCGACTGTGCCGGGCTGGGCCTGCGTAAGATGGCGCGCACGTTGGCATCGAACAGCCCCGTATCCCAATAGCTGTCCCAGTTCGATGGAACATCGTGGTCAGGATCGAAACGTCTGGCGCGAGTCGGAGCCATGTGGCTCCGAGAACCATGACCAAGTGAGAATATCCCCGAGAATCGTCTCCACGGCGCACCAACTCCGCACAAGAATTTGGCGCCGCGATACCACGTGTCGCGACGCCGGTTTCATATTCCGCCGGGATTGGCTTCGCGGTAAAGACCTTATCGTTCAACGAGTCCGCGCGCGCCAAGATACCCGTCTCAGTAAAATCTTGCTCGTCGCTCTTATGGCATTTATCGAGGCAAGAATTTGCGAGGCAAGTGCCGATCGTGAAATCCGAGCCCAAACCCGTTATACCGGGACCACAATGATCCGTGCGGCAAGTCCCGCTCGGTAACCATAAATCGGTAACGACAAATTGAGGGTGACCAAACATGGCGATCACAATTGAAAAAATCGGTGAGGTCAAAAACAAGCTCGGCGAAGGCCCGGTGTGGGATGTCGCCGAGAAAGCACTTTACTGGATCGATGGCGGCGCGCCAGCCATCTATCGTCTTGATCCAAAAACCAACGACATCAAATCGTGGAAGCCGCCGAAGCCGATTGGCTCGTTCGCATTGCGTGAAAAGGGCGGCGCCGTGCTCGCGCTCTCCGATGGTTTCTACCTCTTCGATTTCGAGTCGGGTGAAGCGAAGCAAATTGGCGAACCCGCAGCCAAGCCAGGGACAACCTTCAATGACGGCAAGACCGATGCGCGCGGCAGATTCATCGCGGGCACTCTGGACTCCAAGTTCGCCCAGCCGATTGGATCGATCTTTAGTCTCGACGAGTCGCTGAAGTGCACCACGCTCGAACCCGCCATCGGATGCACCAACGGTCCATGCTTCAGCCCCAACAATCGCACGTTTTACTGCGCGGACAGTGTGAGCAGGACGATCGCGGCGTATGACTACGATCTCGCTACCGGAACGGTTTCCAATAAGCGCCTGTTTGCGGAGATCAAGGGCCTCGGCGGAGTTCCCGATGGTGCCACGGTCGATGCCGAAGGAAATCTATGGTCTGCAATCGCCGGCGGCGGGAAGATCGTTTGCTTCAAGCCTGATGGCTCGATCGCCCGGACCGTCGAGGTGCCAGTGCCCATCATCACCAGCGTGATGTTCGGCGGTGACAATCTCGACGTGATGTATGCGACCTCGATCGGCGAGAAGATCCTCGGCATGGAACCTGGCGCCGACGGTGGCAGCCTTTTCGCGATCAAAGGATTGGACGTAAAGGGTAAACCCGAACCGCGCTTCGCCGGCTAATAGGTTCGATAGCAACCGAGGCGATCGCTATCGCTTGGTGGTTCGTATAGTGGGGCGACGCCCACTCTGTAGGGAGAATTCGGTCACGGCTTGACCGGCAAAGAATGCGAAGAAGAGAATGCGGACAAACCGCGTGATCGTGTTGGAACGGAGCCTATAGAAGCAATGGGCATCTTCAGAATGTACGTAGGTCCCGACGGCAAGTCGCACTTGGAAGAGCAGACGCTGGCCGAACACCCACTCCTAACCAAACCGCAAACGGCTAAGCTTATTGTATTTGCTGAACAACCTGCCGGAACCTTTCTGGATTGGCATCCTGCTCCGTCAATACGTCATCGTGGTGTCCGGCCAATTGGAAATCGGTTTGGGCGACGGGACGTTGCGTCGTTTCGGGCCGGGAGACGCACGGTTGGTCGAGGACACCACCGGGCAAGGACATACGACACGGTATCTTGGTCCGGGACCCGTAATAACCGCTACGATTCCGCTGGCCTAGGAGCCCGACTGGTTGAGTTGACTCCGGGTTGGGACGATTATTAGCTATTGATGATGCGGGCCGGGAAAGGATTCTGAGAGGCGCTGGTTCGCCCGCTGGCTGGAAATGGTGCCCGATCTTGGCAGTTACACCTGTCAGCTTGATGATTTTTACGCATTGCAGAGCCGGTGCAACTTCAAAATGTTGTGGGTGAGACAGACCAGCGCCCACTGTTCAATGACATGTCAGACGAACCCCTTCCTTTGAAGCCGAGCATATATCTTCGTCGACAAGTGATGGTCACATTTCAGGACGACCCCATAGGTCCGATGACCAGTAATTTCTTCGGCGAGGATAACTACATGTGGGCGTCTGATTTTCCACATTCCGATTGCACCTGGCCGAATTCGCGAAAAGTAATAGAGAGTGAGTTTTCCGGAGTGCCCGATACTACCAGAGAGAAAATAGTGTGCACGAATGCGGCGAGGCTCTATCGGATAAACCTTAATCTATGATTACGGCCGGTCAGGATCGTGTAAGACGCGAAGTCTTTAATAAGTTGATCTGCCTTGAGTCGTTGACGGCATCGCCTCGTTGGATCTGTTCGTGGTTCGGACGATCTCGTTCGATCTGCTCTATGGCCTGGTAATTCTTCGCCATGCTCGCAGGCGACTGGTGAGCATCAGGGTGACGACCAATCCGACCGCCGAGTGGATCGCTGGGCAGGTGACTGACGCCTTTCCCTGGGACGAAGCGCCACGTCATCTGCTTCGCGACCGTGACGGCGCCTTCGGCCCAGCGTATACCCGCCGCATTCGGGCAATGAGGATCCGTGATCATCCGACCGCGCCGCGCTCGCCATGGCAGAACGGCCACGTCGAGCGCCTAATCGGCTCGATTCGGCACGAAAGCCTCGATCACCTAGTCGTGTTCGACGAACCGCAGCTGCGTCGCGTGCTGAAGAATTATGCTTCCTATTACAACCAGGTCCGGACGCATCTCTCGTTGCACAAGAATGCGCCGGATTTTCGCCGCCCGCAAAAGCTCGGCCGCATCGCAGGCATCTCAATTCTGGGCGGGCTGCATCACCAATACGTCAGGGTATAGGTTTTGACTAAGCACAGGTATCACACGTCCGATTGAAAGAAAAAAACAAGCTGCGACGGTCAGGATGCTCATGCCGCGATCCAAATCAGTGGTCTTGCTCTGTTCGATCATTCCGCCCTCGGACGCGAGATATTGGGCGGCACGCGGGCGGGCTCAAGCAGCGTACTCGAAATTCGTTCGGGCACGCGCAGCGCAAGGACGGACTCCTGTTCAACCCGCGAGTCTGACGCGCGCAACGCGCGAAGCGTGTTGGCGAGGAACGCTCTCGGTTGTTCGTCAAGCTCAGCGCGGATAGCGTTTCGCGAGTAATCTGTAAGTTTCATCCGCAGGCCGTTGCAGCAACATCCTCAGGAAACGTCCTGAACCTCTCGATTGATGAAGCCGCCCACGAGCGCTCAAGAGGCCCTATCCGCGCGCTGTCCAAATCGAGGTCGGCCCATAACCGGATTTGCGCATCTAAGTAAGCGGCGTGCTCACCCAGGTTTCGATCACCGCGTCCCGGATAATCTGCGGTCCAAGGGAAAACCAATGGTGGTGTCGGTCAAGTGGTGGAAAAGCAGTGCCCGTCCATTACCTGTTGCCGTATTGCGAGCAATGGCATGAGAGAACTTCTCGACTTCGCGTTTTCTACTAGGGATGAACGAGTTCAGGCCACCGCGCGTTTTTTCAGGAGAATCAGATAGCCCCCGATGACTGGATGATCGCGAATTTTCAGGCGAAACCGAACCCCATCACGCTCGACGATCACATATTCCCAGCCGCCAATATCGATCAGCTTTGCCTCCTCATTGGCTGATTGCCAATTCACCGTGTAACCCTCGGCTTCCAACTGCTTGGTGATCCCCAATTGTGTAGGATAGTCCGAGTCAACCCATTTGTCCTGAACTTCGTCGACTCGTCGCGCTTGGGTTTTCCCTACTTCCGCCTGTGCGACAGCCTCAGCGAGACTTCGCCAGGCGACAAGTACGCCGGAAGTGAAGTGTTGAGGATCGTTGTCGATGAGCTTTGCGCAGTTCTGACACAACCAGATCGCGTTTGCTATGTCGCTGCGCTGTTCAGGGGACAGAGCGGGATCGTATCGCGGCCCTCCGGGTGCTGCGGCCGAAATATGGGCCGCGACCCCGACGTTCAGGGTTTTGCCGGCTTCCATCTGTGGTCCGGCAGTCGGCGCTCTGCAATCAGGATTCGAGCAACGATAAGCTGCCCGCGCGGCGATCGCTCGCTTCGTGGCCTCGGGGAATTCGTCTCGTTGCATAGCCGTCCAGGTAGTGAACTTGCCCCGAGTTGGTGGACACCCGGGTTAAGCAGCCAATAGCCGCTGGTTTCGCCGTTCGAATTCAACCGGGCTCAGGTAGCCGAGCGACGAATGTCGGCGACGGCGGTTGTAGAACAACTCGAGATATTCAAAAATCGCGGTGCGCACCTCGGCACGAGTTCGCCATTGAACTTGGTAAACGAGTTCGAGCTTGAGGCTGGCAAAGAAACTTTCGGCAACCGCGTTGTCCCAGCAATCGCCGCGCCGGCTCATGCTGCCGCGCAGCCCGTGCTGAGCGAGCAGCTGCTGGTAATCCCCGCTCGCGTACTGGCTACCGCGATCCGAATGGTGAATTAATCCTGGTTGCGGGCGGCGTTGCGCCAGAGCCATGCGCAGCGCGTCCAACGCCAGCTTGCGATCAATCCGCTCGCTCATCGACCAGCCGACTATCCGGCGCGAGAACAGATCGATAATCACCGCCAGATAGAGCCAGCCTTGCGCAGTCCAGAGATAGGTCATATCGGTCACCCAGGCGGTGTTGGGTTGGGCCACGGCGAAGCGCCGCGCCAGCAGGTTGGGACAGACCGGCAGGCCATGGCGGGAATCCGTGGTCGTGCGATAGCGGCGCTTGGGGCGGGCCCGCAAACCCTGCAGGCGCATCAGCCGGGCGATGCGCTTGCGCCCGCTCCGCTGGCCGCGATCGCGCAGTTCCATCCGCACCCGCGGACTGCCGTAACGGCCGTGGTGCTCGGCGTAGATCGCGGCGACCGCAACCGCCAGCACCTGATCCTCTCGGGTCCGCGCCGCCGCCGGCCGTCGGCGCCAGGCATAGAACCCGGCGCGCGATACCGCCAGCATCCGGCACATCAATGTTACCGGGAAACAGGCCTTCTCCGTTTCGATGAAAGCGAATCTCACACGCT
>Ga0187860_1003726_pt1 | contig 11882 bp, 11 predicted proteins | sample June2016WEW_10_4_FD_132981 | JGI IMG/M metagenome (GOLD analysis project Ga0187860, IMG submission 132981) | Peatland microbial communities from SPRUCE experiment site at the Marcell Experimental Forest, Minnesota, USA - June2016WEW_10_40 | ecosystem: Environmental > Terrestrial > Soil >... | reverse complement strand
CCCGAGAACAACCGGTTCCGACATCAGGCGGTTGCTGTCCGCCGCTTTCCGGACCAGCTCGATGATCTCCGGAATGCCGAACGGCTTGAGCAGGTAATCGTAGGCGCCAAACTTCATCGCCTCGATGGCGGTTTCAGTCGTGCCGAAAGCCGTGATCAGGATGATCGGCAGGCGGGGTCGCAGGGCGTGGAGCTGGCGCACGAGTTCGAGGCCATTGAGGCCCGGCAGCCGCAGGTCGGTGATGACGACATTAAACGGGTCGCCGCTGGCGCGTGCGAGGCCGGTGTCCCCCCGCTTTTCCACCGCGACCTCGTGCCCTTCCTCCAGCAGAATCCGCTGCAGGTTTTCAGTGATTCCGGCGTCATCCTCGATCAGCAAGATTTTCGCGGCGGCGCTCATGCGCTGGCTTCCGGCAGGACAATGCCGAATGTGGTGCCGCGGTTGAGCTGCGTTTGGTATTGCAACGCTCCGCCGTGGTTCTCGACGATCCGGGCGGCAATGGACAATCCCAGGCCGATCCCGTTTTCCTTGGTCGTGAAGAACGGATCGAACAGCCGTTTCTCGATTCCGGACGGAATCCCCTTGCCTGTGTCCGCGACTTCGAGGACGACTGCGTCTGTCTCGCCGTTGCGCAGCCGTCTCCGTTCCTGGCGGGTGCGCAGGGTGATCTTTCCCCCGGTACCGATGCTGTCCACGGCGTTTTGAACCAGGTTAATCAACACCTGTTTCATCTGCGCGGCGTCCACGCGGACCCACCTCGGCGCCGATGTTTCCAAGGCGAGCTGGATGTTGGTTTTTGCCAGTTGCGGTCCGAGGAATTGCTGTATTTCCAGCAGGAGCAGATCCGCGGGAACCGTGGCCAAGTCCGGGTCCGACGGGCGGGCGAACTGGAGAAAGTCGTTCACGATCCGTTCCAGGCGCAGGATTTCCCTTTCCACGAGCTTGACGTCGGCGTATTCCGGCGACGTGGGCTGAAACTTTTTCTGCTGGATGAACAGGGCAGCTTTGACGGCAGTGAGCGGGTTGCGGATTTCGTGCGCGACGCCGGCGGCCAGCATGCCGAGGGAGGCGAGTTTTTCATGGCGCTCCGCCAGGGCCTGGCTTTCTCCGAGTTTGACCCGCAGCGGGGCGATCAGGTGCCGGTAAACCCCGAACGCGAGCGCCGCGCCGAAGAGGAACAACAACCCGAGCAAAACGAGGTTCGAGAGCCGGAGTTGCGACAGCGAGCCTTTGGCGTGGGACAGAAGGTCGTTGCGCGATTCGTAGTGGGCTTTGGCCAGCAACTGGCTGAGATCGAACAGGCGCTGCGACTGGATGCGGATGGGAACGAATTCCGCCAGCGTGGCGCTCGACTGTCCCGCGGACTGCATCTGGGCGTGCAGATTCCGGGCAACGCTCAGGTAGTCGTCGTAGGCGGTATCGATTTGCTGGAGGAGGTCCTTTTCGCGCTGGGTGTTCAATCTGGGTTTCTGTTCGTCAATCCAGACATCCAGCTCGTGGCTGCGTTTGAGGAATTCATCCCAGGCCGCCGGATCATGGAAAGTGCCATAGTGAAACATTTCATCGTTCACCTCCCGGAGGGTGTCCTTGAAATGGTCGGCGATCCCGAAGCTTTCCGAATGGATTTGACTGAGCCGGACGCGCAATTCCCCCGCATGGCGCTGGGATACGACCGTGATCATCACCAGGAGCGCACCGATGAGCACCAGCGCGGAGCTGAGTAGAACCAGGCGGAATTTGATCCCAAAATTCATGCGGGAATTCTCTGAGCTGTAACTTACCCAAAAGGCCCGGTGGCTGGCCAGAAGAACCGGCCAAGCCATTCCAGGCGAGTCGATCGAAACATAGACGGGGAGATCCTATGCATAAAGCGTGCACAGGTCCGGGTTGAAAGCGGGCGATGAGGCAGGACTGGAAACCCGCCACAAACCGTCTGGAAGAGCTGCAAAGAGAGTTTGCTGGCAGGAGTAGTGACTGAGCAGGCCACTCCTCGAATTCCCTCCTCTTCCCGGATCTGCAGACGGGAGTGCGGGTGATGGAATTTGAGCTTTCGCCTTGGATTCCCATCGTCGCGATCCGTGGGCAGCATGGGGCAGAACCGTGCAACAGCTCGCAAAATGCCTTGGCATGGTCCTCGCTAAATGCGGAGCGGTACCATGTGAACCGCGTATGATGACGAAAACTGCATCGCCCGGGGAAGTGTGGTCGGTGAGGCGATTCCCGCGTCCCCTGCGGCCCGATTTCTTCATCGTGGGCGCCCCCAAATGCGGCACGTCGGCCATGACCCATTATCTGGCCGCGCATCCTGACATTTACATGGCGCCAAAGGAGATGCACGCGTTTGGGATGGACCTGTGTTTCGGCGATCAATTCTACCGCCGCGACCTCGATGCCTATCTTGCGGAATTCGGCGCTTGCCAGGGCCGAAGGCGGGCGGGCGAAGCTTCCGTCTGGTACCTCTTTTCCTCCGATGCGGCCGCCGAAATCAAGGCCTTCAACCCGGCCTCGCGCATCATCATCATGCTGCGCGATCCCGTCGAGATGATTTACTCGCTGTACTATCAATTCCGGTTTGACGGCAACGAGCCTCTGCCCGGGTTCGAGGACGCGCTGGCCGCCGAAAAGGACCGCCGCGCGGGCCGCCGCCTTGGCCGCCAGACTTATTTCGCGCAGGGGTTGTGCTACCGCGAGACGGCCCGCTACACGGATCAGGTTCGACGCTACTTCGACGTCTTCGGCCGCGAGCAGGTTCAGGTCATCCTCTACGACGATTTCCACGCCGATCCGGGAGCCGTCTATGCCCGCACACTGGAGTTCCTGGACGTTGCGCCTAGCCCGGTTGATATCGACTTCAAGGTGATCAATGGATGCAAATACGCCAGGAACTTGACGCTCCAGGCCGTCCTGAACGAGCCGCTGTTGCGGTCAACGGCCATCGCCTTTCGTCCCTGGCTGCCGCGCCCCGTGTTCGCCGGCCTTCGGAACCTTGAGGCGTGGGTCCAGCGTTCCGCGACCCGGTTCGAGAAACGCCCTCCGCTTGAGCCGGAGCTGCAGGCGCGTCTCAAGCGGGAGTTCGCCCCCGAGGTCGAGCGCTTGAGCGAGTTGTTGGGACTCGACCTCACCCATTGGAGCAGATAGGAAGGGCACTGTGGGGTATCCATTGCTAACGCCCTGCTCCTTCTTCCAACTGATCACGGTTGTTTGCCCAATGCTCCCGCCTTCCGGCGCGCGGCTCTGTGAGCCGCAGCAACGTCTGAAAACCCATGCACTCTGGAATCCTCCCGCGCGCCATTCATTGCCAAGCCTCCTGCGGGTCGCAGACCCGCCTTCCGGGTGCGCCTGCTTCGATCGGCGGGCTGATTTCTCCGTTCTCACTCGCGGTTGCCATCGCAGTGGAAACATCGACAAATGCCTGGCAACGCCACCCAACCTATAAGCGCAAACCTCCCGCTCCCGCGCGTCGAGACCCTCTCAGCGCCGCTTCTGAGCGTCGTGGTCATCAACTACAACGGGGCGCCCTGGCTGGAACGCTGCCTCGGCTCCCTTCACGACCAAACCTGCTGCAGCCGCCTGGAGATCATTGTGGCGGACAACGCGTCGCCGGACCGGTCGGACCAGGTGGCGAAAGAGCTGATGCGCGACTGGCCGAACGGACACGTCATCCAACACGGGACCAACCTCGGCTATTCGGAGGGGAACAACCGCGCCGCCGAGCAGGCCCGCGGGCGGTACCTGCTCTTCCTCAACAACGACACCTGGCTGGAGCCGGACTGCCTGGAACGACTGATACAGGAGTTCCAGGCCGCCGACGCGAAGGTCGCAGCTCCGCTCGTGATGGATTACACGGATGACGGCTTCCAATCCGCGGGCGCGGCCGGATTCGATGTCTGTGGCATGATGTGCGGATCCGCATACGCGTTGAAGCAGCGGGAAATTTTTGTTGCCAATGGTTGTGCGCTGCTGATCGAGCGCGACTTTTTCCGGACGCTGGGCGGATTTGACGCCGAGTTTTTCATGTATGCCGACGAGTCTGATCTCTGCTGGCGGACGTGGGTGGCGGGCGGCAAGGTGATATGGGTGCCTTCGGCGAGGCTGCACCACCGCAGCGCGGCCGCGGTCAATCCTCGCGGTTTCCAGAGAGTCCTCGAGAACCGCACGTCCGACAGCAAGCGGTTTTATGCAAACCGGAACGGCCTGCTGCTGCTGCTCAAAAACTGCCAGCATCTGCTGCTGGCCACCGTGCCGCTCCAACTCATGCTGCTCGCGGCGGAAGCGGTTGTAATGGGAATGCTGACTCGCCGCTGGTCCCACGTGCGGCGCGCCTATATCGATGCCGTCCGGGATTGCTGGCGCTTGCGCCGCCACATCCTCGCCGAGCGCCGCCGCCTGCGGGCCTTGAGACGGCACGGCGATGTCTGGATGCTTCGCTTCTTGCGCGCGCGCCTCAACCGCTGGGATGAACTCCGACGCCTCCGCCGTTTCGGCTTGCCGGAAGTGGATCCCAGATAGCGTTGCCCCGCTGCCGGCCCGATCCTAAACCCGAACCAAACCAACAGACATCTACCCGGATCACTTTGAAGACATCATCCCCATCGTTGACGGCCCGCAGCACAGGATTTTGGGTCATGTTCCTGCTGCTCGTTGGGGTGCTCTCTGCGCTCCTGAACGGCGACTTCGTCCCGGGAAGCATTCTATTCTCGAACGATGGTCCGCTGGGCAGGTTGATGTCACAATGCCACCGGTTGCCGGACGGGTTCACCGGCTCGTGGCAGGATTTGAACGCGGTGGGCTACCGGGAAGGGTCCGTGGCGCCGGGCATCAGCGGCGGCTTGAGGCTGCTGCTCGGCCCGGTCTGGTTCGCCAAACTGTACGCCCCGGCGGGGCTTCTGATCCTGGGCCTGGCGGCGTGGTTCTTTTTCCGCAAGTCGGGCCTAGCCCCTGCGGCATGCGTCCTGGGCGGACTGGCGGCAACATTGAATTCGAGCTTTTTCTCCGCTGCCTGTTGGGGGGTGGCCGGCCACCCCATCACCTTCGCCATGAGTTTCCTCGCGCTCGCCGCTCTGGTGGACACTTCACCGCACCAGCGCTGGCTGCGCCTGGTATTGGCCGGATTCGCGCTGGGCATGGGCGTGACGGAGGGGGCCGACATCGGCGCCCTCTTCAGTGTGCTGGTCGCCTCGTTCATCCTGCGCCAGGCTTGGATTGCCGAAGGTTCCCGCCCGAAAAACTTCGCCATCGGCGTGGGCCGTGTGGTGGTCGCGGCTGTCTGCGCCGCGTTTCTGGCCACACAAGCCATCTCCGGGTTGATCGCGACCAACATCGAGGGGGTGGCGGGAGCCGGGCAGGACACGCAAACAAAGACGGCTCATTGGGACTGGGCAACGCAGTGGAGCTTGCCGAAGCGGGAGATCTTGAGCGTGTTTGTGCCCGGGCTTTTCGGCTACCGGCTGGACACGCCTGACGGCGGCGCCTACTGGGGAGGTGTCGGCCGGGACCCGGCCTGGGACCGCTACGAGGCAAACGGCAAGCAGGGACCGGCGCCGGAGGGTTTCACGCGCTATTCGGGAGGGGGTGTTTACGCCGGTGTGCTCGTCACGCTGCTGGCGCTCTGGGCCTCCATCCAGTCCCTGCGCGGAAAAGATTCCGCTTTCAATCTTTCCCAGCGCAAGATCCTTTGGTTCTGGCTGGCAGTGGGCGTGGTTTCGTTGCTGCTGGCCTTTGGACGGTTCGCACCTTTTTACCGGCTCGTGTACGCACTGCCCTACTTTTCAACCATGCGCAACCCGATCAAATTCATGCACGTGCTGAGTTTTGCCTTGATTGTGCTGTTCGCTTACGCGGTTGACAGTTTGTGGCGGAAGTATATGCAGCGGGCCGCCGCGGGCGCCAGGCCGGAGGAAAGTACCATGAAAGAATGGTGGGCGGGAGCCAGCCGGTTCGAGAAAGGCTGGGTGATCGGGTGTTTGGTTGCCTGCGCCCTCAGTTTGCTCGCGTGGCTCGCCTATCATGCCTCGCGTGAATCATTCGAACGCTATCTGCAATCCGTCCAAATCGACGAATTCGACGCGCCCGGGATCGCCCGGTTTAGCCTGCGCCAGGTGGAATGGTTTGTGTTCCTTTTTGCCGCGTCAGCCGGACTGGTGACTTTGATTCTGGCCGGGACCTTTGCCGGCGCCCGCGCACGCTGGGGCCTCGTCCTGCTCGGCTCCCTGCTCGTCCTGGATCTCGCGCGGGCCAATCAGCTGTGGATCGTGTTCTGGGATCGCAACCAGCAGTACGCGAGCAATCCCATCATCGATCTTTTCAGAAACAAGCCCTACGAACATCGGGTTGCGCTTTTGCGTTTCCGGCCGACGCAACAACCCCTGCTCCTCGACCAGGTCTATCGGGTCGCGTGGCTGCAGCAGCAGTTCCCCTATTACAACATCCAGTCGATCGATTATGCCCAGATGCCGCGCATGCCGGAGGATCTGAAGGCCTTCCATGACGCGCTCTCTCCCTCCAATCTGACGGATCGGGCAAGGCTGCTGGGCCGCTTTTCCCAGCTCACCAATACGCGCTACATCGTGGGGTCTGCGAAACTCGAAAAGTTCCTGAACCAACGAAGCGATCCGCGCTTGCACCGGTTCCATATCGTCGAGCGCTTTGATATTGAGCCGCGGCCCGGAATCCTTGAACCGACCCAGCCAGGGCAGTTCACGGCTGCGCCCGCGGCAGACGGCGATTACGCCATCTACGAATTCGCGGGAGCGCTCCCGCGCGCCAGGATGTACAGCGCCTGGCAGGTGAGCACCAACGACCAGGCCACACTGGAGCACCTTCTCCAAGCGTCATTCGACCCGGAGCAAACCGTGATCGTGGCGGGAGGATTACCCGGCGAATCGGCGATGGCCGCCACGAACCAAAACACCGGCACGGTCGAAATTGCCAGTTACGCGCCGAGAGATGTCGTGCTGAAGAGTGACGCGCCCGCAGCTTCCGTGCTGCTGCTGAACGACCGGTTTGATCCCAACTGGACCGTCTGGGTCGATGGCAAATCCGACCGGGTGTTGCGCTGCAACTATCTCATGCGGGGCGTCTATCTTCCTCCGGGCGAACACAGGATCGAGTTTCGCTTCCGGCTGCCGTCCTGGACGTTGGCAGTCAGCCTGACGGCGACTGCCATCGCACTGTGCCTCATCGGCGTGGCCATCGTGACGGGACGTCGAAGCAATCTCGCGACACCGACTGCGACACCTCCACCCGCTCCGCAGGGCGGATCCATGTCACCGACGGCGCGAAAGAAAACGGCGCTCAACGGCGCGGCCCGATCCCGCAAAAAGGACAAAAAGGAATCTCCTTCTCCCTGAACGGCAGGGCACGAACGCCGCATTCATGCGGCAGAGCCAGGCCCCATCCAAGCCGGTGAAAACTCCCATTCACGAGTTCTTCCGCGACGTTTGACCATACTTGGATCATCGGCCATGCGCCGATTGGAACTCCAACTCCAGGGCCAATTCATGAAGGGAGTGATATCGGGGCGGGGATGGCCTCGTCCCCGGTTCTCTGGATTTTCAGCAATCTAACTGGGGACGAGGCCGTCCCCACCCCCTCATGAATTGGCCTGCTCCAACTCCGGCGGACAGAATTTGAAATTGCCAGCGCCGCGAACTGTAATACTCTCCCGGGGAGGCTATGATCTGGACCGCTCCTTCTGAAAAAGACACCGACAACGCCGCGCTGGAAAGGCGCCTCTGGGACGCCGCCGACCAGTTCCGCGCCAACTCCGGCCTCAAATCTCAGGAATACTCGGCACCCGTTCTTGGCCTGATCTTCCTGCGCTTCGCCGAAGTCCGCTTCGCCAATCAGCGCGCCAAGCTGGAAAAGGCCGGGGCGAAAGGTGGGAACGGGCACAGCCCGAGGCGCGGCAGCCGTGTTGATGACCCGACTGGCGAAGAAGCCAGGGCGAAGATTGAGGAAGTGTTCGGGGGAGCACACGCGCCCTCGCGGTCAACCCCGGCCGCTACGTGGGCGTGGCCGCCGGCGAAGCCGTGAGCGACGAGGACTTCAAAGAACAGCTCGAAACGCTGAACGAGGAACTCGAAACTCTGAACACCGCCGCGCGGGAACTGGAGGCGACGATTGCGGATAACGTAACCGAGATTCTTGAGGCATGAGCGACGAGTCGAACAAACGACCTGCTTCCGGCTCCTCTCCCACTGGGAGAGGTCAGGGCGAGGGGGCGGCGGAGCCGCATGGCCAGTTTCTCGTCTATCCGACCGAAGATGGGCGCGTGAAAATCGAAGTCCGGCTGGAGAACGAAACCGTCTGGCTGACCCAGCAGCACATGGCCGACTTGTTTCAGACGACGCAGCAAAACATAAGTCTGCACCTGCAAAACATCTACGAGGAAGGCGAATTGCAGTGCGGGGCAACTCACAAGGATTTCTTGTCAGTTCGGCGGGAAGGCACACGCGAAGTCACACGATCGGTCGATTTCTACAACCTCGACGCCATCATCTCCGTCGGCTATCGCGTCAAAAGCGCAGTCGCCACCCGCTTCCGCATCTGGGCCACGCAGAAGCTCCGCGAGTTCATCGTCAAGGGCTTTGTCCTCGACGACGAGCGCCTGAAGAATCCCGACCAGCCCTTCGATTATTTTGAAGAATTGCTCCGGCGGATTCAGGACATCCGCACCTCCGAACGGCGGTTTTACCAGAAGATCACCGACATCTATGCCACCAGCATCGATTACGACCCCACCCAGCCGGTCAGCGTCGAGTTCTTTCAAACCGTGCAGAACAAAATGCATTGGGCCATTACCGGCCAGACGGCGGCGGAAATCATCCATGCCCGTGCCGACGCCACCAAGCCGCACATGGGGCTGACAAACTGGCGTGGCGCGAAGGTCCGCAAGCAGGACGTCACCGTCGCCAAGAATTACCTCGACGAGAAGGAATTGGCCGCCCTGAACAATCTTGTTGAGCAATACCTCGTCTTTGCCGAAGGCCAGGCCATGCGCCGCGTCCCCATGCACATGCGCGACTGGATCACCAAGCTCAACGGCTTCCTGACCTTGAACGAACGCGCCATTTTGAATCATGCGGGGAAAATCTCCCATGAACTGGCCAGGGAAATGGCCGAGGCGGAATACGAGAAGTTCCATTCCAAACAGATTGAGCGATCCGACCAGGCCGAGGGCGATTTTGACAAGGCCGTCAAACAATTGCCGCCTCCACGCAAGCGGAAGAAGGGACGGGCGAAGTGAGCGGCGCGGCCACCCAGCGTGCAGACGCGAAACCTCGAACAAACCATCGCCGGCAACGTGGCCGAGATTCTGGAGGGATGATATGAGTGACAATTCTCGGAAAACAATCGAATGCTTTGCAGATCTTCATGAAGCAATCGAGGTAGGTGAGGTATGCCCCACCCCTATACCGAAGATCAGCTTGTCGAGCAGCCTGCCATCGGTTTGTTCGCAGAGCTTGGCTGGACCACGGTGTCAGCGATGGAGGAAACCTTCGGTTCGATCGGCACGTTGCTGCGCGAGACGAAGGGCGAGGTGGTGCGAGTGGTGGATTGGGAGCATCCGGCGGACAACGATTTCCTGCTGGTCAACCTGAAGAAATCGGCAAAACCGAAAGGGGAGAAATGAGCCGGCCCTATCTCGTCGAACCCTTGTCCGTCGCGAAGCATCGGCGGAACGAATTTGTGTGCGAGTCCCGAGAGTTGACGGAATTTCTGCGGACGCGGGCGCGGAAGGAAATGCAGGCGCGCTCCTCCGCGTGTTTTGTCCTGGTGGCGGAAGCCGACCCGGGACGGATTGTGGGTTATTACACGTTGTCGCAAACCGCCGTCGTCATGCGGCAATTGCCGGAGGCGGTGACGAAGCGACTGCCGCGATACCCGCAGTTGGGGGCGACGCTGATCGGGCGGCTCGCCCGCGACATGTCCTGGAAAGGCAAAGCGGTGGGACGGCTGCTGCTCATTGACGCGCTGCGCCGGTGTGTTCGCCACAGCGCCGAGGTGGGAGCGGTGTTTGTGGTGACCGACCCCAAGGATGACAAAGCCCGCGCGTTTTACGAAAGCCACGGGTTCCGGGCGCTTGACGGGCGCAGGATGTTTATGCCGATGAGCGAACTGGTGGAACGCGAGGCCGGCGGATGGAACGTTTAGTCCAAATCACTCTTAACCGATTTGCGGTAAGCCCGGATTGACTCCCGCATGGCCGGGGTCGGCGGTCGCGGCGGTGCGAGGAGCGCCTCAACAAACCGCCGGGATTGGGCGGCATCAAGCTCAATCTGATTGCTTTGATTGACGACCTGGCGAGCCACTTCACGGATGTGCGTGATGATGAATTTAGCCATCGAGCGTCCCTGAATCGCGGCCGCTTTCTGGAACAGCTCCTTGTCCGCCGCCGTCACCCGGGCGACAAATCGCTGGCTTTTGGGCTCTTTCTTTACCAAAGTTGGCACGGCCAAAATGTATGCCTCCGTGGCACACATTGCAAGAACTGATTTTCATGCCCCACGCCTACACCGAAGACCAGCTTGTGGAACAGCCCGCCATCGGGTTGTTCGCGCAACTGGGCTGGACCACGGTGCCGGCATTGGAGGAAACCTTCGGCGCGACCGGCACGTTACTGCGCGAAACGCCGAGCGATGTGGTGTTGGTTTCCCGGTTGCGCGGGGCGCTGGAGCGGTTGAATCCCGTGCTGCCGCCCGAGGCCATCACCGGCGCGTTGGATGATCTGACCCGCGACCGTTCCGCCATGAGCCTGGAAGCGGCGAACCGCGAGGTGTATCTGCTGCTCAAGGAAGGCATCAAGGTTTCTGTGCCGGATATCCGGAGCGGGATGCCGGTGTTTACGCCGCGACGGTTTGAACGGCACATCACGGCGGGGGTTTCAGAGGTGTTCGAGCGCGTCCCGGGTACAGGTTCGGGACTATACGCACTGTCGGCACGGTCGCGAGGTTTTGTAAGTGCTTGCGGGAATGGTGCCCCGGGAAGGACTTGAACCTTCAACCAATTGATTAAGAGTCAACTGCTCTGCCAATTGAGCTACCGAGGCAACGGTAGAGCGGGAAAGATTGTGCCACCACCCGATTTTGTCAATAAGAGGATCGGTCACATACCTGAAACTGCCGGGCCACCTGGCGGGCCTGGGCAGGCAAACCCGAGTTTGTCGAAAAACTTCGCGACGCCGCCAGCCGCGAGAAAATCATGGCGGTCCTCCGAGAAGTCCGATAGCCGAACGGCTGCTCTTCGGCGATTGTTCTTCACCGCACGCCTGATTGCTGAGAGAATGGGCCAACGTCACCGTGGCATGTATCGGAGCATTGCATTTTGTTTGAGTTCGGGGCTGGCCTTGGCGCTCCTGACCGGCGGCTGCGCTGGAAACCGTCAGCAAGACGCCCTCACTGGCGGCGCCAGGAATGAATGGCTGGAACGGCCACCCCCTTTTATGACCGGACCCGCCGCCGTTTTTCTGACCAACCTGGACGGCTTCAGCGCGCAGGCGACCCTGACGATCCAGACGGCCGCGGCCGGCGCTCACACGATTTCCGGCCAGCTTCTCGAACGGCGGGGCAAGCTCTTCTTCGAGCCCCTTCCCGGCAAGTCCGCCGGGAAACACGCGGATCCGGGTCAGTTCAGCTTCATTTGGGATGCAGCCGCCGGGCGGGGATACGTCCTGAGCGAGGCCCTGCAAGGCTATGCGCCGTTCGGTTCCACCGTCCGGTTCGCCCCTCCCGCGATCCAACCCTCCGCAATTCCGGTGGAACCCTTCCAGGATCATCCGGTCAACGAGGCGATGGCCACCTGTCCGGCCGGCAACGGCAGCCCGGCGGCATTCCATCTCCTTTGCGCCCGGGACCTGAACGGTCTGGCGGTGCGGATCGAGT
>Ga0187860_1003724_pt1 | contig 11884 bp, 8 predicted proteins | sample June2016WEW_10_4_FD_132981 | JGI IMG/M metagenome (GOLD analysis project Ga0187860, IMG submission 132981) | Peatland microbial communities from SPRUCE experiment site at the Marcell Experimental Forest, Minnesota, USA - June2016WEW_10_40 | ecosystem: Environmental > Terrestrial > Soil > Wetlands... | reverse complement strand
CACTTACCTGCATGGCCAACCGCCTGGGGACCGATGACCCCCTGGTGCGCCAAATCCTTCGAGGTGAAACCCCGCGCCTTCGCGCCGGGGAATTGCTGGCCGGCACACGGGTGCGCGACCTCGCCTTCCGCCGCAAACTCTACGAGGGCGGGGCGGCCGCGATCCAGGCGGCGCGCGATCCGATGATTGAACTGGCGCGATTGGTCGATCCGGAGGCGCGCGCGTTGCGCAAGGTGGCCGAGGCGCAAAACGAAGTCAAAAACCAGGCCCATGCCGCCATCGCCCGGACGCGCATTAGTCTTGATGGCATGTCCGGTTATCCCGACGCCACCTTCACTCTGCGACTGTCCGTGGGCGTGGTCAAAGGCTACGAGGAAGACCGGCGCTACGTCGCCCCTTTCACCTCGCTGGCCGGCCTCTACGCCAGGTCCGCGGAAATGGACGGCCGCCCGCCCTTCGACCTTTCGCCCTTGTGGGTCAAGCGCAAGACCCGTCTTAATATGGGCACGCCGCTGGATTTCGTCAGCACCGACGACATCATCGGCGGCAACTCAGGCAGCCCGGTGGTCAATCGCGCGGGCGACTTTGTTGGAATTATATTTGACGGCAATCTGCAAAGCCTGCCCCTGGACTACGCCTACGAGGAGAAGCAGGCCCGCGCCGTCTCGGTCGATTCGGCGGCCATCCTGGAGGCCCTGCGCCATCTCTACCGCGCCGGGCCGCTGGCGCGCGAACTGGCCGACGGCGCAATGAGTCAATAATATTATTTGGAGGATTTCGACGCCGATGCCGCGGGCGCTGCCGACGCCCGCGCCGGCTCCGGCGCTGCCGCGCGAACCGGCTCCGCCTGCGCCGCCGGGCGGCTGGGCGCCTCCAATGCGCGGGCTGCCCGATTGCCTCCCTCAAAGCCCGGCGTGCTGCCCCGCGAACGTTCCGCCATTCCCCCTTCCGCCCAGTTCCGCCATTGGTGATGCTCCGGACGCTCCACCCGCGCCGCCTCCCCAACGCTCGACTTGACGTAGTGATTGACAATCGGCGGGGCCGGCGTGGCAAAGCGCAATGGCGGCAGTTGCACCGGTTGCCCGGCGGTGGCGTCCGCCCCCGGGAAAAGCGCCGGTTCCAGCGCCTGGGCCGACGCGAGCGTAGCGGGACTTTCCGTCGCCGTAGGCGAGACAGACGGTTTGTTCAACAAGTACGAACTGGACTCTGATGACGCCAATGACGAAGCCTTCGCCGCATCGGGCCGGTACACGGCCAGTGTCTTGCCCCCAAGGCCCGCCCCGGCCCCGGGCGGGGTGGAAACCGGACGCAGGGCGACTTGCCGCGCGGGCTGTTCGGTGGCGGCGGCCACCTCGTCGCGGCTGATGCCGCCATTGATGACCTTGTGGTCCGCCACCGTATAATGGTTCACCACCACGCTGGCGCTGGCCAGCGCCGCCGCGTGAGCCGGCGTGGCAACCCGTCGCGGCAAATTGCGGCTGAGGAAATTGTTCATGTTGACAAAGACGAACGAAGACGGCGCCAGGCCGAAATCAAAACCCGCTCCGATGGGATGTCCATTATAGGTCAACTGCGCCAGCACGTTGAGGCTGACGCCGGGCGGCAGCGGCGCCCATCCAATATAAGAGGGAGCCGAACGCCAGCCAACCCAGGCCGGCCCCCAAACCTTGCCGGGCACCCAGACCCACCCGTAAGGCGGCGCCTTCACCCAACCGCCGTAATGAAACGCGGCCCAACCCCAGGAATAATCCGACTGCCAATACCAGCCGCTGTCGGTGTCAAGCCACTGGCCGTGGTCCAGGTAGGGCTGCCAATCCGGGTTGAGCACTTCCACCGTTGGCTGCCAGGAGGAACCGTAATCGGGCACTTGAACCCACGCGCCATACGAAGCAAGCGCGCTGGCGAAAACTGGTGCGTTGGCGTCCGGCGGCGGCGGCGCGGGAGGCGGGGTGGGCGGCGCATTCACGGGCGCCTCGCCGGTGTCATCCGCCATCTCCGTCCCCGCGGGCGCCGTGCCTTTGAACAGAGCCGCGATAACATTTTGGGACAAGCCGAGATCGGAAAGATAGAGGATTTCGTCCGCCGTCGGCGTGTACCTTCGGCCCGAATTCTGAATGAACGCCAGGACAACACCTTCGTCCACGTGCGATTCGGCAAGCCGGATGATTTCCGCCAGACCCGGCGACAAATTGGCCGGCAAAGCCGGCTCCCCCGCCGATTGGATGCCTGCGGCTTGCTCGTCAACGGCAACCGGGGCGGTGGCGCGCTCTCCTGTGGATTGCGGCTGTGTGCGGGTATCGAAGTGAGCAAAAGCGCCGACGACGATAATTGCCGCCGTCCCGAAAACCACGAGCCAGGCGGAAGTGGGCAACTCTGGAGTCTTCATGCTCAATAGCACCGACGCTGGGGCGGCGGGTATATTCAATTAACGCCACTTTGGATTTGGCCGCAAGCCCAAATCCTCTTGCAATGGGGTTTCCAGAATCGGCTTGCTCCGGGAGTGTTCTGGTGCGATTAACAATACGCGGTGGAGAGATGGCAGAGCGGTTTAATGCGCACGCGTGGAGAGCGTGAGTGCCTAAAACGCACCGGGAGTTCGAATCTCCCTCTCTCCGCCACTCCTCTGGCCATTGCCTGTGGCCATTCTCTCCCGCTGGGAATCTACCGCCTTCCGCTCCGCGGAGGAGCATGTATCCGAATGGGTGGAGGCACCGGGATGGCCCGCGGCGGCGCTGGAATCGTCCGCGCCGGCGCCAGGGGCGGCGGAGGCGCGACTATGGGAGGAGGCGCCGGAGCGGGCGCGCTTTGGCCGATGGGATCGGACTGCCGTTGGATTTCGGCCGCTTGCCCGCCGGCCTGTCGCGCGGCTTCGCCAATTTTCAATTCGGGGAATTTCATCTCGCCCAAGTTAAAGCCGGCGCTGGCGGAGGATTGCCCTGTGCCGGCGCCGATGGAGGGCATCTCCATGCGAGGCGGCGCCGCGGGCCGGTCGAGCGCGTCGTAGCCATTGACGATTGATTCCAGCCTTCCGGTTTGCACATCAACCAGCAGACCATGCACGGGGACTTTGGGTCCGATCAGCGGACTGCGGCGGATAATATCGACACCCTTGATGACATTCTGCCGTTCGCTGGCAAAGAGGCCGAAGTAGTCGGTCAAGTTTTCCGGCAATTGCTGGCGGTCAATGCCCAGCGCCTTGAATCGCTCCGTCAGCCCGGAAACGGTGGCCTTGCACACCTGGCAATCGGTGTGTCCAATCACCGCCACCTCGCGCCCGCCCTTGAGGGCGCACGCCAAGGCAAGCGAGCGCATGGTGCTGCTCAACGGGTTGGTGATGATGTTGCCGGCGTTGCGCAGCCAGATGAAGTACTCCTCCGGCAGTCCCATGACGCCGGGGAAGAAGCGATTCAAACGCGGGTCGATGCATGTCAGCGCGACCACGGGCAGTTCGTTGGCATAATCGGCGACCCGGACCCCCGCCGTGCCATCACCGGTGACGGCTCGATGATTGGCTTCCAAAATGGCTTCAAAGAGGCGCATAGAATCAAACGGCAATGCGTTCGGCTTGGCGCGTTACCCCTTGCCGGCTGGCGCGGCCTCCGGCGAATCGCCCATGGCCCGCTTGAGGGCGGGCACTTGCGCAATAAGCTTTTCAAACTTGATGCCAGTCAGGCTCTCGATCACCGGCGGAAGCTGGCTCAGTATCTGGGTTATGTCGCCGGTCAGTTTGCTGGCCCCGCCGCCGGGGCCGCTGCCGCTGTTGATGATGACTATCTTCTCGGTCTTGGACAACGGCTCGCTGACCTTGCCCGCGACCTCCGGCAGGATGCGCACGATCATTTCGATGACCGCGGCCTCGTTGTATTGCTTGAACGACTCGGCCTTCAGCTTCATGGCTTGGGCGGTCGCGGCGCCTTGGGCCTCGATAATGGAGGCTTCGGCCAAACCCCGCGCCTTGTTGGCGTCGGCTTCGGCCAGACCGGTGGCTTTGACGACGTCGGCGGAGGCGAAACCTTTTGCCTTCGTGGCCGAGGCGTTGCCGGCGGCCTCGGTTTCGAGTTGGAATTTGGTGGCGTTGGCCAGGGTTTCGACGCGGTAACGTTCGGCGTCGGCCGGTTTCTGGACGTTGGCTTCCAGTTCGCGCTGTTTGCGGAGGATTTCCTGCTGTTGCAACTCGATCTGTTTCTGTTTCTCGATGATGCTGACCTGGACTTCCTCGGCCTTGACCAATTGGCCGGTCTTGAATTTCTGCAAATCGTAGGCCAGGTCGGCCTCGGCCTTTTTCTGGTTGACAGCCGCCTGGTAACTGGCCACGTTGGTTTGATAATCGCGTTGCGCCTCGGCGATCCGCGTGTCGGCCACAAATTTGGCTTCCTGGCCGGCTTGGATCGCCTGTGCCGAGCGGATCATCGCGTCGCGGTCGGCCTCCGCCTGCGCAATAGTCGCGTCGCGCTTGACCTGGGCGATGCGGGGTTTGCCCAAGGCATCCAGATAGCCCTGGCTGTGGCGGATGTCGCGGATGGTGAAGCTGACGATGGCCAGGCCCATGTTGGCCATGTCGCCGGCGGCCACTTCCTGGACTTTGGAGGCAAAGGCGTCGCGGTTCTGGTAAATGTCCTCCACGGTCATGGTGCCCAGAATGGCGCGCAAATGGCCCTCCAGGGTTTGAGTAGCAACGCTTTTGATCTCATCGATTGTCTTGCTCAAGACCTGTTCCGAGGCGGTCGCAATGGAAACGTCGTCGCCCTTGATCTTGATCTGCGCGACGCCATCGACTTTGACCGGCACGCCTTTGCTGGTATAGACCTCCGGCGTTTGGACGTCGATGGTCAGCAGTTCCAGCGACAGAACATCGACCTTTTCGATGACTGGCAGGACGAAGGTGCCGCCGCCCTTGACGATGCGAAACCCCCTGCTATGCACGGTGCCGTCCGGTTCGACGTAGCGATGGCGGCGCCCGGAGACGACCAGCACCTGGTTGGGGCCGACCTTGGTGTAACGGGCCGCCCAGATGGCCAGGAAGAGAAAGACGACCAGGACGAGTCCGACCGCGCCCGTGACGACCCAGCCCGCGCTGGGGATGTCAAGAATGGAGAGGATGGGTGCTAGGCACATGATGTTCCTTTGGGTTGAGGGGTTTAAGGGCTGAGTTTGTGGTTATATCGGCAAGACATAAAACTGGGATTCGGCAACGCGCGTTATCTTGACCGTCTGGCCATTGGCCAGAGGAGCGCCGTTTTGCTCCCGCGCGGGCGCGGTGTAGCGCGATCCACCCTCCACGTAAGCGATCTCCCCGATGCCGGCGGCGGGGATGGGGGTGATGACCGTCGCGGTGCGGCCAACCATGGAGCCGAGGTGAGATTCGCTGGAGCTTTGGGTGTGTTGGAAAATGGCGGCAAACATCCAAAAGACCCCCGCCGCGATAACCAACCCGCCCAGAAGCGACAGCGGCATGTTCACCCACACGTTGCGCGTGGCGCTGACGTGGCAGAAAATCATCCCGAACCCGCCAAAGGCTGTAATGAAGGAGCAGATGATCGTCGGGCTGAAGGGCGAGACGCCCGGCAGGCCGGAGTGCTCATAACCCGCTTCGGCATGGCCGCTGGTGCCCACATCGACGTGAGCGTCATGGCCGCCGAAGGCGTGGCCAAAGAAGAAGCTTAGGACGGTGAAAAGCAGACCGACCAAAAAACAGCCCAAATAAACGTACAGTTCCATAGGCGTATTCCTTTCGTCGCGACGGGGCATTTTCCCCGCCCCGAACAACTATTACCAGAAGCGGTTGCCGCGGTCACTTACAAAACGACACAAGTTTTTGTAACCGGCCCCGACTCCAGCGAGTGTGAACCAGCCTGCCATCGACAACCTGCGCCGGAGCGGTTACGCTCGCATTGTGGACCGACAGATTGACACGATCGGGATCATCGCGGGCAACCGCTCGCTGCCGATGGCCTTCGCCGAGCAGGCCCGCGCCCAAGGCGTCCCACGCCTCGTCGCCATCGCCTTCGAAAATGAAACCAATCCCGATCTGGCCCGCAAGGTTGATGACATTGTCTGGCTCAAAGTGGGCCAGCTTTCCAAGATGCTCGCGGCGTTGAAAGAGCGGGGCGTCGCCCACTGCGTCATGCTGGGGCAGATCGCCCCCCGGAATTTGTTTGATGTCCGGCCGGATTTGCGCGCGATGGGGATGCTGCTGAGATTGAAGGAGAAAAACGCCCATTCCATCTTTGGCGCGCTGGCCGAGGAAATGAAGAAGGAGGGGATCGAATTGATCGAACCGGTGCGCTGGCTGCGGCCGCTCATGCCCGGCCCGGGTTTTGTCGCCGGCCCGAAATTGAGCCGGGAGCAATCGGACGATGCCGCTTTTGGCTTCCGCATCGCCAAGGAAATCTCCCGGCTGGAGATCGGGCAAACGACGGTGGTCAAGAACGGCACGGTTTTGGCCGTGGAGGGATTCGAGGGCACCGACGCCTGTTTGCGCCGGGGCGGCGAACTGGCGCGGGGCAAAGGCGCGTTGGCCGTCAAAGTGGCCAAGGAAAGTCACGACGCGCGCTTTGACTTGCCGTGCCTGGGGGCGCAGACGGTGGAAACATGCCAGGCTGCCGGGATTTCGGCGTTGGTCTTCGAAGCAGGCAAGACGCTGCTAGTGGAGAAAGACGCGGCCGAGGCGCTGGCCAAGAAACACAGATTCACCCTCGCAGCCTGGCCGCAATAGACGCAATCGATTCAAGAACAAATGAACTTGCCAGCCCAAAAACTTGATTTTCAACGCATAGCGCGCGAGGCCATGGTCCGCGAAGGTTTCTGCCCCGATTTCCCTCCCGAGGTCATCGCCGAGGTCAATGCCGCCCGCGCCGCGGCAACGCAAAACGGCGGCGCCGGCGATTTGCGCGGCCTGATGTGGTCGTCCATCGACAACCCGGAGTCGCGCGATCTGGACCAGGTCGAGTGGGCCGAGCGGCTGCCCGGCGGCCGAATCCGCGTCCTGGTTGGCATCGCCGATGTCGATGCCGTCGTGGGCGTTGATTCGGCCACCGACGCGCACGCGCGCGCCAACGGGACATCGGTCTATACGGGCGGGCCGGTTTTTCCGATGTTGCCGGAGCGCCTGTCCACAGACGTGACGTCGTTGGGACAGGATGCCGATCGTCAGGCGATGATCATGGAGTTCGTCGTCGGGAGCGACGGGGCCGTCGATTGCGCGGAAGTCAGCGCGGGCGTGCTGCGCAACAAGGCGCGACTGAATTACGAGCAGGTCGCCGGTTGGCTGCAAAACCCGGCGTCATCCTCCGCCGCGCCGGCGGAGGTGCGCGAGCAACTGTTATTGCAACAGGAGGCCAGCCAGCGGCTGAAGGACTTCCGCCGCGAGCACGGCGCGCTCTCGTTTGCCGATACGGAGAGTGTGCCCGTTGTCGTCGGCAACGTCGTCCAATCCTTCGCCCTGGAGAGCCAAAACGCGGCGCGCGACATCATCGAGAACTTCATGATCGCGGCCAATGTGGCGATGGCCCGTTTTCTGCGCGCGCGCCAGTCGCCCTGTTTGCGGCGGATCGTGCGGACGCCAAAACGCTGGGATCGGATTCAAGCCATCGCGGCGTCCCTGGGCACGCGCCTGCCCGCGGAGCCGGACTCCAAGGCGCTGGGCGGTTTTCTGGAATCGCGACGGCAGGCTGACCCGGACCATTTTCCGGAGCTTTCGCTGGCGGTGCTCAAATCCCTCGGTCCCGGGGAATACGTGATGGAGCATCCGGGCGCCGAACACGAGGGCCACTTTGGATTGGCGGTGGAGGATTACACCCATTCCACCGCGCCGAACCGCCGTTACGCCGACCTGGCGATGCAGCGCCTTCTCAAGGCGGCCCTGGCCCAGCCTTCCCGCATGCAGGACGAGGCCGCGCTGTCGGAGTTGGCCGCCCACTGCACCGAGCGCGAGGCGGCCGCGCGGCACGTCGAGCGGTTCATGGAAAAAGTCGCCGCCGCCATTTTACTCGCGCCGCGGGTGGGCCAGGTCTTCAGCGCGATGGTCACGGGTGTGGCGCCCAAAGGGGTGTTTGCGCGGCTGCTGACCGTGCCGGCCGAGGGGCGGATCATGCGGGGGGAGAAGGGGCTGGACGTGGGGCAGAAGATAACCGTACGTTTGACAGGTGTGAATCCGGAAAAAGGGTTCATCGATCTCGAACAGGATTGAATCCTCATTCTACGGGAGCGATCAGTTCTTTCGTTTGGCGCCGGCGTTCCATTTCCAGTTGCGGATTTCGGGCATGTCCTCGCCGTAGGCGTGGATGTAATTCTTGTGGTCGATGAGTTTGTCGCGAATGGCCTGCTTGACGTAGGCGGCGCGCGGACCCAGGCCCGGCACCCTGTCAATCACATCGTTGGCCAAATGGAAGCGGTCCAGGTCGTTCAACACGGCCATGTCAAAGGGCGTGGTGGTCGTCCCCTCCTCCTTGTAGCCGCGCACGTGCCAGTTGTGGTGGTTGTTGCGGCGGTAGGTCAGGCGGTGAATCAGCCACGGGTAGCCGTGGTAGGCGAAGATGACCGGCTTGTTGGCTGTGAACAAGGCGTCGAAATCGGCGTCACCCAAGCCGTGCGGGTGCTCGGATTTGGGCTGGAGAGTCATGAGATCGACGACGTTGATGACGCGGATGCGCAGCCTGGGAAACTCGCGGCGCAAAAATTCGACCGCGGCCAAGGTCTCCAGCGCGGGCACGTCGCCGGCGCAGGCCATGACGACATCGGGTTCGCCGCCGCCGTCGGTGCCGGCCCAGGGCCAGAGGCCGAGCCCGGCGGAGCAATGCTTGACGGCCTCGTCCATGCCCAGCCATTGGGGGGCGGGCTGTTTGCCGGCGACGATGACGTTGATGTAGTGGCGGCTGCGCAGGCAATGATCGGCCACAGACAGGAGGGTGTTGGCGTCGGGGGGCAGATAGACGCGGATGATTTCGGCCTTTTTGTTCATGGCGTGGTCGATGAAGCCCGGGTCCTGGTGGCTGAAGCCGTTGTGGTCCTGGCGCCAGACGTGGGATGTCAACAAATAATTCAACGAGGCGACGGGGCGGCGCCAGGGGATGCCGCGGGTGACTTTGAGCCACTTGGCGTGCTGGTTAAACATTGAGTCAACGATATGAATGAAGCCCTCGTAGCAGGAGAAGAAACCGTGGCGGCCGGTCAGCAGGTAGCCTTCGAGCCAGCCCTGGCAAAGATGTTCGCTCAGGACCTCCATAACGCGCCCGACGGGGGCGATATGGTCGTCGGTCTTGAGGATTTCGCCGGTGAAGACGCGGTTGGTGGTTTCAAACAGGCATCCCAGGCGGTTGGATTCCGTTTCGTCGGGGCCGAAGACGCGGAAGTTCTTCCGTTGCGCGTTGAGCTTGGTGACATCGCGCAAGAAAGCGCCCAGGACGCGTGTGGCCTCGCCGGTGAGTGCGCCGGGGCGCGGGACCTTGAGTGCGTACTGGCGGAAATCGGGCATTTTCAATTCCTGCAAGAGGAGGCCGCCGTTGGCGTGCGGGTTGGCGCCCATGCGGCGGTTGCCTTTGGGGGCCAGTTCGGCAAGATCGGGGCGAAGGGCGCCGTTAGTGTCGAACAATTCGGCCGGTTTGTAGCTCTTCATCCATTTCTCCAGGAGCTTCACGTGACTGGGCTTGGCCGCCAACTCGGAAAGGGGGACCTGGTGTGAGCGCCAGGTGCCCTCGATCTGCAGACCATCGACTTTTTTCGGGCCGGTCCAGCCTTTAGGAGTTTGGAAAATAATCATGGGCCAGGCGTGACGCTTGCGGAATCCGTTGGCGCGGGCGTCGGATTGGATTTGGCGGATTTGACTGATAATCTCCTCCAGAGTTCCGGCCAGCATTTGGTGAACGGACGCGGGGTCGCTGCCGCCGACAAAAAAGGGCTGATACCCGTAACCGGTGAAGAGGTGCTCCAGTTCGTCGCGGCTGATGCGCGCCAAGACAGTGGGATTGGCGATTTTGTAACCGTTGAGGTGAAGTATCGGCAAAACAGCGCCGTCGGTTTGGGGATTGAGGAACTTGTTCAGGTGCCAGCTGGCCGCGAGCGGACCGGTTTCGGCCTCGCCGTCGCCGACGACGCAAGCAGCGATGAGATCGGGATTATCGAAGACGGCGCCAGCGGCATGCGCCAGGGAATAGCCCAGTTCGCCGCCTTCGTGAATGGAGCCTGGAGTTTCGGGCGCGGCATGGCTGGGGATGCCGCCGGGGAATGAGAATTGGGTGAACAACCGTTTCAGGCCCTCCTCGTCGCGGCCAATATTCGGGTACAACTCGGAGTAAGTGCCTTCCAAATAGGTCTGCGCGACGACGGCCGGGCCGCCGTGGCCGGGACCGGCAATGAAGATCATGTTCAGATCGTACTTCTGGATGAGGCGGTTGAGATGGACATAGAGCATATTCAAGCCGGGGGTCGTCCCCCAGTGACCGAGGAGGCGGGGTTTGATGTGTTCCAGGCGGAGGGGTTTTTTCAAGAGGGGGTTGTCATACAAATAAATTTGGCCCACAGCGAGGTAATTGGAGGCGCGCCAGTAGGCGTCGATTTTACGCAGGAGATCATCGGTCAAGGTCTTTTTCATGGGGCTGCTTTCGTTATATATTATATTTTACACAATTGGCGCCACACGGCTTCGGCCATGACGACTTCCTCGTTGGCGCGGATGACGCGGACGGCGGCGCGCCCGGCGCCGTCGGAGCGAGAAATGACGGGCGCGTTGGACAGGTTCCTGGCGGCATCCAGCTCGACGCCCAGGAAACCAAGGCCGTCGCAGATACGGGCGCGGACGACGGGCGCGTTCTCGCCGATTCCGCCTGTGAAGACCAGCGTGTCGAGTCCCCCCAATGCGGCGGCAAGTGCGCCGATCCATTTTTTGGCCTGGTAGCAAAAGAGGGCGACGGCCTCGGCGGCGCGGACGTCGCTGCCCTCGCGCGCGAGCAAGTCACGCATGTCGGAGCTGGTTTCCGAAACGCCGAGCAGACCCGACTCATAATTGACGACCTGTTGAAACTGGTCGGGCGTCATTCCGTCGTTGCGGGCCAAATAGATAAAAACGCCCGGGTCGAGGTCGCCGGAGCGCGAACTCATGGGCAGGCCGGCGGTGGGAGTGAAGGCCATGGTGGTATCGATGCTTCGTCCGTCCTTGACCGCCGCCATGCTGGCGCCGTTGCCCAAGTGGGCCAGGATGAGAAGACCGCGGGCGGCGGGCGGGCCTGCCAGCCGCTCCACTTCCTGCATGAGGTAGGTGTAAGACAAGCCGTGAAAGCCGTAACGGCGGATGCCGCGGGCGTCGTACCTGCGCGGGAGCGGGAGGATTTTGGCCACGCGAGGCATGGAATGGTGAAAGGCGGTGTCGAAACAGGCGATTTGCGGCAGGCGCGGGTAGCGGCGCTGGAAGAGGTTGATCAACTCCAGTTGCGCGGGGAAGTGTTCGGGATCGTAAGGGCCGATGCGGCGCAATTCGGCCAGCAACTGGGGCGTGACTCGCTGGGGTTGGTCGTAGTTGGGGCCGCCATGCACGACGCGGTGGCCCACTGCCGCAATCGCACTCATCTCCGGCCGGCGCTCCATCCACTCCATCAGGAGATTGGCCGCCGCCGTGTGGTTGGGAGCGTTGATGGTCTGGCTGGCGGTTTCCTGGGTGACGGAGTCGTGCCATTGGAAGGCGGCTTGGGGCTGGCCGATGCGCTCGATCCGCCCGGAAAGGACGGCGCGGGGCGGAGACTGGTTGGTGTAAAGGGCGAATCTGGCGCTCGAGGAGCCGCTGTTGAGAACGAGTGCTGTGGCGTTCGTATCCATCGGGATTGCGCGTCCGTGCAAATAGTTAGACCGGAGTAAGGGCGGCGTCAATTTATCAATGGCAGAACACCACCCGCCT
>Ga0187860_1003723_pt1 | contig 11887 bp, 25 predicted proteins | sample June2016WEW_10_4_FD_132981 | JGI IMG/M metagenome (GOLD analysis project Ga0187860, IMG submission 132981) | Peatland microbial communities from SPRUCE experiment site at the Marcell Experimental Forest, Minnesota, USA - June2016WEW_10_40 | ecosystem: Environmental > Terrestrial > Soil >... | reverse complement strand
GCCCGGAAAGCCAGCAGGAAAAGCAGGCAAGGGAGGTGGCAAGGGCGCATAGCGCCGACCTCCAGGAGATGGCCCAGCAACTCTCCTCCCTGGCGGAGAGCTACGGGGTATGCGTCATAGGGTACATATGGGGGGGAAAGGACGCCCCCGTGTTCATACGGTTCTCCAACGTGACCGAGAGGGGAAAGGATATCAAGAGGCTCCTGGACACCCTCTACGAGATGGAGAGCAAGGGGGCGGAGGAGGGAAGGGTACAGAGCATCCCCGTCCTCAAGGCGTTCCAGGCATAACAGGGAGGCCCGTATGACAAGGGACGAGATAGGACGGCTTATAGCCGGGCAAAGCACCTCCGAGCTGCTCAGGACGATCACGGCGGAGTTCGGGGCCGACCCTGTGCCCTGGGACATCCTGGAGGCCGGGAAGGCATATGGCTGGACTGACGGGCGTACCCTTGGGGCGCTGGCCCTGTTCCTGTGCTGGCAGCAGAGGGAGACCAAGCGCCTGCTGGACATCGCCATGGCCAGCACCAGCCTGAGGCCTGCTATCCCGCCTGCACAAGCACAGGGCACTATGGGGTATGACCCTAAGGACCCCCTGTACTTTACCGACCATCCCCTGGGCTAGTTGTACAGCGGCACCCAGTACGGGGAGCCGAGCACGCTGGTCTGGCCATACCCGACCAGCGTCATGGGCCCGGTATAGCCAGTGAAGTCCGTGAAGTCCGGCCCGGTGTCCCCCGTGTACCCTGTGTAGCCCGTATGGGGGCCGGTATAGCCCGTATACCCGGTCTGGCCGGGAGTCGAGTCCAGTGTCTCCCAGTTGGCGTTGTACTCCAGGTGCTCCTGGTCCTCATAGCGGGACAGGACAAGACCGAGGTTAGGCGTGACGTCAGGCATAGGAATCTCCCCCTATGTAAAGGATGGAAAGTCGTTCTTCTCGGGTGGTATTAGGCAGCATGGGCGAAGAGACTCCTGACACAGGGTTCAAGAAGATAGAGGCCAAGGACACCGTCTACGGCACGGGGGCCACCAGGGACTCCAGGCGCGGCAAGGGCAGGCTTGTCTGGATGCCCCCTGACGCCCTCTTCTTGGTCTCCAGGATATACGAGGACGGCAACCTGGGGCGGGGGTGGAGGAACTGGGAGCATGGCATGCCTGTCGAGGACCTGCTCGACAGCGGCAAGCGCCATATCGACCAGCACATAGCGGGCGAGAGGACGCAGCCCCACCTCTCCCAGGCGGCCTGGAACATCATCAACGCCATCCAGATGTCCATATGGGTGTGGATGGGCATCAGGGACCCCGAGCTGGGCAGGCTCCCGGACCACAGGCACCTGTGGAAGCCCGGCGACCCCTACCCCTCCCCGCTGTCGGAGCCGGAGGAGAAGTGGCTGAGGGCCGTAGGGGTAGAACCCGCAGGGGGGACAGATGCAGGCCTGGCTGGATAGGGGCTGCCGGCCGCACTGGAAGCGGTGGCCGTACTCCCGCCTCGTGCCCCTCGTGATGCGCGTCAGGATACAGCGCCAGGTCGATATCTACTGGCTTGGCGTAAGGCTTGGCTGGAGGAGAGGATGACAGAGGAGCAGGCCGAGAGGGCGGTCGATAGGATTATAGACACTATCTCTGCCTGGGAGGAGGCGGAGACGGACCTGTACAGGGACAATGTGCAGGCCGGAATCCGGGACTACTGGAAGAGGGTCATCCTGGAGGAGGCGGGGAGGTAAATAAAGCATCTAGCAGCCCCCTATATTAGAGACCATGAGGACCACACCAAGCGGAGGCGCAGGACGATGACATAGGGAGGTAAAGCCCAATGTCTCGTTCGTACCGCAGGCCCTACTGCGCCGTGTGCGGGGTAGGCACGTCCGCCAAGGAGGACAAGGTGCTGGCCCACCGTGGGGTCCGCAGGGTGCATAACCACCTGGTGCGCCTGATGCTGAAGGACCCAGGCCTCGATATCCCCCTCCCCCACTTCCGTAGCTGCCCCTGGAACAACACCTATAGCTGGAGCCGTGACGGCGGGAAGCGCCTCTGCGTGCCCGACGCCCGCGACTGGGACCGCCACATGAGGGCCGTCCTGGGCATCGGCTACGAGGCAGGCAGGTGGGGCAGGAAGTTCTACCTCCCCTGGCCACCGCCGTGGTACGCGGAATACCTCAGGAAATAAGGTATAGTAGCACAGGAGGGCACCGATGACAGAGGAGCCAATCGTAGTCCCTGTGGCCAGGGAGCTGTACCTGCCTATCGTCAGGGCAAGGACCCTGCTGGAGGAGGCAAGGAAGACAGTGGAGGAGGCCGAGCGCAACTTCAGGGTGCAGATGGACGCCCTGTTCGACACCGTTGCCCCAGGCATCGTCAAGGAGTACAAGGAGCGGCAGCTCCGGAGCGGGATATCCCAGGCCGTGCTCCCGTCGAGGCACTATGTCGGCGAGCTGACCGGGGACGGCAGGTTCATGGTGTTCAGGATTGTCTGACGACCTATGGCTGGCATAGACGAGGGGACAGCGGAGAGGCAGTGGGGGCTCTGCCCCTGGTGCGGCAGGGACGGGTGCGAGGGGGCAGAGCGCCTGTTCCTCAGGACGATGCTGTGCCCCGCCTTCAAGGACAGCCAGGCCCCCCCGATGGTCCCCAGGGAGCAGCTAGAGCACGGGGCGTACTACCACGGCATATGCCGGAACGCCACCGTTGCCAGGTGGAACGCCGAGAGGCAGGAGTTCGTCCACTGGCGGACCAAGTTCCACGACGTGTTCCCGGAGACGATAGGCTACTGGACGGAGGCCCGGCCAGGGGAGCAGCGCCTTGACGAGTTCCAGCCCTTCGGGAGGATGGCGAGCCCCCCCTTCGAGATTCCCCTGGCCCTGGAGGAGTTCTACTGCGAGGAGAACGGGTGGAGGAGGGCCGGCAGGCAGGCCCCCGTGCAGCCCGAGGGGGAGAAATGATAGTGCATACCGAGATAGCCAGGGACATCCCTGGGGCGGCCCTGGTGGTCCTTGCTACCATCGGGTCCCTGTTTGTCCTGGTGAGGATAGTCCAGAAGGCAAAGGCGACGTTCCTCTACGACCCCAGGAGGCCCGCCAGGTACAGCCTCATACCCAAGGACGTAACCGCCTACCGCTGGCTGGGGCAGGACACGCCGGACATATGCCACAAGACGGACTGCTTCGACCTCGGGGTGAGCCTGAGGGCCCACATACACACCAGCCCCCATACCTTCAAGCTGGTCGAGCACGGGGACTGGGTGTGCCGGGACGCCGAGGGCGGCAGGGTATGGGTGGCGGGGGACACGTGGTTCGTGGAGAACTACCGGCAGAGCATACTGTAAACCAGTGTATACTTCAGGAGAAGGACTAGATCACCGGAGGAGACTGACAAAATGTACAGACTAGCATACTTCATGCTCGGGTTCCTGACCTACGGGCTGCTGGAGCTTGCCGCAGTAGCCATCATATGCCGCTACTTTCCCCGTTATATCGGGAGGCTGCAACGGCTGGGAGACTCCCTCTACCAGACCTTCCGGAAGGACCCCCCTGCTGACGAGCCCGAGGGGGGGGAAGAGGAAGAGGACGAGGGCTGTACCTGCCCCCTCTGTACCAGCGACTACGACTATTACCCAGGACAGGCAGTGGTGTACCAGGACTCCGGCCTTGACAGCTACGGGGCGCTGAAAGGCACTATCCTTGAGCCGCCCGAGGGCGATACCTACCTCGTAGACGACGGCGACAAGCATACCCACTTCATCACGGGCGACCATATCGCCCCCTATCCCTCCGGGGGAATCATACCCGAGGGGACCCCCGTGACCTTCATTCCCTCCTCTGGCCCTGCCATACGGGACGGCATTACCTACCGGGCAAGGGTGTTCCAGAAGAAGCTGCGGTATATCGTCGAGTACGGGGAGGACGGGGACGTCTTGCAGGAGTGCGTGGAGGCAAGGAACGTCTCCCGGAAGGTGACGGGGTATACCGGCACCGTGGGGGAGGCCGGGTCAGCAGGGAACACCGGCACGGCCGAGCCCAAGGAGCCTGAGAAGGCCGTTTGAGTAGACTGGAGGAGAGGAATGCGCTACTACCCGGACATGGACGATGAGTACGACCGTACAGAGGTCGAGGAGATAGGGGCAAAGCGGTGGATGCTGGACGCCCTCAGGTTCAACCCCTCCTACATGGGGTGGGGGCCGCACGAGGACTACATGGCGCAGCGCCCCGGCGAGGACCATGGATGGAGGAGCAACGTGTTTGTCGATGACTGGCCCTCCTTCAAGTGGGAGCCGGACGACCTCAACATCATCGCCAACTTCTACTTCCATATCGACCGGGAGAGCAGGCCGTGCGAGGCCTGCGGCGGCACCGGCCTCAGCCCGGACGCACAGTGGGTGTTCAATAGCTGGTACAGGCACAAGAGCCCCTTCTACCAGCAGAACCTCGACGACGTAAGGGTCAGCCTGTTCATGGAGCACATCTGCGGTGGCGTCTCGGCAGAGGGCACCGTGAAGGCGGGGCAGGCCACTGCCAGCCAGACCGCCCCCGGCACGTCCAGCGGGAACTATGACGACCCCGGCCTGAGGGCAATGGTCGAGAAGTACGGCGAGCCGTTCAGGGAGCATGTGGCCTCAGCCGTCCAGAACGGCGGCGAGTGGTCCGCTGCCCTGACCCAGGACGAGGCCGATGCTCTGTGGGAGGGGAAGCGCCTGGGGCTCCAGTTCACGGAGAAGCCTACCGCCGAGCAGGTCAACCTTATGGCCAAGTCAGGCCCGATGTTCCATGACGGCATCAACATGTCCATCTGCTGCAACCAGCGCTGCAAGCGGCTGGGCATCCCTGTCCCCTGCACGGAGTGCAAGGGCCATAGCTACGTCTACACCGTACCGGAGCCGCGCCTGGAGCTTGTCCTATGGGTGCTGCACCCCCGGAAGGGATGCGGGCGGGCGGTGGTGGTGAAGAGTATCAAGGAGGAGGAGGTCCGGCTGGCGATGGCCTTCCTCAAGAAGTGCTATGCCAGCTTTACCAGGGACGTCTGGAAGCGTGCCTTGGCATGGCCCAGGCTGCCGAAGCCGAAGGCCAGGAAGAAGAGGGCGAATGGCAAAGGCAAAGGGAAAGGGAAAGGGAAAGGCGAAGGGAAAGGCAAAGGGAAAGGCAGGCCCGGTACCGAGGAGAAGGGCAGCGCTAAGGCAGCCTGACGGGGCCACCACCACCTGCCCCATGTGCGGCTCCAACTACCCAGAGAGGGAGCCAGAGGAGCCGTACGCCTGCGTGGAGTGCGGCGACGAAGGCCTGGACTGCTGCGTGGCGGGGAACGACGGCCTATGCGTAAACTGCTGCGAGAGCCTATAAGGGCATGGCTGGCCAGGGAAAGGTCCAGGTACAGGGACAGCAGCCTCTTCATGGGCCTCTGGCTGGGCATCCAGTACCTTGCCTTTATCGTAGCCTTCATCATAGGCATCTCGATTGACAAAGCATACCCCTTTGGCTGGCAGACCCCTGCTTTCGTGGCTGCCTTCGTCGTCGTATGGGCAACCTTCCTTGAGATAGTAGGCGGGGACGGGGGCTGGTCGGCATAAGGAGCGGGAATGGACAACCTACTGGCAGGGCTGCCGGACGGTGCCAGGATAACCGCCGTGGCCCCGAACGGCAGCGGGGACTGGGTGTACGTGGAGTACGTGGACCGCGAGGGCACCAAGCACTGCCGTGGGGTATGCACGTGCGGGGGCTCCTGCCCGTGCCACGGGAGAGAGGACTACTACTGATGCCTGGCAGGAGGACCAAGGTGCGTCTCTGGGGCAGGGCGAACACGGAGGCCATCCGCTTTGAGGGCGAGTCCAGGAGGCTATACCTGTACTCCGCACATGACCTGGACGTCCAGCTCAAGGACCGGCCGGGCAACTTCATCTACGCCAGGGAGACCGAGGACGGGTTCGAGCCGCTCTTCGTCGGGGAGGCATCCAGCCTTAGCCTGCACTCGGTAGCCAAGGACAAGGAGGGCCCTCTCCTCAAAGAGGCCTGAACTGCAAGGGCAGGCTCCTCAAGGACACCAGGTGCCACAGGTGCAACTGGATGCGGGGGGCGGCCATGGGGATGGCAGGCCTGGCCGAGCAGCTAGGGTGGGCGGAGGAGATGGGGCCCTACCTGGACCTGATAGCCTTCAGGAGGGACGGAGCATGACAGCAACAGGGCAGGCCATAGGATGGGAGCACGAGTTCGGCACATGCCGTGACGAGCGTGACCCGGAGCTGTGCGCAGCATGCCAGGAGGCCGCCAAGCGCAGGGCCATGCCCATGAGGGTCAGGCGGGTCTTCGGCAGCCAGGTATGGGAGATACTGGTGCCGGAGTGCGACCGTGCCGGCCGCAGGTTCCCCCTGCGGGCCCATAACGAGTGGGACGCCAAGTGCCGGGAGCTTACGGGGGGCGGCATGACCATCATGTCCGTAGCCAAGGGGGAGTGGGTAAGGCCCGACCCCCCAGGCAGGACCGTGGTCAGGGAGGCGATGATTCCTGTCATGCTGATGGCGGACAGGGCCACGATGGACAGGATTGCCAGGTTCACCATGGACCACTACGACCAGGACGCCGTGCTGTATTACCTTGTATCAGAGGATGCCTTCATGGCAGAAAGGGGAAAGGATGCCCAGGACACCTAGGACGGAGGAAGAAATCCAGAGGGAGATAGCCCTGCTGGAGGAGTACATGCCCAGGATACCCCGCAACGACTTCTTCGGGGGCAACAACTGGGATAAGATAGAGACGGAGATAAGGGTCCTCAAGGGGGAGATGGACGAGGACGAGATAAACGCCATCGAGGACATGGACCTCAACTCCGATGCCTACAACGCCCTGCAATGGATGGAGGGGTACGAGGTGGACTACCCTCCGGCGAAGGGATGGGAAAGCCTGGCAGGCGTGAAGGAGAAGAAGCCTGCGCCAGAGCCGGAGCCGGAGAAGAAGAAGGCCAGCGCCCGGAAGGCCAAGGCACGGAAGGCCAGGGCAAAGAAGGCCGGGAGCGGGGCCGGGAAGCGGAGGTAGCATGGACAGGACGACGTTCGAGAAGTTCGGCCACCGCCCCATGGGGGACGGCAGGGTCTCCATCTGGGGGGAGAGCAGCAATGCCATCTCCAGTACCGCCATCGTCCTCGGGGCCGAGGACCTGCGGAAGCTCCTGGAGGAGGTGGAGGGCGTAAGGATTGCCCCCCCGCCCAAGGAGGGCTGGAGGAGGGTGCAGTGTGCCAACCTCTCCTGCGGGGCCATCCTTGAGTACGACTTGTCCAAGGTCCACACCACGGTGGTACGCCCCCACCCGAGAGAGGAGACCTACTGGGTGGAGTGCCCGAGGTGCCGTATCAGGACGGGGGTCTAAACGTGATAAACATGAGAGGCGGATGGGTAGAGTCAGGGCGCAGGTGGCTGCTGAGGAGGGCAATCAGGCTCGTCCTGTCGAGCGGGGACGGGTATAACATCATGAGCGCCGTTAGGGGGCCGGACTCGGACCGCCTGCCGACGACCCTGAAGCTCTCCACTACCGCCAGGATACGGGCCCTGGTCGGCATGAAGGTAAAGGGCGCAGATATAAACCACACCCCCCTGAACCTGAAGATGATGGAGCATAGGGACAGGATGCTGGACGGCGATGATGCAGAGCACTTCCGCTGCCACTACTATGCGGCGGTAAACGCCATAAGAAGGCTCTACGGGTACAACCTGTGGATTGAGAAGGACGAATGAGCTGGGACACCTGGCTGTTCAAGAAGTGCGTCAACCTGCTGTTCTACATCAGGCCCAGCCTGCGGGTCGTAAGGCTGGTGTGGTCGAGGGGCGAGACTACAGAGGTGACGCAGGAATACGTCATGAGCAGGAGGTACAATGGGAACAAGGGCTGACTTCTATATCGGCAGGGGCCTGAAGGCGGAATGGCTGGGGAGCATAGCCTGGGACGGGAGCCCGGACTGCCTGACCAAGGGCATGCTGAAGGCAAAGGACAGGCGGGCCTTCCGCAAGGCGCTGAAGGAGTTCTTCGCCGGGCGCGACGACGTGACGCTGCCAGAGCAGGGGTGGCCGTGGCCCTGGGAGGACTCCTGTACCAGTGACCATGCCTATGCCTATGACGGGGGGAAGGTGTGGGTGTCATCGTTCGGCAGGAAGTACATTACCGTCCGCCAGTTCTTCCGCCTGATGAAGAAGGACGATGACAAGCTGGAGGCCTACTACGACGGGACGAAGGACGAGGTCTTCCCCAACATGAAGGCCAAGCAGGCCGTGACGCTCGGGCCGAGGTCCGGCCTCCTAATCCTCGGCCTCTAGGGAGGGTCCCATGAAGTACACGGGCGATGACCCCATCCAGCTATGGAACGAGATACAGCACGAGCAGCAGGTGCTCGACAAGCAGAGGGCGAGGCTCGCCGAGATACGGGCCCGGTGCCAGCATGCCTGGACGGAGCCACGCTACGACCCTATCGTCACCCCAGGGTTCGAGGCGGGGGACGAGCCCGGCACCATGGGCTCCGACTACATGCCGAAGACCTGGATACCCCCGCAGGAGACCCCCCTCTGGAGGCGCACCTGCAAGAAGTGCGGCCTGGAGCAGCAGACCGAGAGGACAAGGGATGACATAAGGAAGGTACCGGTGTTCTAGGAGGAAGGGAGTATGAAGGTCGGGGACAAGGTCGTCCGGTGGCTTGCGGGGCAGATACCCATGCCCCTGAAGGTAACCAAGGTCACGGGCACCACGGTCGAGTGCGGCCCGTGGACGTTCGACCTGGCCACGGGCGCGGAGATTGATGAGGACCTGGGCTGGGGGCCGCCGCCGAGGATGACAGGGTCGTTTATCGTGTCAGAGGAGGGATAGCCTATGGGATGCGACATACATGCCTATGTGGAGCACCGCAAGAGGAAGCTATGGCACCCGTCCGACGTATGGGTGAGGGACAGCCGTTACGGGGAGAGCAAGAGGTACCGCATCCCCTGCCACTGCGGCATCTACAGCTCCAGGAACTACGACTGGTTCGCCTTCCTGGCCGGCGTCAGGAACGGGACCTGGGGGGAAAAGATACCCGTGCTGGCCGAGCCGCGTGGCCTGCCCAAGGACTGCTGCCAGAGGATAGGGGTAGCGTCCAGGTATTGGGGGCTCGACGGGCACTCCCACAGCTACCTCACCTTCGGGGAGCTGGAGGAGGGGTACAAGAAGCATAAGAACGACCGGATAGGGTTCTACGGGGCGCTCGATGACCGCAGCCCCTCCCCGGAGCTGGCCAGGTGGCTGGAGGCGGACGAGTACAGGCGGGGCTCCCCCCCTGGGGGATTCTGCCACTCTGGCGGCGGGGGCGGCTATATATACCCCAGGTACCGCTGGAACGAGAGGCTCTCCGAGCTTGTGGGGGACTACTACGGGAAGTGGTATGACTACCTCTGGGACGTCTCGTTCGAGTACAGGGTAGCCAACGACAGCAGGGAGAACATCAGGGTAGTGTTCTGGTTCGACAACTAGGCTGATGGCATGTTCTACGGCAGGCTGAAGGACGAGATGGCGAGGCTCGGGGGCATGGACCCCGAGGGCATCATACTGGCCTTTGCGGGCGGCTCCTGGCAGCACGGGGCAAGGCTCAGCGACACGGCGGACCTGGACGTGTGCGGCGTGTTCGTAGGGAGGCCAGAGGAAGAGCTTCACCTCGACAGCGAGAACCCCAGGAAGAGGGGGCACGTCAGCACGAGCACTGCCCCCGACAGCCGCAGGAACACAGGAAAGGACAAGGACGTCAAGGCATACAGCCTGAGGCGGTGGGCAGGGCTGGCCCTCAAGGGCAACCCTACTGCCCTCTCCTTCCTGTTCGTGCCGGACGCCATCAGGGACATGTCCCTGACGCCGAAGAGGGAGTTCACCTGCCCGTACGACGAGCAGCAGTGCGAGCACCCAGGCTGCATCAACTGGGACAGCCATAGGTACGACCCGGAGTGCGCCGAGCGCTACAGGAAGGCCCCTACGGCGACAGTATGGGACACCGACATCGTCCCCAACACAGGGGAGTTCCTGTCCAAGGCCCTGAAGGACTCCTTCGTGGGCATGGGGGACAGCCAGTTCAAGCGCATGCTGGGTGAGGGGACCGGGCGGCACGGCACCAGGAAGGCGCAGCAGGAGGAGTTCGGATACGACACCAAGGCCGGGATGCACATGATACGGAGCATGCACGAGTGCATGGAGCTTCTCAGGACAGGGCACATGACCTTCACGCGGCCGGAGAGGCAGCTCCTCCTCGACATCAGGACGGGGAAGGTAGGCCTGGCGGACGTGCTCGACCTCTACCGCCAGCTCAGGGCAGAGGTGGCGGCGGCCGTGGTGGCCTCCCCCCTCCCCCCGAGGTGCGACCGTGAGGCGGTGAGCCGTATCGTGGCGGGGGCAATGCTCAAGCACTGGAGGCAGAGGGGATGGGTGTAGAAATGGCTGGAATAAGAGAACTGATACCCCCCTCGAACCCCGAGTACCCCTGGGTCCCGAAGGACTGGCAGCTCCTCTGCTACTACTGCAACCAGCCTATCTACGAGACCAGGCCCGTGGCCGGCTTCAGGCAGCGCACGCTGTACATGCGGGGCAGGTGGAGGCATACGGAAGGGGACAGCCTGGCCTGCCGCCCGGACAGAATACGCCCGGAGTCTGAGATAGACGGGCCCCGTTGCCATGTCTGCGGGGCGGCCCGGGGCAAGGCCCATGCCGGGGCCTGCTCGTTTGCGGGACCTGCACCGTACTATGCCACGCCGTTCAGCCAGAAGGAGGACGAGGCCGGGCGTTGGGAAGGGAGGAAGGATGAGGATACATAATGTGAGGGTGGGGCTGGCGAACAACTCCTCCTCGACGCACTCCATAGTCCTGATGCCGCCCGACAGGCTGGGCAAGATACATACGGACGAGTACTGGGACTTCGGCTGGCAGCACTTCACGGCGGCGGACCGTACCTCCAAGGAGAACTACCTGGGGTACCTCATCCACAGCACCCTCAGGGACCTAATCGGGAAGTCCAACGCCGATATCGTGACGGACGCCCTGTTCGCCTTCAGGGGGACGGGGGGGAGGTTCTCCACGGCCCTGGAGGAGAACGGCTACGGCGTGGACCACCAGAGCTGCCTCGTCTTCCCGGCCAACTGGGACGGCAAGGGGGCCAACCTGGAGTTCTTCAAGGACTTCATGGGGTACTTCCTGGAGAATCCCGTTGCCGTCCTGGGGGGCAACGACAACGATGACGACGAGCATCCCCTGGCAGGGGAGGGAAAGCACATAGACTTCGGCCTTGACCGTGACTGCCGTGCCACGGGGGACCTGGTGGCCAGGAAGGACACCGTGAACGGGGCCTCCCACTGGGTGCTCTTCAACCGCAGCACGGGGGCCAAGGTCAGGCTGACCTTCGACAGGTACCCGGCTGGGAAGATAGTCCACAACCCTGCCAACAGCACGGCCGTGCTGGCGAGCAGGTTCATGCAGGGGCCGCAGAAGCCCGTCATCAAGGCGGAGGTGCCGGAGCTGGTGGACCTTAAGATAACCGACTTCTGCCCGGCAGGGTGCAAGTTCTGCTACCAGGGGAGCAGCCCCAACGGGGTGCATGCCAAGACCCAGGACCTCTATGGTAAGGGCATGGGCCTCTACTCCCTAATCTATGACCTGGAGCAGATGAGGGTGTTCGAGGCCGCCCTGGGCGGGGGGGAGCCTACTCTCCACCCGGACTTCCTGGGCATCCTGAAGAGCCTCAGGGCCCATGGCATAGTGCCCAACTTCTCCACCCGCAGCCTAGCATGGCTAGGGAAGAAGGACGCCGGGAGGATAGCAGAGACGTGCGGCTCCTTCGCCTACTCCGTCAGCACGGGCGAGGACGTCAAGGCGCTGGAGAAGGCGCTGCACAAGGCTGGCCTGGAGGGGCT
>Ga0187860_1003717_pt1 | contig 11896 bp, 9 predicted proteins | sample June2016WEW_10_4_FD_132981 | JGI IMG/M metagenome (GOLD analysis project Ga0187860, IMG submission 132981) | Peatland microbial communities from SPRUCE experiment site at the Marcell Experimental Forest, Minnesota, USA - June2016WEW_10_40 | ecosystem: Environmental > Terrestrial > Soil > Wetlands... | reverse complement strand
AGAAGCCTGAAATTTCTTCCAATCTTCGTGTCGCGCTTCTAGGATCGGTTTCACAACGGACGGATGATCCTCAAGACCGATCTGTTTGTCCTCAGAACGTCTGAGCAAACCGATCCCTCCTATTCCATCCGCATGACCTTCTCTGCCACAAACCTGGCAGTGAAACTTTGTTCCTGACCGGTTCCTTCTTGAGACATGACCGCAGGAAGGACAAGTCTGAGAAGACTTTCGAGCATTAGTCCAGTGTTGCACAGAACTATGCTCTTGTCAAGGTTTTTATTACTATCTTCTGGACCCTCTAAACGTTAGCCCTAAGGTTGAATGTCAACACGAGGTACTCAAGCGGAAAAACTGGGGCATAATACATCGTGAAGTCCAAAATTGTAGGGTCATTTTGGTCCACAACAGCACTCATGCCGGTAAAGGCTCCGACGATCTCCGCCTGGACAAGACTCTTGAAGAGCCCCGTCATGGTCACGACAACCTCGTTGGTTCTCGAGGAGAGGAACTTGGTCCCAACATACGAGTCGAGGATGTACCGAGACTGCTGTTGAACGAAGTCCGCAATCTGCGTAACCGTGGGCAGGCGCGTGAGTATATTCGCCATGTTGGTCGTGAGACCCTGGCGAATCCGCAGGAACCCGTTCCCGAGGTCATCGAGGAGCGTGATTCCAGCCACAGCCGTTTGGTTGGCCGTAACGGGATCAAGTGTCACGTTGAGCTGCGTGAAGCCTTGGACTCGCCGACGGGTGTACGGGGTAGCCACGTCGACCGAGGGGGCCACCACAACACCCGCGACAGCAGCCCCGAAGAAGGTTCCGTCGATGATGGAGTTGAACGCGGCTCCCGTTGCATCGGTCAACGTAATTGTGGAGCTGTCCGGGTAGAAAGTGATGATCCTCGAAGAAACGAGGGATTTAGCCAAAGCTTGCGCGTTGGCCGGGGATGTTCCGCTGGAGAATCCAATGAATCCGAGACGTTCCGCTTGATTACGGATGTTCGATTGGGTTTCGCAGTGGTTCGTGAGATACCCAGCAACCGCCGTGCTTCCCGTCAGAGGGATGATGATATCGGGTTTGACATTCCCAGGAAGGGGAGTGGCCAAGCTTGCGATAGCGTTGATGTAGGATTGGTCATTCGCTTGGTTTGTTCCGGGGACGACCTGAACCTGATCAATCCCAATGAGCACGGCCCCGTTAAGGATGGCGAGGTAGGCTCCAAGGGACGCCGTGTTGTTTGGGGCCACGTTGCCGAAGTTGGCCTCGATGGTCGAAAGGGTTTGGTAAATCCGAGTGGTGTAATCCTGCTTCTGGTAGAGGTAGGAAATGAAGTAGAAGTCCCCTACCGAGGGCTCAATTCCGCCCGGATTGAAGGTCGAAACGGTTGCCGTGTCACCGACCCCTACGTTGTTGAGGTTGGACACGAGCATCTCGACGCCTCCGATCGCGTAACGAGGGTTGCTCGGATCCACGTGGAAGCTCTGACTGACGAGGAGCGTGAAGAACCCACCAGGGTTGTAGTTGCCAATACTTGCGGGCATGACCGTAAATCGAACGCCCGTTTGCGCATCGGTATAAGTCTGTCCAGGGATCCCAATACCCGAAGAGCCTTGAGGATTGGACGAGCTGACAACGTACTGATCGTGAGGATCTTCCCCATCGTCCCCATCGACGCCGGGAGTAATTCCGATGTTTGTTGTCGGGTTGAACGCCGAATTGACGCTATTGGTGTACCCGATGCTAGAAGCCGAGGCCCCCACCAGGAGTGACTCGATGGTGATGTAGTTGCCCCCGTTGATGTTATCAACATAGGCCACAGCGCCCGAGACAAACGCAGATGTTGAGTTCAGCTCATCGACGATTTCTTGAGCAAGAACTTGGGTTTGGCTTGCGCTCTGATTCTGAACGAATCCGAGGGGGGTATTGCCGCTTCCGTTCCCAATGATGAGAATGGACGAAGCATCATTCGTTGGGCTCGTCAAACGAACCTTGTTCAGATTGGCCAGGGTGCCAACCGAAGCGACTCCCGACAGACCTGGGGTCGAATTGATCGCTGTCACAACCTGTAAAGCCGTAGTTGCGGAGCCCGCAGGAAGCTGAACCTGGTAGGCGGTTCCGTTGACGGTGAGAAGGAAATTGTCGTTGAGCCCAGCCGTGATGTTGAAGGGCCCCGTAATACCCCCGAGGAGGGTTGCGGGCTTGTTAATAGCCCCTGGAGTTCCGTTGGCCGATTGGAAGGCCGAGAAGCCGAGGAGAGCTTGTGCCGTCCCTTGAAGGATCTTTACCTGAGAAACAGAATCAAATCCGGCGGGAAGAGAAGCAGGAGTTGAATATCCCTTCAGGAGGAAAACAACATTTCCGTAAACCGTTGGCCCATTAGGTCCGATTTGGACAAACAAGGCAAGGTTGTTGGGGGCTGTAGACGAGAAGGCCGCATTGGCATCAATCGCAGCGTTGATCGCCGCTACGATGGCCGTGGGGGTCATGTATCCCGTCGTCAACGAAATGGGAGCAATCGTGACTCCGTCGATTGCGATATTAAGAACATTGTTGGGAGAGGCCGGAATGGAGATTTCCCCAGCATTTGCTCCTGATTGAATGAGAGCCACGTTTCCGCCAACGAGAATACCCTTGGCAGGAGCTGCCAAGTTCGTGATAACCGAGGACCCGTTGACAAGGGTTACCCAGTTGGCCGAGTAGGGAGTGAAAATCGAGTAGGGCTCCGCATTGTGATTCGTGGACACGGCATTGGCCGCTACGCTATCTCCGAAGGTAACCGTGATGATTTCAGCAACAGGAGCCCCAGCTCCAGTCATGAACGCATCGGGGATAGTCTCAACCCCTCGAGGCCACTGAACCGGAGTCGACAGACCTGACGTGGTACCGAATCGGATCTCCCAAAGGTTTTGGTTGAGAAGCGATGAGAAAAGCGTATACTGTCCAGTTCCGAGAGGTCCTGGAACCGTGCAGGTCAAGATTGTTGTATCGTCGACAATCAGGTTATACCAGAAGGTCGCATACACGTTCCAATCCGGTGGAACCGAAGTTTGGAGCGTGATGATCCGGTTAGGACCATCGACCTGGGTCACGGGAATGGGGGATTTGTTGAGCGCGTCTACAAGGGTGCGACCCGCGTAAACGGTAACAAGATCTGGCCTGTTTGAAACGAGGTCTTGGCGACCATTGGCCACGGAAGTGTAGAGGGGGAGGCCGAGGGGAGTGTCGCGCCCGTTACCCGTCGTGGGAACTTCTGGCAAAATGAACTGGGTTGCGGATACGACAGCGGGGATAACCGTCGTGTTGACCACAGGAGTGCATTGAGCCAAGTACAGCTTCTCATCAATGAGCGTCGTGCTGACTTGACCTCCAGATCCAGTCACGCCTGTAATGGCGGTAGCTCCTGGGCTTGTCGACGTAGCCGCTACGCTAACCGCGGTGCCCCAATTGACGACCGACACATCGACGGAAGGGTTCGAAATAGTGAAATCGGCCCCTTGGATATAGTCGTTACGTCCTGGGGAAATCCCGCAAAGAAGAACCTGTGTGACTTGAGAATTCGGCAAATAGTCGAACGTCTGCTGCCACGTGTTGGACCAATAGGTAATCGTTACAGAGCTTCCCGGAGCCGGGGCAAAAGGAAGGGTAACGATCCCGTTCTGTCCATCTACTGAGGACGGGATAACCTGCGTTCCGTTGACCTTGACGACAACCTTTGAGGTGTCCGTGGTGGTGATTCCAGAACCCGATCCATCCGTGATGGGAATCTCATAGACGCGGAAGCTAGTGTTTCGATTGGTAGAAGTACCCGCTGTGAAACCGAGGGGGCCGTTCGCGTTGCCACTCCCGATGACGATGCTCTGAGTTGACGTGAATTGGACATGATTCAGACCATCGTTGTCCGTGAAAACCGAGACGAGAAGGTTCGGAATGGCCGCCGCCATGACAATAGAAGCCACGGCTGCTGCGGTCAACGATCCGGGAGGGAGCGTCACCGTTCCTGTCACCCCGTTGACGATCAACGTGAAGGTGTCATTCGTTCCCGTTACGATGCTGAAAGGCTCATACCCTGGAGAGATGAGCTGTGCGTTGGTCGAGGTAACTTGGCTTGACAGAGTGTCCGTAAAGCTCGTGTCGCCCCGGTGGAAAAAGTACGTCGCCTGAACGAGATCCGTCGGCTGGGTCGGAATCTCCAGAGAGATAAGACCGCTTTGTCCCTGAAGTTGAGACACGACAACGGGCGTTCCGTTGACGGTAACTGTAACGGCCGTGACCTTGTTGGTGACAAGACCGAAACCCTGACCATCCACGATAGGATAGTTGGAAACCCGGAAAGTTGTGTAAGACCCGTTCTGTGTGCCGAGGATGAGATTATTAGGATTCGTCGAATTGACGACCCACGATGCCGTCTCATCTTCGTTGACGATTTGCTCATCCACGGTGCCGCTACTGCCGCGGACCAACTCGATGTTGTCCTGCTCCAGTTGTTCCTGGCCCACCCCAATGACTACAGGGATCCGGAGACCCGCCGTAATGTTTGAAACATTGGCTTCCGTGAGGGTGCGCGTGTAGACGCCCGGAGGCACATAAGTGACAAAAGGTCCCAGGGACATTTTCGACCTCAGCGTTCGTTCAGGTTCTTTGATCTGGTTCTACATTTTGGCGAACGATTTGGGTCTAGATCTGGGTTCTCATCTATGTGGACGGGATACAAAAGGACTATGCGGGGAAATCCAACGATTTACGTACGAGATTTTTTTCGAGAGGCCAGCTCGCGCATTGTGCTAAAGAAGCCTTTAGCCAACTCCCGATGCGCACTAACCCCCGCCGGACTCATAGGCTCATAGTCGATATATGTGGGAGCTGTATGCCGAATGAGAGCATTCGTTCCTCCAAGCTCCCGAGCTTTTTTCTTCACCTTGTCTCGTTCGTTAATTAGGGCCCATCGTTCCTCAGCACTTCGGCCCACCGCCTTGTCCGCTGTCGGGAAGTCATGATCATGAACGCCGGAATTCCCAACGGCTGCTCCCTCCGATTTCCCAAACTGGAAGGCAAATCCTTCCACGACAAGAGGAGCTAAGTCTTTGCAATTTGGGCATTCATGAGAGACGTGTACAGCCATCTTGAGAACACGAGTGAACCGAAGATCACACACGGGGCATTCAAAAATGTAGGAAGGCATCAGGCAATCCGTTCAAAAGAATTGTTGCGCCCGGCAATGATCGGAACCGTCTGGAAAAAGAGACTATTGTTAGGTCCAAGCTGTGCGGGAGCTAGACCCGCGAGGACATCTTGGAGCCCACCCTTTGGCGCGATGCGACTAATAGTGAGAGGCAACGGAATATGCATTTCCCAGTCCGCTTGAATCTCGATCGTCAAGGAAGCGATGTAGTAATTGAGATCCGCAACCTCATCATAAGGTTCTTCGGATTCGCCCCCCATCGAGACATTCGTGATCTCGATGCCCTCATCGGAGAGAATGGGCCTCTTCTCTCCCCACAAAAACATCGTCACGAGGTCCGCAATCTCTTCCATCTGGTTCGTATCTTGCGCGATAACGTCGACCTCAAAAGTTACATCGAAGCGCCCTCCATAAGCGTTGGCCGCATCGACTCGGTCAGGATAAACCACAACCGCCAGCTTGTCTCCTAATCGAGCCCTCTTTCCAAAAGCGAGAATCACTCCGGGTAGAGTTTTGAAATCCGCCGTGTTCCAAACGAATGGGATAGGCCCTCTGGACTCCCCCGCGTACCTGTAGTCTCCTGAGATCAATGTGTTTTGATTGAAGCTCGATAGGAAGTAGATCGACCCATTTTGGTAATTGACCCGATAGTCGGTATCTTCAACGAGTAGGTAGTGCCTGTTTTGCCAAAGGCGAACCGTTCCCTTCACAGGAACATGTTGAAGTTGAGCCTCATGCTCGATTCCCGATAAGAAATGAAGAACAGGCTCATCCGTTACGGTAAGAAGGGGGTCCATAGCATAAAAACCCACATCTTGTCCGCGCTCAGGGACTTGAAGGATTTCAATGTAGTAGACCCCTGGTAGGGTTGGCATCACGTCGCCGTTCTCTCGAAGGTAATTGAGATCCTCACGTACCCATTCCAGGGGCCAGACAGGGTGTTTGACGTAAGCAAGCATCACGTGGCTCTGCACCGTCCCCACGAAATTGTCCGGGGAGAGGGAGACCTTGCTCCCTGAAGCATTCTTCACGATGATTCCGAACTGAGGGCGTTCTTTGAAAGAGAACTTATTCTGCACGTAAGGAACTATCTTCTCGTAGCTAGGGTGCCGCGAGAAGCTGTCTTGCAGTTCCAAAATGAGCCGCCGCTTGAGCGCTTGAGTCAAATAGTAAAAAATAAGGCCCCCTTAGGTGGCTTCTTCTTGCTTCGCCAAGATGAGAAGACCTTCGGCCACAGCGGTCATAGGGTTCGTGGCATTTCGAATTTCACTGATCTCGATGGGAAACCCAAGCTTCTTGATGACTTCAAACTCCTGTTTGAACACCTCCAAGAAACCTTTCGCTCGACTCGTACCCCCCGAGATGATGAAAGGAATCGGCTCAGGGAGATCGATCGTGGACCGGGCTTTTTTGAACTGAATCGAAATGTTCTCAAGGCAATACTTGATGAGACTCCTAATGTAGAGGGCGATGGCTTCCTCTTCCCGATTGACTGGTTTGGAGATGTCAATTCCTTTCTCTTTGATAGAGCACATACGAGCTGCCGAGATTCCCATCGCTTTCGCAGCATTTTTATCAACCCAATCACCCCCACGGGAAACAGCAAAGCTCAGCCCACACACGGTCTGATAGGCCAAAGCAACATTCACCATACCCGCCCCAAATGAAGTGGCGAGACCCGAGAAATTCTCGTTGGAGCACTGGCTGTAAATGACCGCCATCGCCTCATTCTCCGGATGGCCCGTATACCCTAAATCATTGAGAATCCTACGGAATATCTCCGTGTGGTAGACGATATCCTGATCGGGATCATCAATGGGGGATGAGGGTACGGAGTAATAACAATGCTCTCCCGTCGTGATGGGCTCGCCGAGAACGTTCTTGATAAGCTCTACCAAGACAAATTGAGCGTCCGTTTCCCCTGGAGAGATAATCCCCTTAGACAAGGGCCTTCGAAGCTCCCTATTGAAGAGATTCACAAAGCCGAGAGCCGAATCGCCGACAACTACAAACTGGTCTGCACGATTCGGATTGGCCAGGAAGCTCACATTGGTAAGCCTCACCATCTTCTTGATCTGAATATCGAGATCGATGAATACGTCACGAACCTGCTTACTCTTCGTGTGTCCGTCCTCGTCAGTCCAAGAACCGACGATCGTCATCGTTCCGATATCGAGCCCTACGCAGGGCTTTCCTTTTCTGTTATGGTCCGTCATTATATCCTCATTTGATATGGAGAGCCTAAAAGGATCCCCGTCTTCATTTTATCTTGAGTAATCGACCCTGGGTTGTATCCGCTGCCGGAGCAAGTACACAAACCCTTCGTGTTTGTCCGAGGCATCCTGAAGAAGATTGTCCGTACCGTTGGTCAGCCTATTGGAAGACTCGAGCGCCGAGTAAACCATCCCCAGAAACGACAGCGTGTGTACCTCCGTCATAAAGCTTATCAACGCGTGTTGATCCGCCGTGGGATCCTTACACAGGTCCCCGCAAAAGAACTTCACCAAGTAACCGACTTGGCTCGTCTGAAGGATAGGGTGAACAAGAAATCTGTTTCCTGCCCCAACAGCCCTCTCAGCCACTCGGTCTACAAGCTCCGTGGACTCTTCGTAGAGACGCTGGAATAGCAAATGGTCCCCATAGAAAGTATCCCCCCGCGTCTGCCAATGATTCGTTTGGTGGACAATAGCCCCTGCCCGAAGCACAGCTACAAGAACGCCCAATTCCGACAGATAGATCCCCTGGTACTCCCCCACAAGGTGTAAGAAAATCTGCGACGCGGGACTCTCGTTGGCCACCTTCCTCACGTAGGACCGGATACTGTCCTGAGTCGACCTGGCCAACCTCACCTTCATGTCGGGAAGATAAGGGGGCCCCATCGTCATATGGTCATATGTCGAGGGATCATGCCAAAGAGCGTAAATTGACTCCGCATGCAATCCCGTGTAGGGGTCTTTTGTTCCTACGGTCTGATCCAGGGTGTAGAGATCGTCGGGCATGAATTCCTCACAAGAGACAAGTCGATAAAATCTTAAGCTTCCTTGCGACGAAGCTTCCTGAGCTTTTCGGAGTTCCCAGAAACATCCGAAGAGGTATCTACTTCCTGCTTCACCTCAATACGGGAGACAGTATCCTTGGGCACGAGATCCGAGGGGAAAAACATCGGAACATTCCCGTCAGCGACCTCCTTGGGAAACGAAAGCACCTCGGGACCATTCGATCTTTGGATCCCGCCTGACTGAAGAAGATTGAGAATCGAATCAAGCTGATTCTGCTGCTGAACTGAGGCCTTAAGGGCTTCTTGGAGACTCTTATTCGATTCACGGAGGTTCTTGTTTTCCTCTTGAAGATTCCTGTTTTCCTCTTCGAGACTCTTGCAACGTCGCTCCAAGGTTTGATTCCGCTCCTGAAGAACGTCATCTCGGATGTGGATTATAGAGGGCATGGACATTGAAGTAGCTTGGGGAAATAACTGTATGAGCTTTTTTTGGTTGATCGCTCTCCAGAGATCACGAGACACAGCAGCTTTATCGGCCGGGATGACGACATCCCTCCCGTAAGGAATATCGATCCTTATGTCTTCAATAACATGGGTGTTTACTACAAGCCCATGAACGTGAACGTCCCCAGGATTCATCGGTCCTCACAAGCGGAAGCCCATCTCTTCAAAGAGGGTTCACTTTGTCTTCATGTTCTTGAGACCCTTTGCGGTCGTATGCGTCATTTGCAAGCTCATGTTGCGCGTAATCTCCTTTAGCATACGCTCGCGCATGAACTTACGAGTCATCGCCTTAGCCTTGTCGACGTAATTCGATGGGGTCCTTCCAGGGTGCCACCAAGACCCTCTTTCCATCGAAGCTGGAGTTGCGCTACGGAAGATAAGCTCTCCGCTGTCAAGGATGATGGGGATAGGAGCGCGAGCCTTCGTGAGCCACGTCATCTGTTGACGCTTCTGCCCCTTGACCATAGGCAGAAAACCAGGATGGTTCGTAATGACCTGTAAGCTCGACGGCATGACCTTGACTTGAATGGACTTCGCCAGAGCCGCTTTGGCCTCAGGAGTAAAAACCGTCTGTTGAAGAAGCTTCCCCCTCAAACGGCGAAGAAGTGACTTTTTGGCCGCCTGCATGAGCTTCTCAAGGTCCAACCCGCGAATGTCTTCCGGGAGGAGCGGCTTAAGGTAGATGCGGGCGCCGATGATAGACATTAGTATTCAATGTTTTTCCAAACCGGAGTCCGACCTCTAAGCTGCTGCTCTTGCGGAATGTTTGGATCATTCGTGATCCTGGAATCCGCTTCGTTCTCGGGCCCGGTCGGTCGGAATTCCACGGCCGCAAATTTGACCGGATTGCTTACAGGCACATGCGATCGAATGTCCTTCTCGTCAATGTACCCCATGTTGAAATGCTGCTGAATGACATTCCCTCGGTTGGTCGGCATTCGCACACCCCCAATCGAGTACCGATCCCCGTTGATCTTCACAAGGAAATCTCGGTGGGAAAGCAACGGGGAAGGCCCCGTCCACGCTTCATACGTCGACTCCCCAGTTCGTCCTTTATCACTCTGCGTGATCTTCTTATCAACATCCGGGGGCGCTATGATGATGTCGTAGGGACCATCGTACCCACCCACAATACCGGTGCCAAAACACAAAGTGTCGTCATTGAATGGCTGATTGTGGTAGTTGTCCACAATGCAGGGACAAGGAATCCCCACGTTCCTTCGCAAAAAGACCTTCACCCTCTCCCCGCTTTGCTCTAAAACCCAACGATTGCGGCGAATAGCCTCACGCCATATATAATCGAGCTTCTCCAGCTCATACGTGCTCGTTGCCGTAGCGTGCTCAAGAGGCGTCTCAACCATGTCTTGCGGCTGGCAAATAGACAAATCCTTCTCGATGGGAACACCCACGCACGTCGCTCGGTAGTGAATCCGCTGGAAGAGGTCCGTCCGAATAAGCTGCCGAGTATACCGATAGGTACACGTGACTCGGCTCGTAGGATAACCGTTTCCTCCACCGGGAACACCCCCCACCTCGATCCCAGTCTGCCCTGGAACCCCTCCCCCAGCCGGAATGAGCGATGGATCCCATGACTGCTTGGCCACGTTCACGTAGACGAAGGGATCAATCTCGACCTCGCCCGTCGATGCCCAAACATTGAGCACACTCGCGGGCTTCCCATCAATGAGAACCTGAACCCCTGTGGATGGAACTTGACGCCCCTCATCCCATAGGATTGTCCGGGCATCCCCCGTGTCCGCGTTGACTTGCTGAGATCCTTCTTTCACGAGAGGGAAATGCCGCGTCTTGAACACATACCTAGGACCCCGGTCCCCTACCGCAGCCGTCTCCCCGAAGAGAACAAACTGACCCGTAACGTCCTCTTCAACGACTACCTCGTTGTCCGTTCGGTCCCTCCAAAAACGCGAGCCTACAAGCAAATCGGTCACACGCTGGAAAGGACCGTACTCACTATCGAAACTGCGGTAGAGATTGACCCCCAGGATACGAAACCGACTGTTTAGAGCCAGCTCTGTAGGATCATCCCAAATTAGGTCCACAACGCCAGGCTCGTAACCACTCGTCATGAACAGATTGAGGGGCGGCGCTGGCCACGGGAGCTTTGTAAACTCCAGCTCTTGCGTTGTACGATCGCGCTGAGAGGCGTAGCCCATGACCCCGTTGCAGGTATCGGACTGCACTCCGTTGATATTGGACCTTCTTTAGGATCCACAATAAAGGAAAAATCAGGCTTGGCCAACAGAAGGAGTCGGGGAAGGGGGCATAACCTGAGGCTCGTTAAGCGTGAGCCTACCCGTGTCCTTGTCGATCGTAACCGAGGCTACGGGAGGAAGCCCACGTTCCATGAGAATCTTTTGGAAAATCTTGTTCTTCTCCTCTCGGATACGACGCCCTACGGCAACCAAATGAACCTTCTCTTGCTCGAGATCCATAAGGTTAAGTGCCGATTGTGCATCGGACATTTCGAGTTCCGCAAGCTTGTCAAGCACGTCCTTGCCCACGGGATCCTGCAACGTCAAACGCTTCGAAGTCTGATTCCCATCTGCCATTTTTGTCTCCATAAGGGCGCCTTACACCAATCACATGTAAACCCGGTACCTTTGAGCAAGCAATCGCAAAAAAATCTCAAAGAAAAATAGATCTATCCCATTCTTGATCAGTCTATCTCGACGCGCTTTCTCGGGAATAGAGTTGGGACAATACTTCGAATGACCCACATTTCTTTCGCAAAATGGGCACCTCTCGTAGACTTTGAGGGGTATCCCCGTCGTCTTAGACCTACGCTCGATCATGATTTGGATCGGATCAAACCTATTCTTCCAGGAGATACAAGACTTACGGTGCGTCTTCATCCGCGATTCCCTGTCGCAGATAAAGCCACAAATACACGGGTAGATGGGCGCCGGAGCCTTCACGGACCCCTCAACGACTCCCATATCCAACGACTCGGCCACATACCTGGAAAAGCCTCTCTATCTAGGGGATCCTAGAAGAGGTTTATCGGAGGTCTACTTTGGCTTAGTCAATAAGGACTCTACCTTGGAACGAATTTCGTTCGGATCCGTGTGTAGATCATCTTCCGGTAGTGGTCAGGTTTGACATTTTATGTCTCTCCAACTTCTGTGGTAATCAGAGGTATCTCTGACAGACCAACAAGGCGTACACCGCGCCTTAAAATGTTGATCGCTGCATTGT
>Ga0187860_1003710_pt1 | contig 11909 bp, 7 predicted proteins | sample June2016WEW_10_4_FD_132981 | JGI IMG/M metagenome (GOLD analysis project Ga0187860, IMG submission 132981) | Peatland microbial communities from SPRUCE experiment site at the Marcell Experimental Forest, Minnesota, USA - June2016WEW_10_40 | ecosystem: Environmental > Terrestrial > Soil > Wetlands... | reverse complement strand
CTCGACTTCCCGGAGATGATTGCGGACCGCTACAAGGTTCACAACCTGGAGTTTTGCGCCCCCCACTTCGCTTCCACCGAAAAGGCTTACCTCCAGGAACTCAAGAGCCGCTTGGTGAGAGCCTACTCGCACGTCGTGAACATGCCGGTCGACATTAAAGAGCTATGGACGGGCGGCGGACTTTCCGATCCGGACAAGGAAGTGCGCGATGCCGCGGTGGATGGCGCAAAAACATGGATCGATGTCGCGCTTGCGGTCGGCTCCAAGTCCGTTCGGTGCGATCCCGGCAAGATAAACCCGGAAGACCTGTCGCCGACCCTCGAGTCCTACAAGCGCCTGGCCGCCTATGGCAGACCCAAGGGCGTGCATGTGATTATTGAGAACCACGGCGGTGTGGGCTCGGAACATCCGGAGGAGTTGGTGAGACTTTTCAAACGGGCAGGCACGGAAGTGGTGGGGGCGCTCCCCGATTTCGGCAACTTTCCGGACGAGGACACTCGCGAGAGAGGGCTAGCACTCCTCTTTCCCTACGCGCATGTGGTTTGCCACGCCAAGGGGTTGGATTTTGACTCCGCCGGGAACGAGACCAAGTTCGACTTTCCCAAGTGCATCGAGATCTCCAAGGAGGCTGGGTTCAAGGGGATATATTCGATTGAATATGAAGGGCCCGGTGACCCCTACGTAGGTGTGCAGAAGACACTGGATGAGTTGTTGAAGTATTTGTAGGTATCCGACGAAGAGTTTTGCCACGGAGTGCACGGCGGCCGCAGAGAACGAACAATGAGACTGGAAAGGGAAAATCCGAAAATGGTTTCTCCCCTACATTCCTGGAGGCAATTCGCGCAACGGATAATTCTTGCCGCACTGCTCGGCGTTTTCTTACTGGCCTCCACCGCGAAAGCCCAAGAGGATGCCGCAGCCGCCAAGCCTGGAAGGAGCACCCAGCAGTCGTCTGTTTCTTCCCAGGCAGTGAAGGGAAGCCATCCATTCTGGGATAAGGACAACATCTTGCTTTTCGCGGGGGTGGGAGCCGGGCGTGCTCTCGACTACATATCAACGCGGCACTTTCGCGACCGCGGAGTTAACGAATGGCTTCTCACAAACAACATCGTGGATAACAAGCCGCTTTTTGCTGGTATCGAGGTGGCAGGCGTGGCAGCCTCGATTGGAGTCTCTTATCTCTTTCACCGCAGCGGTCACCACAAGCTGGAGCGCTGGGTTTCCATCGTTCACATCGGAGCGGGGGTTGGGGGTTCAGCCTGGAACTACACTTTGAAACCATCGCCGCCGCCCAGTGCTCCCCATTAGCCAGCCGCTGCGCTTTTTTCCTCCGGCTAACTTCCACGCCATCGGGTGCGAGTGGAGCGCAAGCGGGCGTGCTGCGACTGCCCGGAGGTAGGGATTGTCCGACCCAGCGTCGCGTCAAAGTCCTTGAAAGGTAACATCCCAAGGCGGGTCTGCCGGCTGCTTTGCGGAAAGGCTTCGCCTTTCCGAGGGCTTCCGCCCTGACTAACCCCCTCGGCTCGGCTGGAAGGCTAGCCTTCCAGCCGAGCCGAGGGGAAGAAGGGGGCTGTCTTCGCCGGAAAGCCAGAGGCTTTCCGCACAGCAGGCGGCAGAGCCGCTTCTTCCGCGACTTTGACGCGACCCTGTGTCCGACCGAGTGTCTCTTGACAACTTGGTCACCTCCCTGTAATGTCACGGACGGAAGAGAGGTACCGGTCAGTAACAAAATACGGTTCCGCTTCCTTGGGTAGTCTGTCGTGCGGGCCGTGCCCCTTCCCCCGAAGGCCCGCGGCCTTGCCTTCCGCAGGAATTCATCAAGCGAGGCCTGCCATGTCTCTTGATCGCCTGTTTTCAATCTCTTCATTGGCAATGTTGATTGTTCTGGGTGTGGCTGCATACCACCCGGTTACGGTTAGCGCCAGCGTAGGATTCCAATCCATCTCGCCCGAAGAACTGAAGATGACGAGCGAGCCGCAGGCGCCAGGAGCGCCTGCGATCATACTATTCCGCCAGGTGGACCGGGACGACAACTTTCGAATGCCCCACGAAGACAATTACTTCCGGATCAAGATCCTGACGGAAGAGGGACGCAAATATGCCGACGTAGAGATCCCGTATTTCAAGGAAAGTGGAAACACTGGACCTATCAGGGCGCGGACGATAAGGCCCGACGGCACGATCGTCAATTTCGACGGAAAGGTTTTCACAAAGACCATCGTCAAGGCGAAGGGATGGAAGTATCTGGCGAAAACCTTCACGCTCCCTGACGTTCAGGTGGGAAGCATCATCGAGTACTACTACACCGAGGACTTAAGAGAGAATTACCTATTTGATTCGCACTGGATCCTTAGCCATGAGCTATTCACAAAAAGCGCCAAGTTTTCGCTGAAACCTTACCAAAGCGACTCTATGCATACGCCGTTTCACCTCCGCTGGACCTGGCAGGGCTTGCTACCCGGTACACCCGCGCCCAAAGCAGGACCCGACCACATTGTCCGGCTGGAGACAAACAATATTCCTGCCTTCCAGACGGAAGACTTTATGCCGCCGGAGAACGAGCTGAAATCGCGCGTGGACTTTATCTACAGCGAAGAGATCCCCGTAATGGAAGTAGACAAGTTCTGGATCCAGACAGGGAAAAAGCTGAACAGCCAATTGGAAAGCTTTGTCGGGAAGCGCAAGGCCATGGAGCGGGCCGTCGCGGAAATTGTTGCGCCGAATGACTCGCCGGAAGTGAAGCTTCGAAAGATCTATGCACGCGTGCAGCAGATGCGCAACACTTCTTACGAAGTGCGGAAGACGGAGCAGGAAGAGAAGCGCGAGAAAGAGAAGGGTGCCGGCAGCGTCGAAGATGTGTGGAAATCCGGCTATGGTAGTGGTGTTCAGCTTACTTGGCTTTATCTCGCTCTTGTCCGGGCTGCGGGATTCGAAGCCTACGGCGTATGGGCTTCGGACCGCGGCAATTACTTTTTCAGCCCCGTGCGGTTGGATCGCAGCAGGTTGGACGCCAATGTAGTCCTGGTCAAGCTCAACGGCAAGGATGTCTATTCCGATCCAGGAGCGGCATTCACACCGTTCGGGTTGTTGCCCTGGGCGGAGACGGGTGTCCAGGGGTTGCGGTTGGATAAGGACGGCGGAACTTGGGTCACGACAGCACTTCCGGAGAGTTCGGCGTCACGGATCGAGCGCAGTGCGAGCTTGAAGCTGTCAGACACAGGGGATCTGGAAGGAAAGCTGAGGGTCACCTTCACCGGGCTGGAAGCCATGCGGCGCCGGGTTGACGAGCGAAACGTGGATGAAGTGGAGCGAAAGCAATTCCTCGAGGGCCAAGTGAAGGAGTTCATCCCGGCGGCCAGCGAGGTCGAGTTGGTGAATAAACCAGAGTGGACCGGTTCCGCATCGGCCTTGGTGGCGGAGTTTAACCTGAAAGTTCCCGGCTGGGCGTCGGGGGCGGGACACCGAGCGCTTGTTCCGGTCGGGCTCTTTGGTGCATCTGAGAAGCACTTGTTCGATCACGCCACTCGCGTGCATCCGATCTATTTTGAGTTTCCGTCGCAGAAAGTAGATGACGTGACCATCGAGATCCCGCCGGGCTGGCGAGTGACCAGCCTGCCACCAGGGCAAAGCCAACCTGCCCACATTGTCGAGTACACTTTGAAAGTGGAGAACGACAAAGGCAGGCTGCACTTGGCGCGGATGTTAAACGTGGATATGCTTCTATTGGAGACAAAGTACTACACCGCGCTTCGGAACTTTTTCCAGGTGGTGAAAACAGCAGATGAGGAACAGATTGTCTTGCAACCGGGTACGGCGACCGCAGGCAAGTAATCGACAAACACCCCTGGTTCTTCTTTCGGTCGCGATTGGCGCCTTGGCGTGCGCACTGGGGGCCGCAAGGGGCGGTGATGCACCCCAATGGATGCACGCGCTGGTCAACGCGCCGCTGCCCGCCCATGATGAGAAGACGGACGCCGTACTGCTGTACTCGGAGACCGCAGTCACCGTCCTTCCCGACCACAAAATCAAAACCCTGGTCCGAGAGGCTTACAAGATTCTGCGGCCCAGCGGCCGCGACTACGGCATCGTCGCAGTTCCCTTCAACCCACGCAGGAAGATCACGAGCCTGCACGGTTGGTGCATCCCGGCGCAGGGTAAAGACTACGAAGTGAAGGACAAGGAGGCGACGGAAGTCTCTTTGCCGAAGATCGAGGGGAGCGAATTGATCTCGGATGTGAAGGACAAACTCCTCCGCATTCCCGCGCCAGATCCTGGGAACATCGTCGGCTACGAGTACGAGGTCCAGGAGCAGCCGCTGGCTTTGCAGGACGTATGGGACTTCCAGGGGGAGAGCCCGGTGCGGGAAAGCCATTACTCCCTACAGATCCCACCCGGCTGGGAGTACAAAGCCTCCTGGGTCAACTATCCGGAAGTAATGCCAACCCAGGCCGGAAGCAGTCAGTGGCAGTGGGTCGTGAGTGATGTTAAGGCGATCCGGAGAGAAGACGACATGCCGCCGCTGAGGGGAGTCGCGGGACAGATGATCGTGACCTTCTTTCCGCCAGGTGGCCCAGCCGCCGATGAATTCGCAACCTGGCGAGAGATGGGGAATTGGTACCAGAACCTGACGAGCCGGAGGCGCGACGCCTCCGCGGAGATTAAACAGAAAGTGACCGCGCTGACCGCTTCGGCGGCCACGCCCCTCGACAAGATGAGGGCACTCGCGCAATTCGTTCAGCACGACATCCGCTACGTGGCGATCAAATTGGGAATCGGTGGGTGGCAGCCGCATCCGGCCGCGGATGTGTTCGTTAACCGCTACGGGGACTGCAAGGACAAGGCCACGCTGATGAGCTCGATGCTGCGTGAAATTGGCGTGGACTCTTACTACGTGGTGATCAATATGGAGCGCGGATCGGTTACGCCCGCCACGCCGGCGCATCTCTCATTTAACCACGCCATTATTGCCATTAAGTTGCCGGAGGGCGTGACGGACCCATCGCTGATCGCCACGATGCAGCATCCCAGGCTGGGAAGACTCCTGTTCTTCGATCCAACCAACGAATTGACGCCGTTTGGCCAGATTGGAGGATATTTGCAGGCCAATTACGGCTTGCTGGTGACCCCGGACGGCGGCGAACTGGTGGAACTGCCCCAGCAGCCATCCAGGATGAACAGCATCCAGCGCACCGCCAGGCTGACTCTTGACGCGCAGGGCACATTGAAGGGTAGCGTCGAAGAGGTGCGTGTCGGTGACCGGGCCTGGTTACAACGGTGGACGTTGACCAGGGTAACGAAGGACACCGACAGGATCAAGCCTATCGAGAGTCTGCTGGCCGATTCGATATCGATTTTTCGTATTACCAAGGCCACCTTGATCAACCTTCAGCAGACCGGGGAGCCTTTCGGTTTCAACTACTCCTTCGAGGCCGTAAATTACGCGAAGAATGCGGGCGGTTTGCTCCTGGTGCGCCCACGGGTGATCGGGAGCAAGTCCTCAGGACTGCTGGAAACAAAAGAGCCGCGAAAATACCCCGTCGAGTTCGATGGACCGGCGCGGGACACGGACGCCTTTGACATTACGCTGCCACCCGGCTACGAGGTGGACGACTTGCCCCCGCCCGTTGACGTGGATTACAGCTTCGCGAGTTATCACTCCAAGACGGAAGTACACGGAAATGTGATTCACTACACCCGCACGTTCGAAGTGAAAGAGCTCAGTCTGCCCGTAAGCAGGGCGGAGGAACTCAAGAAATTCTATCGCATCATCGCCAGCGATGAACGCAACACGGCTGTCCTGAAGCCCGCGGCGAAGTAGAAACCGTACCTTCACCCTCTGTTCAGAACTCCAATCGGACCTGAAGTGCGACCATCCGAGGCGAGTTATCGCCTCCCAAACCCACGCCCAGCAACCCTGTGGGTGGAGAGGTTGTCGCCACCAGGGCGCCGAAGCCGGTCTGTGTGCCGGGCTGTCCAGGAATTCCGGCCACTGCCGTTGGCAAAGCAAAGTTCGGGTGGTTGAGGAAATTGAAGAATTGACCTTCGAGGCGGAGCGCGACCCGCTCATGAATGGAAAACTTCTTGGTTAAATAAAGATCGCTCCAGGTGAAGCCCGGTCCGTGCAGCGTGTTGCGTCCAAGGTTGCCGAACTGGCAATTCTCCGGAGTGTCTCCGCCGTTGCAGGCGCCGGTGCTGGGATCAACAGACGACACAAAGGCATCGGGGTTCAGCCACTGGAGGGTTCCGGGCTGGGTAACCCCGGGAACCGGAGAGTGGTGGTAGAGAGGCACGCCCGGCCGGACGCTCGCAAACTGCGGACCGCCCCCTTGAATGATACCCTCGCCGCTCGCTGAATAAGGGGCGCTTAGGACGCTGAACGGCACGCCGCTGTGCCAGAAAGCGGTGCCTGACACCTGCCAGCCGTTCGCCAGCGCGCCGAGAAAACGGCTGCTCCGAACCCGCACGGGAAGTGCGTAGACATAGGACGTGTTGAAGTTGTGTCGGATGTCGTAATCGCAATTGCCATATTGCCGCCGAAGTTCACCGGGCAACGGCGAGATCAGGGCTCCAGAAGAGAACGGCAGGAAACCTCCGTTGGATACCGTGTCCAGACAGTGGCTCCACGTGTAGTTGGTGTCAATCTGTAGACCATGCCCCATCCGCTTCTTCGCCGTCAGTTGCAGCCCGTTGTAGTGGCTGTTCGCGCCGGTTGTGAACTGCGTGACGCTGGCAAAGCGCAGGTCTTCGGGCTGGTTGTATGGAAACGGCGCAAAGCATCCTGGGCAGACGGTCTGGTAGCCGTTCACCTGCACCTGGTAAGGCAACTGAACTCCTCGAGTGCCCACGTATTGCGCGCGCAAACTTCCTGTATTGCCCAACTGGCGCTCGACTCCCAAGCTCCACTGCATGGAATAGGGCATCCTCAGCGTTCCGTCCGGCACGGCCACCAGGGCGGCCGGAGGCAGGCATGCTTGGGGATTTGCCTTGGGGGAAGCACAGGAAAGTTGGCCCTGCGAAAAGCCGGCGAGAAATGCCTGGTTGGCAGCCGCGGTCGCATCAATGGCGCTCCCCGGCACCCCGGGAGCGAGCGCGAGTCCGCCTGCTTGCCCGAGCAGCCCACCCTGGAAGATGTTGACGTAGGGCGAATTCGACCCAATCAGGTCCGCAATGCTCCCCGGAAGAATGTCAGTGAAGACGCCGAAGCCAGTACGCAGCACCATCTTAGGGGTGAACTGCCACGCAACCGCAGTGCGGGGCTGCCAAGCCAGCAAGGGCGTTGAAGGAAAGAACTTTTTAAGCCCGGTATTGAGGGCGGCGTTCAAAGGCTGATTGACGTCGTGAGAAGAAGCGTCAAACGAGGAGCCGAGACGCGCAATCATGGCGTGCGGATTGATGGGGTCGGAGTTCCACGCGGCGCGCAAACCGAATGTCCAGGTGAGGTTTTTCGTCACTCGGAAGGTGTCCTGCGCGAACAGATCCAAGTTGCTCAGGTTGAATGGCTGCTCACCTGAGACTGGGTACGACTTGGTGGCGAGGGACGCGACCCCGTAGATGTATTGAGGCAGCGTGGTGTAGGTCGCCAGCGGGGTGACGTAGTTGCTGAAGTCGAAATCGCTTGCCAGCATACGGCGTGAGCCGACGCCGAACTCGATCTGGTGCGCGCCGCGCTGCCAGGTCAACGTGTCATTGAGCTGGTAGCGTGTGACGCGCCGCCCCTGAGGCCAGTTGTAGTCTAATCCTCCCAGGGGCGTGAACGGCGCGTTCGACCCAACGCCTTGCAGCACCATCGGGAAGGCCGCCAAGGTCTTGGCGGGGTCGGTGGGCTGGAAGATACTCGAGTACCAGGAGAAAGCCGGGTTGAAATAGTTCACCACGTTCTGGTTGAAGATGTGCGTATAACCCGAAGCAAAGGAGTACATCGGCTGGGGAGAGATAGCATTGAACAACGGATTAATGGGGTCGGTGTAAGCCGCCTGAAGCCCTGTATCGGATTGAAACCTGTACCAGACCATGTTATGGGCATCGAGATCGTGGTCCAGGCGCGCGGTGATGACTTGTTCGTGGTCGGCGCTGGACATCGAGACGGCTTGCCGGTTGGCGCAGCCATTCCCGTTCGGAGGACTGCCGCTTGCCGTGCTGCCGTCCGCCCCTAGAGGACACCCGAGCACTGGCAGGGGCGAGCCTGCGCTGCTCCGATAAAGCGAAAACATCTTCTGATAAAAAGGGACGACGGCCGGCGCTGCGGGATAGGAGGTGCCGGTGATCGTGTCCATGCCTCCGCGCGGCAACTGCCCGAGAACATAGCTCTGGAAACTCGCTGAGGGCACGGTGATGGTATCCACAATCGGCAGGGCGATCCGCATCTGCTCGAAATCTCCAAAGAAGAACAGTTTGTCGCGGACCACCGGGCCACCCAGGCTACCCCCGAAATGGTTTACCGTGGAGCGCGGCTTGTGCCCGCCGGGGTTGGCGTTAGTAAAGAAATTGGCTGCGTTCAGCCTCGATCCGTTCCACAGTTCATAGAGATTGCCGTGAAACTTGTTGGTGCCGGATTTGGTGACGTAGTTGATCTGGGAGGCTCCGTAACGGCCCTGGTCAACCGCGTAGGAGGTCGTGTTCACGGTGACCTCCTGAATGGAGTTCAGCCCCAGCACAAGGTTGGTTGATAGACCACTGTTCAGGCTGGTCATCGGATCGTTGGTCTCGAGGCCGTCCACGATAAAGGCGTTCGAAAGGGCAGGCAGTCCATTGAATTCCACGTTCCCGTAACCATTCTGCCCGCCCACAAAATCATTGGAAGAGCCCGCCGTGTTGATCAAAGCGCCGGGCGAGAACTGGGCGACGTAGGTCATGTCAGAACCCGGGTTGGGAAGATCGGCGATGGCCGCGGCTTCCAGCGTCGTCGTGGTGTTCGCGTTTTCGGTGTTAATGAGTGGCGCCGTCGATTGCACCTCCACCTCCGTCTTCTTGGCGGCAATCTTCAGCACCAGATTCACAGTTTGCGTCTGACCAAGGGGTACAGATACAGGGCCGATGGTCTGGTCTTCGAAGCCCCACGCCCTCGCCTCCACAACGTACGGACCGGGTTTAAGCTCGGGGAATGAGAAGTGTCCGCTTTCGTCGGTTTGGACCGTGCGGTGGAGGCCGGTGGTTGAGCTGGCGACGGTCACCGCCGCCCCGGCCACTGGGGCGCTGCTTGAATCAGTAACCTGCCCGGCCAAGCCGCCGGTGGTCTCGCCTTGCGCCCGCACCATCCCGCGAGCCCCTGAAAAAACCACCGCCAGGAGCAAGAGGGCAACAAACCATGGCGGCTTCTTGCCCCCCGGGGCCAATCCCCAATGCCCTCTGTTCTCCTCGGAATGTGGACGGACAAACCCCATCATGACCTTCCTTGCTGTGGTGCGCGGCGGCGCTCTAACAGGCTGATGAAAAGGCCTGTTACTCTGTCATTCTGAGCGCCAGCGAAGAATCTCGGCAGTTCAGAATCAAGCAACTACGGAGATCCTTCGTCGTCCCGATCAGATCGGGACTCCTCAGGATGACATGCTGGAGACTTTTTCATCAGCCTGCTATAGGGCCGAAAACGCGGCCCGCTGCATCTTCACTGTAGCTTGCACTTATGCATAAGCTATAGTTAATACCACCTTTCGCCCCCACGTCAATAGAATTTTGCATTGTCGGCTTAGGTCCGGGAATAAGCCCCTGTTGCCATTTCCCTCGATTCTTGCCATGATGGGAAATGCTGGAAGGCTGGAGAGAACAAAATCCAAGAGGTGGAGAATGAAACTGACCATCTCCAAAGAAGATTACCTGAAAGCCATTGCCGAAGCGGAGTCTGAAGAAGAGCCGGTGATCGCCGCAACCATTGCGCGCTGGTTGAAAATAACCCCGCCCGCCGTGGCCCTGGCCTTGAGGCGTCTGCAACGGGATAAACTAGTCAGAGTTGGAGGCAACGGGCGGATCTCTCTTACCCCCGCCGGCCGCCAAATCTCAGATCGGCTTCGCAAACGTCACTATTTGATCGAGCGCATGCTGACGGAGATGCTGGGGATGGAATGGTACAAGGTCCATGACGAGGCGGAACGGTTGGAACACGCTGTTTCGGATGACTTCGAGGGGAAGTTAATTCAAAAGCTGGGCGAGCAAGGCCCCTGCCCACGTGGGGACGAGATTAACACGGGCGCCGCGGAACGTCGCAAGTCGGGCCTGATCCTGCTGGCGGAAGTGCCTGCCGGAACGCGAGTGAAGGTGGCCGGCATGTATGAACGAGATCGCTCACTGCTCGAGTATTTTGATGGGCTCGGACTTCGCCCCGGATCACAGCTCCAAGTGGTGAGCCGCAATTACGACCATACCATGACCTTGGACGTTGGGCTGAAGCAGGTCCACCTGGGTCAAGCTGCCGCTGGAAAGGTGTGGGTGCAGGGCGATAGCCCTCGTCCAGGCAGCAGAGCAGTTTGAAGTTTGGCCCAAGTGAGGTAGACTTCCCCAAATGCTGTTCATGGTTATTGAACGCTTCAAACATGGCGATCCTCGCCCGGTGGGCGAACGGTTCAAGAGTAGCGGCCGAATGTTGCCTGAAGGTGTTATCTACCACGCGAGCTGGGTGGATTCGACGGGCACTCGTTGTTTTCAGCTCATGGAAACACCGCGTCCGGATCTACTGGACGCCTGGGTTAGCCGCTGGGATGACCTGATCGACTTTGAAGTCGTTCCAGTTCTGACCTCGACTGATTTCTGGGCCAAGACGCAGCTCGCATAAACCCGCATTCAGAAGTTGGAGTTGTGGCCGTGCCGCGCGGGCGCGTCGGCCCCTCCAAGAAAGCTGTCATACTGAGTCCGTCGGCCTAGGCCGAACGAACCCGCCGCGGCGGGTCGGCAGTTCGCAGAGAGAATCCACTGCCCAGCGGTGTAAGGAAACTGAGGCGATGCCTCGTTCGGCCTCAGGTCTTCACTTCTGCTGTAAGGATTTGATGTACTCCGTGAGATTAGCTACCCGTAAATGCACTTCGGACTCGTGCTGGTGGCTCATGGACATGAATACGGGACCCCAGATCGGCATTTCCTTGGAGCCGTGGGCCGGAATACCAGCCTCGCCGGTGATAGCCTTGGCAACCTGTATGGAGGGAAACTTTCCGTTGTTCTGCCGGCCAAGAACAGTGAGATCTGTCGGCGGCACCTTAAGCGCGGCCGCAACGGGTCCATTACCCTTTCCTTCTTTTCCGTGACAGGCGGCGCAATAAGCTTCAAACATCTGCTTACCTGAGTTAGCCGAAGTATGCCGGACAGGGATGTTGATGATTGCGGGTTTCTGGGCAACACTCAGGCTGCAAAGCGTGATCAGTAAGGCACAGAGAAGCAGCACTCGCAACTGCATGATGTGCTCATTTCCGTTTACCCGCACGGTAAACTATAGGGCTTCGGCGTCATCATAGAGGGCACCTCCCGGGCCTCATTGTCTGGGGCGCTTGCGGTATTCTTCGTAGAGCCTCAACTGTCTGTTGTCCGTTGGAGTCAACTGGCCATTGATGAAGAGATAACGAACCTGCGTAGGGATGGCGAGCGGATCGCCATCCGTGACGATGAGGTCCGCCATCTTCCCGGGCTCGATAGTGCCAAGTTGGTCGGCGAGGCCGAGGATCTGAGCGGGATAGAGCGTGATGGCTTTCAAGGCCTCGTCATAAGGGAGCCCATAGGCAACAGCGTTGGCGGCCTGGTAGGGCAGGCGGCGCGCGAAGGACGCGTCGTCAAAGCTGGCAAGGGCGATTTTGATGCCGGCGGCCTGCAGTTGGCCGGGAGTGGCGTAGGACTGATCGTAGGGTGCGTCTTCGTCTTCGGGCAGAGATTGCGTGGGCCCGAGAATCACAGGAACGTGCTTGGAGGCCAGCAGGTCTTTGACCTTGTAGGAT
>Ga0187860_1003708_pt1 | contig 11910 bp, 5 predicted proteins | sample June2016WEW_10_4_FD_132981 | JGI IMG/M metagenome (GOLD analysis project Ga0187860, IMG submission 132981) | Peatland microbial communities from SPRUCE experiment site at the Marcell Experimental Forest, Minnesota, USA - June2016WEW_10_40 | ecosystem: Environmental > Terrestrial > Soil > Wetlands... | reverse complement strand
GAGAATCGACACGCGGGAATCGACCCATTGCGGCGGAATGGGCTTGTCGTTCCAGTAAGGCACAACGACGTTGAACTTCTCTGTGCCCCCCGTCAACGATAGTCTTAAGTGGCCGTTGTCCTCGACGGCGCGCTGGATGACCCCTTCGACCTGGACCCAGCGGGAATCCAGATGCCCATCGGCCAGGTCATGCAGGTCGATCCTCAGCGGCTGCGGCAGGTTGGTGCTTCCAACGACCGTGAACTGGGTGCTGGCTACAACCGGGGCGAAATCTCCCGGGTCGGTCTGGCCGGTCAGTTCGACGATTTGGCCGGGATGAATATCCGCTTGGTTGAGTTGGGCAAAAAGCGCATCGGTCCCGTCTTGGAAGAAGGATGCATGCCATGAGAGATCAACGTATGTGATCACCCCGCGCAAATGGACCGGATAGCCGCGGCCGGCCTCCTCTGGCGGCAACTGCCTGAGGGCCGCGGCCGTGGTGATGGTATCCAGCCGGTTTGTCGCCGGTTCTTTCAAACGCCCTGCGGCGCGCGCGGAGAATCCCTCCCCGCTCGCCGGCTTGGCGATGCTGAAGAAAGCGCTCTCCAGCACGGCGCCGTCGCCGCGCAGCGCCACAAAGCCCCAGACATCGGCGCGATCGCCCAATTCAGCGGGAGTGAACTGTACTACCTCGGCCCGAATCAGTCCTGTCGGGTCTTTGAGTGTCAAATATTCGCCGGGGCGATATCCCTCAATCCACCCGTTGATGTGGACCATCTCATTGGTCCAAAGCCCGACTTCGCGGTGGAGCAGATTGTCGATCGATGAAACGGGCACTTGCGTCAATTCCTGGCGGCCGGCTTCGAGCACGGTGACGTCCTTTATTCCAGGCACGATCATCTTCAGCGTGGTGGCGCGGCCAGGGTTGATTTCAGTGGTGTCGATCCCCCGAATACGCACCCGGGCCCCTATCAGCCCCATGGAAACCTTCGGGTCGGGCTCGCCCATGACGTAGGCCTGTTGGTCCTGGCCCGCCTCGCGGAGCGCCAGCACCAAGCGCCCCCGGCTGGTGTCCGCCGCCCGGACTTGTCCTTCAACCTCAATCCATTGCCCTATCGCATCAGGCAGTTCTCTCAACTCTATGTGCCGCGGCGATGGCAGTGCTTTTTTTCCCAGCAACTCCCCGTGGAGATTGGTAATCACAACCCCGCTTCCATCAAAGGCTGTGACCCCGGTCACCTTGACGTAATCCCCTGGCTGGAACGGCGACGGAAAGCCCTGAGCCGCGAAGTAATGGGTTTCGCTCCCATCGCAGACGAACATCTGATGCCATACAACGTCGTAGCAAAGTACCACGCCTTCAAAGTGGAACGGCTGGCCCTCGGCGGTCGCGGCTGCGGACTGTTCAGGATGCGTCTGGGCGCTTTGCGCGCCGGCGGGCGCCGCGGCGGCCCAAATCAGCAATGCCATTATCAGCCTCGCCGTCCACCGCGAGAAAATCCGGCCAACGGTTCGCCCTCCGCCGCAAGCGGTTGGCGGCGCCTCTATCGCCGGCGGTCGATTGGCCGATTCAAGAAACAAAATCACAATACTTCTTCCCATCCTGTATCGGCGCACAGGCCGGAAACTTAAGCCCTCTTCGGCTTGCCCGGCCACATGAGCGCCGGGGCGCCGCGGATTGGCTCGTTTGCCGGGTTCCGCTGAGGCTATGCTTTTCCGCTCGACGGTGTTTTCAGCCGGTGAAGATTAGTGGCGGGTCTTCTGCTTCTCCTCGCGCCCGGCGCGAATTTCGTCCCTCAGCCAGACCAAAAGCGCAAATCCAAAGCAAATCACCACACCCAGGGGCACGACAGCCAGTCCCCAATAATTCAAGTTGGTATCGGTCATAAAAAACGCCCCAACTTGCCGCGCGGCAAACAATTGTAAAGTGCTTTTTTATTCCGGTTTGGTATCGTTGCAACCGATGAGCGCCAAAGACACGGAAGTGACCACCCGGCAACGCCAGCGATTGCTGCGCCTGGCGCGGGCCGCCATGAAACACGCCTACGCGCCCTACTCCAACTTCCGCGTCGGTGCGGCCGTCTTGCTGCGCGATGGCCGGGTCTTCAGCGGTTGCAATGTCGAAAACGCCTCCTACGGCCTGACCATCTGCGCCGAACGCAATGCCGTCTTCTCCGCCGTGTTCGCCAGCTTGAAGAAGCCCGAGGTCGTGGCCGCGGCGGTGCTCAATCATCGGGGCGCTCCCTGTTCGCCCTGCGGGGCATGCCGCCAGGTCCTGGCCGAATTCGGGCCGCGAGCCGTCGTCTGGTACTTCGGCGCGGACGGACTGGTGGAACGGACCATGCAAGAATTATTGGTGGACGGCTTCGGTTTGTGTCCACATGGGTACGACAAATGCTGACCTTAATCGCACCATGCGCCCGGTTGAACTGATCCGAAAGAAACGCGACGGCGGCGAACATTCGCCCAAGGAAATCTCCTTTCTCGTCGATGCCTTCACGCGCGGCAACATGCCCGATTATCAAATGTCGGCCTGGATGATGGCCGTTTTGCTTCGCGGCATGTCCGACGCCGAGACAGCGGCGCTGACCGACGCCATGATGCGATCGGGGCAGGTGTTGGATTTGCGCCCCTTGCCCGGCGTCAAGGTGGACAAACACTCCACGGGCGGAGTGGGAGACAAGACCTCGCTCATCGTAGCGCCGATCGTGGCGGCGGGAGGATTGATCGTGCCGATGATCAGCGGCCGCGGCCTGGGCCACACCGGCGGCACCCTGGACAAACTCGAAGCCATTCCCGGCTTCAATGTCAATCTTTCCGTCGGCGAGTTTCTCCAGGTCCTCCGCCAAACCGGCTGCGCGCTCATTGGCCAGACGGCGGAGATTGTTCCCGCCGACAAAAAAATGTACGCCCTGCGCGACGTCACCGGCACGGTGGAAAGCCCTGCGCTGATCTGCGCCAGCATTATGAGCAAGAAACTGGCCGAAGGAATCGACGCCCTGGTGCTCGATGTCAAAACCGGCTCCGGCGCGTTTATGAAGCGCCAGGAGGAGGCCGAGCGCCTGGCCGAAATGATGGTCCAAACCGGCCAGCGCATGGGCAAGAAAATTGCCGCGCTGATTACCGACATGGACCAGCCTTTGGGCCGCGCGGTGGGAAACAGCCTGGAAGTGGCCGAGTGCCTGGATATTCTGCGCGGCAAACGCCACCCGCTGAGCGAAGACCTTCGATTTCTCTCGGTCGAACTTTCCGGCTGGATGTTCCGGCTGGGGGGACGTGTTCCCAGCGTGGCGCACGGACGCAAGCTGGCTGGAGAGTTGCTGGCCGGCGGCCAGGCCCTGGCCAAATTTCACGACATCTGCCGCCACCAGGGCGCCATCGGCGATCCCCTGTATTTGCCCACCGCCAAATTCACCACCCTATTCCGCGCGCCGGCGGGCGGTTTCATCGAACGGGTGCAATGCGAGCAGGTCGGCCTGGCCAGCCTCGTTTTGGGCGGTGGGCGCAATAAAAAGGAGGACGTCATCGATCACGCGGTGGGCCTGGAGCTGTGGAAAAAAGTGGGTGACCCGGTCAATGCAGGAGAGCCGATTGCCACCCTGCACCACGATCACCCCGCACGGCTGCCCGAGGCCTTGCGGCTCCTGAAAGAGGCCTGCGTCATCGGCCCCAAACCTCCGGCCGAGCCGCGAGTCATTGTAAAGAAGATATTTGAAGGAATTGAAAAGACCAGGTTTGCCGCGTCCCCATGCAACACTTTACCGGCATCCTAGGCGTTGGGGCCATCCTGGCCGCCTGTTGGGCCTTCTCGACCAATCGCAAGGCTCTCAGGTGGAGAATCGTCGCCTGGGGCCTGGGCCTTCAACTGCTCTTCGCCTTTATCGTCCTGAAATTTGAGTGGGGGCAGAAGGTCATGGCCGCGGCGGGCGGCGCGGTCAATCAACTGCTCCATTACGCCTTCGACGGCGCCTCCTTCGTCTTCGGTCCGCTGGCCGACCCCGTGGGCAAGGATGGTTTCGTCTTCGCCTTTGCCATCTTGCCGACCATTATATTCATGGCCTCCTTCTTCGCCGTCCTCTACCACCTCGGCGTCATGCAGGTTGTCATCAAAGGGGCGGCATGGCTGATGACGCGCTTGATGGGTGTCAGCGGCGCCGAATCCCTCAATGTCGCGGCCAGTGTTTTTATGGGGCAAACCGAGGCACCGCTCACCATCCGCCCGCTCCTGGCCAAGCTGACTCAATCGGAGTTGATGACCGTGATGACGGCCGGCATGGCGCACGTCAGCGGCGGCATCATGGCCGCTTATATCGCCACCGGCGTGGAGGCTAAACACCTGTTGGGCGCCGTCATCATGACCGCTCCCGGCACTCTCCTCATTGCCAAGTCGCTGGTGCCCGAAACCGAAATTCCGGTCAGCGGCGGCAATGTCAATATCGCCGAAGCGGAGGAAACCAAAAGCGGCAACCTCCTGGGCGCGATTTCACGCGGCACCGCCGACGGATTGAACCTCGCCATCAATGTCGCCGCGATGCTCATCGCCTTTCTGGCGCTCATCGCCCTGCTCAACGGCATCATGGGCTGGGTGCATGGCGGGATGGCTTGGTTCCCGGAGAGTTTGCAGGCGGTTTTGGGCTGGCTTTTCGCGCCCGTTGCGTGGCTCATCGGCGTTCCGTGGAAGGACGCCACCCACATCGGATCGCTGCTGGGGATTCGCATGGTCGGCAACGAACTGATCGCTTTCGGGCAACTCGGCCAGATGAAGGCGCAACTGGACCCGCGCACCTTCACCATTGCTACTTACGCCTTGTGCGGCTTTGCCAATTTCAGTTCGATCGGCATTCAAATCGGCGGCATTGGCGCGCTGGCCCCCTCGCGCAAGGATGACCTGGCCCGCCTGGGTTTCCGCGCCATGCTGGCCGGCACGATGGCCAACCTCATCTCCGCCGCCATCGTCGGCCTCATGGTGTAAGCCCCCTGGCGCCACGGCTGGTTCATAAGGAACATGAATAATTTGGTTCTTTTGTTTGGCACGGGGGCCGGTAGAATAACGCCAGTCTTGTGATCCAGATCCGTGAGTTCTTCAGATTGATTTCGCCCGCCCCGCCGCCGGGCCAGGCCGATGTGATCGAAATTCATTCCCATCTGATGCCCATCCATTATCGGCGGCACCCGCGCGCCCGCAATTACGTGCTCCGTTTGCATCGCAACAACACCGTCGTGGTCACCATTCCACGCCAGGGCACGCGGAAGTTTGCCCGGGAGTTTGTCGCCAGCCGGAAAAGCTGGCTGGAGAAGCAGTGGCGCATTTTGGAAGCGCGCCATTTGCCACCGCAGGACTTGCGCCCGGGCATGGAAATCCTGCTGCACGGACGAACCGCCACGCTGGAAGTCTGCCGCCAGGGACAGCGCTGGGAATTGCGATTCGGCGGGGAACGGACGGCTCTGGCGGACCCGCACGGCAACTTGCGGCCGGTGCTGGAGAGCCGTTTGCGGTGCCTGGCAAAATCCCTGTTGACGGCTCGGGCGGCGGAATTGGCGGTGAAACATGGCCTCAAAACTCAGCGGGTCGTCGTCCGCAATCAAAAAAGCCGGTGGGGGTCCTGTTCCCACCGGGGAACCATTTCGCTCAATTGGCGCCTGATCCAATTGCCGCCGCAGGTGCGGGATTACATCATCGTGCATGAACTGATGCACCTGAGGGAGTTAAACCATTCACGGCGCTTCTGGGCCGAGGTGGAGAGGGTTTGCCCGGACTATCGGGCGGCGGAGGATTGGCTGAAACAGAACTCGGGGCAAGTCGGGTTTTAACATTATCTTATCGACATCGGGCCGCGTTCGGATTACAACCAAACGGTTCCGCGCTCTGTGAAAACCAGGAAAACAAGGTTCAGCGCGAAACCAACGAGAGCAATACCGATTGAGCGCGTATTGTTTGCGCCCTGATGTCAAATGAGTCTTCAAAAAACGGCAACCATTTTGGCGGCGATGCTTTGCCTCGCCGGCGTTCGCGACCTTCACGCCACCAGCTACACCTGGACTAACACCAGCAGCGCCAACTGGGCTGATTCAGGGAATTGGACGCCGCCGGGCGTGCCAGGGGCGGCGGACATGGCGACCATTGCCACCGGAACGCCCACCATCACCAGCGGCCTCACCTGCGGCACGGTGAACTTGAGCGGGGGAACGCTCAATGCGGCCGCCAATCTGACGGTGAAAACCGCGTTGAATTGGCAGGGCGGCGTCATTGAGGGAGAGGTCACGATCCAACCGGGCGCCTCGATGACCTTAAGCAACGGCGCCGGGGTTTTGACGTTCGTCGGCGCCACGCTGGTCAACAACGGCACGGCGGTCTGGAGCGCCGGCGACATCAGTGGCGGCACCGACAGCACGATTGCCAATAACGGCGCCTGGATGATCTCTCTGCCGCCCGGCGAAGAGGGGGCAACATTGGCCGAAGTCTTCGACAATGGAGGGGCTGTCATCGTCAATTCCAACGCGGTGCAATTCGGCGGCGGGGGCAATTATGGCGGGACATTTTTGGCGACCAACGGCGGTGGCATTAACTTTATGGGCGGCGGCTTGTTGGCCGGGGAATTCACCGCCGGGCCGGCTTCGAGCGTGGTGGTCGAGAGAGGGAGCTTCACCAACGACAAGGCGGTTTTCAACGGGCCGGGACAAACTTACATGAACAATGGGGTGCTGCTGTTGACCAATGACGTGAGCCAGAACCTGCTCCTTGCAGGGGGAACAATCATTTTGGGGCCGCAATTCCAGGGCGGTGTCATTACCAATCTGACGCTCTCGGGCGCCCTATTAGGCGGAACAAACACGGTCACGGGCACGCTCAATTGGCTGGGAGGCGAGATTGACGGCGTTCTGACCGTGTCGGACACCGGAACGATCAATCTGAGCGGCTCGGAGGACGTTTATCAGTATGCGGCGCTGACCAACGCCGGACAAATCGTCTGGAACGGCGCGGGCGACTGGCACGTCAATAACAACGGCGGCACCAACGGCGGATGGATAGTGAATCTGGCCACGGGAGTCATCGACGCGCAGTGCGACCAGAAGATACTGGCCGATTACGGAGGGGAGTGGATGGACAACCTGGGGCATTTCCAAAAGTCCGCCGGAACCAATGGCACTTCTGTCAATGTCCTCTTCACCAATGCCGGGGCGGTCAAAGTGTTGAGCGGCACGCTCAATTTCATGGGCGGCAGTTTCGGGGGGTCCTTTGACGCGGCCAACGGGACGACGTTGAATCTCAACAACGGTGGCATCCTCAGTGGAACCTTCAACGCGGGTTACGGCGCAGTGATCTCTTTGGCGGCGGGAGTTTTTTCACCCACAGCCACTCTGAGCTTCGGGGGAGCTGGACTGTGCCAGCAACTCGGCGGCGTTCTGACGCTGGCGTCCGAGCTGATACCCAATTTGCAATTGAACGGCGGCACGATTGATCTGGGGGCCGCGTTTCAAGGCGGAGCTATCAGCAGTTTAACCTTGAGTAACAGCATCCTCACCGGAACCAACAGCGTGAGCGGAACATTGACGCTCCAAGGCAACGGCAACAATGTTCTCGGCCCTTTGACAGTCGCTTCCAACGCGGTGCTCAACGTCAATGGCGGCATCCTCGGCGGCGCCCTCACTGTTGCGGCCGGGGCGACGGTGAATTGGAATGGAAGCGCGAACATGGAAGCCGGCGTCAACATCGCCAGCAACGCCGTGTTCAATATCGACGGGGACTTCTATCTCGAGAACACGATGACCAACGCGGGAACGGTGAATTGGAATGGCGGCTATTTTCAGGTGCTTTACCGATTCGGTATCTACAATCTGGCCGGGGCCGTCTTCAACGTCAATGCGCCAAATGCAACCCTGAACGACTATTACGGCACGGAGTTTTTCAACAACGCCGGCCTTTTGGAAAAATCGGCCGCCAATAACAGTGTCTTTTTCGACCTCGTTTTGACCAACACCGGCACAGTCCAAGCGCTGGGAGGGTATCTGGATTTCTACGGCGGCGGGTTGCTCGACGGCACCAACAGCGCGGGGCCAAACGCCACGATCGAACTGGCGGGGGGCGCATTCTCCGTCGGTCCCGCTGTGGCGTTTGGGGGAGCGGGTGTGAACACTCTCAACGGATACTCCGCCGACATCACACTGGTGAGCAATGTGATACCCAACCTGCTGTTGCAGGACGGGACAGTTTATCTCAGCCCGACGTTCCAACTAAACGGTGCGATCACCAATCTGACCCTCGACGGGGCCAACCTGGGAAGTCTGCCGGGAATGCCGGTTGTGCTGACAGGGGTGTTGACCGCCAACAGCGGCGCCATTGATCCGGGATCGTTCGTCATGGGCCCCAATGCGACACTGAATTTGAACGGGACGTCTCTGGACCTCGCATTAATGGTGCCAAGCGCCGCTGTGCTCAACTTCATGGGTCCAAATACCGCTATCATCGAATCCGTGACCAATGCCGGAACGATTAATTGGCTGGGCGGGGATATCGCGCTAAATAACGGCGCCAGTCTCAACAATCTTGCCGGAGCCACATTTAATGTCGAGACCGCCAGCGAAATGTATGATTATTACGGTTCCGGCCAGGCCTTCAACAATTCCGGGATGTTCCTGGTGACCAACACGGTTGACACGACTTGGATCGATGTCCCATTCAACAATCTTGCCAGAGTGGTCGCGGCCAGCGGGACGCTTTCTTTTGGCAGCGCGGGCGGGAATAATTTCGGCGGGACTTTCCAGGCCGATCCGGGGGCGACGATCGACTTTGCCGACGGCGGCTATCTCAGTGGCACCTACACTGCGGTGGTCGGAGGGACCATCTCATTGACGGGCGGCCTCTTTAGCAATTCACCCGCCATGCTATTCACCGGCCGCGGCTCCAACCTGCTCAACGGGGGGACGATTCCCGTGACCACCAACCTCATCCCCCATCTGCAATACATTGGGGGACAGATTCTGACTGGGCCGTCGTTTCAAGACAATGGGGCCATCACCAATCTGAGCCTGAACGGCGCCGGTCTTGCCGGCGCCAACATTGTCACCGGGACGTTGACCCTGAACGGGGGCGCCATTTCCGGCCCCCTCACCATTGCCAGCAACGGCGTCCTGAACTTAACCGGGCCGAACGAACTGGTGCTTGACGACGCATTGACCAACGCGGGCACGATAAACTGGCTGGGCGGCGACATCTACCTGGATTCCACCAACAATTTCGATAACTTGCCGGGCGCGCTTTTCAGCATTCAATGCAACCAGAGCCTGGATAGCTATTATTATTACTACTATTACTATACCTACAACGCGCTCGTTAACGGCGGAACGATAGAAAAGAGCGGCAGCACCAACACGACCTACCTCTATCCGATGCTTCGCAATTCCGGCACGGTGCAGGTGGACTCCGGCACACTTGCAAGCTACGGCGGCGGCAACCCGGCGGGCCTGTATCTGACCAGGCCGGGAGCCGAATATGCGCTGGAGGGTGGCTCTTACAGCAACACGCCCGCCGTCCCGCTGTTCAATGGGGAAGGCACTTACGCGCTGGAAGGCGGCTCTCTTTACCTGTTCAGCAACACCATTCCAAATCTGCTCTTGAACTATGGCGACGTCTATCTGGAGCCAGGCTTTCAAGGCGGGAGCATCACCAACCTAAGCCTGGGTGATGTGTATCTGGAGGGGTCGAACGCGGTCACGGGCGTCTTGGACATCGGTGACGGTGGCTACGTTGAAGGCGCGTTGACGCTGGCCGCGGGTTCCTCGGTCAACAGCAGCGGCGCCTATTTTGAAAGCCCGGTGACTGTCTCCGCCGGCGCGGTGCTGAACTGCGAATCCAATTACGCGCAATTCGACAATCTGCTGACCAATCAGGGGACGATCAATTGGACGGGCGGAACGCTTTACTTTTACAACACCGCTTACAACCAGGCCGGCGCCGTGTTCAATATTCAATGCGACCAGGCTCTTTATGGCTACTACTACGACTACAGCACCCTTTACAACTCCGGCCTGATCCGCAAAACGATTACCACCGGACCCACTTACGTGTACAACTGCTATATCGAGAATGTCGGGACTGTCGATGTCGAGAGCGGCCTGTTGGATTTTGGCTCCTACGCGGGACTGAGCGGGGGCGCGTGGGATGTCGGCATCGGCGGCACGGCCAACTACGGAAGTTTTGGCTTCAGTGGTTCCATGACTCCCGGCGGCGCGCTGACCATCAATGCTCTGAATGGGTTCCTCTTTTCGCCCGGCAATGTTTTTGCGCTGGCTACATACCAATCGGAAACCGGGCAATTCGCCTCCACCAATGTGCAGCCGCCGCAGGGCGCATCCTACAGCCTGACCTATGGCCCCAGCGCGCTGACTTTCACCATCGACAGCCTGTCCGCGCCGTTGGTCAGCATCAGCTCCCCAAGCAACTTCCAGGCTTTCACCGTGGGCGGCACTGTGCCCGTCACGGTGAACCTCCCGGATGCGAACGCCGCCGTCACCAACCTCCAATTCTACCAAGGTGCCAGCCTGATTGGATCGGCCAATTCCGGCCTGTCCAGTCCTTACACCTTCCGCTGGACGGGCGTTGCCAACGGCTACTACACACTGACCGCAAAGGCAACCGACAGCGCCGGGGCCGTGGGAGTCTCCCCGCCCGTGGCGATCTCGGTCTATTCCAATGCCACGGGAAATAATTACACGTGGACCGGAGCCATTTCGACCAACTGGGCCACGGCGGCCAACTGGAGCCCGGCGCATGTGCCGGGCGCGTCGGACAATGCGGTGATCAACGGCGGACCGCCGGTCAATCTTGACACCGGCACAACTGTCAACAATGTTGTCTTGAGCGCCGGCGCGCTCACCGGCGGCGGCCCGCTTGCAGTGGCCGGCGGATTTAATTGGACGGGCGGCGCGATCAGCGTCCCGCTGACAATTGGCGGCGGCGGCACTCTCTATATTGATGGCGCCAGTCCCTTGGGCCTGTCCAACGCCACTCTGGTCAACCTGGGAACAATCGAGTGGCTGGGCGGTGACATTTATGCCAATGCGGCGACGGTCATCAGCAACAGAGGAAACTGGATTATTCGCACGGACAATGATCTTACCAACGCCGGCGGCTTCATCAATAGCGGGACTTTCACCAAGCTGGCCGGGCCTGGCACAAATTGGCTCTACAATATTCCGTTTACCAACAGCGGCGCCATTGACATTGCCAGCGGCACGGTCGTCTTGGGCGGCGGATATTTCGGCGGCACCGTGCTGGCCACCAACACGGGAACGATCGGCCTGGCCGGCGGCGGCGATTTGAACGGGTCGTTCATTGCGGCCGCGCCCGGGGGTATCTTCCTCGTCCGCGGAGCGTTTAATTATGACACCAATGCGGACTTTGAAGGAAGCGGGATCAGCAGTTTCAGCGGCGACACGCTGACCTTGAGCAACAACGTCAGCCCCAATCTGTTGCTTGCCGGCGGCGGACTTTATTTGGGTCCGGCATTTCAAAACGGCGGGGCGATCAGCAATCTGACGCTTTCGGGTACCACCTTGTTCGGCACCAACACGGTGACGGGCTTGTTGAATTGGGCGTCCGGCGGGTACCTCGGCGGCGGCCAGTTGACCATCGCGCGAAAGGGCGTCCTGGAGTTTTCCGGCCCGCAAGAGAAGATTCTCACCAACTCCCTCCTGATTAACAACGGCACGGTCAATTGGACGGGAGGCCACATTTCGGCCATCGACTCCATCATTACCAATAACAGACAGTGGAACATCGTGTCCGATGACAGTTGGGCCGGCATTTCCACAACATTCGTCAACAACGGCACGCTGGAAAAGTACGATTCGACCAACGCGACGGTGATCGACGTGCAGAACTTCTCGAACAACGGAGTCGTCGATGCCGAAACGGGCACCCTCACCATCCAG
>Ga0187860_1003704_pt1 | contig 11917 bp, 9 predicted proteins | sample June2016WEW_10_4_FD_132981 | JGI IMG/M metagenome (GOLD analysis project Ga0187860, IMG submission 132981) | Peatland microbial communities from SPRUCE experiment site at the Marcell Experimental Forest, Minnesota, USA - June2016WEW_10_40 | ecosystem: Environmental > Terrestrial > Soil > Wetlands... | reverse complement strand
CCTCCGGCGGATCAGGTCCTTTCGCACCAGCCGGTCGCACATCCGGGTGGCAGTCGCTGGCGTGACCCCCACCGCCTCGGCGAGCCCGGCCAGGTTCTGAGGACCGCATGACGCAAGCACGACGAGGGTCCGGTACTGGGTGAGAGTGACCTCCTCACCAACATCCGCGAGCGACCGTGCCGCCACCGCCACCAGGACCCGGCTCGCCGACAGTACCGCATCGATCACCGAGTCGGGCGCGTCGGGTGGAGCGGGCGTTCTCTTGCTCATGCGCTAATCATTGCATATACTAACGACACAATCTCGTCCGACCAACTGGCCAGTCGCGAGCGAGCTGCATGCCGAGACGAAGACAACGCCGCGATGGGAAAGACCTTGGCATGCCAACACGTGTCCCGGAACTTAAAACGAGTGCTCACACGAAAAGTTGGAGAATACGCACTATGAAGTCTGATGATGCTCTGCCCGAGGCTCCCGACGCGAAGCCTGCATCGAAGCCCGATGGGAACGAGGATCTGAGATCCCTGCCCGTGGCAGAGGTGGAGAAACGGCTGGGGTCCTCGCCTGACGGCCTCACTCAGGTGGAGGCGGAGAAGCGGCTAACCCAATACGGGCCGAACGAGATCGAAGAGAAGAGGGAGAACCCGCTCCTCAAGCTGCTCACCTATTTCTGGGGTCCCATCCCCTGGATGATCGAGGCCGCAGTGATCCTCTCCGGGGTGCTCCGGCACTGGCCGGACTTCTTCATCATCCTCGTCCTGCTCCTTGCCAACGCCGGGGTCGGTTTCTGGGAAGAGCATCAGGCGGGCAAGGCCATTGCCGCCCTGAAAGCCGAATTGGCGATCAAGGCCCGTGTCAGACGTGACGGCAAGTGGATCACGCCCCCGTCGCGTGAGTTGGTGCCAGGCGACGTCATCCGCCTACGCCTGGGCGACATCGTGCCTGCGGATGCGCGCTTGCTGGACGGAGACCCGATCGAGGTGGATCAGTCCGCGCTGACCGGAGAGTCGCTGCCCGCCACGCGCAAGCCCGGCGAGCCCGTGTTCTCTGCCTCGATCATCCGCCGGGGTGAGATCGGCGCCATGGTCTATGCCACAGGTGCGAACACCTACTTCGGCAAGACGGCGGAGCTAGTGCAGGAAGCGCAAACGGTCAGCCACTTCCAACGGGCAGTGCTGAAGATCGGCACCTTCCTGATCATCCTCGCGGCGGCTCTCGTGAGCGTGATCACCATCGTCTCGATCGTCCGCGGCAACCCGATCCTCACCACATTGCAGTTCGCCCTGGTGCTCACCGTGGCGGCGATCCCCGTGGCGATGCCGACGGTGCTGTCGGTGACGATGGCCGTCGGCGCGCGTCTGCTCGCCACGAAGAAGGCCATCGTGAGCCGGTTGGTGGCCATCGAGGAATTGGCGGGCGTGGACGTGCTCTGCACGGACAAGACCGGCACTCTGACCCAGAACAAGCTGACGCTCGGCGATCCATTCACTGTGAACGATCTCCTCGCCGATCAGGTCATCCTCGATGCTGCGCTGGCGTCGCGCGCAGATGATGCCGACCCAATCGATCTGGCTGTTCTGGGCGGCCTGAAGAACGATCAGGCGTTGCAGGGCGATCAGGTGACCCACTTCCAGCCGTTCGACGCAGTGCGCAAATGCACGGAGGCCTTCGTCACAGCCGCGGACGGAACCTCGTTCAAGGTGACGAAGGGCGCCCCGCAGGTGATTCTGGAGATGTCGGCTAACGCCGCGCAGGTGAAGGCGGACGTCGACAAGGCCGTCAACGAATTCGCCGCGCGTGGCTTTCGCTCGTTGGGCGTGGCTCGGGCCGAAGGGGAGGGGCCGTGGCAGTTTCTTGGCGTGCTGCCCCTGTTCGACCCGCCACGAACGGACGCCAAGACAACCATCGCGACGGCACGACAGATGGGCGTGGACGTGAAGATGGTCACGGGCGATGCGCTGGCCATCGCCCAGGAAACCGCCAAGACGCTTGGCATGGGCAGCGACATTCTCGATGCTGCTGGCCTTGGCGATGTCGAGCGGGAAGAGACGGCAGCGACGGCCGAGTCCATCGAGAGCGCCGACGGCTTCGCCCAGGTGTTCCCCGAACACAAGTTCCACATCGTCGACGTCCTGCAAAAGCGGGGACACATCGTCGGCATGACGGGTGACGGGGTGAACGACGCTCCGGCGCTGAAGAAAGCTGACTGCGGCATCGCCGTCTCGGACGCGACCGACGCGGCACGCGCGGCGGCTTCCATCGTGCTGACGACACCCGGCCTGTCCGTGATCATCGACGCGATCAAGGAGAGCCGGAAGATTGTCCAGCGGATGAACAGCTATGCCATCTACCGCATCGCCGAGACGCTCCGCGTGCTGTTGTTCGTCACGCTTGCGATCCTGATCATGAACTTCTTCCCGGTGACGGCGGTGATGATCGTGATCCTGGCGTTGCTCAACGACGGCTCGATCCTCTCCATCGCCTATGACAACGTTCACTACAAGGATCAGCCCGAGGCCTGGAACATGCGCCTCGTGATAGGGATGGCCACCGTGCTGGGCGTCGTCGGCCCTATCGCCGCGTTTGGCCTGTTCTATCTTGTCGACAAAGTGTTCCACCTCGACCATCACCATCTCCAGACGCTGATGTACCTGATGCTGTCGGTGGCCGGATCGCTGACGATCTACCTGACACGCACCCGTGGCCCGTTCTGGTCCATACGCCCGGCGCGGATCTTGTTACTGGCGGTGACCGGCGCGGAGACGCTGGCGACTCTGCTTGCGGTGTACGGGGTCTTCATGCCACCCCTCGGGTGGGGTAGGGCACTGTTCGTGTGGGGCTATGCGCTGGTGTGGTTCCTTGCGACTGACCGCGTGAAACTGCTCGCGTACCGGATTCTCGATCCAGTGAAGAGCAATGTCGTTGTCTCCTAGACCCACCCACGACGCAGCACCTTGCCCGCTGAGGTGCCCGGGCAGGGTGTCTCCACGGCGGAGGTGGCCGCCTTCCCTACCGACACGGGTCCCGAGGACCGTGTGCATCACGACAGCAACGATCATCGTTATGGGCAGGAAGCCAAGCGCCGCAGCAACGACAGGCCAGGCAGCGATGGTCGCCGCCGGTGAGACTGATGTACCCAGCATGCCTAGTCCTGCTCCCGGCAGCGTTCGGGGAGACGCAGTGGTCACCCGCTTCGTACCGCAGCGTTTATCGCTCGGTCGCTGCTGTTCCTTGCGGGCACCGACTCGCGCGACGGTGGCGCCAGATGTCCCGCACCTGAAGGAGAGCGGTGAGCGCCGCTGCGGGGACACTCGAGAAAGGCCGAGGCCGTGACCGACACGCGCGCGGAGGGCATCGCCGAGTTCGTCAAGCCATTGCAAGTCAGGCCCGGCTCAGCGGTGACGCTTGCCAAGGACTTCGACCCCGGCGACACGGCCGACCTCGTGAAGAAGAAGGCCGGCAAATCCCTCCTCCAGCAGGGCGTGAAACTGCTTGCTGATTACCAGACTCGGCTCGCCGCCCAGGACACCCACGGCGTTCTCGTCTGCCTGCAGGCCCTCGACGCCGCCGGCAAGGACGGGACCATCCGCCATGTCATGAGCGGCGTGAATCCCCAGGGCGTGCAGGTCAGCAGCTTCAAGGTGCCGTCTGCGGAGGAGTTGAACCACGACTTCCTGTGGCGCTATGCGCAGCGCCTCCCTGCCCGTGGTGTAATCGGCATTTTCAACCGGTCCCACTACGAGGAAGTGCTCATCGTGCGTGTGCACCCCGAGCTGTTGGACCTCCAGAAGCTCCCGAAGAAGGCGAAAGGCAAAGGCGTGTGGAAGCGCCGCTACCGGGAGATCAACGACTGGGAGCGCTACCTCACCGACAACGGCATCAAGGTTGTCAAGATCTTCTTGAACCTCTCGCAGGAAGAGCAGCGGATCCGCTTCCTGCGACGGCTCGACCTCCCCGACCACAACTGGAAGTTCTCAGCCAGCGATGCGAGGGAGCGCGAGTACTGGGACGACTATCAGCGGGCCTTCTCCGAGATGCTGTCGAATACCAGCACCGAGTGGGCTCCGTGGTACGTGATCCCCGCCGACCACAAGTGGTTCGCCAGGATCTGCGTGTCGCACGTACTCGCCCATACCCTGATCGAGCTGGACCCGCAGTACCCGAAAGTGACTCCCGAGCAGCAGCGAGAGGAATTGGAGGCCAAGGCTGAGCTCCTCGCCCAGGCACCAGAGGGCCCCGCAGCCGGTCCCTTCCAGGGGAGCCCGGTGTCGGCGGCCGCCAAGGACCCGGGCGAGAAGAACCACGAGAAGCACGACAAGAAGTCCGCGAAGTCCTGAGCGGATCAGGCAACCCTGTGGAGACGGTGCCTTCGTTTGCTTAGTTGACGAGTTTGTGCGCCGCCCGTTGGGCAACTCGGCACCCACGCCTAACCGCGGCGCGGCCCAGGCTTACTCGCCCGTGTCGCACTCTTGGTGAACGGTCACGTATGCTTCCCCGACGGAACCGCGTAGCAATTATGGACAGACGGTCAGCGATTGAAACGCGAAAGTCCTGCTGGAGAGGTGCGAGAGCGGCCGAATCGGACTCACTGCTAATGGGCCGTAGGCCGTCTTTCTCGTAGTCCGCGTGCCATCCGGACGGCCGTGACCAGCTGCTTTGTCCACGGCGTGACCCGCAGTCGGACCGAACCCTCCTGAGTTTATGGACAAGATTATGGACAGCCGTGGCTCTGATACGTCCCGACTGGAAGCTGGCGGCCGCTCCGATCCGCGCTCATCACGCATGCGCATTCTCGATGATACGATCGAGAGTGTGAGTCAGCCAGCTGCAGCGCTCGCTCCGCTGTTCCGATCGGAACAGCAGCTCCGAATCCTCGCCGAACTCTTCGGTGGGGCGGCGACGGAGCTAGCAATTGGCGAACTTGCCAATCGCGCGGGGGTTGCGCAGGCGACTGCAAGTCGTGAAGTGGCTCGACTTGCTCAACACGGCTTGGTTGTCACCCGAGCGTTGGGCCGCAACACTCTTGTGTCGGCGAATTGGGAGCTGCCGTGGGCGAAGGACCTTCGCTCGATCCTGGTCCAGACCGTGGGTGTACTCGGACGTCTCGCTGCAGCCCTGGACGGGATCGACGGCGTCGACGAGGCATTCATCTTCGGATCCTGGGCCGCACGCTACGAGGGAGAACCAGGGCCAGCTCCGCGTGATGTCGATGTGCTCGTCGTGGGTGGCGCGTCGCTTCGTTCGGTTCGCCTCGCATGCAGAGCCGTCGAACAGGACCTGCGGGTGGAGATAAACCCGGTTGTTGTCGAGCGGGATCGATGGATCGCGAAGGCTCCCGAGCCGTTCCTGGCTGAGCTCCAAAGCCAACCCCTGGTCCGCATTCCCCTCCAGCGCCAATGAGCCCAGCTCAGGGAGAGAGGCTCATCGAGGCCATCGCCACCGGAGATCTGGAATGCGTTCGTCCAAACATGGCGGCGGCGGGCGACCGAGTCAACGTCGCTCGCCGTCACATCCGGTCCGCGCGCTCATTGGCCGATGATGATCCGACGCTTGCAATCTCGGCGTGTCACGACGCAATCCGTAAGGCTGTGACAGGTCATATGGCCGCCGCAGGGCTCCGCCCTCGAGGCGGTGATGGCGCACATCGGATCGTTCTCGACTATGCGCGGCGGCAGCTGTCACAGATCATCAGCGAGGATGACCTGATGGAGGCTGACGACCTCCGGCGGGATCGGGCTGTTGCCGAGTACGGGGATTTTGCATCGCGCCAAATCGACTCAACTCGGGTCAGGACCGCAGCCGACGTCGCCGACCGTGTCGTTAGCGCTATCGCATCCAGTTTGGCCGCGCAGCCCCAGCAAGGTGGTTGACCTGGTCGCAGGCGTGGTCGACCCGGCGTTTTCTGCGCGTCGGCTCCCAAACGCCACCAAACAGCGCGCAGGAAGGAATCAGTGCCTCACTGACCCGGCGTTAGAGGACTGTTCGTGTCGAGAACCAGGTGAACGGAATGGGACACTCGTGTGGGCCGCGGCAACTCGCGGGTCCGCGGAACTCGCTGGTGCTTCCACCGCCGTCTAGTACTGGAGGATCGGACGTTACGGGCACCTTCGCGCTCAAGAGGGCCGAACCCCTCCGTCGCCATCTTTTGGCCGTTTTCGTAGGTCAACCGGAGCCCCGGAGCCGTGGGGACTCCGAGTGAGCTCCTGCCTGACGATCAGTCGCCGGTCGCGCCGTCGATCGCCTCGCGCAAGAAGTCGGCGTGGCCGTTGTGCCGGGCGTACTCCTCGATCATGTGGACGAAGATCCAGCGCAGGTCTCGGGTGCGCTCGAGGTGGTGTCCGCGGCTCGGCGCCTCAAGGTCGAGGCTCTTGTCGGCCACGGCTTGCCGCGCCTTGTCGACCTCCTCCCAGTACGCCTTGATGTTGGCCGCTGCGTCGGCGCCCTCCAGGTCGTCGAAGTCGAGGCCCACCCCGTGCTGGCTGATTTCATTGCTAGCCCGAGGTAGAAGAGAAATGACACGAGTCGGTGACATTCCGAACTGCGCACGTGAACAATGGTGGCATCCCAAGTGCCATGTCAAGCTTGCCGACAAGGACTACGCCTTTACTGCGACTATTTTCCCTACAGCCTCTCAGACGGATCTGGTGCCCTTGGCTGGCTATCTGCTCGATCAAGCGGCCTGTGCCGGGTGCCTTGATGCGCCATGCTTTCGGTGTGAATGTTGAAGGGGATCAGAGCGTGCCCGCCGGCGTCGGTCTGACCGCCTTGGCCGTGGCTGCAGCGCGGGCCATCGAGAGCAGCCGGTCGGATCGCCTGTTCGACGACCCGTTCGCTCAGGACTTCTTCCTCTTCTTCGCGGTCCGTGCGCAGTCGAGGCCGGAGAGTTCCAACCAGGCAAGCATCGACCTATGGACGTCGATGGGTGACTACGTGGCCTTGCGGACCCGCTTCCTTGACGACTTCCTGTTCGATTCGTGCCAGGCAGGGTGCCGGCAGGTGGTGCTGCTCGGAGCGGGGCTCGACGCTCGGGCGTATCGACTGAGCTGGCCTGAGGGAGTGCGGCTCTTCGAGCTGGACACCGACGACGTATTGTCGTTCAAGGAGCGGGTCATCTCGGGTAGGCAGGCATCCCCTCGGTGCCAGCGAGTCGCCATTGCCTCCGATCTACGAGACGACTGGCCGGCGATTCTTCGACGAGCGGGCTTCGACCCGCAGCAGCCCACCGCCTGGCTGGCTGAGGGGCTCCTGCGTTATCTCGGCGCAGCCGAGACCGTACGCCTCTTGGAGAGAGTCACTTCTCTCTCGGCAGCGGCCAGCCGACTCGCCGTCGAATACAGCGGGGCCGACGCGCTGCGCGATCCGGAGATGATCGCGTCCCTCGCCGAGCTCGACGTCGCGGCGGCAGAGGATCAGAGCAGGCTGTGGGGTCCCGGAGAACTCGACGACGATCCCGAGCCTTGGCTGGCGAGTCACGGGTGGCAAACGAGCGTGCACCGTATTGACGAGTTGGCGCGGGAGCACGGCCGTCCTGTGCCGCCAGCCTTCGCCGCGGTGCGAGCGAATCAAGGGGGAATCGTCGTCGCCGAGATATCATCCGCAGATGGGGCAATCGTTGCCTAACGCGGCAGTAGGACTAGCACGTTGGGCCGTTCCGAATTCATGGACACGTCTATGGACAGCGGGCGGGCGGGGCTGGTCGGCGAGTTGCTCGTGCCACAAAGTGCAGAATGAGTTCACCTATGCTGGCCAGGCGGCGCGAGGTGTCCAGGCAGTGGCCTTGCGTCCGTTGGAGAGGTGCGAGAGCGGCCGAATCGGATTCACTGCTAATGGGCCGGAGTCCGTCTTTCTGGTAGCCCTCTCTCCATCAAGACCGCCCTGATCAGGTGCTTTGTCTGAGGAATCGCCGGCAGTCGGACCGAGTCCTCCGGGATTTATGGACAGGATTATGGATAGAGCTAGTGAGGTCGCCGGCTCGCAGGAAGAAGTCCGTCAGTCACTTCACTGCTTGCGCCCAGACCGCTCCACCGCTCGATGCCATCGGAACGCTAGAGCACCGTCAGCCCAACATGAGGGCGGCGTTGACAGCGCGAAGAGTTCTCGAGACCCCGACAAGTTTCCGAGAGGGTTCTTTGGACGTCGATTGGCGACACGCATGCCGAGAGTAGAGCAACCACTCCGTGTGGTGGAGCTCCGCTGTTCAACCAATCACATCGGCAGCGGGCGTGGACGCGCCCGGTACGGTCACGGCCTGAGGCCGTGATAGTTACGGTGACCAAGGTTGGCGACGGAGAACGAACTCGAGCTTTGGAGACAGGATGGACGATCTACCGAGGGCGGTACGGGATCTGTTCGACGACGCGAATCCCGCGATCGTGGCCACGAGCGGCGGTGTCGACAGACCGCAGCTGTCGGTCGTCTGGATCGAACGCCGGGGGAACGATCTCGCCTTCTTCTGTGAGGCAGACAGCGTGAAAGCGCGCAACCTGGCTGCTCACCCAACCGTCGTCGTCATCGTGATGGATCCGGAGCGAACGTTCGAACCTGGAGCCCAGTGCCATGTTCGCATCAGCGGTACGACCTCGCTCGAATCATTGAGCGACACGTCGTTTCCCGACAGATTGGCGAAGCGCTACATGGGCGTAGACCGGTTTCCCCACGAGGGTGACTACGTCAGCGTGACGGTGACGACGACGAGTTGGAGCGGGGTCGGCCCGTTTCCCGGGACTACCCACGGATGGGGTACCTAGACCTCACGGTCGGCGTAGGCTGCGACAAGACCCGCGGAACGCCGAGACCGAATGTTGACGAACTTCTTCGACGCGCCCGGGTTCCCGTTCCTGCTGCGCCGATGACAGCCGACGAGGCGCGGGAAGCGGCTGTTGCCATCTGGATGGACCTTCCCGTGTGGCCAACATCGTCCCCTTTCGTCGTGACGTCGGCGCAGCACGGCTACCGCCGAAGCAAGAAGCTCTACCGGGATGGCGTCATGCTGCTCGATGACTGGAGGATGCCGAGCGAGCGCGACCTTGACCGCTGAGGTGGAACCGCTGGACACAATCGTGTCGTGAGGAGAAAGGCGGTCCGTCCTGTGCCGTGCTCAGCCCGCTGGCACACACACTACGGGCGTTCCGGGATGCGGCCATCCAGTGTGTCCTCGTTGATGGCGGCAGGTGCACGCTTGAGCGGATCCCCGAACCCGCCTCCACCGCTGGTCTCGACCCGGACTACTGATCCTGGCTGGAGCATCAAAGTCGTCTTGCTTGGTACGTTCAACAGCCGGCCGGCCGCGTCGAAAATAGAGATGCGAGTCACGGACCCGTCGCCTCCGCCATTGCTCCCCTTCGGGGAGAATCGGGGATCGGTCTGTTCTCCGTAAACGGTCGCGACCTGCGGAAAGTCCAAGACTTGATACTCCCGCCTGATCCCGAGCCCGCCGTTGTGCTCGCCGAGGCCCTGAGACCCCTTGACTAGCTCGGTCCGGAGCACCCGCACCGCGTACTCGGTCTCTGCCACTTCGACCGGAAGCAAAGCGACGTTCGACATGTACGTATCCACGCCGTCGAGGCCGTCCCCGCTCCGGTGTGCTCCGGTACCTCCGCCGACCACGTCCATCATTACCGAAGCCCTGCCGGTCTTGGGCGAGACGCTCTCGAGGTTGATGTCGAAGAAGGTCACGGTTCCGCTCGCCACTGCCCGCTCAGGCCAGATCGACGAGGCAGCGCGGATCAGCGTCTCGGCCAGGCGCTGGCAGGTATTGTGCCGGACTGACACTGCGGCAGGAGACAACGGGTTCAGAACGCTGCCCTGCGGGCAGACGATGTCCACCGTCCGCAGGATCCCGTCGTTCGTCGTCATCTCGGGGTCGGTCATGGCTCGAACCAAGAAGACAATCGCGGCACGGGTACTGGCCCAAGGAACGTTCAGCGCCCCCGGCACCTGGTCCGCGGAGCCGGAGAGGTCGACGGTAAGGTGATCGTCGTACTTGGTGAGGCGGACATGGATTCGCGTCGGAGGGCCGTTGACGCCATCGTCGTCGAGATAGCCCTCTGCCTCGCCACAGCCATCCGGCAGATCTCGGAGAGAAATGCGGGTCGCCAGTTCGACAACGTCAAGCGACTGGGCGAATGCCGCTGAGATCGTACGCGCCCCAAAGCGCTCCACGGCCTCCTCGATGCGGCGAGCGCCGACTCTGCACGACGATTCCTGCGCACGGAGGTCAGCCAAGGTCGTGAAAGGGTCGCGCACGTTATTCGCGATGATCGAGATCAGGTCGTGATTCTCCACGCCGCCCCGAAGAAGGTGGACCGGAGGAAGGACGAGGCCTTCTGCGTACAACTGGCGTAGATTCGCGCCCTCGGTACCGGGGTTCACCCCGCCCACATCGATGTGATGAGCCGTGGTTCCGGTCCAGCCGAAGAGCCTGTCACTAATGAAGACCGGCATCAGCACATTGAGATCCGGCGTGTGCATGCACCCCATGTACGGATGATTGGCGATGAAGACGTCTCCGGGCTGGAGTGAGTCCCGCCAACGTTTAGCCGTCGACTTGACGACCAGGGACATGGCACCGAGCTGCGCTGGGATGTAGTCAGCCTGGCCGACGAGGTCACCGGCGCGGTCGAAGAGAGCGCAACTAAAGTCGTTCATCTCCCTGATGATCGGGCTGAAGCTCGACCGCTTCAGAACCCCACCCATCTCTTCTGCCGCCGAGAGTATCTGCGCGTGGATGAGTTCGAAGGTGACGGGATCCAGCCGGTTGTCGCGTTGGCCGCCGGTCATCGAGCCTCCTTCAGCCACAAATTCCCGAGGCGGTCTACCGTGGCTCTCTGGCCTGTGAGGACCAAGGTCGTCGAGTCCATCTCCTCGATGAGCGCAGGTCCCTCGACCACGTTCCTCGCTAGGAGTTCGTGCCGCGCGAAGACCGGCACCTCCCGCTTCGACAATGACCCGGGCAAGAGCATCGGGCGGCGGGCTATGAGCGCAGTCTTGGGTGGGGAGGGACTGCCAGTCCCGATGGTCGCGGCCTCGGGACGGTTCAGACCGCCAAACCCGGACAAGCGGAGGGTGACAACCTCGATCGGCTCGCCCTGCACAGCGTGGCCGTAGGTTGCCTTGTGCAGGTCGTGGAAGTCGGCTTCGAGCTTCCGCAGCGACCCAAGCCGGAGGCCGCGAAGCGGTACGGCGAGCTCGAACCCCTGCCCGAGGTACCTGCAATCGGCACTACCCGCGAGCCTGATCCGCTTCGCCCCCACTCCGTCGTCGCGAAGCCGCCCAGTGAGCCGGGCGGACGTCGCCGCGTACCATGAGGCGATCTCTACAAGCGCTTCATCGTCCAGGACCTTCAGGACAGTCTGCGACTCATCGACGCGCAGATCTGCCGCAACCAGTCCTCTCGCCGAGAACAGCCCCGGGTGGAGGGGAATGATTACGGCACTCAGGGCCATATCCCGAAGCAGGCGACCTGCGTGCAGCGGGCCGGCGCCGCCGAAAGCCACAACCGTGTAGTCGCGAGGGTCCACTCCGCGCTCCACCGACACCCTGCGCATGGCCCGCATGACGTGCGCCATAGCCACGGCGATGACGCCATCGGCAGCCTCCTCGCTGTGCATGTCCAGCTTGTCCGCGATACGCCCGACAGCTTCGTTCGCCGCGCCAGCGTCCAGCGCCAGGCGGCCTGCCAAGCGAGCGCCTCCGCCGAGCGATCCCACGACCACGTGCGCATCGGTCAGTGTCGCTTCCTTCCCGCCTCTACCGTACGCGGCCGGGCCTGGGTCAGCGCCTGCGCTGTTCGGGCCTACTCTTAGCCGGCCCGACGCGTCGACGCTGGCGATGCTGCCACCGCCAGCGCCAACCGTCACGACGTCCACCGATGGTGCGAGGACCGGATGGAAGTTCACTTCCTCAGACACCACAACTG
>Ga0187860_1003702_pt1 | contig 11922 bp, 6 predicted proteins | sample June2016WEW_10_4_FD_132981 | JGI IMG/M metagenome (GOLD analysis project Ga0187860, IMG submission 132981) | Peatland microbial communities from SPRUCE experiment site at the Marcell Experimental Forest, Minnesota, USA - June2016WEW_10_40 | ecosystem: Environmental > Terrestrial > Soil > Wetlands... | reverse complement strand
TTATCCACCGCCGGACGGGACGAGAAGCCGGAAGGGAAAACGCTGAAGTTCTCCAGGCGCAGGCGTTCGGCGCCCGGATGCGGCGCGCGTCGGGGGAATTGTTCGCCCAACTGGCGTCCGACCATCCATTGGATCAATTTGGCCGCCGGCAGTTGGGGCGCCGGCGCGGTGCCAATCCAGCGGCCGTCGCGCAGCACCGTGATGCGGTCGGCGATGCGCTCGATTTCCTCCATTTTGTGCGTGATATAGATGATGCAGCAGCCGCGGGCGCGCAAGGATTGGATGAGGGCAAAAAGTGTGTTGACTTCGGGGGCGTTGAGCGCGCTCGTGGGCTCGTCCATCACGATCACCCGCGCGTCCTGGCTCAAGGCCTTGGCAATTTCAATCTGTTGCCGCGCCGCGACCGGGAACCGCTCCACCGGCTGGCGGACATCGATCTCCAGGCCCAACTGTCCCACCCAGCGCCGCGCCGCCTCGTTTTGGCTCCGTTCCCGCACAAAGCCCGCCCGCGCCGGCGTGCGTCCGAGAAAAATGTTGTCCGCCACACTCATCGGACCGATGAGTGAAAGTTCCTGATGAATCACCGCCACGCCCAGGGCGGCGGCTTCCAGCGGCGAACGCGGACGGACTTCGCGGCCCTCAATTTCGATGCGCCCGTCGAAGTCAGTGTGAATGCCCGCGAGGATTTTAATGAGAGTGCTTTTTCCCGCCCCGTTCTCCCCCGCCAGGACATGGACCTCGCCGGCGCGGCCCTCGAATTGAACGTCGCGCAGGACGGTGACCGGGCCGAAACGCTTGGTGATGCCTGTCAAACGCACCAAGGGCGCAGGGGGATCGATCTGAATGGGCGGGTTGCTCACTGGGGCACCTGCAATGAGCGGAGGTCAACGCCGGCGGGGCGCTGGTAAGCGGGAATCCGCGCCGCCAGAGAATCGAAGCCGAGAAAATACCCGGCGGATTTGGCCGCTTTGCCGGCGCATTCAAACCGCAGCGTATGCGGCCCCGCCGCCAACTCGCGCGGGGCGAATTTGTGCGCCACGACCGTTGCCTCCGGCGCGTAAAGGTCCAGTTTTTCCAGCGGCTGGCCATCCAGTTTGACTTCGTAAATCCCGTAATCCCACGAGTGGGTCATCTTGCAGTACAACTCCGCCGATTCCGCCTTGTCCGTTTGAAAGGAAACTTCCGCCCAGGCGTCGCCGGCGGCGGGCCGGAACCAGAGTTGTTTCCCATCCGTCGCCCCGGCGACGGACTGAACGTCCAGCGCGCCCTGCGAATGCCGCGCGTCTCCGGCGGCCTCGTGGCCCTTGAGCAACGTCCGCTCATGAAAGGGCAGGCGCTCCGGTCCGGGCGGCAGCGGCGCCCACGGCTTGTGCGGTTCGGTTTGATACCAGAAGGCGACGCTGGACATCAGATCGTCGCGTTCGATGAAACCGCTGCCGGCGCCATCCGGGAACTGTTGCGATCCTTTGTGCTGGATTTCGACGCGCAGGGATTTCTTGAAAGTCACCGGATCGGGAATGTGAAAGCGATAGGCGCTGCCGCGGTCTCCGGTGTCGTATCCCTCCCACAGCGGCGCGCCGTAAAACGGCCCGGCCTGCTCGCGAAACCCCCAGCCGTCGCAGAAATAATCCTCCGTCCCCGTTCCGCGCAGGCTCGGCTCCTTTTCCCCGTCAATAAAAAAGAAATCGTTCCCTTCGCCGTACCACCCGGGGGAGACCAGATAGACGCTCTGCACCGTGCCCACGTAGTGGCCGCGCCCCCGGATGTCGGCGATGAGGTAATTACGCACCATGATGCACGGGAATTCCTGGCGGTACATGGCGTGAAAGTAGGCCGTTTTCCGGGGCAGCGACCGGCGTTTCTGCCAGTCAATATAATAATAAAACGCCCCGCACCGCTTGGCGCCGTGGTTGCTCACGGTCAGGCGCGCCGATTTCCGGAACGGCATCGGCCAATAGCAATTGCGCCCCCGGCCATCGGAGGTCACGCGAATGGGCAGTGAGGTGAATGGCTTGTCGATGCCGTGCCCCATGCCGAAAAAATCCCCAATCGGGCACTCGACGCTGGGATTTTTTTCACCGTCCCAGTAAATGCGTAGCGTCAGCAGGCGGGAATAAAACGGCTCGCGGTCGTCGATGGTACACCAGAAATGGACAATCATGCCGGGGCCGTCCAGTTCCGCCAGCGTGAGGGTGCCGCCGGGGGCGATGGGCCGCGAGTCAGCGTTGCCATGGCGCCAATTAGGATCGGTCGAGGAGGCGCGCCCGGTTTGAAAGTCCTTGAGTTGCTCCAGGCCATTGAGCGGGTTCCCGGAATCCAATTGCGCCAAAGCGGGGGCGGTGGACAACGCCAGAAGAGCGCAAGTGAGCGGAATACATTGAATCGCCATGCCGATGTCAAATAGCACCGTGCGAGCGGAGATCAAGCGCCTATTTCAGATGTGCTGTGTCCGATGCCAGCCGGTGCATTTGACTTTCATTGTGTCTTTGCGGTACAACTTCCCCGCGTTACTGAAATCAGCAATTGTCACCGCGCCACATTTAATCCATGCCAGCCAAAGCGCCAAAGACCGGGCCTGAACACCTGCTCAACCGGGAGTTGAGCTGGCTGGAATTCAACCAGCGCCTGCTCGATGAGGCGCTGGACGCCTCCACTCCCCTGCTGGAACGGGTGAAGTTTTTCTGCGTTTTCAGCGCCAACCTCGACGAGTTCTTTGAAACCAGGGTCGCCGCGCTCAAACAACAGATCGAAAGCGCCGCCGCCGAGCGCAGCCCCGACGGATTGACCGCGGCTGAGACCTTCCAGGCCATCCACCGGCGCGTCGTCCGTCTGGTTGCCCGCCAGTATGCCTGCTGGCGCAAGGACCTCCGCCCGGCACTGGCCGCCAACGGGATTTGTTTTCTCGGCTTCAAAGAGCTTTCCAAGTCCGACCGCGCGTGGGTGGAACGTTTCTATCGCGCGCAGGTCCGCCCGGTGCTTACGCCGCTGGGATTGGACCCGGCGCATCCGTTCCCGAAATTGCTTAATAAGTCGCTCAACTCGATCGTGCGGCTGGAACTGGCCGACGCGACGGAGCGCCGCCGCCGCTTGGCGGTGGTGCAGGTGCCGCGCGTGCTCCCGCGCCTGGTCAAACTGCCGCGCCAGGACTCGCAGCGGCAGGACTATGTTTTCCTGGGGGATTTGATCGGGCATTACATGGGCGAATTGTTTCCCGGCGCGGAGGTGCTGGGCCGCTGGCTTTTCCGCGTGACCCGCAACAGCGAACTCTACACGCACGAGGAGGAGGCCGCCAGCCTGCTCAAAGCGGTCGAGATCGACCTGCGCCACCGCCGCAGGGGCGACGCGGTGCGGTTGGAGGTGGAGGAAGGATGCCCGCTGGAAATCCGCGCGCTGCTGCTGGAAAACCTCGGCCTTGGCGAGGAGGACTTCTTTATTATTGACGGTCCGGTCGATCCGATCCGCCTCATGGCGGTGGTCGAGGGAGGGCATCGCCCGGAGTTGCGCGACGCCCCGTTTGTCGCGCCGGTGGCGGCGGCCTTGCGCGAGGAGCCGGACCTCTTTGCGGTCATCCGGCGCGGGGACGTGCTGTTGCACCATCCCTACGAGAATTTCAGCAGCGTCACCGATTTTTTGCGCCAGGCCTCGGCCGATCCGAAGGTGCTGGCCATCAAACAGACCTTGTACCGCGCCGGGGCGGACGCGCCGATTTTCGGGGCCCTGGTGGAGGCGGCGCGCAACGGCAAGCAGGTCACGGCGGTGGTGGAATTGAGGGGCCGTTCGGAGGACGGCGACAAAACGCTCTGGGCCCGGCGCCTGGAGGAGGCCGGCGTCCACGTGGTCTATGGGCTGGTCGGCTGCACGGTGCGGGCCAAGATGTGCCTGGTGGTGCGCAAGGACGACGACGCCATCCGCCGGTATTTGCATTTGAGCACCGGCAATTACAATCCGGCCACGGCCCACTTCTACACCGACCTGGGCCTGCTGACCTGCCGCACGGCCTTCGGCGAGGACGCGACCAATCTCTTCAACCTGCTCACCGGCGTCTGCCAGTTTCCCGGCACCCGCAAGCTGGTGGTGGCGCCGTTCGATTTGCAGGCCAGGATACTGGCGTTGATCGACCGCGAAACGCGCCAGGCCAGGCAGGGATTGCCCGCGCGCATCATCGCCAAGATCAACGCGCTGGAAGACCCGCAGACCATCGCCGCCCTTTACCGCGCTTCGCAGGCGGGAGTGAAGATCGATTTAATTGTGCGCGGAATCTGCTGCCTGCGCCCGCGCCTGCCGGGCATCAGCCAGAATATCACCGTGCGCAGCATCGTGGACCGGTTCGTCGAACACAGCCGCGTCTTTTATTTTGAGAACGCCTGCCAGCCGGAAGTCTGGATCGGCAGCGCCGACTGGACGCCGCGCCATTTCTTTCACAGCATCGAAGTGATGTGTCCGATCGAGGATGGCAATTTGCGGGAGCGCCTGCGCGGGCAGGTGCTCGAGGCCCTGCTGCGCGACAACGTCAAGGCCCGGTTCCTGCGGGCCAGCGGAGCTTACGCGCGCCCGCCGGCCCGCCACGGGGCGGCGCCGTGGCGCAGCCAGCGCCAATTGCTGGCGGCGGCCGGCCCGGGCACGGGCCTGGAGCCGGCGGCCAAAGCCCGGCCCGGATACGCGCGGTTCAAACTGGCCCCCCGGCCGGCGCCGCCCGCGCCCCTATGACTTATGCTTGACACTGAATTTATCCGCGGCCGCCAGCAGAGCAACCGGCTGCTGGTGGCCCTGCACGGCTTGGGAGACAGCCTCGAAGGCTATCGCTGGATGCCGGAAGCCCTGGGCTTGCCGTGGCTGAACTATTTGCTGGTCAACGCCCCCGACCCTTACTTTGGCGGGTTCGCGTGGTACGATCTGGATCACAATGCCGCAGCGGGCATTGAGCGCAGCCGCAAGCTGCTCATCGAATTGCTGGAGACGCTGCCGGGAAAAAACTTCCCGCCGGAAAAGACAGTGCTGTTCGGCTTTTCACAGGGCTGCCTTTTGTCCATCGAAGTGGGGGCGCGTTACCCACGGCGGCTGGCGGGGATTGTCGGCGTCAGCGGTTATGTTCAGGACCCGGAGGCACTGGTCCGGCAGTTTTCGCCGGAAGCGCGGCGCCAGCGATTTTTGCTCACCCACGGCACGCTGGACCCGCTCATCCCGATCGAGCGGGTGCGTCCGCAAGTCGAGTTTTTGCGCAAGGCGGGCCTGCAAATTGAGTGGCGCGAATTCGTCAAAGCGCATACCATAGAGGGCGAATCGGAAATCGCGGTGATTCGCGACTTTATTGGTGACGGTTATGGCTAAGCGGCTTTGTTCATGGGCTGAAACAAGGAGAGGATTGGCGGCTCTGCGAATCGTGGCGGGGACATTGTTGCTTTTCCCCGTCGTTGCGGACGGGGCCGCGTCGGTTTCCGGCTTTTCGCCGGCCTTTGGCCAGCCGGGCAATGTCATCACGATCAACGGTTCGGGTTTCACCGGCGCAACGTCGGTCGCCTTCAACAACAACGCTCCGACGCTGGCGGATTTCAACATCGTTTCCGACGGCCAATTGCAGGCGGTCGTGCCGCTTGGGGCGACCAGCGGACCGCTGGAGGTCTTCGTCGGCGCGAGCGGGGCGTCCAGTTCCGCGAGTTTCCTGGTCGCGCCGGTCATCACCAGTTTTACGCCGCAAAGCGGCGCGCCGCCCACGATGGTCGCGGTCTTTGGCGCCAACTTCGTCTCCGGCGGAACGACGGTCATTTTCAGCGGCACCAACACGGCTGTCAGCGCCACGTACGTGGCGGCGACCGAAGTGGTCGCGACGGTTCCGGCCGGGGCGTCCAACGGCCCGATCACGGTCGTGACCAGCGCGGGAACCAACGTCAGTACGAATAACTTCCTGGCAAGCGCCTTGCCCTCGGTCACGGGCTTTTTCCCAACCGTGGCCGGCTATGGGACGAACGTGGTCATCTACGGCGGCAACTTCTTCGCGCCGACGACGGTGAAGTTCGGCAGTCACAGCGTCAGTGCCACGATTACTTCCACGACCGAGCTCAATGTCGCCGTGCCGTCAGGCGCGGTCAGCGGACCGCTCACGGTCACCACCACCAACGGCAGCGCGACGACGACCAGCAATTTCGTCACCGGGTCCGGCCCGATCATCACGGGTTTCTTCCCGACGGCGGGAAACTCCGGCACGGCGGTGACGATCAACGGATTGAACCTGTCGTCGGCGACCAGTGTGACGTTCAACGGCGTGGCGGCCGGGGGCATAACGTCCGACAGCAGCACCGAAGTGCAGGCCTATCCTCCGTCCACCGATTCCGGCATCGGCCCCATCAAAGTTGTCAATTCGCTGGGGTCTTTCACCACCACCACCAATTTCACCGACAATGGCGCTCCGATCGTCACCGGGTTTTCGCCGGCCCTGGCGCCGGTCGGCGCGCAGGTCACCATCACCGGGATGAATTTTACGGGTACGACTTCGGTGGACTTTGGCGGGCACGCCGCCACGACCTTTAACGCCCCGGCCGACACCGAAATTCTGGCCGACGTCCCGTCTGGCGCGGTCACCGGCGTGATTACGGTGAACCACGGTTCGCTGAGCGGCAACAGCGGCAGCAATTTTATCGTGATCACCGCCGCGCCCTACATCGCGAGCTTCACCCCGGCCAGCGGAGTGCGCGGGGAGACGGTGACTTTGAACGGGGCCAATTTCGAGAATCTTTCGACGCCGGCGGTGGAATTCAGCGGTGTCAGCGCCAGCTACCAGACTCCCACCAGCACGACGGAACTGCTCGCGACCGTGCCGGCCACGGCCTCCAACGGGCCGATCAGCGTCATCAACAGCGGCGGCATAGGAACCAGCTCGACGTTTTTTTATCTTCAGCCCTGGATCACGTCGTTGAACGCGACCAGCGGCGTTGTCAACTCGACTTTGCTGATCACCGGCCGGAACCTGACCAACGCGAGTTCGGTGGAAGTCAATGGAGTCAACTATATTTTCACAAATTCCCCCTCCAGGATCGGCGCCGTCGTTCCGACCAACGCCACCACGGGCGTGATCCGGATCGCCACGCCCGGCGGCGTTTTCATCAGCACCAACCAATTTGCAATCCTCCCGAAAATCTACAGCTTCAGTCCGAGCCTCGGCCCGGCGGGAACGATCGTGACCATCAGCGGGACCAGCCTGTTCGACGTGACGGGGGTGGAATTCGGCGGCGTGAGCGGCACGCTGCTGAGCGCCACGACCAATGAGGTGGAGGCGGCCGTTCCCGCCGCCGCCAAGAGCGGCCCGCTAACCGTCCTGACCCCCTACGGCAACGACGTGAGCACCAACTCGTTCACCGCCACCAAGTCCAGCCTGCTGGTGTTGAGCAAGACGGTCAACCCGGTGATGGCCGCACCTGGAACCGACGTGGTTTACACGCTGGCCGTAACCAACGAGGGGCCGTCGATTGTCACCAGCGTGGTGGTGACCGATAATATTCCCGGGGTGCTGACGTTTGTCACCGCGTCCACCAGCGCCGGCGGCTGGGTTTACAACAATACTAATCTGCTGTGGAACTTGGGCATAATGACCAACAATACCAGCGCCACGTTGCAGTTCACCGCCACCGCTTCAAACCCGGCCGCCGTCACCAACGCCGCCTATCTCGGATTCGCCGAAACCAACCTGAACATTGACGACAATACAGCCTTTGCCATTTCCTACGTCGTGACGGCCGCGCAGCGGACGTTGAGCGCGGGACTTGAGAGCAACACGGCAGGAGTGCTCCTCACTTGGCCCCAGTCGCCCGCTCCTTTGCAACTGCAAGTGAACGCCAACTTGCGATTGACAAATGGCTGGATGCCCCCCGCCTATCCGGTCTTTATCAGCAACGGGTTGAACTGTTACACCGACACGCTTTTCGCGCCGGAAATGTTTTACCGGCTGGTGTTGCCCTGAGACGGCTATTGCTTTTCGTATTCGCCCTTGCCCAGGCGCTTGAGGACGGTGAACCCGGCTTTCTTGGCGTCGGAAATGGAGAGGGGTTTGAGTTTCGTCGGCGAACTGAAAGTGGAAATGATCTTGCGCACCGGTTTGCGGCAGGCCGGGCAGACTTTCAATTCCGGGGCGTTGACAGGCCGGCGCAACGTGAATTTGCCGCCGCAGACGGCGCAATCGCCTTCGCACAACTCGTATTCGTAGAGAGGCATGTTACATTCTCTTCCTGTCAGCCCATCCTATCATGCTGCTCCTTGGATTTCAACGGTCCTTTGGCCCGGCTGCGCCGTCGGGCTTGTGCGACCGGCGGCAATCGGCAGTAAGTGGTCGCAGATAGCGGCAATTGCTGGGGTTTCTGAGGGTTTTTGGCCCCTTATCCCGGACCTCGCGCGGAAACGCAGCGCGGCAAGCCGCAACCAAATTATTTACAGAAGCAAACGAAGGAAACGAAGGTGAAAAGATTTGAAAACCGTCGCGCGTCTCCAATTATCCCAAACCCTTCGTTTCCTTCGTTTCCTTCTGTTAAATTCTCCTCCTTTCTAAAACGTCAAAGGAATGTCTGGCAAGGGAATCTGATGGCAGAAATATCGAGGCAAAAAGATGGGGACGGTTTCGTTGGGAAATGGCGGTTGAAGTTTGGTTATTGGCAATTTGAGCAAGTGGGAAGTGGTTGAGGGGGAAGAGGTTTTGACAGGATTCACAGGATGACCAGGATTTTCTTGATCAAATGCGAAGGCGGACTCTGGGGTGAGCAAGGCGTTGATGGGAAGGAGGATAAGGATTAAGGCTTGAAAAACTGGCGGTGGGATGGCAGGCTCCTGCCACTCACAACGGCATGACGCGGATGAGCATGGCCAAACAATTGATCGAAATCTTCGACACCATCGGCAAGCAAGCGGACACACGGTGAGGGCGATCAGACGGCGCCAATTTGCTCCGCGTCCGTGGCACCATTGCGATCGAGCGTTGTGAAACCTTTCACGATGATGATTAAATGAAAAGATGCCAATTTCCTAGGACCCTTTCACTTTCACTATGATCTTTCCTCCGGCCGCGGGGGAACGCATGCAAAACGATGTGCAAGTATCGGGTGTTTTTCGTGGATTTTGCCAAGCACTTGTTCCTGATTACCAAACCTATTTTGCACTTCGCTTGGCAATCCTTGCCATGTAGTTGCGCAAGCGATAATTTCGCCGGTCCTTGCCGCACTTTGGAGCCGTACGGCAGTAGCAAGAGGGACCCCGCCTACACGACATTGAGTAATTTCACTTTGACGAATTCGTGAGTAAGTACCGGCAATTACTCCGCTACAAATTCCAACTCGAAAATGTAACTGGTTATCCTGATCCTTTCCTTTATTTTCGTTGGAAACCGAATTCAGAAAAGATACCGAAAAACCATAAGCGCGGTTTGCAACAATTGTCTTCCCATGGGCGTGATCGCTTGTAAATATGAGAATGGCCCCGTCACCCGTGTCAATTATGATGACCTGGTCCGAAGGAACATCTTGCGCACGTAGGTTGGCGCTGATTTCACTTTGAATCTTCTCGTTGAGAAGCAATAACGCGCCAGCGCCGGCATGATCGTGGAGCACCTTCGCATGAGTACCGTATTGGGCCAAATCCAGGGAAACACACGAAACAAATCCCTTCACTGACTTGCTACAAATTACCGAATGAGCAACTGCCTTCTCCAGTTCCTCCACAGCACGGTCAAAGCGTTCCTCAGAATATTGTGCGATCCTCGCAGCAATCTGTATAAGGGATTTAATGACTTGTCTTGCCTGAGATTCGTCCCCGCCTTTCTCGACTTCGAGGAGAGCATTCGTGATGTTTTGTTCAAAATCGGCGACGATATTGCCAGCCTCAATTATCACTTGACCTGCGCGCCTCCGGACAACATGTCTGGAGGAAGGATTGTCTTCCGGATAAAAGGTGGCAAGTTTTTCAACCTCTTCTTTGAGCAGACCGAGGCGTTTAATGGCGACAGGAAGGTGGGTTGTTCTAACCGCCATCAGAAACGGTCCCGATTCCTGCGAATATGCCGTGGCCCTGCCATGCGCGATACCCATTGCCGTGGAAAAAAAACGACATCGCACCGCGTCTGGAACGAAATCTTCAAATTGATCCCAGAAATCTGATTGACCGATATCAGCAACACTGGTTTCGTCGTTTGGCATAACCCGTTTGCGAGTTGAACATAGACCACTTTCGATAATCAAGCGGAAAAGACGGCAAAATTGATTTTATCCTCCGCCTCCGCCGAAAACGGCTCCGCACGGCATTCCCTTTGACATGTGGTTCACGCCAACTTCCATTGAGCCACGCACGTCCTGAAAGCAGGATGCGGCGTCGGGTGGGGCGTTTCCGAACTTGCCGGAAAAAACAAAAGCCCGGAGCGATTCTCCGGGCGATAAAGAGCAGAGCGGCTCAGGCCATCGCAGGATGGCCAGTTTTCAAGCGACGTATGAAGGCCATTTTCCCCTCGTGCAAAAGAACTGATAAATCATCGCGACGCCTCGTCATTGCGCCGGTCATGTCAACAAGATGCTGGTCAATACGCGGCGCTGCTGGTATGTGTATGGCAGAAACGGCCTTAATACACAAGACAATTCCCTGGATTGCCCGAACAAGAAGGTCGCGGTCGATCGGAACATCCGCAAGGGTCATCCCTTCAACGGTCTCCCAGACAAGGCGTGTGGCACCACACGCATTCAGCGCAGACCCTTCGCTAGGCTGCTCCGCACACTCGCGCGCGAATGTGTACATCTCGTCCGTGTATGAACGAAAGGCTGTTTCATTATCGGTTTTGAACGACCACCCGTTCAACGGTTCATTTTGTGTGTTCACGTAATGTCCTCATGGTTAGCTGAAGGTGTTTTTCGGGCTTCGTCGATTTGGTTCCGTACATTGCGATGCGTATTCTGACGAAAACCAAATACCGTGTAAAGGCCAAAAAGTAGCCATTGGCTCCCCCACGAACACCTCTTTCTCTTCAGGAAAGTCGTCATAAACTTGTAACATACGCAAGTTGCTCGCCAACGACGCAAGAAAATGAATTGCCATGACTATCAGCTTTGATTATATCCCTTTACATCATACCATATGGTGCTTTCTGAGCGCAATCTCGCCGCACATGCTCTAATTCTGGATTCCATTGTCTCATTACGAGACACGGCTGACAACGCTTAAACATTCGCACTAAATCCGTAAAATCAAAACTGCGACTACACATTCGCGGTTACGCTAACACATCCTCCCGGCTTGCGTCAAATCCCAATTGGTCATTTCTGGCACTTTGCCTGAATCGAGGTCAGTCGGGCATTGCCAAAGCTACGTCTTTCGCCAGGCTTAAATGGGGCGCATAATACCACCATGATTGGAATGCATAAACATAGGGGTGAGGATGTAGCTGGCGGGACGACAGCCACGGCGATCGGGACGATCGCGATACCCAAACTGCAATTATGGATTTTCGGGCGGGGTGAAGACGCGGTGGTAAACGGAACGGATGGCGGTGCGAATTTGGGCCAATGCGTGGGCGAAATCGGAACTGTCGGCGAAGCCGCAGCGGACGGCGACACGGTGGAAGGGGGCCGGGTCGTCGGGGAGGAGCGTTTCGCCGGCAAAGCTCCAGCGGCGCAGTATGCCCTCAATCCGGCGCAGTTTGCCGTAGTTGTCCAGCAGCGATTCGGCCTCGGGGACGGGAAGCGCGGCGGCGTCGCGGGCGCGCCGCAGGGCCTGCAAGGTGTTCGCTTCGTGCCAGCCGTTGGACAGGCAAAAAAACTGGGCCAAAAACTCGGCGTCCATCAATCCGCCCGCGCCGGTTTTGATGGCCAGGCTGTCCTTGCCCGGCGGGGTGCGCTCCCTGGCGATGCGCTGGCGCATCTGATCGATCCCGGCCTTCCAATCGGGCGTCCAAGCGGCCAGTTT
>Ga0187860_1003698_pt1 | contig 11939 bp, 13 predicted proteins | sample June2016WEW_10_4_FD_132981 | JGI IMG/M metagenome (GOLD analysis project Ga0187860, IMG submission 132981) | Peatland microbial communities from SPRUCE experiment site at the Marcell Experimental Forest, Minnesota, USA - June2016WEW_10_40 | ecosystem: Environmental > Terrestrial > Soil >... | reverse complement strand
GCATGGACGACTACATCGCCAAGCCGATGCGCCGCGCGCAGCTGATCGACATCCTGCGAGCTTGGATCCCGCCGCAGGACGACCCGGCCGGCACCAACGAGCCGGTCGCCAACCGCACGTAGCGCGCCAAGCTAGGTAGTCCAGTCCTGCTGGCCGACGTGCAGGTGCAGCACCTCGACGCTTGGTGCCCCGCTGGAGGGGGTGAACGTGAGTGTCAGGCGTGTGAACGTGCCGTTCCTGACGCGTGACGCCTGCACGTTGACCGGAGTCGTCGTCGTGGTGCCCATGCCCGACGATGTGGCGGTTCCAGAGCCTGCGGCGGCGGCGTGCGTCCACGACGACCAGCTGACGACGACGTTGCCGCCGTAGGCTTCGGCGAGGATCACGGTGTGCGGGCGCACCTTGTAGATGGCCACCACTTTCGTGCACGACTGCTCACACTTCGTGTTCGCCAACAGCGTCGGCAGGCTGCTGGCGCAGGCCGCAGGCGCCGCCCAGGCTGCCAGCGCAAGCAGCGTCGTCACCGTCAGCCCATTACGCAGCTTTCTCACCACGGCCCCCATTTCCCAAGGATTCGCGCGGCTGTTGAAACACCGCGCGCCGTGCGTGAGGCTAGCAAACGGCTACTTCGTGAAGCGTCCGGGCACGCCGACCGACCACACCCCAAAGACGGGGCCTGCTATCCCTCCCCCGCCTGCTCGGCGCGGAGCCGGCGCTTGTCGAGCTTGCCGACGCTGCTGCGGGGCAGCGAGTCGACGAAGATGAACTCGTCGGGCAGCCACCACTTCGGGAAGTGTGGAGCGAGGTGGGCGAGCAGGTCGTCGGCGCTCGCGCTAGCCCCCGGCTCCAGGACGACGCAGGCGCGCGGGCGCTCGCCCCAGCGCTCGTCGGGGACGGCGATGACCGCAGCCTCGTGGACCGCCGGATGGCCCGCCAGCTCGGTCTCGAGCGCGACCGAGGAGATCCACTCGCCGCCCGACTTGATGACATCCTTCGAGCGGTCGGTGATCTGGACGTAGCCGCGAGGGTCGACGTTGGCGACGTCGCCGGTGCGCAGCCAGCCGTCGTGGAACTGCTCCTCGGAGGCGGGGGTCTTGTAATAGGAGGAGGCGACCCACGGGCCGCGGACCTCGATCTCGCCGGTCGCCGCGCCATCCCAGGGAAGCTCGGCGCCCAGCGTGTCGGTGAGGCGCAGCTCGATGAACGGGACGGCGCAGCCCTGCCTTGCGGTCAGCTGCCACCACTCGTCCTCGGGGAGGTCGGCGGGCGGTGCGGAGACGGTGCCCATCGGGCTCGTCTCGGTCATCCCCCAGGCGTGCAGCAGGCGGACGCCGTGACGCTCCTTGTAGGCGCGCGCGAGGGCGAGCGGCATCGCGTCGCCGCCGCAGACCGCGATCCGCAGCGAGCTCAGGTCGCTGCCGTGCTCGTCGGCGTAGCGGAGCAGGTCGGCGTAGATCGTCGGGACCGCCGCCACGATCGTGGCGCGCTCGGACTCGATCAGGCGCGCGAGCGACTCGGCGTGGATGAACGGGCCCGGGAGGATGAGCTTCATCGCAGCGAGCGCCGAGCCGTAGGGGAACCCCCAGGCGTTGGCGTGGAACATCGGCACGACGATCAGCCCGCGGTCGCTCGAGCGCAGGCCGAGCGAGTCGGCCATCAGCAGCGCAGCCGAGTGGAGCACCGTCGAGCGATGCGAGTAGAGGACGCCCTTGGGGTTGCCGGTGGTCCCGGTCGTGTAGCAGAGCGCCGAGGCCTCGCGCTCATTGATGTCGGGGTAGTCGAACGGAGTGTCGGGGGCCTGCGCGAGGAGATCCTCGTAGCGCAGGACGTTTGGCAGATCGCCGGTCGGGCCGTCGCCCATGACGATGAAGTGCTCGACGGTCGGGGCGACCGCCGCCAGCGGGGCGAGGGCCGGCGCGAGCGTGTCGTCGACGAAGACGACGCGATCCTCGGCGTGGTTGATGGTGTAGGCGATCTGCTCAGGGGGCAGGCGCAGGTTGACGGTGTGGAGGACCGCGCCGCTGCAGGGGACGGCGAAGTAGCACTCGAAGTGGTGCTGCGAGTTCCAGGCGAAGGTCGCGACGCGGTCGCCGCGCTCGATGCCGAGGCTGCGCAGCGCGTGGGCGAGGCGGTCGATGCGCGGGGGAAGCTCCGTGAACGGCGTCCGGGTCACGCCATCGCGGGTGACGGTGGTGATCGCGCCATCGCCGGGGTAGGTGCGCAGGCGCCGCAGCACGAGCGGCAGCGCGAGCTGGAAGTCATCCTGCATCAAGCCTTCGAGCATTACGGTCCTCCGGGTGTGTGGTGAGCGTGCGTCGCTGAAGACTCGCAGAGGCGGCCGCGCGATGTCGGCGGGGCGAGCGGGGCGAGGGCCACTGGTAGCGTGGTGGCTACATGTGCGAGATCGGCATCCGTGAGGTGCTTGCGTGAGGCGCCTCGCAGTAGCCGTGGCGCTGGCGATTGCGGCCGCTGGCGTTGCTGGAGCCGTGACGGGAGTCGGGGCCGACGATCGGGCCGTCGCGGCGCCTGTGTCCGGCGCGACCGGGGTCAGCGGTAGCACTGGCGCCACCGTGGCGACCACGCCAAGCCTCGCTCCGCTGCTCGGGCCGCCGCCGATCGTCAAGGACATGATCCCGTTCGGCGCGGTGCGCAAAAACCAGATGCGCGAGTACGCGCTGTTGCACTACGGCATCGACAGCTACACGATGCCCCACCCGCACCTGGTCATCTGGCACTACACCGAGACCTCGACTGCGTCGAGCGTCTGGAACACGTTCGCGAACGACGTCCCCGACGTCGAGTACCACGCTCTGCCGCAGGTCTGCGCGCAGTTCGTGATCGACCCGGCTGGCACGATCTACCAGCTCGTCCCGATCCACATCATGTGCCGCCAGGTCGTCGGGCTCGACTACACCGCGGTCGGGATCGAGAACGTCGGCTTCTCCGACCAGCAGGTGATGGACGACGCGGCGCAGTACCACGCCGCGCTGGAGCTGACGCGCTGGCTGCGCTGCACGCTCGGCATACCCGTGCGCAACGTGATCGGCCACAACGAGAGCCTGTCGAGCCCGTACTACCTCGAGCACGTCGCGTCGTGGCGCGGCCAGACCCATCAGGACTTCAACCACGCCGACATGAACGTCGTGCGGGCGCGAGTGGCGAAGCTGCCCTGCCGCGCGGCGAGTGGTTAGGTTGCGGCCAGCATAGCCGAGCCGCGCTCGAGTTGGCCATGCTTTGGTGCGGTCTGTGTGGGGCGCCGGCGGGCTCTTCACGACGAGGCGCCGGCACGCCGTCGAGGACGCAGCGCGCCGACAGGACGAAACCCGTCGTGGCCGCCATCTCGGCGTTCGCTCGCGGACAGCACCCACGGCGGCGCCGTCGCCGAGCTGGTCAAGCACCACCGGCCCAAGCGATGAGGACGTGGCTGCTCGCTGCCAGCGTCCTGCTGGCATGTGAGGACAGCGATGACGTGAACCACGGCGACGCGCAGCGGCTGCTCGAGGGCACCGACGCGCTCTGCACCCTGGACCTCGCGTACTACGAAGTGGCCAACGTGGCGATCGCCGCGTGGAAGGACGCGGCGGCGGCGCGCCGGCTGCGCGGCCTGATCGCCGCCGTGGCCGGTGACGGCGGACTCGTCCGTGCCGACTCGGAGCTGCTCGAAGCCGCCGCCGAGCTCGCTCCGCAGCACGGCATCTCAGCCTACGCCGCCGCCTACGTCGCAGCCGCCGGCGCCTGCGGCGCCCAGCTGGTCAGCTGCGACGTGCGCGATCTCGTGTCGCGAGGCCTGGCGCTGCTTCCCGCCGACGCCCTCGCCGGCGAGCGCGGACCGAGAACCGCCTGAGCCGCACAGCCGAGATCGCCACATCGCCTGTGGGTGGCGCGCCCGACACGCGACTTCGGCCGCCGCGAATCGTCAAAGATGTGACCTGGTCGCAGGCGCGCGGGGACCAACCCCCGTCCGACCGGCGATTCGAACTCATAGGAGATCTCATGATGCCCTCAGTGCTCGGATGGAGTTGGCGACGGCGTTCGGTGCTGAGCGTAGGTGTCACGGCGGCGCTGCTCGCGCTCGGCGCCGCGGCGTCGAGCGGAGCCGCGCCGGCGAGCAGCGGGCCCGTGTGGAGCGCCGCGACCGAGCTGACGCTGCCGGCGGACGCGCAGACGCCTACCGACGGTGGCGCGGCGGACAACACTGGAGGGGTGTCGTGCCCGAGCGCCGGGAACTGTGTCGCCGTCGGCTCCTACGACGCGAGTGCCCAGGGGCGTGGCCTCAGTGTCTCTCCCCCAATGGTGTTGACGCAGACGGGCGGCACGTGGGTCGCGACGAGGATCGCCCTGCCCGCCGACTCAGCCGCGCAGGTAGGTGGCCTCTACTCGGTTTCGTGCGCCAGCGTCGGGAACTGTGCGGCGGTCGGCGGCTACATGGCGATGCTCACGCCCGTCGAGGCGTGGCAAGCGATGGTGGTCACTGAGACCGACGGGGTGTGGGGTCAGGCGAGCGGGCTGGTCCTCCCGCCCAACGCCGCCCCGGCCAACCAGATGGGAGGGCCTACTTCGGAGCCGATGTCGGTGGCGTGCCCTGGACCCGGCGACTGCGTGGCCGTCGGCTACTACACAGACCAGGACAATGACATACAGGCCATGGTCGCCCAGGAGACCAACGGGGTTTGGGGACAGGCGAGCGAGATCACACCCCCGGCCGGCGCGGTCGCCGCACCGCTCCCGGGCGGCACCGTGCTCGCCTCAGTGGCGTGCCCGAGCGCCAGCACCTGCGTCGCGGTCGGCTGGTACTCGATCGTCGGCAAGGGCAACTCGCGGTCGATGGTCATGACCGAAAAGAACGGAGCATGGTCTCGAGCCAAGACCGTCGGCTTGACCACCGATCCGCGCACTTCGGTGGATTCGCTGTCCTCGGTGGCGTGCAGTGGGGTACGGCACTGCGTCGCTCTCGGCTCTTTCAACTACGCCGTCCGCTACTCGTCCATCGATCGATCCGCCCTCATCAGCGAGACGAACGGGAGCTGGGGCCAGCCGGCGCCGCTGGGAGGAACGATGTTCGGCGCCAACGCGCTGGCATGCCCCAGCCTGGGCAGCTGCGTCGCCGTCGGCTCCTCCGAATGGCGCGCCCCGAAGGGAGACAACGTCGTGCTGCGCGCGACGACCGTAGCCCAGAGCGGCGGAACCTGGGCCACAGGCGCCACCGCCATCGCGCTACCCACGAACGCGAAACCAGTCCAACGCGTGGACGCCGGCCTGACGGGCGTGGCGTGCACGAGCCAAGGCCATTGCGTCGCCGTCGGCGACTACAGCGCCACCAACGGCGGGAACACCGAGGTGATGGTGACCACCTCGCAGCCATAGCGTCTAGCGCTTGGCAGGCAGCGTCTTCACGTACGCCAGGCTGCGCGCGACCCAGGCGGAGAGCTCCTCGTCGGTCTCGAGGCCCGCCGGCGCGACCTTGAGCCAGCCTTCCATCGTCCGCCCAGCCATCTCCATCAGTACCACGTAGGGCAGCGCGAGGCACTCGTCGGTGTCGCGTGGGTCAACGCGGACTAGCAGTCCGCCGCGCCCGGACGCGCTGACGGACATGTTGCCGCCCAGCAGGAACGCGAGGCCGCCGAACATCCGCTTCTCCGTGACAGCGTCCTCGTCGGCGAGCAGTTCGCGCAGACGGTTTGCGAGATCCTCGTCGTAGGCCATGCGCAGTGCGGCAGCGTAGCGCGCCCCGGCTCGACAGGCGGTCGTGCAGCGCTTGCGATCGACTCGTCGGAGCACTAGTACTTTTGTCCAATCGGCCGATAACGGCTGTGAGTGCCGCGACCAAGCCCGCCTTCGGGCCTTGTCGCTCGCAAGAGATCGAGCGTGCGTTGCTCACGATGACGACAACAGACGCCAGATGCTGACACCGGGTCGCGGGACCATCGGGCGCGTCGCGCAAACCTTGATGGTGGTCATTCTCGTGGCGCTGCTGTTCGTGTCGGTGCTGTACGCGAATCGCCTCGCCACCGGGTCGCTGACGATCCCGGCGGACGTGGTCTACGACTGCGTGCTGGCCGCCGCGACGGTGGTGTGTGCGCTGCGGGTGCTGGCGGAGCGGCGGGAGCGCGCGGCGTGGGCTCTGATGACCGGCGCGCTCGCCTGCTGGACGGCCGGCGAGCTGTATTGGGACTGCGTCTTCGGCTCGCTGAACAACCCGCCGATCCCGTCGCCATCGGACGCCTTCTGGCTCGCGTTCTATCCGCTGGCGGCCGCGTCACTGGTGCTGCTCACGCGCTCACGGCTACGCGCAATCTCCCCCGAGGCTCGAACCGTGGCGCTGACCGCGGCGCTCGGCGTCTCCTCGGTGTCAGCGGCCGTGATCTTCGACACGGCGCTGCGCGGCACGCACGGCAGCTTCGCGTTCGTGGCCACCGAGCTCGCCTATCCGCTTGGCGACCTGGTGCTGCTCGCGATGCTGGTGCTGATCGGCGTTGCGTCCGGGCCCAGGCTGTTCAGGGAGAACTGGCTGCCGCTGGTCGCCGCCTTCGCCGTGTTTACCGTCGCCGACACGCTGTACATGGTGCAATCGGTAGCCGGCACCTACCACCAGTACGGCCTGCTCGACATCGGCTGGCCACTCGCCCTGGTCCTGATCAGCTTCGCAGCGTGGATGCCGTTCCGCCGCAACCTGGTGCAAGTGCGGGAGGAGACGAGCGTCGTCGCACCAGTCGTGTTCAGCATGCTCGGCCTCGGCGTGCTGATCAGCGATCACTTCCGTCCGACCAACGGGCTGGCGCTGGCGCTCGCGGCCGGGTGCATCGTCTCGGTCGGCGGCGGTCTCGTGCTCGCGTTCCGCTATCGCAAGGCCGCCTATGAGAGCTCGCTCGCGCGTGATCAGGCGATCGAGGCGGCGAACGCGAAGTCGCTGTTCGTCGCCACCGTCAGCCACGAGCTGCGCACGCCGCTCAGCGGCGTGATCGGCATGACGGGAATGCTGCTCGAGACCGAGCTGACCGATCGACAGCGCGAATACGCGGACATCGTGCGGTCGTCTTCGGAGGGCCTGCTGGCGATCATCAACGACATCCTCGACTACTCGCGCAACGAGGCCGGCAAGATTCACGTGCAGGCCACCGACTTCGCGCCCCGCGAGGCGATCGCGGAAGCCTGCGCGACGATGCTCGTCGGAGCCCGCGCGAAAGGGCTGGATCTGCGCGTCATCAGCGATCCCGAGCTGCCCGCCTTCCTGCACGGCGACGGGCGACGTATCAGGCAGGTGGTCGTCAACCTCGTCTCCAACGCCGTGAAGTTCACCAGCAAAGGCTCCGTCACGGTCCGCGTTCACGCCACACCGGTGGCGAACGCCACGCGCATGCGCGTGGAGGTCATCGACACCGGCATCGGCCTGGACGAGCGCAGCGTCGAGCGCATGTTCGAGCCGTTCACGCAAGGCGACAGCTCCCCCGCGCGCGAGTACGGCGGCACCGGGCTCGGCTTGACGATCTCGGCGCAGCTGATCGAGGCGATGGGCGGCACGATCGGCGTTAACAGCAAGCCCGGGCATGGCAGCACCTTCTGGTTCGAGCTGGTCCTCGGGCCGGCCGCCACGGAGCAAGCAGCGCCCTCGCCCGATGGCGTGCCTCGCAAGCCGACCACGGCCCCGACGCTCAGCGACGCCTCGCCGGTCGTGCTCGTGGTCGAGGACAACCCGGTAAACCAGCGCGTGATGGTCGCGCTGCTCGAGAAATGCGGCTGCCGGGCGGACACCGCCAACGACGGCCGCGAGGCGTTGACCGCGGTCGCGCAGGCGCGCTACGCCGCGATCCTGATGGACTGCCAGATGCCGGTGATGGACGGCTTCGAGGCGACGCGGGAGATCCGCCGCCGCGAGTACAGCGACGCGCACCTGCCGATCATCGCGGTGACGGCCCACTCGCTGGCCGGCGCCGAGGAGAAGTGCTACGCGGCGGGCATGGACGACTACCTGCCGAAGCCGTTGCGGGTGGAGGTGCTGCGCGAGGCGCTCGCCAAAGCGATCCCGGTAGGCGCCGCGCTCACTTCGTGAAGCGTCCGGCGGCGCCGACCGACCACCGCCCACAGATCCACCGTCAGTGAAACACCCCGTGGTGAAAGCCGCTCCAGCTCGCGAACAGCGGTGTCACGAGGATCGCTAGCACCGTGCCGAGGACGAGCGAGCCGCTGAGCGCGAGCGCGCGGCCGCCGCGACCCGAGCCGTGGTCGTCCCAGGGACGCTCGCGGGTTCGGCCGGCGGCGCGGAGCGCGCGCGGCAGCTCGCCGAGGTGACCGAGCACGTGCAGGCCGGTGAAGGCCAGCCAGATGAGGAAGCTCGCCTTGTGCAGAGCCGAGAACGGCTGGCGGACCGCCGGCCCGCCGACGAGCAGCGCGACGCCGGTCGCGAACACGGCAACGGTCGAGGCCACGACGACCGGGGCGATCAGGCGCAGAGCGAGCGTCGGCGGACCCTTCGCGCGGTAGCGCTTGTTGCCGCTGTAGTAGCGGACGAAGCGGTAGCCGGTGCTCGACAGCTTGAGCGCCACCGGCCCGATCAGCGCCATGCCGAGGAACATGTGCTCGTTCAGCAGCGCGCTGCGGCGGATGATCGTCACGCCGAGGGCGGCGAGCAGCACCAGCAGCACCGCTCCCGTCGCGGCGGTGAGCGTCTCGTTGCCGGCCGTCCCGCCGGCCGTCACCCGCGCCAGCAGCGACCGTGGCGCTCGCGCGGCGTCGCTTGCCAGCGCCGCGTGCGGTTGTTGTTCGAGCGCCACCGCGTCGAGTCTCGGCGGGCGCGCTAAGCGCGGCGTAAGCGGCCGATGAGAGGATTCCCAGGTTGGCGCAGCCAAGCCGGGGGGTGCCACGCGGAGGCGCGGTTTGGGGGCGGTCTGTGTGGGGCGTCGCTCGTTCTTCTGGGCGGTTGCGGTAACGGGCGGACGGTCTGCGCAGGCTCCTGCAAATGTTCCGTTGCGAGGGCGCGACCCGGCCCTTCCGCGTCCCAGCTGTCGGCGTCGACCAGCTTCCAGGTCCGCTACCGGTAGCGTCCGTGCGCGTGTCGGCAACACAGGGTCTTCGTGGGGTCGTTGCGACGCGCTACGTTGCGCCGTTGCGCGAGGGTGGCTCGCTGCCGGGCCTGCTCGAGGCGGATGACGACGGCCTGTATGTCACGAAGTTTCGTGGCGCCGGACAGGGCCCGCTGGCGCTTGTTGCGGAGGTGATCGTCGGCGAGCTAGCGCGGCGGGTCGGGCTGCTCGTGCCGGAGCTCGTGACGGTCGAGGTCGACGCGGCGCTGGCCGCCGCGGAGCCCGATCCGGAGATCCAGGAGCTGATCGCAGCGAGCGCCGGGTCAAATCTCGGGGTTGACTTCCTGCCGGGCGCGCTTTCGTACTGGTCGGCGGGACCGTGGCAGCCAGATAGCCGGCTGGCCGCCGACATCGTTTGGCTCGATGCCCTGGTGACGAACGTCGATCGCAGCGCTCGCAACCCAAACCTTCTGCTGTGGCACGGCCGACTGTGGTTGATCGATCACGGCGCCGCGCTCTATCTCCACCACAAAGGCCTGATCCCTACCGAGCACGCTCCTCGACCGTTCACCGAGATCGTCGATCACGTGCTCTTGCGCCATGCGGGATCGATCCTTGAGGCGCACGAGCGGCTGGCTCCGCTGGTTGATCGCGCGCTCCTCGAAGCGGTCGTTGCGCTGGTCCCGACTGACTGGCTCGGCGACGTTACCGTCGAGGACTATGTTGAGTATCTGGCTCTTCGTCTCGAGACCGCGACCTTTGCGCAGGAGGCAGAACGTGCCCGATCCCAAGCGTGACCCATTCTCATACGCGATCGTGCGAGTCGTCCCACGCGTTGAGCGGGGCGAGCAAATCAACGCGGGCGTGATCCTCTACTGCCGGCAACGCGACTTCCTCGCAGGGCTGGTCGCGCTCGACGATTCGCGCCTACGAGCGCTGGACGCCGACGTATCCGCACAAGAGGTCCGAGAGCACTTGGATGCGATCGTCAGAGTCGCCAAGGGCGACCCCGCGGCAGGCTCGATCGCGTCGATGCCCTCCTCGGAACGCTTTGGCTGGCTGGTCGCACCGTCAAGCACAATCATTCAGACCTCGGAGGTGCACACCGGCCTCACCGCAGACCCCCCCAAAACGCTCGAAGCCCTGTTTCGCGAGCTGGTCAGCCCGTCGCATGAGCGTGACCGCGGCGACGACCTCCTACGCAGCTGACGATGCGACCACCACACATACCCACAAGCTAGATGTCCTCGTCCTGGGCGTTTGCGGTAATGGGCGGCGATCTCACTAGGTCAACGCTGTCGCTTCCCCCGTGATCTCGGGCGCCGGGCGCTGTCGGAATTCGCGCAGCGGGGCCGCGTCGCCACTAGCAGCGCTGCTGTCGCTCCCACTTCTTGCGACAACGTCGCGTGAACTGGACAAGGCGGTCCGGTCGCGCCCACGACTGTTCGACGCGAGCGTGTAGTTTCGGGCGATGCTACTACCGGGCAGACAGGACGCGGTTGAGCTGGTAGTTGCGCTGATCCGGCGCGCCGCTGCTCCTGCGCCGATGTCGTGCAAGGTGTTGGCGATTGACGGTGCCGGCGGCGCGGGTAAGACCACGCTCGCGTTGCGCGTCGCAGAGCAACTCGGCGGCGCGCCGGTGATTGAGACCGACAACTTCGCCAGCTGGATCAACTCGCTCGACTGGTATCCGCGTCTGCTCGAGCAAGTCCTTGAGCCACTTGCCGCGGGACGCTTAGCGCGCTACCAGCGCTACGACTGGGACACGCAAAGCCTTGCCGAGTGGCACGAGGTGCAACCCAGCGAGTACATGATCATCGAGGGCGTCAGCTCGTCACGGCTCGCGTTTCGTCCCTACCTCGCAGCGAGCGTGTGGGTCGCGACCGCGCGCTCAGAACGCCTTCGCCGCGGCCTCGCGCGAGACGGACAGGACGCGCTCCCGCTCTGGCAGGACTGGATGGCAGCCGAGGACGACTACATAGCCCGCGAGCACCCAGCCCAGCGCGCCGACCTCGTCGTGAGAGGCGAAGACAACTAGCCTAGCAGCCGACCCAACGATCGCGGCACCCACGCTCGCCTACGCCCAGGACCACGCGCAGCCCCCTCTCGCGCGAAGGAGCAACGCCACCCCCGGCGGGTGGCGCTATGTAGCACAGCATGTGCTACAGTATCGTTGTGCCTTCAAGAGTGGTTCGCGCACGTTTGGATGATGCCTCCGAGAGCGCGCTCTCGGTACTGATGCGCGAGGGGCGTAACGAGTCGGACGCCGTGCGTACGGCGCTCGTGGAGGCTGGACGCAGGCGTGCGCAGCGCTCGGCACTCGCAGCTGAGGTCAGCCGGCTCGCGGCGGATCAGCACGACACCAGTGAGCGCAAGTCGGTACTGGCCGATATGGGTTCGATCGGCGCCGACTGGCCGGAGTGACCCGCGGCGAGATTTACCGCGTTCGCCTGCCGGTCCGCCGCGGACGTGAGCAAGCCGGGCCTCGTTACGCCGTCATCGTTCAAGCCGACGAGCTGCTCGGCCTCTCAACTGTGATCGTCGCACCCACCTCTCGCAGCGCCGCACCAGCGACGTTCCGACCCGAGATTCAGATCGCTGGCGAAACGACGCGCGTCCTCGTCGAACAGCTCCGCGCGATCGACATCCAACGCCTCGACAACCTCGCTGGCAGCCTCACAGGCCCCGAACAACGCACCGTCGATGAGGCCCTCGCGCTCATCCTCGACCTCCCCTAAGCAGGCCGCGTCGCGACTTCGGAGTGCTGCATCTCGCGCAAAGGAGCCACGTACTTGGGTCGAGGTCGTGTCCCAGGACTGCTGTAAATAGCTGCCGGGTGCTGTCGAGTTGACGGCGTAGGTTCCCTCATGTCCTGCAAGACAACGAAGGAGGCCTACGCCGTGAAACGCACCGTACCGCCAT
>Ga0187860_1003683_pt1 | contig 11982 bp, 10 predicted proteins | sample June2016WEW_10_4_FD_132981 | JGI IMG/M metagenome (GOLD analysis project Ga0187860, IMG submission 132981) | Peatland microbial communities from SPRUCE experiment site at the Marcell Experimental Forest, Minnesota, USA - June2016WEW_10_40 | ecosystem: Environmental > Terrestrial > Soil >... | reverse complement strand
GCTGGCCGCTGCACCGGTTGCCACAGAGAAACCCGCGCTCCTTTTCACCAATCGACCCAAATAAAGTGTCCTGGTTTGAAAACTACAAAAAAGTCCAGGTTTGAAAACTACGCGACAGTAATCCATTCGAGGCTTGCAAGTTGGAACCATTGCTCTACAAGGAACGCCCATGATCCGCTGTGATTTGTCAGGGCTGTCCCGGTGCTTGTGGTTGTCGCTGGGGCTGATCCTGGTTTGCCGGACGGGGACGCTCGGAGCGAAGGAGCGGGAAGTTCCGCCGGACTTGCGCGCCCGGATCGATGCGGCCATCGCGAAGGTCCGACCGGCTCTCGTTCGCATCCGAGTGGTCTCGGCGGAATACGGCGAGGGACGCGAGATGAAATTGCAGGAGGTTGGCAGCGGGGCGATCATCACGAAGGACGGGTATATCATTACCAACCATCACGTGGCAGGGCATGCCAAACGGATGTTTTGCACGCTGTGGAACCGTAAAGAAGTCGAAGCCGAACTCGTGGGCACGGATCCGCTCACGGACATTTCCATCATCCGGTTGAAGCCGGACAAGCCGCGCGAGTTTGAGCCGGCGGCATTTGGGGATTCGTCGGCGATGCGGGTGGGGGATTCCGTGCTGGCGATGGGAAGCCCGATGGCCCTTTCGCAATCGGTCACCCTGGGCATCATCAGCAACATGGAACTGGTCATGCCGCGGTTCTGGGGCGCTTACGGACAATTCAGGCTGGACGGTGAAAATGTCGGCGCGCTGGTCCGCTGGATCGGGCACGACGCGGCCATTTACGGCGGCAACTCGGGCGGACCGCTGGTGAATTTGCGGGGTGAAATCATCGGCATCAATGAAATCAGCTTCGGTCTGGGAGGCGCGATTCCCGGCAATCTGGCCAAAAGCGTGGCGATGGAACTGATGGCTGCGGGCCGGATCCGTCGAAGCTGGCTGGGGATCGACGTGCAGCCGCTCTTCAAGCATTCGCAACAGGAACATGGCGTTTTGATCAGCGGCGTACTGGATCACTCGCCCGCCGGCGACGCCGGCATCGAAGCCGGCGACTTGCTGTTGCGACTGAACGGGACCGTCACGGATGTGAAATTTGATGAAGAACTGCCCGATTTCATGCGATTGATCACCGGCTTGCCAATCGGCAAGGAAGTCACCGCGCGAATCGAGCACGAAGGCAAGGAGCGGACGGTGCGCCTGGTACCCACGGAGCGAGGGGAGATGAATCCGCAGCAGCAGGAATTAAAAGCCTGGGGGCTGACCGCGCGGAACATTTCATTCCTGATAGCCCGGGAAATGAAACGCGACAGCCTCGATGGCGTGCTGGTGACTTCCGTTCGCCCGGGCGGCCCGGCCGGTGAAGCCAAGCCGCCGCTCGAACCCAAGGACGTCCTGGTTGAAGTCAACGGCACGGCGGTGACAAACCTCCAGGGTTTGAGCGGCCTGACGCGCGCATTGACCGATGGCCAGGCCGACCCGGTGCCGGTGATCGCGACGTTCGAACGCAAGGCGGCGCGTTACATGGCGGTGGTCAAGGTGGGCATCCAGGAGCTGAAAGATCCGGGCCTGGAAGTCACGAAAGCGTGGTTGCCCGTCGAGACGCAGGCCCTGAGCCGCGAAATCGCGCGGCAACTCGGCGACCCGACCCTGAAAGGCTTCTATATCACACGCGTCTATGCCGGGACCACCGCCGCCAAGGCGGGATTGAAGCCCGGCGACTTCATCGTCGCCGTGGACGATGAGAAGCTGATGGCGAGCGGCCCGGAGTACGCGGACGAGCTCTCCAGCCTGATCCGGGAATATGACGTCGGCAAAACGGCGGAGTTGACCGTCCTGCGCGGCAAAACCAGGATCAAAGTTCCCGTTGAACTGGTCCGCTCCCCGCGGATGCAGCGGGAGATGAAGAAGTATCGCAACGACGACTTCGAATTCACCGCGCGCAACGTGTCGTTTTTCGACGATGCCGAGCAACAATGGAACCCGGACCAGCGCGGCGCGCTGGTCGAGGAGGTCAAGTCGGGCAGTTGGGCCGAACTGGGCTCGCTCGATGTCGGGGATTTGATCCTGGAAGTGGACGGCCACGCTGTGGAGAACGTGGACGACCTGAGGCATCAACTGGAACAGACGGCTTCAGCCAAAAGGAGCGTGGTCGTCCTCAAGGTGCTGCGCGGCATTCACTCGCTGTTTTTGGAATTGGAGCCGAACTGGAAAACGTAAACATTCATTGAAAGGACATCATGCGCTTCAAATGGAATCTGACGATTGCGGCCCTCGGCCTGCTCGGCCCCTGGATCGCCCTTTCGTTCGCAAGCGATATCACGGAGAAAGGAAGGGACGTTTTTAACAAAGCCCGGTTCGCCGTCGTCACCGTCGAGGTGGTCGTCAAGGCCTCCGGCCCCGGCGGGCGGTCGGGCGAATCCAAACAGGACATCACCGGCACCGTCGTGGATCCCTCCGGCCTGACCGTCGTGGCGCTTTCGGCGTGTGATCCGGCGGAGATGTACCGGCGCGTGTCCCAGGAGTACAAGGTCCAGACGGAAGTGAGCGACATCAAGATGCTTCTCGACGACGGAACGGAATTGCCGGCGGAGATTGTCTTGCGGGACAATGACCTCGACCTGGCGTTTCTGCGGCCCAAAACCAAGCCCGCCAGTCCAATGACCGCGGTGGATCTGAGCAAGTCCGGGTCCGCGCAGGTGCTGGATGAAGTCGTCACGATCAACCGCCTCAACAAGGCCGCGAGCCGCGCTTACGCGGCCTCCATCGAGCATATTGCCGCCGTCATCCAGAAACCGCGCACCTTTTACATTCCGGACGCCACGATGAGCGCCACGTCGCTCGGCTGCCCGGCCTTCCTGCCGGATGGGAGAATTCTCGGCGTGTTCGTCATTCGCGCCGTCAACTCTGAAGGCGAGGGAGCTTCCAATTACCGCCAGAATCTGACTTCCATCATTTTGCCCGCGGAAGACATCCTCAAAGGGGCGAAGCAGGCGCCGGACGTAAAAGCCGACAGTGATAAGAATGAGGAGCCAAAGGATTCGAAGGAAAAGACGGACGGAGCTGACAAGAAATAAAGAGAAGAAGCTGCGGACACAACGGAGTGCCGCAGCCTCTTCCGACTTCAAAGGGTTATTGGCCCGCGGGCGCATCGGGAGGACCACCCGGCGGACCTTCCATGGCGGTGTCCTGCGCCGCCGGATGTGAACCCAGGGCTAATTCATGAAGGTGGCGATATCGGGGGGACGGCCTCGTCCCCGGTTCTCTGGAGTTTCAAAATCCAACTGAACGCTGTGGAGAATAAACAGGACTACTTGGCGCGTCTCAAACTCGCGGTTGAGCACCTGCACAAATGCGGAGCGGTTCACAGCGAGACAGTGCCCGTGCATGAAGTGTTTCGGGAGGAAACCGTTTGGGAAGGCGACATTGAAGTGTTCGATCTGACCGGACACCCAAAGGCCAAACGCGCCTATGCTTGGTCGCATCCAACTGGCAAAGACGACAAGGACGAGCGGTTCGTTGCTGTGCTGGAAATTCCTCCGGTTGTTTCACCCGAAACCGCAGTGCGCGTCAGCATTGTTTCTGATCTCAAGAAGCGCGACGGCCTCTTGTAAGGTTCAGTGTTTTTTCCTAATTTTTGGGATCAAGAACCTAATCAAAATAGAAATTACCATGATCAGGATTCCAATTATTGCCCCATTGTTTTTGAGAAATTTAACTGCCGGATCGTTAGTGGCAATCGTTAGCACCAATCCCGCTAAAACTCCAAGGGAAGTCCACCCCGACGAAGACCACTGCGAATGAATTTCCACAGCAAGGTTTCGTGCTATTTCCTTAATTTGATTGGGTAAATCTCTTCTTAATCCCTCAACATCCCCCTTCAGTGTATCCATGGATTTTTTAATGTCCCCATATTCTTCTGTAACCGTATCAAATTGTTCCCCAATTTGCTGGAGTCTCTGGCCGAGCAGGTTCCAAGGATAACCGGACTTTATCAGATTCTCCAACAATTCTTGCGGCCCCCCTTCCATACGAGAATCTTCCCATTCGTTTTCGCGCATTCCTGTCGGTGCGCCCTTGCGCTCGGAACGGACATACCCCATTTTCTCTTGATATTCGCCTTTGTATGGAACAAGCGGCGTTTCGCCCGGGGATAGTTTGAAAATCGTAAGACGAAATAGCTTCTCCTGAGCCAGAAATCTGCGCTCTTCGTTTGAGGTGTTGGTGATCGTCCAATTCAGCGTCCCGTGATAGCCACAATCGACTTGAGTAGTAGGAGCAACAATTCCCTCGCGGGATAAATCTGTTGAGGGGCTGATAATCGCATGAAGATCGTGATCAGGATAAATCTTCCGTACCGTATCACGCCTAAAGTCAACAGTTTCAAAGGCTGTAAGGCCAACTGAGTGACCAGGCTGAACCTTAATCCCTTTCTTTTTCGTTCCCAGCGTGAACTCTTTGCCGCAGTTTAGAAATTCTCCCGACGGACCGAGCCTCAGGACATATGAGTTTGGTTTTATGCAAGACGCATCTCCATTGACGATAACGCTGCCTAGAAGTTTTTTAAGCTCTGCGTCATTCAGGATGTTTGCCATAGTCCCTAAAAAGCTGAGCCGATGCTGAGTGGTATTTCCCCTGCGGTCAATTAAGGTTCTCAAAAACATGTTCGCACGTTATTCAAAAAGTTGTTCACATTTTGTCCAGAGGGGTTGGACAAATGCCGTCCAACCAAAAAGAATTTCAAATTAGGGCACTACCAATCCACAGGCGGCCTTGCCAGCCGCCGCACGGGTGGTTAGTCTCTCGACGGATACAGGAATGAAGGCGCCTGCAAAACCTCTTGTGTTCGTCGTGGACGACGAACCGCTGCTGATTGAGCTGGCGACGGCGTTTTTGGAGCCGGCGGGTTATGCGGTCGAAGCATTCCGGGACGCGGATTCCGCGCTGCAGGCCTTCACCTCCGCGAACCCCCGCCCCGCCCTGATCCTCACCGATTACGCCATGCACAGGATGAACGGGCTCGATCTGATCCGGGAGTGCAGGCAAATCAACCCTCGGCAAAAGATCATTCTCGTCAGCGGAACCGTCGATGCCGGGATCTACCAGAATGCCCGCGTGAAACCGGACCGGTTCCTGGCCAAGCCCTATCAGGCAAAGCAATTGATCAGTCTGGTGGAATCCGTCCTGGCGGATTGAATCCCCGGCCGAAATCGCCGGAGTAAAACCGGCTCCCCACGTTCAATCCGTCAGGAACTCCTGTGTTCAGCCAGGAAGGTTGAGCCGGGCAAAAATCGGAGTCAACGCCGCCACCCATTTGGCGTAGCCCATCGCGTTCGGATGCAGCAAATCCGGGAACTCCTCTCGGGCGCAGTTGCCTTTCGCATTCGCGTAAATGCTCCAGGTGTCGCACCGGATCCAGTTCGGATTTTCCTTCACCACGGCATCCACAAGCGCGTTGAGGGCTTTGATCCGATCCGGCGGACGCTCTTTGGACGGGTCGCTGGGCATGACTTTGCAAACGATCACAGGCATGTGTGGATTGGCTTTGCCCAACCTTTCCAGGATCATCCTCACGTTGTCGGCAACCTCTTGGGGACGGGCACCGAGTCCAAGGTCGTTTGTGCCGATGAGAAGCACCACCGCCACGGGGTGCAGGTCGAGCACGTCCTCCTTCAACCGATACAATATCCCCCGCGTTGTGTCGCCGCCGATGCCTCGGTTGGCGGTTTTAAGGTCCGGGAAGGCCCCGGCCAGACCGTTCCAGCCCTGCGTTATGGAATCTCCGAGAAAGACAACGGCCCGTTCGTCCCGCCCGCGATGGCTCCAGAATTCAGAGCGGCGCTCCGTCCAGATTTTGACAAACCAGTCTCCCTTCTGGGCCGGCCCCTTGCCGGGAAACAAATCGTCGCTCTTCGGATATCGAGCGACCTCCGGCACGTATGGCGGCACGGACGCGGGCGCGTTGGTGTCTTGAGCCTGGAGGATGCCGTCCGCGAACAGGGCGAGCAACAGGGCCGTCAGGGCGGATCGAACACCCGGGGCGCGGGGAAGCAAACGGCGAAGTCTCATAATGTCCCACCGATTCAACTCGACGCGGCCCGGTCTGGCAATATCAAACCGGGAATCGACGGACACGATCGATGTGTTCGAGTTTCCATTCGAGTTCTACTTTTCCATTGCAGTGATCCGAGCATGTTCATAGAGTGGGGCAAAGAGCGCCACGCGCGACAAGCTTATGTATTTTGGCGTCGATTACTATCCTGAGCACTGGGTCTTTCCGCATGGTGGAACCTCCGAAAATCCCGAAGCGCAGTGGCAACAGGATGCCGAACTCATGGTCAAAGCCGGCATCAATGTCGTCCGCGTCGGCGATCTCTCTTGGGGCCTTTGCGAACCCCGGGACGGCAAGTTCGAGTTCGACTGGCTGAAACGCGTGATGGATGTCATGGGCAAGGCCGGGATCGAAGTCGTCCTCGCCACCCCCACCGCCGCCCCTCCGGTCTGGCTTGCCCAGAAGCACCCGGAAATCCTCCCGCTCGATGAAAAGGGCATTCCGCGGCGCGAGGGCACGCGCCATGCCGTTTGCTTCAACAACGACACGTACTGGAATTATTCCAAGCGCATCGTGCAGGCCATGGCCAAGGCGCTGGGAACACACAAGCAACTGGTCGCCTGGCAGATCGACAGCGGCATCGGCGGCCACCAGACCGAGTGGTCCTTCAACGAGGATACGCGTCTCGAATGGCAGAACTGGCTGAAGCTCAAATACGAGACCGTCGAACGCCTCAACCAGGAGCTGGGATTGCGCTACTGGGGCCAGGTGGTTTCCGCATTCGACCAGATCCCGATGCCCATGTATGCGCCGACCGCCCACAATCCCGCGCTGCTGCTGGATTGGGCGCGGTTCAGCAGCGATACCATCGTGGCCTTCCTCCGGATGCAGGCCGAGGTGCTGCGCGAGTTGACTCCCGGGATCCCCCTCACCACCAACCTCCGCGCCCTCCTGCGCCGCTTCGATCATTTCGATGTCGCCAAAATCGTCGATTTCGTTTCCATCGAAAGCAACGCCGTGATCAAAAGCAAAGCCGCCGAACTGGCTTGCGACATCGACATCCTCCGCTCGTTGAAGAAGGACGACGTCCGAACGCCGGACGGCGACTACGGGTTCTGGGTGATCGAACAAAAGGCCGGGCAGGTCAACTGGCAGGACGTCAACTCGCTGGTCCGGCCCGGCGTGATCCGGCTGTTCACGTATCAACTCCTGTCGCGCGGCGCTTCCGGAGTCCTCTATTACCACTGGCGGCAGTCACGCATCGGTTTTGAAAAATTCTTTGGCGCCGTGCTCCCGCACCACCTGCAGACCAATAACCGCGTGTTCCGCGAAATCAGCCAGATCGGCGAGGAAATCAAGCTCCTGGCCCCCGCGCTCAAGGACACCCGCGTCGTCGCCGAAGCCTGCATTCTCTACACCCACGACAATCATTGGGCGCTGCAGCAGCCCATGCAGCCGAACAAGTTCTTCAACCTGCGCGACCACATCCAGCTTTTCTACACCGCCCTCCACGACCGCAACATTTCGGTGGACTTTGCGCGCCCGTCCGAAGACCTGTCCAAATACAAACTCGTCTTCGCCCCTTCCCTGCACCTGCTGTCGGGTGGCGAGGCCGACCATGTCAAGCTCTACGCCCAGAACGGCGGCATCGTCGTGGGCACCTTCAACACGGGCCTCGTGGACGAACACGCCATGGCGCCCGTGAACGGTTATCCCCACGACCTGACCGATCTGTTCGGCCTCGAAGTCCTCGAATTTGACCCGTTGCCCCCCGGAGAGGAAAACCATCTCACCTTCAAAGGCGCCTTTCCGACCAGCCACCTGCATCCCGCGCGGCTCTGGTGCGATATCATCGAGGCGAAGGAATGCCAGGTCCTCGCGACCTACGCCAAGGATTTCTACGCCGGCCGGCCGGCGATGACGATGAACGCCTTTGGGCTCGGGAAGGCGGTTTACATCGGCACGCAAAGCCACCAGCAGTTCTACTATGATCTTGTGGGCTGGCTGCGGCAGATGTGCAACCTGCATGCCCTGCTGAAGGTGCCGGATACCGTCCAGGTCAGCATGCGCCAAAAGGAAGGCACGAAAATCTATTTCCTGCTCAACCACCAGAACTCGCCGGTGCGCATCCAGTTCTACAAGCCGATGCACGATTTCCTCACCGGGAATAACTTCTCCGGAAATTACGACCTGCCGCCCCACGGCGTGCTCGTGCTCGACGAACATTCGGACGACAAGACCGCGGGTTGAGCCGGGAGGAATTCCTGCGAGATGTTTCCGCCCCACAAACGCATCCCGCCCCTCGGCCCGGCCAAACTCCCTCCGCGCGGCCGCGCACTCGCGTCCTGGCGGGGAATCGACCTTTCCGCGTCTGAAATCGCGCGCCACATAAGCGCCAAACCCGCCGGCGACGTTCTCTCGCGCGTGCTCTCGGACCTGCGGATCGACACCCGCCGCGCCGAAGCGGAAATCGTCAAGGTCTGGAACAACCTGCTGGACCCGGCCATCGTCGCCCACGCGCAACCGGTCGGTTTGCGCAAGGGAACGCTCTTCGTGAACGTGGACAGCAGCGTGTGGCTGGCCGAAATCGTCCGCTACCGCCGCAAGGAAATCCTCGACCGCCTCCAGCACAGCTTCGGCCGGGACCTGATTGCACGGATTTCGTTTAGGATCGGTTAAACCGCGACGCCAGCGAAGCCAGCTCTTGTGTCCATCAGACGGATTGACCAGTTGATTTACACGGTTCGCCGCCAGCGGGTGATGCTGATCGCGTCCAGGTTAACATTGAGATCATGCGCGTGTTTGTGCTCCTGCGCGCAGTCCTGGCCACGCATCGTGAATTACGATGAACAGATCCAGAACATCTTTGAAGCCATCCGCCAGCTCAGGACGCCGCCCGCGCCGCCGCGGAAAGAAATCGGCTTCCATGTCAAAGCAGACACTTTACCCTGCCGCGTGAAGAGAAAAACCGCCCGATCATGACCATCGGGACCGCATCCGGCAAACTATCGCCTCGCGAAAATCCGGTCCGCTTCGTCGAGCGTCTCCTTCGACCCGATGTCATACCAGATCCCCGGCACTTTCCACGTGTAAAACGGCGTGCGCGGATACATCCACTGCACCAGCCGGCCCGGCTGGTCCGGATTGTTCTTTTCCGCCATGTATTGCCGGATGAGCGGCAGGCTGGACTTCGGATAGTAATAAAGCGCGATGCCGGTCAGCGTGCTCGTCGGATTCTTCGGCTTCTCCTCGAAGAACTGGATTCGGGACTCCCCGTCCAGGGAAATCGCGTTGTACTTTTTAATCTCCTCCAGGTTGCCCACGTCATATAACGCCAGTACGGGCGCCTTCTTCTGACGGCAGAATTCTCCAAACCCCTCCAGCTTTTCACTGAACAAATTGTCCCCCGCCACCACAATAACGTCGTCATCCACCTTCTGTGTCCTGAGCACGAAATGCAGGTCTCCGATTGCGCCGAGCTTGTTGGTATCGTCCGTCGAACCATCGTTGACGATGGTGAAATTCAGCTTGGCTTTCGTGGCGCGGTAGGTGTCCGACCATTTCTGGAAATGCCCGGCGAATTTCGCATTGGTGACGACGTAAATGCGGTCGATCCCGCCAATCGGAGCGAGGTTGTCCAGGACGTATTCGATCATCGGCTGCCCCGCCACCGGCAGCAACGGCTTGGGCCGGGTCAACGTCAGCGGATACAGCCGGGTGGCGTAACCGGCGGCTAAAATGATGACTTTCATGTTGCGTAATCGGATCCGTCCCTATCGACGGTCGGACACAAATAAGCTCGGGGCGGGGTGAATGCCAGAAAGAAAATTCGGAGAACGTTTCCTTGGGACCGTTCCCGGGGATCGGGCTTTATCCTTTTCCAAGATATTTCGAAGGGTTGCGAATCCGGTCGATCCGTTCGGCTTCATGTTCGTTCAGAACGGTCTGCCGCCGCCATTGCTTGACGGCAGTCACCATAGACCGGGGAAACAGCCATGCCTGTTTGACCCGATGAATGATCGCCTGGCGCGAGTGTTTCAGTTTTTGCATATGCGGATGAAACCGTTCGATCAACCCTTCCCCTCAAGGTATCAGTGGCTGAACGGCAGATTCTGTTTGATGCGATGAATGTCCGCCGGTCCGACGAGCGCCGCCTTTCTCAATGACCGCCGCCGCTTGGGACTCTTGCCCTGAAGCAAATGGCGTCTGCCGGCGCCATGGAACATGACTTTGCCCGTACCGGTTATCTTGAAGCGCTTGGACACTGACTTTCTGGTCTTGATGCCTTTGGGACGTCGCATACAGGTTCGCTTTCTTTAATAAAGAGTCGGGGAACTGTGCCCGCGCTCAGTTTGGGTTAATACTTCTGCAGCAGCGCATCTTTGAAGTTCACCGCGCGCCTTTGCGAGTGGTTCCGAATCGGTTTCTGGCCCCGGTCACGCGGTTAATCCACGAAGCGAGCAGGACGTCGCCGTGGAGGGCTGTCGCGCGGCGGCTGGCTTGGCAATCGGGAAAAGGTTTGTGCTTTCCATGGCATGAGGATGGGCAGGAAAACCCGCAGCCGCCATGGGGTGTTCACCCCATGGGGCACCTTCCCGAATCCAGGCAGCCTTTGGACGCAGCCTTGACGCTGTCAGCGGGAAACTCAGAGCGAACCGGAACCCCAACGCGGGTTCCCGTCACAATTCCAGCGCCGCGCAGGTCTTGCGGAAGTGGTGGCCGTAAATCGAGAGGGTGACCGCCAACGGGACGAGGGAGGGGCGCCGGAACGCCGTCCAGAAAAGCAAACCCCAATAATGGAAGCGTTCGCGACCGAAGACACCCAGGCGAAGGTTGGCATGGGCGAAGGCCATGAGGTTGCGCCAGTTCAATGAGCCGGAAGTCTTCGCCGGCTGGTACTCGCGCAGGAATGTGCGAATCCGCCGGTAGTACGGCCCCGGCGCATACAGGTAGCCCATGAGACTCCTGTACCCTTCCCGCAATATTGCCCGAGGCATCCGCGGCATGAAGTTGGTCGTCCCATCCGCGTTGTTGCCGGTCGTGTGGCTGGTCAGCCGGCCCTGGTGCTTCAGCCGCTGGTAAAGTTTCGTCCCGGGCACGGCCTGCAGCAGGCCGACCATCGCCGTGACAATCCCGCTTTTCTGGATGAAGTCGATCTGCCGCTGGAAAATTGCCGGCGTGTCGCTGTCGAACCCGACGATGAACCCGCCCTGCACCTGCAAGCCCGCGCGCTGGATGCGCTTCACGTCGGCGATCAGGTCCCGGCCCCGATTCTGGCGCTTGTTGCACTCGGCCAGACTCGCCTCCTCGGGCGTCTCGATGCCGACGAATACCTGGTCGAACCCCGCCTCGACCATCGACCGCATCAAGCCCTCATCGTCGGCGAGATTGATGGACGCCTCGGTGTAAAACGGGATGCGGCGCCTCCCTTTCTGCCACTGGATCAACGCGGGCAACAACTCCTCCTTGAGGAAATGTTTGTTGCCGATGAAATTGTCGTCCACGAAAAAGACCGCTCCGCGCCATCCAAGCCGGAAGAGACCGTCCAACTCCGCGATCACCTGTGCCGTCGTCTTGGTGCGGGGCCGATGTCCGAACATCGCGGTGACGTTGCAGAACTCGCAGTCGAACGGGCAGCCGCGGGAGAACTGCACGCTCATCGAGGCGTACCGCCGCAAATCCGCCAGCTCCCACAACGGCGCCGGCGTCCGGTGGATGTCGGGGAATTCCGACGAGGCGTACACGCGCCGTGCGTCGCCTCGTTTGAAGTCGCGCAGAAAATCCGGCAGCGTCAACTCGGCCTCGTTCAGCACGAAATAATCAGGTTCAGGGAACTGCTCGTGCTCGAGGGTGAACAGCGGCCCACCCGCCACGATCGTCTTGCCCGCCGCTCGGCAGCGCGCGATCAACTCGCGCGCCGAGT
>Ga0187860_1003681_pt1 | contig 11984 bp, 14 predicted proteins | sample June2016WEW_10_4_FD_132981 | JGI IMG/M metagenome (GOLD analysis project Ga0187860, IMG submission 132981) | Peatland microbial communities from SPRUCE experiment site at the Marcell Experimental Forest, Minnesota, USA - June2016WEW_10_40 | ecosystem: Environmental > Terrestrial > Soil >... | reverse complement strand
TGACGCCCCGCTCAGCCCGCGGCCTCTCGACCGCTGACCGGGGCCTGCTACCGGGCTCTCCGGCGATTACCCGGACGGGACTCGCACCCGCTGGCCTTGTCCAGTTTCCAGGACGCAACATGCAATAACCTTATCTACAGGCGTCTCAGACATTCACTAGGTCCGAACTCGAACCGGGTCTCCCTATATAGTCGCCCCAACGATCCGCCGACTCGATCTCCACGATGCGCTCCGCCAAAGTCTGGCAACTTCGACGCCACCTGGCATAAGCCGCTTCGATGCTCTCCGGAGTTGCGGGTGGCCCTGGCGAGCCTATGAGCCTCGGATTCCTCTCATGTGCCTTATGCCGTAATTCCCGTTCGGCAAACAGCTTCATATAGAACTCGATGTGAGTTTCTCGCCGGAAGAATACGATCAGTGCTTCGATATCCTCATCTATCTGAGACCGAGCAAGCTCTTTCCTGTGAACCATGAACACTTGATACAGAACCCAACGCAACAGTGAGTAGAGAGTGAGCACCGGGTACTGCGGATCGTGCGGAATCGAGAAATCGTCTCCGGCAAGCACGGTTTGCAATCTTGGCAGGAGTGCGAGGAGTGACTCAGCAATCGACTCTTGTTCCTCCTCATCTTGTGTTGATGTCATGAGCTGGAGGAGTTGGGTCACGAGAGATATCGCAGTCAGCTGATCTGAAGCGATATCTGAGAGGGACTTGTTCAGGTGGTCCTTCAGGGTTGGTATCCGTCGATCCCAGCACGGACTCCTGTCTCCAACAAGGAGAAGCCCTGCAAGCTCTATATAGGCCGACCTTTCGCGCCTCGCGTAGTTGTTGTCGCCATCCACGCCAAGGTGCCTCTGAAGCGTCTTCCGTCGTGCCGTGAGCGTCCCACTCCAGCCGTAGAAGTTGAGAGTGCCGCCAAGCACCCGGCGATACGTCGGGTTACTGATCTCATAGTGCACGCAGCACTTGATCACCGAGTAGGCGGCTGTCGTGCGTGTGTGGGCTGCGTTGCGAAGCATCTCGCTCGCAACGACCGGTAAAGCGAGGATCGTGTCGCAGGCGGCGACTTTCTCCTCATCGATGCCGCTTCCCAGGCGCAGCTTCTCCAGTTCGCCTCTGATCGCGAGGTGCCGCCGCTCGCTGTCGGTTGGCTGCGATGAAGTTTCGCTCTGCGGCACTGTGTGGGCTGCTCCGGGTTCGGCTCCCCCGAAAACTACCCCGATCGCCCTCAATCTCGCACGAAATCGGGCTTTCAGCCGTCAGGAACTGCGGGCAAAGGTTGGTCGACGCTGGTTCGGACTTCGTTTCCACTGAGGTCCAAGCCCAGACGCCGAGCTAATAGTCCACGACAAGAAAGGGCAAGACATGCATAACCAGTTGATTCCCCACCCAGGGGGTGGCAGACGGGCGGTGGAGGTCGCCGGCACGCGACTCTCAAGGCGCGTGGAGCGACGTCACGCCGAACTCGAGGGCGCAACGTTGCTGCGGGCCGCCGCGGTCCGAGGCGAGGCGATCGTCGCCAGCGAGAAGGGTGACGAGATCGACTACCTCGTTTGGAAGGCCATGAAGGGACACGCAGACTTGGTCAGGTGGGCCAACCACTTGGCAGGCGATGACATCATCCTCGCCGATGAGCTCCGCTTCTTCAAGGACACGGCTCGGTTGGGCAAGGGCGAGATCATCGCCGACGTAATCGACACGTTCCGCAGGTTGTGAGGCCGAGATGATCGAACTGACCGTCCTCATCGGAGTGCTGATCGTTGTGCTCGTCCCCCTGGTCTACCTGCTGGGCTTCCGGATGGGCGGCGAGCACTGGCAATCAGAGATCGTTCAAGTCCGAGCGGAGGGAGCACGAGCGGCCCGCCAGATGCACGATCTGACAAGAGGCGCGCTCGTCGCCATGCAGGAGTACGCGGAACAGCGAGGAGCCGAAGGGGTTCGCCATTGATAGCCAAGGTAGGCGAAGCCTTGCTCTTCGTCTTGGCGGTGGCCGTCGTGGCCCGGGTGGTTTTCGGACTGCTCGGGCCACTTCTGCCTGTGCTTGTTTTGTTGCTCGTTGTTGGGGCGATTCTGACCCGTATCTTTCGAGGCCCACGTTCGGGCGGTGGACTTTTCCACAAATAATGGCAGTCTGACTGCACATTGCTATTGACAATCGTCAATGGACCTGAGATATCGGAGGAGAGGGGCGGTGGCCGACAGCAACTGCCGATCTGGCGCTGAGCTGCCGTCCCCTCTCCATGACCGTGGTCAACACGACCACTGATCTTCTAATCAACGAACAAAGGAGGTGCCAGGTGCCAGACCAGATCATCAGAGTCACTGCTCGCCCGCGAGCCGATGGAATCGACATTGAACGGTTGGCTCTGGCCCTCCTTGAGTTGGCGGCCCAACTTCCCGAAAGCAAGAGAACGCACAAGTCGAAGCGCAGCACAAGACGGACTGCTGACTCCGGCCGAGACGCCGAGCCACGCGAAAACGAGGGAGCAGCGTGAGCGCCGCGCTGCTCGGGGTCGAGCTGGTCGCCTTGGCCGTGTCCCTTCTTCTGATGCGCGCCGCCGAGTCCACCCGTCAGCGGCGATCGCTGGTGGCTTATCAGCTGAAGTTCCCACGAGGGCTCGAACCAGAAGGCGTGGAGGCCTTCCTGGGCGGACTCTCCGGACTACTCCTACCGTGGTGGAAGCGCTGGTTGGCTAGCCCTTACGTCAGTCTTGAGGTTCACGCCTCGTCCTCCGGCATCAGTCACTTCTTGCTGGCACCCGCCGGCTGGGCATCGGCCGTGGAAGGCACGCTCCAAGCCTCGTTACCGTCGGTGCGCTACGAGTCCGTCGACTTGCCGTTCGCCGTTCTGACCATCGGCGCGGAATACAAGCTCAGCGACCACCGTCGGTCGGTGAGGATGGAATCCAGCAGTATGAACGCCAAGCTGCTCGCCAGCTTGCAGCCGTTGCGCAACAACGAAGCCATCGTCATCCAGTGGCTGATTACGCCGCACGGGCCGGTCCAGCCAGCCCGCCCGGCCAGTACGCAACAACAGGGACAGTTCCAGCTCCTCGATCCAAATCTGCTGCAGAGCGCCGAAGCGGTGTCGGCCCTGAAGGAGAAGCAGTCCCATCCCCTGCTCCTGACGGTGCCGCGCATCGGAGTCGCCAGTGACGACGTGCGACGTGCTCGAAGGTTGCTGCGTGATGTCGAGACCGCTTGGCATGAGAGCCGAGCGCCCGGAGTGCATCTCGGGAGGCGCACGGCTTCGGAGGCCGCCGTCGCGAAACGGATGATCGAACGCCGAGCGCCGCTCGTCTCGTGGCCCGCCACCTTCAACAGTCAAGAACTTTCAGGCCTAATCAGGTGGCCGATCGAGGCAGTGGCTGTGCCTGGCCTGGCCCTCGGTGGTTGCCGCCTGGTGGCGGCCTCGCCGGCGATCCCGAGGACGGGCACGGCGATCGGCGACAGCAACTTCCCGGGTGATCCACGGCCGTTGGCGCTCGATACCCAAGCTCGTCTGCGTCATGTCCAGGTACTCGGACCTACCGGAACTGGTAAGAGCACGCTACTGGTGAACATGGCCGTGCAGGACCTGGAGGCTGGTCGGGGCGTTGTTCTACTCGACCCGAAAGGTGACTTGGTGCAGTCGGTCCTGGAGCGGATGCCGCCAAAGCGCCGCGCTGACGTGATCGTTCTCGATCCAGCGGACACCAGTCGACCGGTGGGCCTCAATCCCCTCGAATCCGTCGACGTCGACCATGCCGAGGTTGTCGTCGAGAATCTGGTTGGACTATTCAAGAGCTTGTACCGCCACTCCTGGGGACCGCGGCTCGATGACATCCTGCGCGCCGCTCTGCTCACATTGGCCACATCGAAAGGCACGACGCTCTGCGAGGTGCCGCTGATCCTCACCGACCCTGGCTACCGGCGCCGCTTGGTGGGTGGCCTTGACGACCCGGTGGGTCTAGAGAGTTTCTGGGGTTGGTATGAGGCACTCAGCGACCCCGAGCGCGCCATGGCTGTCGGGCCTGTGCTCAACAAGGTCCGTGCCTTTATCATGCGTCCGCGGGTCCGGAACATCATCGGCCAAAGTCAGCCGAAGCTGAACCTGCGCGACGTTCTGGAGGACGGCAAGGTGCTGCTCGTCTCGCTGGCCTCCGGTCTGCTCGGCGATGAAGCCGCCGCTTTGCTCGGAGCCTTGGTGGTGGCCGAGCTGTGGAACGCCACGCAGGGCCGAGCTGCTCAGCATTCGGACAACCGACGCCCGGTGATGGCCTACCTCGACGAGTGGCAGAACTTCCTGCACCTGCCGACACCGATGGCCTCGGTGCTGGCCGAAGCGCGGGGACTCGGGCTAGGCATGGTGCTCGCTCACCAACATCTTGGGCAGCTCCCAGCAGAAGCCCAACATGCCGTGCTGGCCAACGCCCGATCCAAGGTCGTGTTCCAGCTGCCCGCCGGTGATGCCCGTCTGATCGCTCGGGAGTTGGGCGGCGTTCTCACGGCCGACGACCTCCAAGGGCTCGGCGCCTACGAGGTGGCTGCACAACTCTTCGCCGCAGGTACCACTCAGCCGGTAGCCACCGCCAGGACACGCCCGATGGGCGAAGCGACTGGGTCAGCCGACGACGTTCGGGCGTCCTCCCGGGAGCAGTACGGTGTCGCTCGGGGTGAGGTCGAGAAGCAACTTCGCAGCCGCCAACACGCTCGGGTAGACGCCCCAACAGGTCGCCGTCAGCGCCACGGAGGCGGCTCGTGATGGCCGCTTTCACTTCTCCGGTCGGGTGGAGTCGCCACTTACGTTCTACCTGCTCAGAGCTGTCAGAGCGATCAGATTCGCGAACGAATCTCCTATACAAAATCTGGTTAACGGGGAAGCTCTCGTGAGCAAGCGGACATACGTCACCACTGCTCGGCTAACAGCCCTCAGAGCACAGCTCCGTCCTATCGAGTGGTCACTCCTGAACGACGTCGGACGACTTAACGTGGCCTCTGGCCAACAGCTCCGACGACTGCACTACGACGACTCGGACACCGGGCGACGCATGGCTAGGCACGACTTCACCAACCTCGTGGAACGACGCGTGATCGCTCGTCTCGGCCGGAGCATCGGTGGTCGTCGTGCCGGATCAGAGGGCTGGACCTACGCCTTGGACGTGGCCGGTAAGCGCCTCCTCAATCCCGCTCAGCGGCGTCAGTGGGAGCCTTGGACTCCGGACAGCCATCACCTTCGTCACGCCCTTGCGGTCAGCGAGGTGTACGTCCAACTACGGGAGCTCGAGCGCCTCGGGACTATCGAACTGGAACGCTTCGACGCTGAGCCAAGGTGCTGGCGGTTCTTCCACGGACCGGGGGGAGCACCGCTCGTGCTCAAGCCTGACGCCTTTGTCGCCACCGCCACCGCCGACTACCTCGACAGCTGGTTCATCGAACTCGACCGCGGCACCGAACCGATGACCATCATCGTCGCCAAGACCAAGACCTACTGCCGCTACTGGCAATCGGGCCGCGAGCAAAGCTCCGAAGGTGTCTTCCCGACCGTCCTCTTCGTTGTTCCCGACGGCAACCGCAAGGCTCAGCTTCTTGACGCTCTCTCTCAACTTCCCGCCGAGCACTCTCGACTCTTCCAGGTAACAACAGCCGACTCGGCCGTCCGATCGATGGCCTCGGGAGAACTCATCAACAACGTCCCGAAGGAGGTGACCTCATGAACCAACTGACATCAGCAACGCTTTCCCACGGCTACTGCCGCCGCCGCACTCCCGCCTGGGGCAACATCCCTAGGGGCGAAATCATCACCGGGGACGCGTTGACCGTGCTTCGTCAACTGCCGTCGTCGAGCATCGACGTAGTCCTGACCAGCCCGGCCTACTTCCGACTACGGGACTATCAGATCGACGGTCAGATGGGCATGGAGTCGACCGTCTCGGACTGGGTCGAGCACCTCGTAGCCGTCTGCGACGAGCTGGCACGTGTGATGAAGGGAACCGGCAGCTTGTGGCTGAACCTAGGCGACAGCTACAGCCGACACCCTCGCTTCGGCGCGCCACCGAAGTCTTTCTTGTTGGGTCCCGAGCGGTTGGTGACAGCTTTGTCGGCCCGAGGCTGGATCGTGCGCAACAAAGTAGTGTGGTTCAAGCCGAACCCGATGCCGGCCAGCGTGACCGACCGTCTCAACACCACTTGGGAGCCGATCTTCCTGCTGGTGCGCTCACCTCGCCCGTTCTTCGACCTGGACTCGATCCGCGAACCGCATCGTTCGAAGAGGTCTCCGATAACCACGCCACCGGTCGGCAACAAGTACGACGGCGGCAAGCGCCCTCCATGGGCGGGACCACTCGCCGGAAGCAATGACGGGTTGTTGAGGGCCAGAGCGGAAGGCCGCAGCGGTCACCCCCGCGGCAAGAACCCTGGCGACGTCTGGCGAGTGGCGACCGCCAAGTTTGTCGGACAGCACTTCGCCACCTTCCCGACCGCCTTGATCGAGCGTCCTCTCAAGGCCACCTGCCCGGAGCGGGTCTGTGTCTCCTGCGGTTCTCCGTGGTACCGGACCGAGCATCGGTTGCAGCCGAGTTGTCGCTGCAAGGGTGCTTGGCGACCGGGACTGGTGCTGGACCCGTTCATGGGATCGGGAACAACGGCCATCGTCGCTGAGCGCCTCGGCCGGGACTGGTTAGGGATCGAGTTGAAGCCGGACTACGTGGAGATGGCGATGGAACGCATTCATGCGGAGCGAGCCAGACGGGAGGAGGTGATGAACAACAAGCAAAGGAGGAACGACAAGTGAGCGAGGGAGAACAACAACGAGAACAGGAACCAGCGAGCCGTGAGCAGGAACCGAAGGACAGTCCGAAGGTCTGGATCGCCAGCCTCAGCGACTACAACGCCGGCCATCTCCACGGTGCCTGGGTCGAGGCTGATCAGGAGCCGGACGACATCTGGGCTGGGATCAACGAAGTGCTGCGCTCTTCGAAGGAGCCTGGTGCCGAGGAGTGGGCCGTCTTCGACTACGAGGGCTTCGGGCCACTACGGCTGTCGGAGTACGAGACAGTCGAGCGGATCAGCCGCCTGGGGCGAGGTATCGGCGAGCATGGTGAAGCGTTTGCCGCGTTCGCCAACTTCCTCGGGGGTGAGGACGAGCTCCTGGATCAGTTCGAGGACTGCTACAGCGGGCAGTGGGAGTCGGCGGTCGATTGCGTCGAGGAGTTCCTGGAGGACGCCGGCATCGATCGCATCCTCGATGACGCTGTTCCCGGCTATCTCCGTGACTACGTACGGGTCGACACCGAGGCCCTGGCCCGGGATATGGAGTTCGAGGGCTCGCTGCTGTCGGTGGAGACAGAGGGCGGTGTGTTCCTGTTCCACCCACCGTGATCCTCAAGCCACTCGTCGGTGGCCTGCGGCTTCAACCGAAGGAGATTCCAACCGGGGATCGCCGGCCGCACCACACCGAGGAGGACGTGACCATGAGTCATGTTGCTGTACTCGAAGCTGTCCACCAAGGAGGGATTCTGTGAAGACCCTCGCAATCAAGTTGGAGGACGGCAGTCATGCTCAGCTGACGGCTATCGCCCAGCTCGAAGGACAACCCGTGACCGCGCTCATCAAGCAAGCGATCGAGGAGCTCATCGAAACGAAGCGTCACCAGCCGCAGCTGACGGACCGGGCGGAAGCCATGCTCGAAGAGATCGAGCGGGATGCCGCTGCCCGGCGCGAAGCGCTCGCCACCCTGTTCGGGTCGAGCGAGAACGCGCCGAAAGAGCCCACGACCGACAAGTCGAGGGGCGTGGCTGAGCCGATGGGCTTCAAACCCCCAAGCCGGTCCAGCCGCTCAAAGGGAGGTGAGCCAGCGAGCAGCTGAGCAATCAACTCCCAACTCGGCAGGGGCAATCCTTGAGTCTGTGATGTCTCACATCACGATTCGGATTGTCCCTGCCTATACACCATGTATCAACAAGGATCATAACTAAAAGACCTGATCAGGCGGGGTGTTGTCAATAATACGGATTGACGATCGTCAAGGATTTTGAGAAAATGAAGGTAAGGAAAAGGAGGTGAGAAATGGCCAAAGGGGATGGAAATCAAACATTGGGCGACTACATCAGGTCGCGACGATCGTCCATGGGACTGTCGTTGAGCGATGCCGCTGAGGCGTCGGACCTCGATCCCTCATACTGGAACAAGCTTGAGAACGGTCACTACAGCAACCCCGCTCCGCAGCATCTGAGCACGATCGCCGGCGTGCTCGGCGTGGCGGTCGAGGACCTCTACGGCCTGGCTGGCTACGACATTCCGGAGCGCCTGCCGAGCTTCCAGCCGTACCTGCGTGCCAAGTACGACCTGCCACCCGAAGCCATTGCCGACCTGGAGCGCTACTTCGAACTGCTGCGCAACTATTACGGAGTGCCGAAGGACCAGCCGGTCTTCCCACCCAAGCCGAAGGCCGAGGTATCCGACTCCTCGAAGGAGGCGGTATGAACCGCGGAGTCATCGCCAGTGTCCGTGATCTCGTACCGCTGCGGCCACTCAGCTACAGCGAGCATCTGCGCATCGCCGAGCTACAAGCCAACCGCTTCTTGAAGATCGTCGGCGTGACCGAAGCGCCGGTCCCCGAGCGAGTTATCGCTGAACTGCCACGCGTGCAGATCGAGCGGATGAGTCCTTTCCCAGTGTCCGGCGCCACTCACTGGTCGTCCGGCCGCTGGTTGGTGGTTCTGAACGGGGCCGAGCCTCGGGTTCGCCAACGCTTCAGCTCAGCCCATGAGTTGAAGCACATTCTCGATCACCGATTCGCCGACCTCATCTACGGCTCGTTCCCGACCGCCGACCGTCAAGTACTCGTGGAGCAAATCTGCGACTACTTCGCTGGCTGCCTGTTGATGCCCCGCCCCTGGCTGAAGTCGACGTACGCCAACGGACTCCAGCACCTCCCGACTCTTGCCCGACGCTTCGACGTTTCTCAGGCGGCTATGCAGGTCCGACTCAACCAGATCGGCATGACTGATCCGCTGCCTCGCTGCGGGCGACCGACATCCGATTGGCCGATCCGGGCGATCCGATCGGCACGCACGAATCTCTACCAACGCGCTGCGAGCCCGGTGTTCGCCGCCCCACTCAACACTTAAGGAGGACGACATGACGAACGCGACAGCCACCGCAGAACCAACGGTGGTGAAGCGCGGTTATGCCCGGGAAGCACCGCCTCGGGAGAACGCAACCGAGGTAGGACTTCATCGAGCAGTGATCTACCTGCGCGTCAGCTCACCATCACAGGTTCACACGGACTACAACCCGGAGGGCATCTCGCTTCCCGCACAGCGTGACGCTTGCCAGATCAAGTGCGCCGCCCTCGGAGCCGAGATCGCGCACGAGTTCGTCGAGCCGGGCCGGAGCGCCACGTCTATCGAGAACAGGCCCGTGTTCCAGGAGATGTTGGCCTGGCTCAAGGCAAACCGAAACAGCGTCGACTACCTCGTCGTCTACCACTTCAATCGACTGTTCCGAAGCACCATCGACGCTGCCATCACCAAGCAGCAGCTCACCAAGCTCGGTGTCCGGATCGTCTCGACTGCCATGGACCTCGGCGACACTCCGGAGAGTCAGATGGTGGAGATGATCCTGCATGCCGTCGACGAGTACCGAGTCAAGGCCGACGGCGCCGACATCGCCTACAAGATGGGCGCCAAGGCTAAGAACGGCGGCACGATCGGACGGGCACGCCTCGGCTACCTCAACGCCCGCGACATGTCTGAGGGTCGCAACATCGGGATCGTGGAGGTCGACCCCGAACGTGCGCCATTCATGGTGTCCGCGTTCGAGCTGTACGCCACCGGCGACTTCAACTTGGAGACCTTGGCGGAAGAGCTATCGCTGCGAGGACTGAGGACGCGGCCATCTGGGCGTCACCCTGCAGGGCCGGTCTCCACCACGAAGCTGGCGGTCTTGCTTCGTGACCCCTACTACCTCGGCTACGTGACCTACAAGGGCGAGTTGATCAAAGGGCGTCACGAGCCTCTCATCAGCCAGGAGTTGTTCGACCGTGTGCAGGCGGTTCTTGACGGGAGAGGCGGTCGGGGCGAGCGTCGGCGTCGGCACCATCACTACCTCAAAGGCGCGCTGTGGTGCGGGCACTGCCACGACCGTGGCGACGAATCCCGCATGATCCTTCAATGGGCGAACGGACGTGGAGGCCGCTACCTCTACTTCTTCTGCGTCCGCAAGCAGCAGCACCTGTGCGACTCTCGGTACTCCGACGGCGATGCCGTCGAGGCCGCTGTTGAAAACTTCTACGCCACCATCCGCTTTCCGGCAGACCTGGCCGATCGTCTCCGGAAGGCGATGACTGACGCGATGAACGAGGAAAAGAAGGTCACCAGACTGCTCAACAAGCAGTTGAAGGCCGAGATCGACCAGCTGAACATCCAGGAGGAGAATCTGATCGAGCTGGCAGCAGATGGGAAGCTGGCTGTGGACAAGGTGAAGCGGCGGATGGCGGACGTCCAGTTCAAGAGGGCTCAGGCGGCAGCGAAACTCGCGGACAGTAGCGATCGACTTCAGATCGGAGTTGCGCTGATGGAGAAAGCCCTGAGGCTGCTGGATGATCCACAGAAGCTCTACCGGAAGCTGTCACCGGAGCAGCGGAGGCAGATGAATCTGGCGATCTTCGAGAAGCTGTACGTTCACCAGGATCAGGTCGACGAGGCCGTCTTTCGGCCTCCGTTCGACGAACTGCTGGAGGCACGAGATGTGGCGCAGGCGTACCTACGTGAAGCCGCCGAGGCTAAAGCCGCCGAGGATGACCGGTTGTCCACCGCCGGACTTGCCCACGTTCTTTTGGGCGTGGGTTCTAATAAGCATGTCATGGTGGGCGCTGAGGGACTCGAACCCCCGACCTGCTCGTTGTAAGCGAGCTGCTCTAACCACCTGAGCTAAGCGCCCATCGCTGCGCGCTCGATGTCACGCCCTGGACACTGCAGTCTGCCACGGGCTCGAACTCCGCCGAGCCCGTGGCCCGAACGCCTGTGCAACCTTGCACCAGAGACTTTCCCCAGCGGGCCGGTGCGACGGGCCGGTAGCACCGGCCCGTGCAGCGTGTCCGGACGCGTGCACGTCCGCTGAGTCCGGCCCCTGCGCCATAGCTACGCCTCCGCGTGCTCGAACACCACCGAACCCTCGACCATCGTCATCGTCACGCGAGCGGCGGCGACGCCTCCGTCGAGATCGTCGACCTCGAACAGGTTGCGGTCGACGACAGCCAAGTCGGCGCGCTTCCCTGGCTCGATCGAACCAGTCCACCCATCTAAATCGTTGACGTACGCGCTCCCGAGCGTGAACGCCCGCACCGCCAAAGCAAGATCGATCCGCTCGTCAGGCAAGAACGGCGAACCGGTCGCTCCATCGGGCGAAACAGCCCCGAACCGAGCGCCCGCCGGCGCCGTTCGCGTCACGGCCACGTGCAGCTCGGCGAACGGGTCCGGAGTCGACACCGGCCAGTCGCTCCCGAAAGCAACTGGCACCGAGCGGGACACTAACGACCCGATCGGGTACTGCATCGCCGCCCGCTCCGGCCCGAGAAACGGCACCGTCAACTCCATCATCTGCGCATCCGCGCAAGCCCACAACGGTTGGAAGTTCGCCACGACGCCCAACCCCGCGAATCGGCTCACATCCTCCGGATGCACCACCTGCAGGTGGGCGACGTGGTGACGCAACCCACTCGGCCCATTCGCGACCTGGGCGGCCTCGATGGCGTCCAAGGCCTCACGAACTGCGCGGTCCCCGATGGCATGCACGTGAACCTGGAAGCCCTCGGCGTCGAGCAGCGTCACGTGATCCCGCAACGACTCGGGATCCACGAATGACAACCCACAGTTGTCAGTGCTGTGCCCGTGGACATCGAGGTACGGCGTCAGCATGGCGGCCGTGAAGGTCTCACAGACCCCGTCCTGCATGATCTTCACGGACGTAGCGGAGAAGCGGTCCGCCTCGGCCGCTTGC